>Ga0310122_10001609_pt1 | contig 14408 bp, 9 predicted proteins | sample CB6_Bottom_1051__FD_203503 | JGI IMG/M metagenome (GOLD analysis project Ga0310122, IMG submission 203503) | Marine microbial communities from Western Arctic Ocean, Canada - CB6_Bottom_1051 | ecosystem: Environmental > Aquatic > Marine > Oceanic | place: Canada: Western Arctic Ocean | collected...
GCCTTCTCTATTCGATCCCAGTCAAAAGCTGGACCCGGATCGACCTTGTGAGTTCCGACATGCCAGTGGCCGACGATTCCAGCCACGGGTTCGCCGGGTGGTTCCGGTCGAAGCCGGTCGTGAACCGATCCATCTTCGAGCCGCGGTATCACCGGTTCGATGCGGGGCAGGGCACGGCAAAGTGTGATGAGGAGTGATTCGAGAGATCGATACTGGGCTTCGGTGAAATCGCGCTGGTAGAGTTGTTGCCCGTGGATCTTCCCCTCGAAGAGCAGCTCACGTGCTGGATAGGGGGGAGCGTCCGCGGCGGAAGTTCCAGCCACCGAATCGGGATTCAGTCGTATCCGGTCTCCTTCGAGGATGTAGTGGGTATCGGCCTTCTCCATCGTGGGAAAGGCACCGAAGTGGGCAATCTCGATACCGATCGAACGATCATTGGCGGGGCCGGCGTGCCAGGCACGTTCCTTGACATCGAGCGTCTGGTAAACGGTGCCGTCGACATCGAGCAAGAAATGACAGGAGAGTCCGCGGATATCATGGAGGATATGAAAACAGCGACTCGAGGAGCCACATGCATCGTAATGAAGCACCACGGTGTCGATCACCTCGGTGAGATCTTCGAGGGACCAGCCATCGCGAATGACTCTTCGTCTCAATGAGACAGGAATGTCACGACGAAAAGATCCATATCGAAGTATACGATCGGGTTGATCTCGGGGCCCTTCAAACTCTGGTTCGTCATGTCTGTGACCCCGGTATCCGTCGTAGCCACCGGTATCGATCCACAGCGTCACCGGGGTGCCAGAATGGATCATCTGACCGGCTACAACGATTTCATCGCCTTTTCGAGGGGCAACCTGCCCGGCCATAGATTGACAACCGGTGGCCACGAGCAACAGCAGTGAACCGGAGAGTGCAGGAAGGATATGTAATGCTGACATGAGGAGTCTGGTTTTCTTACTGAATATGGCTTGTATTGTGGTCAATCGTGTGGAAGTATAGGTCAATCGTGACTCTCCTCTTGAGACTGACAGTGCCTGAGGGCATGGTCCCTCGCAAGGGAGTAACTCGTGAACGGTATTGAAATGTCGCTCTCCTTATCGAGCGACTGCTGGGGTTGGCCCAGTACCCAGTCAGGGGTTGTGAGGACCCCCAAGAGCGTTTCTTGACGTGAGCAGACGCCCTGAAGGTGTTGTCAAGGAACCCGATTCTCGCGGGAATCGGATCGTCCGGGAAGGGAATATTCGGATGGGTATGGAACAAGAGATGGATAATCTCGGACGTCTAGATGTCGAGGCGCTGAAGCAGTTGGTTGCCCTCAAGGAAAACAGTGGCAAGTTGAATCGTCTCGAAAGCAAACGGCAAAGACTAAAAGTTGAGATCGACCGGGTTGAAGACCAGATCCGCGAGTTCCTGGCGCAATTTCCGGAGGTTCACGGATACCTGGCGGCCACTGGCGGATCCCTGCGTCGACTGACCCCATCGGGTCGTCGTCCCCGGGGTTGGATCCGTTCTCAGGTGGAGACAATTCTCGGCGAGGCCACGGCACCATTGACTCCCGCGCAAGTCCGCGATGAGATCGCCACCAAACACCCGGAAGAAGCGACCAAGAATCTCTATCTGGCGGTTTTCCAGCACCTGCGCAGACACGATGAGTTCGAGCAGGACGGGGCCGGCCGCTGGTGCATGAAGCAGACCGAAATCGCCTGATCAACCGCTTCCCGGTGAAATGCGTTTCCGACTCCCGTTCGGGAGCTCGGTTCTTTCCGAATTCTATACCCGAGGTGATACACTCCTACCGCACGGGACGTATCGTGTAGTCGCGTTCGCAGGGACCCGATTCTCTGGATCTGACGGAGGAGTTCGATGTCTCAGAGTTCCGATCCGCAACAACCCGATCCTGTTCGCCCCGGCATCATCTCTGGTGTCATCGCTATCGCGCTGATCGCATCGGTCGTGGGGCTGGCTGCCAATAGCATTCGCGATCACGGTTCCATCAACTTTAGCCGCAATTACTTCAAGAAACTCCCCGTTGTGTCGAATGCTACCGAACAGGCACAGCCGACAACTGATTCCGTAACAGGGGAGGCTGCCGCTCCCGATGATGGAATTCAGCGACTCTCTTTCGAAGAAGCACACGATAATTTCATCACTGGCGAGGAAGAATACGAATCGACCGGAGAGTCGATCTACCTGTTCGTCGATGCGCGTGTTCGTGACCAGTACGAGGAAGGCCACATTCCCGGGGCGGTGTGGCTCTACCACTACGAATCGGAGAACCTGATCGATGAATTGCGTCCCGAGCTCGAGCTGGCGTTCTTCATCATCATCTACTGCAACGGTGGGGACTGCGAGGACAGCATCCATCTTGCGACAGATCTGATGTCCCTCTACGGACTTCCCGGTGAGAACATCTTCGTCTACGAGGGTGGCCTCGACGAGTGGGTCGAGAACGAGATGCCGATCGTCTCCGGACCGGAGCGTCGCTGATGGGCCCGATTCGCAAACTCGATGCGACCGGGTTTCCTCTGCTTCTTGCGCGCATCATCGTGGGCTTTACCTTTCTCTATTACGGCGCCCAGAAGATCTCTGATCCCGTCGCATTTTTGAAGAGCATCGAAGCCTACAACATGTTGCCGGCAGAACCTTCGTGGATCATCAATGGCGTCGCCGTGATCCTTCCGTGGATCGAGGTGCTCTGTGCTGGTGCTTTGCTGAGTGGGATCCAGTTACGCGCTGCGGCACTGTGGACCACAGGGTTGCTGGCGATCTTCACCCCGGCGATTTATCTGCTGGGTGTCTCGCTGGTGGGAACCAAGCCGGAGTTCCAGAGCCTGTGCGATGTCATCGCTGATTGTGGCTGCGGCAGTGGCGCCGTTCCCGTCTGTCCGAAACTGGCCACCAACTGTGGATTGCTGCTGCTGTCGCTGTGGGCGCTGTTGAGTCGGTCGACCCGCTTCCGTGGCGGACTCATCCCCGGGGTGGGCTGAAAACCGCAGACCTCCGGATCGGTCGATCCGTAACCAGGGTCTCGAGACGAGACGCGGTCATCACTTCTTCGCCAATAACCGTTCGATCACCGTCTCCAGCAAACCTTCTCCGCCCGAACCGACCCGCACCCAGGCGATGGTTCCCTCTCGATCGATCAGCACCACCATCGGAATTCCACTGACACTGTAACTGTCGAACTCGCTGCGGCCGGTGACGACGAAGGGGTAGGAGACTCCGAAGCGGCGTCGGAACTCGACGATGTGAAGCATGAAGGCGCTGCGGTCCATGCCGTTGACCCCCTGTCCTCGCACGGGGTCATCCTTGCCCGGAAGCCAGCCACGGGGGTAGGGCTTGGTGACTCCGAGCACCTTCAGTCCCTCATCCTTGTGAGCACGATGAATGCGATCGAGCCCCGGCATCAGCACCCGGCAGGGACCGCACCAGGTCGCCCAGAAATCGAGCATGACCACTTCGCCGCGCAACTCTTCCAGACTCTTCTTGTCGCCACCGAACCAGATGTTGCTGGTCAGCGGTGGTGCTTTGGTTCCGAGCAGGGAGAGGCGAACTCGGGAGTTTCGACGAGCACGAGCTTCGTTGCCGTTGCGGTCGAGATCGTCGGTGAGACGGCTCCAGGCGCGGCGCGCATCGAGCACCTCACCGCGGGCTGCGTGCAGATCTCCACGAAGCATCCAGGCCTCGCGGATCTCGACAGTGCCCGCCTCGAGTTGTTCTGTGGCTTTTCGGATGACGATGAGTGCCGCATCGATTTTACCCGCTTCGGCATGAGCTCGTGCCAGGGGCACCCCGGCTTTCTTTGATTCTGCGCTGTCGGGAAACTTCTTTATCAGGATGCCTAGAATCCTCGTTGCTTCTACCTGGCTGCCCTTGAGACCGTGATCGATGCCGATGACGAGAAGACATCCACGCAGCACCGCTGCATCTTCATCGGCCCTCAGCAGCACCTCGAGATCCTGACCCTTGCAAGCGTGGAGCAGTTCGAGGGTGCCTCGACGTATCGCGGATAGGTTCCCACTCGCCTCGGCAGCCACCAGGTCGTCATGAGCGCTGCGAATGTCATCGGTGACATCGTCCAGATGGCCAGTAGCGGTCAGCAAAAACACCGAGAGCAGCAGTGACAGGGCCATCGATCCTCCAGGTCAGACCCGGAAATCTCCGGGGACACCAAAGGATACTACAACCGGGTGATTCGGGGTTTTTTTCAGTCTCTATTATTTTTCTGATCGGTCAGCAACTGGACCATACCGCGGCCGAGAGCGTCGCCGACTAACATGTACGTCTCGGCATTCTGGTTGTAATGGAAGCCCTGATTTCTCGGGGAGACGGATTCATCTTTCCAAAAATCACGGATTTCAACGGTGAGCACGTTGCCGGCAAACTCAGGATATTTACCCTTCTCTCCACTGACGGCAAGTTGCGCGTTGGCAACCCTCAGGTGCGGGCCTGCCATTTCCCAGCCGTTGAATCCTATGGTGGCGATCACAAAGGGTGCTTCCGGCACCTTGAATTCGGCGCGAATGGTTTTCAGGAAATGAACCAGGTTCAACTCGTATCGGCTAGCGTGCGCCGGATTTCCATCCTTGTGCCCCTGCCACCAGACAAAACCGGCAATTTCATAACCCTGATCCTTGTACTGCGGGAAGTGAGTCGAGAAGTTATCCAGTACTGCATGAGTTTCTCTGACGAAATCATCGTACTGCTTGCCGGCGTACCAGTTGACCTCTTTACCGGGATCATCCGCCGTCCATGACGGAATGGAGTCGTTGTATCCGGCATAGGTTCTGCCTTCATGGGTGAATCGCTTGCTCCCCGGGGGAAGTATGTCCCAGCCGAGACTTCTATTGCCCTGGGAGGCCTTGAGGATGATGACAGGTTCGTCGTGGTAATAGCCCATGATGTGACCGAACTGCAGTTCCGGACCGATGGTGTTGCTACCGGAACCACAACCAACAGACAACCACTTGTTTGCCGTGGCAGTGACAACACCCTTGTACCAGACGTCATTTCGAACCGTCCAGTTTCCCGCGTCATCCACCAGGTGAGGGAACTTCCCATCGGTGTGAACGACCGTATGAAGGGTTCCTGGAACATCGACTCTTCCGAACCAGCCGAGACCATCGGCTGCGGTGGTCAAGAATATGATCTTGAAGGAGTACTTCTTGCCAGCAGTGGTCTTGAAATCGTTGTAGACGGGATCTTTCCCGACTTCTCTTCGATAAACTTCGACGCCATCCAGTTCCATGATGCAGAAAGAGCTGGCTTGATAGCCCGGTTTGAATCTGAAGAGACCGGAGTCTTTAATATTCATCCATCCTCGGACAACTTGCACTCCGCCACCTGGAAAGGGAGTGGGCTTCACGCCGCCGTACTCGGGGAGATCTTTCGTATTGATCGGGGTCGATCGGTCATAATCCGTCGTGGTGGAGTAAGTCCCTGGATAGACGGAAACGGTGAGATCCGAGAAGTCAGACCACCGTGAAAACCCGCCATTGACCTGGCCGATCCCCACCATGTTGGATTGGCCAGACAGGATGTACACCTTGACCGGCTTATTGGGCGCAGGTGGCTTACTGTCGGGATCCGGCAGCTGAGCAGGAATTATCTGGGCTGCTACGGGAAGGATGAAAATTGCCATCGCCATGACAAGGGCGATCAAAACGGTGCCGGTTCTATTTCTTGCAGTCATCTATCCTCCTCTGGTTTGTTCCCTGTTGTCCCTCCTCGATGTCGCTCATATCCCCGAAGAATACACGCAGGCTCGACAGCGCCTAGCCCGGGGCGGTTTGAAATTTGCGCAGGAGTTGCAGGGCTAGAGGCCCGGGTGATGTTGAAAAGCATCCCCGGCAGGATTCGAACCTGCGACCTTCGGATTAGGAATCCAACGCTCTATCCAGCTGAGCTACGGGGACACGTATTTCCATCTCTTGTCTGGAGCCTCCATCGGTTCCAGCAAGTATTGCAGGGTATCTTCAGGGGCCTTCGGGGTCGAGAGAACCGGGCGCAACTGATGGCGCTGCAGGTCTACCCGAAAACCACCTGTAGAGCGCTGGGAGCACCAGCAAGGTCAACACGGTCGAGGTCGCAAGCCCGCCGACCACGACGGTCGCAAGCGGTCTTTGAACCTCGCTTCCGGTCCCCTGGGCAAACAGCAGCGGTATCAATCCGAGGCCAGTGGTCAGCGCCGTCATGAGAACGGGTCTGAGACGGAGAGAGGCACCTCTGATAGACGCCTCGTCGATCGAGAATCCCTGGCGTATGAGTTGGTTGAGATAGGTGAGGAGCACCATTCCGTTCTCGAGCGCGATGCCAAAGAGAGCGATGAAACCGACCGAGGCCGGCACCGAGAGATTCTGCCCGGTGAGCCACAGTGCCACCACACCGCCGACCAGGGCGAGTGGAATGTTGAGAAGAATGAGGAGCGTGTTACCAATCGAATTGAAGCTGGCAAAAAGCAGAAGAAACACACCGAGAAGAGTCACCGGAATGACGACCAGCAGCCGTTTATTCGCTTCCTGCTGGAGCCGGTACTGGCCTCCCCAGGTGACGAGATACCCCGGTGGAAGATCGACGTGTTTGTCGATCGCCGCTTGCGCTTCCTCGACAAACGAGCCGATGTCCCGGCCCTGAACGTTACACTGGACCGAAATGAAGCGCTGGTTGTTTTCCCGAGTAATCTGGCGAGGTCCGACGATTTCTTTGATCTCGGAGAGTTCAGACAGCGGTACCTTCACGCCGTTGGGTGTCTCGACGAGAATCGAGGAAATTGCCTCCTTGGTGTCGCGATACGATTCTTCATAGCGAACGAGAATATCGAACCTACGAAGCCCCTCGAAAATCTGTCCTGCTACGTGCCCGCCCACCGCGGCACGAATCACTTCCTGGACCTGGGAAACGTTCACGCCGTAGCGGGCAATCGCTTCGCGGTCGACTCGAATGAGAAGTTGCGGCGTGCCGCTGACCTGGTCGACCTGAATGTCCACCCCACCGGGAACCGTGCTCACCACGGAGGCGATTCGCTCGGCTTCTCTCTTGAGAACCTCGAGGTCCTCGCCGAAGAGCTTGATCGCCAACTCAGCCCGGACCCCCTCGAGCAGTTCGTCGACGGTCATTTCAATCGGTTGCGTGAAGTTCACGATCACCCCGGGAACCCCCTCGAGGACCTCGCGCATCGCCTCCTCGAGTTCTTCGGGGTCCTTCTGGATCTGGGATTCCAGCAGCACATACATCTCGGCACTGTTGATCGGGTCAGTGTGAGCCCCTACCTCACCACGTCCGATTCTGCTCACCACCTCGCGTACTTCGGGAAGCGCCATCAGTCGTTTCTCGGCACGGAGTGTTACGCGGGTACTTTCCTCGAGAGAAATCGAGGGAGCCATCGTGAGCCGTGCGACGATCGTTCCTTCGTTGAGCTCGGGTGTGAACTCTGAGCCGAGTTTGGGAAAGACGACGGCTCCTACCGCAAGCAGCACGAGGGCAAGAATGACGGCGAGCAATGGTCTGTTGACGAAAAATCGCAGAAGCGGGACATACCCTTTGAGAAGAAAACGAACCACGGGACTTTCTTTTGCTTTTGAACCCGGGCGCGACTTTTTCATGAACAGGGCGCTCAGCACCGGGGCAAGCGTGAGCGCGAAAACGAGGGAGCCTGCCATCGCAAGTGCTACGGTGTAGGCCAGAGGACGAAATGTCTTCCCTTCAACGCCCTGAAGGGTAAAGAGCGGCAGAAAGACGAGCACGATGATCAAAATGGCAAAGGCGATCGGGCGTCCAACTTCCGAACAGGCCTCGAGAACGGCTTCTCTTTTCGATCGTTCGGAGTCTCGAAACAACCGGTCGACATTTTCGACCATGACGATGGACCCGTCGACCATCATGCCGATGGCGATCGCGAGCCCACCAAGGGACATGAGATTCGCTGAGATTCCGAAGTAGCCCATCAGTACGAATGCAAACAGCACCGAGAACGGAATCGAAAGAGCGACAACGATGCTGGGCCGCACTCCTCCCATGAAGGCGAGAAGGACCAGCACCACGAGGGCGATCCCCTGAAATAGTGCGGTTTGCACCGTGGTCACGCATTTTTCCACGAGGCTCTTCTGCTCGTAGTAGGGAACAATGCGAATTCCTTTCGGGAGGATATCCTCGATCTCGGAGAGCTTCGCTTCGACGCGGCGTATCACGGTCGAGGAGTTTGCTCCGAACAGTTTGACGACCATTCCCGAAACGACTTCCCCTTCGCCGTTGCGCGTCTGGACCCCTCGCCGGATCGCTCCCCCGATTCCGATGTCCGCGAGGTCGCGAAGGTAAATCGGACGCCCGTCAACGGACTTCACGACGATGCTCTTGAGGTCCTCGATGGAGGAGACGAGGCCGACGGAGCGGACAACGAACTCCTCGGAATTCTTCTCGATAAACTGAGCGCCGACGTTGAGATTATTCGACTCGACTCGCTCGATGAGTTCCTGCAGCGTCACTTCGTAGCGAAGCAGGGCCTCCGGATAGACGCGAACCTGGTACTGTTTCTCATGGCCGCCGATTCCGAGCACTTCGGTCACGCCGGGTACCGTCTGGAGGTTACGTTTGATGATCCAGTCCTGGACCGTGCGAAGCTCCTCGAGTGAATAACTGTCGGTGGTATCTTCGAGGTAGTAGAACAGCACAAGTCCCATTCCCGTCGAAATCGGCCCCATTTGTGGTTCGCCAAAGCCTTCGGGAATCTCCTCGCGTGCTTCCTGAAGGCGCTCTCCAATTAGCCTCCTTGCGAAGTAAATATCGATTCCGTCCTCGAAGTAGACGTTGACGACGGAGATGCCGAAGTTCGAGACGGAGCGAATCTTCTCGATACCTGGAAGCCCACTCATGGCGACTTCGATCGGATAAGTGACGTATTTCTCGATCTCCTCCGGAGCGAGCCCCTCGGTCACGGTGAAGACCTGGACGAGGTTCGGCGATACGTCAGGAAAGGCATCCACGGGAAGCCTCTGGTAGCTGTAGTACCCGGCTCCCATGACGACGATACCGACGACGACCACCAGCAGAGGGGAGCGTAGACTCGCTCTTATCAGTTTCTCTATCATCATTTCTCCCTCAGTGGCCGTGGCCATCGCCGAAGGTTTCTTTTTCGAGTTCTGACTTGAGCGAGAACACGCCTTTGGCCACGTAAGCTTCCGCTGCAGAAAGACCTTCGGTTATTTCTACGAGCGTCTCGTCATAGCGTCCGGTCTTCACTTCTCTGGGAGCGAAGCCGTCGTCTGTTTCGATAAAGACGACAGTATTTCCGTCGATCTCCGTGAGCGCCGTTCTCTCCACGGCGACATCGACCTCGAGTTCTCCCGAGATAATCACGGCCGTTACGAACAGCCCGGGACGAAGCTGTCCGTCCTCGTTGTCGAGCACAACTCGAGCGGTGGCTGTACGGGTCGCCTCTTCAATAAGGGGGCTGACGTAGGAAATCACCCCGGTCTTTTCTTCCATTCCCTTTCCAGGAGAGATTCGCACGGTCTGTCCGACGTGGACGGAAAGCAGGTACTTCTGATATACGGTGAGGTTGACCCAGACACTGCCGAGGTCCGCGACAACAAACGCTTGAGAGTCCTCCTTGAGCATTTCTCCACGCACGATATGACGTTCGATGACCTCTCCGCTGAAGGGCGCCCGGATCTCGTAGCGCGTGAGCGCCGTGTCCGGCTCTTCGGAGAGCATCTTCACGTCGGCTTCTGAAAGGCCGAGCGCGTGAAGTGCCTGTTTTCCCTCTCGAAGAGCGATTCTTGCTTCCGCGAAGGCATTTTTCGCCTCGAGATACTCTTGTTCGGAGCCGATCTTCTTCTTCCAGAGATTCTCCTCGCGAACGAGTGTTGCTCGTGCGAGTTCCACGCGGGTTTCTGAGGCGAGAAACTTCGACTTCGCGGCGGCGAGTTCTCGGCTGTCGAGGACCGCCATGACATCTTCGCCCTCGACGCGGTCCCCGACACGATTTCTTACCTCGCGCACCACGCCTGGCACGCGCGGCACTATGTGAGCCAGTCGGTCAGCGTTGGCGACGATTTCACCAGGTAGACTCACCTCGAGCTTGAGCGTCGCTGCAGCAGCGGCTTTCACCACGATGCCAAGTTCCTCCCGTTGCGCCTCGCTCAGGTGAACCTCTTCTTCGTGAGTTTGGTTCGGTATTGGTGTATCCGCTTGATGATCTTCGGGTGAACAGCCAAGCAGTCCCCAAAGAAGAAATGCCGGTACCGTCAGAAAGAACTTCTTCTTCATCGGGGACCTCCTTTATCCATATTTTCGATCGACCGTCCCACAAGGCCCTCGACTCGGGCCCGGGCTCGGTGGTAGGAAGAGAGGGCTTCGGTGAACTGCTCCCTGACCTCGAACAGGGTTCGCTGGGAGTCAAGGACGTCGAGTTGTGTCAGTTTTCCCTGCCGGTAGGCTTCACTGATGCCGTCAAAAGCCGAACGCGCGGCGGGGAGCACTTCGTCGCGAAGCGTTTCTACTTCGCGAAAAGCCGAAAGAAGCGATTGATATTCGTAGCTCAAGGCGGTGCGTATTCGAAGCTCTACTGCCCTGCGCTGTTCGTTTGCCTTTGCGAGATTGAACACTGCCTCACTTCGCCGTCCCTGGTTTCTGTCGTACAGGGGAAGGGGAACAGAGAGTCCGACGACGAAAGCGGTCTCGTCTGTACCCTGGAGAAGGCGGGCACCTGCGTTGACGGTGACGTCTGGAATGGCTTGCGCCTCGGCCAGTTCGATACGCGCCTGGCGCTCGGCGATCTCCACACTCCAGCGGGAGATGTCGGGATTCTCGACTATCCAGACCGCAAGCGTGTCGAGCGCCGGGACCGCTGGAGTCTCCTCGAGGGCTCCGATGACGGATTGGAAGCGAGCGCTGGTGCCTCCCCAGCTCGCAGCGAGCCCTGCTCGGGCCGCCTCGAGGGTTCGATTGGCGCGTTCGAGAAGAATTCCGCTCTGAGAAACGACGATCTGGGCTCGTGTCGTCTCGATCGGCGAGCTCTTACCGGCATCAACGCGCTCGGAAACCGTATGCAGCACCTCGCGGGCAAGCCCGAGACTCGCCGTCTGGAGTTCGACTCGCCTCTGTCCTGCCAGCACCCCGACGAACGCCTGCGCCGTTTCGGTGAGGATCCGGAGGCGCCTGGCTTCGTAGTCCCATGTCGCGAGTCCTCGACCAAGCTCTGCGACCCGGAGCCGTTTCGCCCTCTTTCCGCCGAGCTCTATCAACTGGCTGAGCGCAATCGTGGACTCTGCTTCGTTGAAGCGACTGAAGTCTCCGCTTCCTGCGAAGTCCTCTATCTCTCCTTCAAACGTAGGGTTTGGTTGGAGACCTGCTTGAAGTGCTCGCGCTTCGCTTGCCCGAATCTCCCAGGAGAAGGCGGAGAGTTCGGCATTTCCCAGCAGTGTCAGCGAAAGGGCCTCACGGAGCGTGAGAGTACCCTCGGGTTCTTTTAGATCGGGCTGGACACTTCGAGGTGTTTCAGATGCTTCAATGCCTCGTGCGAGATGAAGAATCCCGGGTTCCTGGTAGACACCAGGTTGGGAAGAGCAACTCGGCAGGAAGGCGAGCAGCCCAGCAGTAGCGAGGAGGAACCTGGTTGGCCAAAAATGGTCCTCAGGTTGTTTATTCTTTTCCATTCAACTCTCTGATTTCTGACTCGGTTCGGAAACGCTGCCTGTGCTGAATCGTGACCACTGACGGTCATCGAAAAGCACAAACGAAAATTGCGGTGGGAACTGAGCGAGAAATCAGGCGCGAAGGGGCATGTCGGAGGGGGGATAGGGAAGTTTTTTGCCAGCACCATGGCGACCGAAATTGGCGTGAGGCCTGGTGCGAAAAGTGGAGAGTTGACCATCAATAACAGAATCAAGTCCCCCGAGAGCGTCATCGTTCGAGCATTGGAAACCCTCGTCCCTGACCTTCTCGACCACGACCTGCCCCTGACAGGGATCGTTCGCACAAGCATCGTGTGAGCCGTTGTCGTGTGAGCAGCCATCGTGTGAGCCGTTGTCGTGTGAGCAGCCATCGTGTGAGCCGTTGTCGTGTGAGCAGCCATCGTGTGAGCGACCGTGCTCGAAGCAGTCGTGTTCGATGTTTACGCAGCAGGTTTCGTATTTGAAATTGATGGGGGAATCGCAGGCATGACTCAAAACCCCTGCAGCACACAGAGTGGGCGCAAGGGAGAACCACAGCAACCCTATCGTGACTAGAGCATTTCTGAACATGCGGGAAATCCTACCAGGAAGGGGCGGAAAATTCAAAGTGCATCGGTCGGTCGCTACACGGTCTCTCTCGTCATTCTGGACCGGTACGGCGTGATTCCAGGGCGACCTGATATCTAAATTCTAGCGTCAAATCCGGCTGGGTCTCTCGACAAAATGTTTCCGGGCTTTCGAGGCGCCCCTGTTGAGCATTCTGGTGCTGCAGGTCTCTTCCATCCGGGCATTATAGGATATCTCACCCCGGGAGCCGGGTGTTATCCGGCCTCCAGCGACACAACGCTGCATCATCACCTCCAAACCGGTGCGTTTCGCGGTGACGGATTACAGATGTGGCGGTTGCCAATTCTGCGTATGTGATCCTCTCGTTGATGTTGTTTGAAATGGCTCGATCGCCAGCAAGTCGGGCGAGAATGGACCGATGGAAAAAAACCTGTGGCCACGGAGTGAAATGTGTTTCCGGCAAGATTCGAACCTGCGACCTTCGGATCCGGAGTCCGACTCTCTATCGAACCGAGCTACGGAGACAAACGTGTCATTCGAACGTCCCGGCCGAACCTTCGAGCCCGGATGGGTCGAGCAGTTGCATCCAGAGCTATCCAGGACTGCCGCACTTGACTCGAGGATATCCCCATCCCCCTGCTGACATTCCTACAACCAGAGTTGTCAAAGATTAACAAAACAATACATTTAAGGGGTCCATGTTTTATAGAACCTGGGAATAGTGACGGGAGAGAGACCTCAATGTTACATGACATCGCGCCCTCAAAGGTCGCTTCGAAGCTTCGTTTTGGATCCGTGATATCGCGGATCTTTTCTGTCATCACACTCTTCATCCTCATCTTGTGGATGCCCTCGAGCATCCCGGCGCAGTGTGTCACCGATGGTCTTGCCCTCGGGGCAGGAGCTACACATGCCGATCTCGACGGGTCGTGGGCGGTGCGAGGAAGTGGCAGCAGCGTCGAGTTGCTCAGAGAAGAAGCCGGATCCTGGAGTTCGTTCCAGACCATCGATCTGGCGGGAGCCACTCTGACCTCGATGTCGCTAGAATCAGAGATACTTGCGTTAGGAACTTCTGGTCAGGTCCAGGTTTATTCCTATGACGGAGTCAGTTGGCTTGTTGAAGCAACACTTACAGAAGCTGGAGCAGATTCTACCTATGGATCTACTGTAAGGCTCGCTACCGACACTCTCGCCGTTGGATCTCCCGGAGATGACACGATTCATTTTTACACGCGTCTGTTCACCGGCGGGGGAAGCGTAGTCTGGGTTGGTTCCACCTCGATCGTTGGTGACCCCGGAGACGGTCTGGGAACCGATATCTCGATGGCCGGTAGTCATGCCAGCGCCACCGCTCCCGGTGCCAATGAGTTACGAACATATGTTTTCTCAGGACTGCAACAGAACCAATGGTCTCTCGAAACATCCTTGGCTTACGATTCACTTGCAGGATCCCGATTGAGCATGGATTCCTCAGGTGGGGAACTTCGCTTACTGATTCCCACGGCAACCGGTGCAGAGGTGTACCTGATGAGTGGCAGTGCCTGGGGATTTGAGGGTGCTCTCGCTTTCACTCCGGCAGCAGATCCAGCGTTGGCCATCTCTGGAGACAAGGTCCTCGTCACCACCGATTGTGGCTTACGGTTGTTCCTGAGAAATGCAACGACATGGAACAACGGAGTTGCACTGGCGACATTCGACCAGAACGTAGCCTGTATTGCGATTCCGGGAGCCTCGACTTCGGAACCGATCGCCTTCGGAGGCAATCGCGCCATCGTTGCAGAGGCATCTGCAGTCTGGTTGATGGATGAATTCTCTTACGTAGATTGCAACGGTAACGGAACTCCAGACATTTGCGATCTTGCTGCGGGGTTCCCTGATTGTAACGGGAACGGAATTCCTGACAGTTGTGATTTTTCCAGTGGAACTGAAGACTGTAACGACAATTCAATTATCGATGTTTGTGAAATCTTGAGTGGATTGGCATCCGACTGCAATGGAAATGGAATTCCAGATGTATGCGACGACCTCGCTGGAATCGACTTCGACACGCTTCCTCCGGTGATTACCAACATTCCTGGAACTGTCACGGTGCAAATAGCCACTGGCGAGTGCGAGGGTGTGGCGACATGGAATGAACCTGTAGCGACGGATATCTGTTCCGAACTGACG
>Ga0310122_10001610_pt1 | contig 14407 bp, 11 predicted proteins | sample CB6_Bottom_1051__FD_203503 | JGI IMG/M metagenome (GOLD analysis project Ga0310122, IMG submission 203503) | Marine microbial communities from Western Arctic Ocean, Canada - CB6_Bottom_1051 | ecosystem: Environmental > Aquatic > Marine > Oceanic | place: Canada: Western Arctic Ocean | collected...
ACCTGGCCCGCTGCATAACCGGTGGACTGATTCTGGCCGACGCCGGAGCCAACCTCTCCCGGAACAGGCCCGCTACCGGGGGCTGAGGGGCCTGACCGCCTGTCCGACCTATCCGTGTTTCAACACCGCCCGCACGGCGTCCGTCTCGGCGGTGCGGTCCAGCAGGTCTATGGCGTGGTCGATCCCGTCCAGGTCGACCACCTCGCCCAGCAGCAGGCCGGTCGGGAAGTCGTCCTCGTTCAGAATCCGACAGGCCTCGGCCATCGAGTCGTTGGTCCCCCCGGCGCCTCCGTGGATGGTGAGGCTTCTGGTGACGACCTTGTCTGATACGACCGGGACGACCTGGTTGTCCTTGAGGCCGGCCCAGACGACCCGGCCGCCGTGGTGTACCAGGTCCAGGCAGAGCCCGGGGGTGGCGGTGGCGCTGGCCAGGTCCACGGCGACGCTGACGCCGAACCCACCGGACAGGTCCATCACCGCTTCGACGGGGTCGTCGACGGTCACGTCGATGGTGTGGTCGGCGCCGATCCGGCGGGCCGTGTCGAGGCGGGTGGCGTCATCGGCGGTGCCTGTCACGATCACCATGCCGGCGCCCAGGTGCCTGGCGTAGGCGGCACAGGTCAGGCCCATGTGGCCCGGCCCCTGGATCACGATCGACATGCCGGCCCGGAAGCCTGCCTGCCCGAGCCAGTTGACCATGTTGGAGAGCGGCTCGAAGAGGGTCAGCTCCTCGGCGCTGATGTCGTCGGTGAGCCGCACCAGCTGGGTGCCGGGCAGGATCGACATGTACTCGCCGTAGCCGCCCCACAGACCTTCGGCCTCGTTGAGGCCGAACGAGTAGCCGTAGCAGCGCACACCGAACGGGTTGCCTTCGTACGGTTCGCCGAAGGTGATGATGTTGACCGCCACGCGGTCGCCGACAGCCACGCCGAGGTCGGCGTCGGCACCCAGGGATTGGACACGGCCGACAATCTCGTGGCCGGGCACGGTCGGTGAGACCTCACCGGGCACGTGCTTGTGGCCGTTCAGTTGGGAGACGTCGCTGTGGCACAGGCCGACGGCCTCCACGGCCAGCACGGCACCGCCCGGCGGTGGTTCCGGCACACGGAAGTCATGGCGGAGGTCCCAGGTTCCGTCGCCGTTGAAGACGACGGCCCGACAGGTGGTGGGGCTGGTCACGTCGTCAGTGCCAGGCGGGCGGGCAGGTCACAGCCGCTGCAGCAGGGTGCCCGTTCCCAGGCCGCCGCCGCAGCACATCGTGACGATGGCGTGGCCGGCGCCGGTGCGCTGGAGTTCGTGCACGGCCTTGGTGATGAGGATGGAGCCGGTTCCGCCCAGCGGGTGACCGAGGGCGATGGCGCCACCGTTGGGGTTGACTCTCTCCATGTCCGGTGCGAGCTCCTTCTCCCATGCCAGCACCACCGAGGCGAATGCCTCGTTGATCTCTATGACGTCGATGTCGTCTATGGTCATCGAGTTGTCGGCGAGAAGTTTCTGTGTGGCGCCGATGGGGCCCGTCAGCATGAGCTCGGGATCCGAGCCGACGACACAGGTGTCGACGATGCGGGCGATTGGTGTCACGCCCAGTTCGGCGGCCTTGTCGGCGGTCATCAGCAGGACGGCTCCCGCACCGTCGGAGATCTGCGAGGACGTGCCGGCGGTGTGCGCGCCGTCCGGACGTCCCGTCGGCTTGAGCCCGGCCAGGGATTCGAGCGTCGTCTCGCGCAGGCCCTCGTCACGCTCCACCCGGCTGGTCTCACCGGTCGCCTCACCGTTCTCGTCCAGCACCGGAACGTCGATCGGCACTATCTGGGTGCCGAACCGGTCCTCGTCCCACGCCCGGGCGGCACGGCTCTGGGACATCGCACCGAAGGCGTCGCAGTCCTCCCGGGTGATGCCCCAGAGGTCGGCGATGCGCTCCGAGCCCTCGAACTGCGAGGTGAATTCGAAGTGCTCGAAGTAGTTGCGGTTGATGGGGCTGCCGGAATCCGGATCCCGGGGTCTCGTGGCACCGAACCTGACCTGGCTCATGAGTTCCACTCCACAACTCACGGCCACGTCCACCGTGCCCGAGGCGACCAGTGCGTAGGCCAGGTTGGTGGCCTGCTGCGAGGAGCCGCACTGCGCGTCGACTGTTGTCGCCGGCACGTCGAGCGGCAGGCCCGCTGTCAGCCATGCGGTGCGTGTGACGTTCATGGACTGCATGCCCACCTGCCCGACGCAGCCACCCACCACCTGCCCCACCTCGAGCGGGTCCACTCCGGAGCGGTCGAAGAGGGCCTTCTGCACGGTGCCCAGGACGTCAACCGAGTGGCTGGTGGACAGGCCGCCGCCCCGCTTGCCGAGCGGGGATCGGACCGCTTCGACGATGACCACGTCCCTGGTCGGGGTTCGGTCGGCTCGGGTGACGTCGGCCATTGTGTGCGTCCTTGCGGTCTTGAGGGAGGTGGAGGGGGAGGTTTTCCTGAGGAACGTGGCCGACCCTACAATCGTGGAGTCGTCAGACAGCCATCGAGCGGGGTGGCCGGCAGGCAGCGGTAGGCAGCGGCAGGCAGGAGGCATGCTCGTGCACGACCACGGTGGCGGGGGCGATGGGGGCTCCACGTCTGTCCTGCGCTGGGCCCTGCTAGCCAACGGCCTGCTGCTGGTCGTGCAGGTGGTCGGTGCGCTGGCCTTCGCCTCGCTGGCGCTCCTGGCCGACACCGCCCACCAGGGCTCCGACGTTCTGGCACTGACTATCGCCGTGGTGGCCCGGGGTCTGGCCGCCCGGACCCCCACCGACAGGTACAGCTTCGGCTTGCGACGGGCCGAAGTAATGGGAGCCCTGCTGAACGCCGTGCTCCTGGTGGCGGCAGCCGGCTGGATCGTGTTCGAGGCATCCCGCCGCATAGGCGAACCGCCCGAGGTGACCGGATGGGGAGTGTTCGCAGTTGGCGTGGTGGGCCTCGCGGTGAACGGGGGGTGCGCATGGCTGCTCCAGCGCACCGGGGATAGGAGCCTCAACGTCCAGGGCGCCGCCCTCCACCTGTTGGGAGATGCCGCCGGCTCGTTCGGAGCCATGGTCGCCGGCCTGGCCGTCGTGTTGTGGGGTGCCCACTGGGTGGATCCGGCCGTCTCGTACCTGATCGCCGGCCTGGTGCTCTGGTCGGGTGCCGGGCTGGTCAGGCGTACCACGCACATCCTGTTGGAGGGCACGCCGAGCGGCATCGACACCGTCGGGCTGACAGAGGTGATGACGGCCCATGGGAGCGTCGACGACGTGCACCACATGCACGTCTGGGCTGTGGACTCCACGATGGTCGCCCTGAGTGCCCACGTGCTGGTGGCCGCCGACACCCTCCACGATGCCCAGATCATCGGCGCCGAGTTGGAGGAGGCCCTGGCCCGGCACGGTGTGGCCCACGTGACCCTCGCTCTGGAGTGTCACCCGTGCGAGGAGGGGCACGGCGACTGCTAGATCAGATGGGCAGGCTGCCTGTGGCCGAGGCCGTCGTGCCGTGGTCCTTGTAGGCGGCGATGGTGCGTTGGGCTATACGCATCTGGTGTATCTCGTCGGCTCCGTCGGCGAACCGTGCCCAGCGGGCCTGCTGGAACATGTGGGCCAGCGGGGTGTCGGTCGAGTAGCCGAGGGCTCCGTGGACCTGGATTGACCTGTCGATGATGCGGTTCAGGCTGTTGGCCACGAAGTGCTTCGCCATCGACACCTCCGACCTGAAGTCCTCGCCCCGGTCGATCTTGTATGCGGCGTGGAGCACCATCAGCTTGGACTGGTAGAGCTCCATCGCCGAGTCGGCGATCAGCCACTGGATGCCCTGCTTCTCGGCCAGCAACGAGCCGTGGCTGTACCTGTCGAGGGAGCGGGAGACCATCATGTCGAGGGCGGTCTCGGCCTGGGCTATCCAGCGCATGCAGTGGGCGAGGCGGGCCGGTCCCAGGCGGTACTGGCCGAGCAGGTGGCCCTGGCCGCGGCCGCCCAGCATCTGCGAGTCGTGGACCCGCAGGTCCTCGAGCAGGATCTCGGAGTGGCCGGTCGAGCCGTGCATGGTCTCTATCTGGCGCACCTCGTTCCAGCCATCGGACGGTAGGTCGATGAGGAATGCGGTGTTGCCCGCCTGGGGCAGGTCGGGGTCGTCCTCGGTGCGCGCTATGAGGATGGCGAAGCTGGCCCTGTGGGCGTTCGAGATGAACCACTTGTGGCCGTTGATCACCCACTCGTCGCCGTCCTGGTAGGCACTGGTCTGGATGAGCGTGGGGTCCGAGCCGGCCACCTCGGGTTCGGTCATGGCGAAGCACGACCAGGTGCGGCCCTCGCAGAGTGGTCTCAGGTAGCGCTCCTTCTGGTCGTCGGTGGCCCAGTGGAGGAGCGTGTGCATGTTGCCCTCGTCGGGAGCCTGGCAGTTGAACACCCACGGCCCGTAGTAGGACTTGGCCGCCTCGGCCTGCACCATCGCCAGCTCGACGTGTCCGAGCCCCATGCCTCCCCACTCCTCGGGCATGTGGGGCAGCCAGATGCCTTCTGCCCGGGCTGCCCTTCGCATCTCGATGAGCACATCGAGGCGTTCCCTGCCTTCGAGTGGCTCGCCGGCCCCCTCGGGGCCGGTTCCGTCGATGCGGGTCTCGCCCGGCTTGATGACGTCGTCGACGAACGTGCGGACCCTGGCCCGGATCGCCTCGAGTTCGGGTGACAGGCTGAAGTCGATAGCCATGTGTCGGGTCTCCTTGTCAAACGGCTTGTCAAGTGGGCGGGTGGGCGGGCCTCCCGGCCTAGAGACCCGGGCGGGGCCTGCCGGGCCCTTCGGTGGGTCGGCCTGCCATGTCGGAGTTGAGCCGGGCCCCGGCCAGGAGGCCAGCCATCACCTCGGTCAGGTCCGAGGGGTCGTCCGGCTGGGTCGCCGTGGGCCCCAGCTGCCACATCTCGGCGATTCCCAATGTGTCACCCCTGACGTCCAGGATGCGCCCGGTGACGTTGCGGGCTGCGTCGCTGCACAGCCACACGGCGGGTATCGCGATCCAACGGGGCCCCATCTTCTCCCTGGCCTCGTCGTCCATCGACTCGAAGCCGGGCAGGTCGGAGGTCATCCGGGTGAAGGCGCCGGGGGAGAGGCAGTTCACGGTGACCCCGTACCTGACCAGTTCCATGGCGGTGATGATGGTGAAGGAGGCGATGGCCGCCTTGGCGGCGCCGTAGTTGCTCTGGCCGACGTTGCCGTAGATGCCCGACGGCGATGCCGTGTTGACGATGCGTCCGAACAGGTCGTCGGGCGGGACGTCTCCCGACTTGGCGACCTCCCGCCAGTGCGCGGCGGCGTGGTGGGAAGGGGCGAAGGTGCCCTTCAGGTGAACGTTGATGACGGCGTCCCAGTCGGCCTCTGCCATTGAGAACACCATCCGGTCCCGAAGGATTCCGGCGTTGTTGATGAGGATGTCGAGGCGTCCCCAAGTGTCGACCGCCTGTTGCACCATCTCACCGGCGGCGTCGAAGTCGGCGACGTTCCCGCCGTTCACCACGCCCTCTCCGCCCATGGCCTCTATCTCGGTAACGACCTCCTGTGCCGGCGACAGGTCGGCCCCCGTGCCGTCGGCGTCTCCACCCAGGTCGTTCACGACGACCCTTGCGCCGTTCTCGGCCAGCAGCAGGGCGTGCTCGCGGCCGATGCCGCGGCCCGCTCCGGTGACGATGGCCACGCGGCCCTCGCAGAGGTTGCCCATGTCGTCCTCCAGGCCCGTGGGGCCGGATCGGAAATCTGGTGTGGGGGCAGCCTGCCACCGCACAGGTCGGACGGCCCAGCCGGGAGGCCGGCAGCTGCTGACGGTATGGTCGGCGGGAGCAGAATCCGGGAGAACGGGCCGGGAGGAGGTGCGGGTGGAGGGTTACGGCAGACAGGCTCCCCCCTTCCGGAAGGGCCTGCACGAGGTGGCCGACGGCGTGTTCGCCTACCTACAGCCCGATGGCGGTTGGGGCTGGAGCAATGCTGGCCTGCTGGCCGGTGGCGGCGTGTCGTTGCTGGTCGACACCCTGTTCGACCTGCGGCTCACGGGGGAGATGCTCGACGCCATGGCACCGGTCACCGGCACGCGGCCGATAGGGATCGTGGTCAACACCCACGCCAACGGCGACCACTGCTACGGCAACGGCCTAGTCGGCGGGCCGGGCGGCGCCGAGGTCATCACCAGCGAGGCGGCAGCGGCTGAGATGGGGGCCGTGCCCCCCTCAGCCCTGGTGGCACTGCTGGCCGCCGACCTGGGTGAGGCTGCCAACCGGTATGTGCGCGAGGCGTTCGGCCCGTTCCGGTTCGACGGAATCGAGGTGCCCGAGCCGGACCGCACGTTCAGCGGCGAACTCCGGCTGGACGTCGGGGGACGCACAGTCGACCTGATCGAGGTCGGACCGGCGCACACCGCTGGTGACCTGCTGGTCCACCTGCCCGAGGCCGGCACAGTCTTCTGCGGCGACATCCTGTTCATCGGCGGCACCCCGATCATCTGGGACGGTCCCGTCGCCAACTGGGTTGCCGCGTGCGAACGCATCCTGGCCCTCGGCTGCGACGTGATCGTGCCGGGCCATGGTCCGCTCACCGACGACGATGGCGTCAGGGCCGTCCGCGACTACCTGGTGTTCATCGAGGCAGCGTGCCGTTCGCGCCATGCCGCGGGGCTGACGGTCGAGGAGGCGATCGTCGACATCGACCTCGGCGACTATCGCGGGTGGGGCGAGTGGGAGCGGCTCGCCGTGAACGTCCATGCCGTCTACCGTGAGTTGGACGGTGGACGGGTGCCGATCGTGGACCTCTTCGGGGCCATGGCGGCCCTCAGGTACGGCATCTGAGGTGGGTGGCAGGCTAGACAGGCAAGAGGCAGGTAAGGAGGTTCAGATGGCTAACTGCGCGTTCGTCGGACTCGGGGTGATGGGATACCCGATGGCGGGGCACCTGCAGGCGGCGGGCCATGCGACCACCGTCTACAACCGAACGACCGCCAGAGCCGAAGCGTGGATCGACGAGCACGGCGGCAGGTCGGCGTCGACACCCGCCGCAGCGGCCGAGGGCGCCGATTTCGTGATGATGTGCGTCGGTGACGACCACGACGTGCGATCGGTGGTGTTCGGGGAGTCCGGGATCCTGGCGGGCATGGGGTCAGGTGCCACGCTGATCGACCACACGACGGCATCGGCACTTGTGGCCCGAGAGGTGTCCGAGGCTGCAGCCGGCCTGGGCGTCGGCTTCGTCGACGCACCGGTGTCAGGGGGGCAGGCGGGCGCCGAGACGGGACAACTCAGCATCATGTGTGGCGGCGACCCCGAGGTCTTCGCTGGCATCGAGGCGATCGTGGACGCGTATGCCAAGGCACTGGTGCTGGTGGGGCCCGTCGGAGCGGGACAGCTCACCAAGATGGTGAACCAGATCTGCATTGGGGGCCTGATCCAGGGCCTGGCCGAGGCTCTCGACTTCGCACGGCGTGCCGGCCTGGATCTGGAGCAGGTGCTCGCCGCCATCAGCCAGGGTGCCTCGGGTTCGTGGCAGATGGACAACCGGGCCCGCAGCATGCTCGACCGCCACTTCGACCACGGGTTCGCCATCGACTGGATGCGCAAGGACTTCGGAATCGTCTTCGCAGAGGCACTGGAACTGGGCGCAACCCTTCCGATCACCGCCCTGGTCGACCAGTACTACGCCCGGCTACAGCGCGAGGGCCACGGCCGCTGGGACACGTCGTCGCTGATCGAGTTGCTGCGCGACGACTGAGGCGGCCGGCCGGGTCCCGCGGCTCAGAGGATCTGCGACAGGAAGAGCTTGGTGCGGTCTTCGGTGGGGTTGGTGAAGAAGTGCTCGGGGGTGCCCACCTCCACGATCTGGCCCTCCTCCATGAACATGATCCGATCGGCCACCTCCTTGGCGAACCCCATTTCGTGGGTGACCACCATCATGGTCATACCCGACCGCGCCAGTGCCTTCATGATGTCAAGCACCTCCTTCACCATCTCCGGGTCTAGCGCTGACGTCACCTCGTCGAACAACATGATCCGGGGCTCCATTGCCAGTGCCCTGGCGATGGCCACACGCTGCTGCTGGCCGCCCGAGAGCTGCCCCGGGAACTTGTCGGCCTGCTCGGGGATTCCGACCAGCTCCAGCAGCGCCTGGGCCTGCTCCTCGGCCTCGGCCTTGGGCTTCTTTCGCACCCATATGGGGGCCAGGCTGACGTTGTCGCGGACCTTCAGGTGGGGGAACAGGTTGAACTGCTGGAACACCATTCCGACCTCGGAGCGGACCTTCTCGATGTTCCGCAGGTCGTTGGTGAGCTCGACGTCGTCGACGACGATGCGGCCCTCCTGGTGCTGCTCCAGCCGGTTGATGCACCGGATCCATGTCGACTTCCCCCCGCCGGACGGCCCGAGCACCACGACGACCTCCTTTTCCTTGATGGTCGCGCTGACCTTGTCGAGGGCCTGGAAGTCGCCGTACCACTTGGATACGCCCTCACAGATGATCATGTCCCGGGCGTTGCTCAGGTCGCGGAGGTCGGCGCCGTAGGAAGTTTCTTCGGTCTGGCTGTCAGTCATCTAGGTACACCCTCTTTGCCGGAAGTCTTGTCGGTGGCCCCGCCGGGAGGCCGGAATCCTGATGGGTCTTGGTTCTCGGGGTAGTTGCTCGCAGGGTCATCGTTCGCCCAGTCCCACCCGTCGTTCCAGGCGCTGGCTGGCCTTGGACATGCTGTAAGAGATTACCCAGTAGATGATGGAGACGAAGAGCAGGTTCTCCCTGGTGCTTCCCATGAACTCGGTCTGGTTGGGCACGATGGCCTTGGCCACGTACAGCAGGTCGTAGAGGCCGATTATGTAGAGCAGCGATGTTTCCTTGAAGGTGGCGATTGTCTGGCCGACCAGCGGCGGGATGGCCACGCGCAACGCCTGGGGGAGCACTATGAACACGGTCTTCTGGACGGTGGTCATGCCCACCGCTTCGGCCGCCTCGTGCTGGCCGCGGGTCACCGACTGGAGGCCACCCCTCACGTTCTCGGCGAGGTAGGCAGAGGCGAAGAGTGCGTAGCCGATGGTGACCGCTGTGATCTCCGGCATCGCCATGCCGGTGGGGAGGAACAGCGGAACCATGACGCTGAAGAAGATGAGGATGGTGATGAGCGGAATGCCGCGCACGAACTCGATGAAGCCTGTTGCGAGGAGTCGGAAGATCGGCATGGTCGAGGTGCGGGCCAGCGCCAGCATCACACCCAACGGGAACGACACCAGCAGGGTGAAGAACGCCACCAGGAGGGTGAGGGAGAAGCCTCCCAGGAAGAACTCGCCGGGCACCGGCACCGTTGACGGGGTGTTGATGGCTGTGACCATCCAGCAGAGGATGGCTATGAGGCTCACCCAGATGCACGCATAGCGGTGGCGGGCACGCTTCTCGCCGCTGAATGAGGGTGCGGCGAGGGCGAACAGCGCCAGGAGCACGATGAGGATGCGGATGACCATGCGCATCGGTGTCAGGAAGGTACCGAAGCCGACGAGCAGGATCACGGCGGCAACGATCCGACCGATCTCGCCCGTGTGGGGGTGGGCCAGCCAGAGCAGCAGGCCGCTGCCCAGAATGGCGAAGACCAGAAAGATTGGTATGTCGGTCGAGATCACGTGCCCCATGTCGAACATCGGGTCACGTAGGACGATGTAGATGAGGATCAGGGGAGAGAGCAGCCATGCCAGTACCAGCGATGTCCGGGCCGGTTTGATCGGTACGCGCTCCCGGAGGCTGCGGCCCAGGGCGTAGGCGGTGACGGCGATTATCAGCATGATCGTCCACGGCAACTTGGTTGTCATGTCCACGGTGCCGGGCTCGGCCAGGATTCTGGGTGTGCGTTGGGCGATGTAGCTGTGGTGTCCGAACGGGACGACCCAGAGGGAGAGGACGCCCATGGCGCCGACTATGACGGCGAGGGTGAGCGAGCCGACCGATCGCTCCTCGTCTACCTGGCGGAGCCCCAGGCCTGTGGCGAGGACCAGTCCGGAGATCAGCAACCAGATTACGGTGGCACGTGCGCTGAAGGGCGCCAGAACCGTCATCAGCGCTCCGGCGGAACCCATGATGAGGAGACGTTTGCCGAGGTCGGGCAGTGGAATGCGGGATCCGACCCGCCAGACGACTAGGGAGAGGCTCGCCAGGATCAGTAACACCGCCACGCTGAACCACACCCGGATGTACTGGTCGGCCGGGTAGGCGTGTGTCATGAGGAGTCGCAGGTTGACTGCGGTGGCGTTCCACTGCCTGAGCGGGTTGAACACGAACATCAGCAGCCCGCGCACTATGGCCAGGATCACCAGGCTGGCGACCACGGTGAGCACCGAATTGAACGTGCTGGAGAACAGGTTCTTCTTCAGCCACTGTTGTGGTGGGAGGTGCGGTTCCTCGGGAGGTGCCGTAATCGGGGGCATTCCGACGACGTTCGGGATCTCCACGCCGTATTCGCTCATCTGCTCACCCCGATCATCGCTCCACCAACTTCAGCCGGACGTTGAAGTAGTTGACCACGACCGAGATGGACAGTGAGCAGGACAGGTAGAAGAGCATCCAGATTGCGACCACGGGCAGGGTCTTACCAGTTTGGTTGTACACGGTCTGGCCGACCTGGACGATGTCGCTATATCCGACGGCGATGGCCAGCGAGGTGTTCTTGGTGAGGTTCAGATACTGGTTGCCGAGCGGTGGGAGGACTATCCGGAAGGCCTGGGGCAGAACGATGTGGCGGAGTGCCTGGCCCCGCTTGAGGCCGACGGCGCTGGCTGCCTCGATCTGGCCCTTCGGGACCGCCAGGATGCCGCCCCGTACGATCTCGCCGATGAAGGCCGATGTGTAGAAGACCACCCCGAAGAACACGGCTGCGAAACCGATGGTCATTGTGAGGCCGTTGGTGCCATAGTTGGGGAACTTGCCCGGCTGCACCAGGTCGGGCCTCATGGCGTTGAATGGCCGGACAGCGCCGTCGACGTTGAACTTTGCCTCTATCAACTCGAACAGGTCGCGCCCGCTGTTCAGGATCCACGAGGAAAGGCCGGCCATTGATATGACGATCGCTACGGCGACGAGGGCGCCGACAGCGGCGAATATGACACGGAAGAGGTCGTCGTCAACGAGTGTCAGGTGGCCGAGTGCGCTACGCCGACTGGCGAGGAATCGCAGGATCCAGCGACCGGCCAGCAGCACTGCTATTGCTGAGAGCAGTGCCTGCACCAGGGCAACCGGCAGGCTGTCCAGAAGGCTGGCGATGGCTCCCATGATCGGCCCGATGAACCCGAACACGGGGTGGACGAACAGGCCCACCACGCCGAACAGGGCCACAGTGCCCAGTGCCCACAAGACGGGCCATGTGTGCGCCCCCAGGTCATCGTGGATGCGTAGGCGCCACCGTCGAACGAAGTAGGCGGCCAGGCCGCCCAGTAACAGAACGATCGCCCACTGGTAGAAGCCGTCGTAGATGAACACCCTCGGTAGCGATATGCCCTTGTTGGATATGTGTAGCCAGCCGTTGATCGGACCGGTGTCGAGTCCGACCCTCGGCAGGGTTGACAGCACCGATGAGTAGAGGATGATCTGAACAAGCAGTGGGACGTTTCGCAGAGTCTCGACCCAGATCGTGCCGAGGCGCTGGATCAACCAGTTGTTGGAGAGCCGCGCCAGGCCTACGACAATGCCTAGAAACGTGGCGAAGACTATGCCTGCTGAGGCCATCCTGAGGGTGTTGACCATCCCCACCCAGAGAGCCCGGCCGCCGGTGGCCGGGTGGGTGTCGATGCCCTCGCTGAGTTGGATGTCGGGAGGGCGATTCAGGAAGTCGAACCCGATGTTGATGTTGCGGGCGGTGAGGTTGTCGCCGGCCTGGCTGGCCAGGAACCAGAGGGCCGCCAGTACGACCGCCAGGAGGGAGACCTGGGCCGACCACTTGACGACGACGGCGTCACGCCACAGCGGTACACGCTGTGAGACGGCTGGACGGGTGCTTGGTTGTTGGTTGACGGGAGCCGTCATGTCGGCGGAGTGACTCCGGTAGATGCGGGGCTATCTGGAGACTGCATGTCCGAAGAGACCGTGTTCGAAGAGCACGTGTGTGACGGGCACGTTGCCGAAGATCGCGAAACGTGAGAGGTCCCGCTGCCCGGAAGCGACCAGCGCCCCCGGGTCAGCGGGACCATCACAGAATACTTGTCTGACTGTCCAGTTCGCTTAGCGGGCAGGCGGGGAGTAGATGAGGCCTCCGGCCTTCCAGCCTGCGTTGGCCGAACCCTCGCGGTAGAGACCAACCGGGTTCAGGTTGGAGTTGTAGATGTCGCTGTAGTTGCCGACCTGCTTGACGACCTGGTAGAACGCGTCGGCGCTCAGGCCCATCGTGGTCTGCAACTCGCCATCGCCACCAAGGAGACGTCCGACCTCACCGGGCTCGTCGAGCCAGTCGTCGACGTTGGCCTTGTTGATGCCGTACTCGTCGAGGATGATCGTGGCGTACACGGTCCAGTTGACGGCGTCGGCCCACTTGGAGTCGTTCTGGCCGTAGACCGGGCCAAGGGGCTCCTTGGAGATGGGCGTCGGCGGGAAGATGACCCACTCTTCGTCGGCAGGCTGCTGCTTGACCTTGCGGCCGACCAGGGCGGAACCGTCGGTTGTGGAGATGTCACAGGCACCGTCGATGAACTGCTGCCAGACCTCATCACCGGTCTCAAACGAGTTGAGCGTGATGTTCACGCCGCCCAGCTCGGCTGCCTCGGCGATGTTCTTCTCGGTCGTGGTACCAGCGTTGGTACACACGATCGCACCTTCGAGGTCGGCGATACCGGAGTTACCGGAGAACCCGTCGGAGACACGGCCCATCAGCTGCTGACCGTCGTAGTAGGTCGTGGGACCGAAGTCCATGCCCACATCGGTGTCACGGCTCTGGGTCCAGGTGGAGTTGCGCATGAGCACATCCACGTCTCCGCTCTGAACAGCGATGAACCGCTCGGATGCGGTCAGGGACATGAACATGACAGCGTTGGCGTCGCCGAGTACGGCTGCTGCTACTGCACGGCAGTAGTCGGCGTCGAAACCGGTGACCGAACCATCGGCCTGGGTCTCGGAGAACGCAACTGCGCTACCGCTCACGCCACAGTGCAGCATTCCGCGTGCCTGGACGGTGTCGAGAAGGCTTCCGCCCTGCACGACCTCGACCTGTGCTGCCGTCGTGGCTGGAGCTGCCGTCGTGGCTGCTGCCGTCGTGGCTGCCGGAGCCGCCGTCGTGGCTGCTGCCGCCGTGGTGGTCGCTGCGCTGTCGTCGCCGTCGCTGCCGCATGCGGCGGCTACGACGCCGATCGTCAGAAACAGGGCGAGCAGCCTTACGAGCTTGCTCTTGTGCATATGAACCCCTCCGATTTCGCTTTTCTCATAATCCCGCGTGGGGATGGCCGCCCGTCGTTGGGCAACGGGCCACCACAATACGTGCCGCGCATCACTGTGGCAACATGCAGACGGTCGGCTGGGTCGCCGGCTGCCTGACCTGCACCATGGACCAGTGTCCAGCCTCGTCCAGACCGTGACAGGCCCCGTCCGGGCCGCCGATCTGGGCCGCACGCTCATGCACGAGCACCTCACCGTCGGCTACCCGGGTTTCGAGGCGCACACCAGCCGACCCGGCCCGAACCGGGCCGACATGGTCACCGTCTGCGTGGAGCGGATCCGGCAACTCCAGGAACTGGGGTACTCGTCGATGCTCGACCCGTGTCCCTCCGACCTTGGGCGTGACGTCGAGTTGATGGTGGAGGTGGCCGAGGCCACCGGCTTCAACATCATCTGCGCCACGGGCCTCTACAAGGAGGAAGAGGGCGGTACGGCCTACTGGCGGTTCAAGGGCCAGTTCGAGGACGTCGGCGCGGTGATGGCGGACCTTTTCATCGCCGAGTTGACCGAAGGCATAGGCAGCACCGGGGTTCGCCCCGGGATTATCAAGTGCGCCACGGGTCCCGACGTCATGACGGAATACGAGCGCATGGTCTTCGAGGCAGCGGCGAGGGCGTCGGTGGCCACCGGGGCACCGATCACCACCCACACGGACCGGGGAACGGTCGGTGACCTTCAGCAGACGGTGCTGACCGACGGGGGAGTGCCGGCCCACAGGGTGATCATCGGCCACTCGTGCGGTACCACCGACACGGGATACCACGCCGGTATCGCCGAGCGCGGCAGCTATCTGGGATTCGACCGCTTCGGGATCGGAGCGCTCATGCCCGACGTGGAGAGGGTGGCTTCGCTGGTCCGGCTTCTGGACCGTGGTGCCGGAGATCGTGTCGTTGTCAGCCATGACTCGGTCTGGTGCTGGAGGGGCGAGCCCTTCCCGGCGGCGGCGATGAGTCGCCTGGCAGACGTCTTCGAGCCGACGCGCTTCGACCGTG
>Ga0310122_10001614_pt1 | contig 14390 bp, 10 predicted proteins | sample CB6_Bottom_1051__FD_203503 | JGI IMG/M metagenome (GOLD analysis project Ga0310122, IMG submission 203503) | Marine microbial communities from Western Arctic Ocean, Canada - CB6_Bottom_1051 | ecosystem: Environmental > Aquatic > Marine > Oceanic | place: Canada: Western Arctic Ocean | collected...
GAGCCCCCACGGCGCCCATCGCGAGGGCCTTGAGAAACCCTCGACGGCTCGAGCACGTATCAGTCATTCGAGTCCTCCCGGGTATGTGATTTTCACGACCGCCTTGCTACAAGGCGTCGATGATGGAAGATTGTTGGGGTCCGGTCGATGCTTTTGCGTCGGCGCCAGAGCGGCCCCCTGGCCGCCTGGAGAGGATAAGTCCACGACTCCGTTTTATACGGAGTTACTTCAAGGACATCCGTGAGCAGTAGTCTCGAATCGGATGTTGAACCCCGCAACATGGGTTGAGACGTGCCCGAATCGCCAGAGAAACCACAGGGCGAGGGAGACCATAACAAGCCGCAGCGCAACAAGCGCCGCCGCCGTGGCCGTCGCCGTCGTCGTTCGCCAGGTCAGGAACGACAGCACGAGCCGACGGAACAGGAACTCCTCGCACAAGTCCCCGATGATCCTGCAGAACTAGAAGCAGAGTCGAGACCTTTAGGCCTGCTCGAGGTTCTGGGTAGCGGCTCCGGCTTCGTTCGGCGTCGGGAGTCCGGGTATACCCCCGGCAACGACGACATCTACGTGGGCTCCCGCATGATCCAGAAGTTCGGCCTTCGTACCGGAGACGAGCTGGTGGGTATCGTCGGGCAGGCTCGAAACGGAAAGAGCCCGCCGCTCGCGCATCTGCAGCGCGTCAACGACAGGCCGCCGGAGGACATGGCTACGCGCCCCGAGTTCCAGCGGCTTAGTGCTACGCACCCGACTGAGCAGCTCGTGCTCGAATGCGGGCGAACGATGCTCGGTCAGCCAGACTATACCAACCGGGTCATCGATCTCATCTGTCCGCTTGGCAAGGGACAGCGCGCGATGATCGTGGCGCCGGCCAAGGCCGGAAAGACCACCATTCTCCAGGCCGTGGCCCAAGGCATCGTTGCAAACAATCCCGAATGCCATCTGATCATCCTCTTGGTGGACGAACGCCCCGAGGAAGTCACCGAGATGGAGCAGTGCGGATTTGGGGAAGTGGTCGCTTCCACGTTCGACCAGCCGGCGGAGCGGCATGTGCAGGTAGCCGAGATCACGCTGGAGCGTGCGCGTCGTCGCGTGGAACAAGGTGAGGACGTCGTCATCATTCTCGACTCGATCACACGTTTGGCTCGCGCACACAACACCATCAAGGGCGGTAGCGGACGCACCATGTCCGGTGGACTGGACGCCAACTCGCTCGAGAGGCCCAAGCGCTTCCTGGGCAGCGCCCGCAAGATTTCGGACACTCAGGGCGGCGGATCGCTGACGATCATCGCGACGGCGCTCGTGGACACCGGGTCTCGTATGGACCAGGTCATTTTCGAGGAATTCAAGGGTACCGGAAACAGCGAACTGGTTCTGTCGCGGGAGCTGGCTGACCGCCGAATCTACCCGGCGATCGACCTGCCGCTTTCCGCCACGCGGAAGGAGGAGCTGTTGCTCGACGAGGACGCGCTCTGGCTGTCACACGCCATGCGCCGTCAGCTCGGCGGAGCTGGCCCCGCGGACGGAATGATGGAGTTGCTGGGTGCCATGAAGAAGACGGAGACGAATCGGGACCTCATCAACTGGGCTCGTAATCAGTAGAGTCGGGCACCGCGGTCGACTCGACAGCCGCGCTCGAATCGGCAGCAGCTGATCCGGCGGAGTCGACGAGCAGTAGCGCCAGGCGATCCAGGCTCTTCTGCAGTTCGTCGCTCTGCGCACCATCCATGGAGAGCGTCCAGTAGCCCATGAGGGGATTGCGGCCCAGGTCGCCTTCTTCGCGCCAGCGCACACGCGTTCCCGCGCCCTCTGGATTCAATTCCAGCGTGCCGTCGGTCGACATCCTGCCGTCGTTGACCTCGACTCTGTAGGTCACGTGCCTAGGGGCGTCGGCTTGTACGATCGTAAAGACCCCGCTTCCGAATTCCGGATCATCCCAGCTCATCGTCGCCCCTGCGCCTCTCGCGGGCCCCGAGAGCGTGCTGCTGTCCGGCCACGGCGTCCAGGCAAGCCAACCCTTCGGAGAGTCGAGGTAGGGAAAAGCGGCGTCGGCTGTTGTCGGCAGCAGTATGGTCGCCTCAGCCTCCCAGGTGGCCGGGAGCACGACTCCGAGCCCGAGCAGCGAGAAGAGGATCAGCGCGCCGGTTCCGAGGATCTTAGTGCCGAAGCTGAAGGGGCTGTCGCTCATCGGCTTTCCAGCTCCTGCAAGACGCCCTCGAGCACAGCCCAGACATTCCGTGCCACGAGCTCGTGGCCCTCAGCAGTGGGATGGATTCGATCGTCCTGGTTGAGCTCGGGGACTCCAGCGACGCCCTCGAGCAGAAAAGGGATGAGTGCCGAACCGGTGGCCTCGGCCACGGTCGGAAAGATGGCCCGGAATCTATCGGTGTATGCCTTCCCGAGATTCGTTGGTGCCTGCATGCCGGCGATCACCACGCGTGAGCCGGGGTGCCGCGCTCGCGTACGGTCGATGATCGTTCGCAGGTTGTCTTCGAGCATGTCAGGATCATGACCGCGAAGGCCGTCGTTGGCGCCGAGCTCCAGAACGAGCACTGCGAGCGGTTGGCGCAACACCCAATCCAGCCGGCGCAGGCCGCCTGCGCTCGTCTCTCCGGAAACGCTGGCGTTCACCGCCCGGAACGGCAAGCCTGCCGAATCGGCCAGTTCCGCAAGGCGGGCGACGTAGCTATCGTCGTCGCTGAGTAGACCGAGTCCGGCTGTGAGGCTCGTGCCGAGAAAGACGACGGGTGGTCGCTCGTCTGCGGGCGACGCCTCTTCCGGTGCCGGCAGAGAGACGGCTCCCCCGACATCCGGGGCCGCGGAAGCCGGGTCTTCGGGCTGCGCACACGTGGCACACGCCAGCATCGAGATGATGAAGAGGAAGCGTCGCATATGATGATCGTGGCCCAGGGCCTCGAAAAAACCTACATGAGCGGAGGGCGGCCCTTGCCGGTGCTGACCTCCATCGATCTCGAAGTCGAGGCCGAGTCTTTCGTAGCCGTCGTCGGTCCCTCGGGTAGCGGCAAGACGACCCTTCTGGGCCTTCTGGCCGGACTCGACGAGCCGACGCGTGGCCGCGTCTACCTCGATGGCGAAGACATTTTCGCGCTCACCGAAGACGGTCGAGCCGAGTTTCGTCTCCAGCGGGTCGGGTTCGTATTTCAAACGTTTTACCTGCTTCCGACGCTGACCGCGCTCGAGAACGTCTTGGTGCCGCTGGAGCTCCGAGGCACCGCCAAGGGGCTCACAGGCGAGGCTACGGCCCTCCTGGAGCGCGTGGGCCTAGGTGACCGGCTCGACCACTTTCCGGCTCAGCTCTCCGGCGGAGAACAGCAAAGAGTAGCCTTGGCGCGAGCCTTCGCCAATCGCCCGAAGATCCTGTTCGCGGACGAGCCGACAGGGAATCTCGACCAGGAGACGGGCGAAGGCATCGTCGAGATGCTCGAAGAGTTGAATCGCGATGCGCGCACGACGCTCGTCATGGTGACGCACGACCTCTCGCTCGCGGCGCGCGCACACCGAATCGTGTCGCTCGCCGGAGGTCGGATCGTTTCCGATCGGGCTGGGCAGCCAGCTTGAGAAACAAGCTACGGCTCGGTTTCGCCGTGCGTTTCGCGATGCGTGAGAGCCGGCACAGCCTCCGCCGTGTGGGCGTCTACATGGCATCGATCACGCTGGGCGTAGCAGCGCTGGTCTCCATCCACTCGTTCCGGGACGACGTCGCACGCTCGATTCAGGAGGAGGCGGACGTGCTCATGGGGGCCAACGCGCGCCTCAGGGCGTCCCGAGAGCTTCCGGACTCCATCAGCACCATTCTGGATTCGCTGAGCCGAGCGGGCGTCGAGATGGCACGAGTGACGACCGCTGGGTCCATGGTGCTTGCGCCGGTCTCGGGCGCTGTCCGCCTCATGCAGGTGCGTGCGGTGGATGGGAGCTACCCCTTTTACGGCACCGTCTCGACCGAGCCGGCCGGGCATTGGACCGGGGGCATCGGCCCCGGCGAGGTTCTGGTCGATCCGGCTGCTCTCACGCAGCTCGACACCGAGGTCGGTGACACCCTCGTGGTGGGGGGCGTACGGCTCGTCATCGCGGCGACTGTCTCGGACCTGCCCACTGACCTCGGGTTCGATTTCGCGATCGGTCCCAAGGTGTACCTCTCGCAGGAAGCCATGACACGTGCGGAATTGCTGGGTGCCGGCTCTCTGGCGCGCTACGAGGTTTTCCTCCGCATGCCGGATCGAGACGACCGCGGTGCACTCCGGGACCGATACTCACAAGTGTTCTCAGCAACACGGGTGCGCTACACGACTGCGCGACAACAGGCGCAAGACCTCTCCAACGGGGTCCGATTCCTCGGGCGCTTTTTGGCACTGGTGGGGCTGGGGGCGCTCCTGTTGGGCGGGATCGGAGTCGCGAGCTCGATCCATGTCTACGTGAACGAGAAGCGACCTGGAGTGGCGGTGCTACGATGTATGGGCGCGAGTCAGTGGACGGCGTTCCTCGCCTACATGATCCAGGCTGGGGCCATGGGACTACTGGGATCGCTGGCGGGCGTGACGCTCGGGGTCCTAGTGCAGGAGACCCTCCCCTTCGTCCTGAAGGAGGTTCTACCGGTCGCGGTCGACACGCACTTCTCCATGGGCTCCGCGCTCACCGGTCTGGGGATCGGCGTGTGGGTAGCAGTGATCTTCGCGTTGATCCCGCTGCTCAGTGTGAAGGACGTGCCGCCACTACAGGCTCTGCGTCAGGACTTCGAGCCCCCGCGGCGCCGCGCGGACTCGCTCACGATCGGCGCCTACGCGTTGCTCGCGGCAAGCGTTTTGGTCCTGTGCATCATCGAGGCTCCCGAGCCGGAGCTCGGCCTCGGCTTCGCCGGCGCGCTCTCGGTCGCGGTTGCTGTGCTGACCCTCGTGGGTTGGTCACTCACTCGCTTGACTCGACGGTTCTTTCCGCGCGGCGCCTCGTACCCCATCCGACAGGGCGTATCGAACCTGTTTCGTCCTCAGAACCAAACCGTGTCGGTCACGCTGGCGTTGGGATTCGGGGCGTTCGTGATCGGCACCGTCGTCGAGGTGGAGGGCAATATTCGTAAGGACCTCACGCTATCATTCGGCGAGGGGCAACCGAACCTCCTGTTCTTCGACGTGCAGACGGATCAGATCGAGGGGGTGCTCGACCTGCTGCCTGAACCAGTGCGCAGCAACGCAGAAGTGGCGCCGCTCGTCCCATCCAAGATCGTGGCGATCAACGGACGTACGCCCGAAGAGTTGCGCGCCGATACCGTGCGAGAGCGGCGACCCGACGCCTGGGCCCTGAGACGGGAGTACCGCAACAGCTACCGTGCAAGGCTCGGGCGCGCGGAGACGTTGGTGCACGGTCGCTGGTGGGACGGGACGCCAGGGGAGGAGGACGGTCAGGAGGTGGACGCCGGGGGGCTCACCCGGCTCTCCCTCGAGTTGGAGGTCGCGCGCAGCCTCAAAGTGTCTCTCGGCGATACCATCACGTGGGATATTTCTGGATTCCGTGTCCCGTCCGTGCTCACGAACCTCCGGCGGGTGGATTGGAATCGCATGGAACCTAACTTCTACGCTATTCTGGAGCCGGGTGGACTCGAGGACGGGCCCCAGACCATCATGATCGTGGCGCGCCTAGAGGACTCGGGTGCTCGGGCTGAGGTGCAACGAGATCTCGTCAGGGCGTTCCCGAACGTGGCCGCGCTCGACTTCTCACGTGTCCAGGAGGCGATCGACACCGTTCTCTCTCGGGTCCGTCAGGCGGTTGGGTTCTTAGGCGCGTTCAGCGCCCTCGCAGGTGTGCTGGTGCTGATAAGCTCGCTCGCCGCGTCGCGCGTTCACCGCCTACGTGAGGGCGCGTTGCTCAAGATTCTCGGCGCTAGCCGTAGACAAGTGCTGACCGTGCTATTCGCGGAGTATCTGGCGCTCGGCACACTGGCGAGCGCGAGCGGCCTGCTCCTGGCGGTCGGCGCTGGCGCTGTCGTCGTGCCGAACGTATTCGAGCTCGCCTACGCCCCCCGGGTGGTGCCGCTCACCGCGATCTGGGCAACCGTCGCCGCGCTCACGGTCCTCGTTGGCCTGCTGGGCAGCCGCAGCCTGCTGACGAGGCCTCCGCTACCGGTGCTGCGGGAGGCGCCCGAATAGTCGGCTGGGCAGCCCGTAGTAGGTGGCCGCTAGTCTGCTAGGCCCGCGGCCAGGGTCTCTGCAGGAACCTTCAAGGAGGCCTGATGATGACACGACTGACACGTGAGCGGGTGCGGTATTCGAAGCCGGGTACGCTTCACATCGATGGTGGCGTCACACTTGGGGCAGGTGCCCTCTAGTGAGATCAGCGTGAATCGTTCGATCAGCCGGCGTCGCGTGAGGATGATTCCGGCTGTCAGCGCTCCGATCAACCAGGGGGCGTGGGGTGGGACGATCGCCATCATCGGCGCGATTACCAGGAAGATCCCCATGGTTCTGGCGGCGCCGCCGACGCGCCATCGCCGGCCCCGTGGTTGGATGGACGCAAACGCCTCGGTCGACTCGAACCCAAAAAGAGTGACCCGAGCAGCGGTCCGAATGAGGCCGTCAAATTCGGGGGGATGGGTGTCTTCGATCAAAGCGGAGCGGGCACGCGTCGCGGGAAGCCGGGCTGAAATGTATGTTCCCGAGGCCTCATCTTAAACCGCGACCGGCGCTGTTGACCCAAGACGAACCGGAACAAGCCGCTCAGCAGGCCTCCCTGTCGAGGGAGTTGTCCGAATTCCTCATCGAGTTATCGATCGGGGTGCATCGCTACGCCATGTACCCAGCGGGGCATCCCTCGCACGAACCGGTTCTCGACAACATCATACGCCGCCTGATCGAGCTTTTCGTCAATCGGCCCTCGGTTTCGATCGGCGTGGCGGCCAAAGATAACGGCGGTGACACTACCAGTGAGAACGGCGAGCCTTCCTAGGGCTCAGCCAGAGACGGAAAAGGCTCTCAGCCGTTCCGCCGCTGCGTGCAACGTTTCGAGGCGCTTGCAGAAGACGAAACGCACCACCGAGCGTCCCCCCTCGGGAGTGCTGTAGAAGCTTGAGCCGGGGACGGGCGCGACACCGCCCTCGCTCGTCAAGCGCTTCGCGAACGTCGTGTCGTCCTCGTCGGACATCCCGCTGAAGTCCGCCAGCACGTAATAGGCGCCCTGCGGCGTCGTGCATCCGAATCCCGCTGCTTGCAGCGCCGATAACAGGACCCCGCGCCGCTCCTTGTAGCGCTCGACCATTTGTGTGTAGTAGTCCTGACCGAGCTCACGAAGACCGACCGCACAGGCCTCCTGCAGTGGGGCAGGAGCTCCGACGGTGAGGAAGTCGTGCACCTTCCGGATCGCGTCGGTGAGATGTGGCGGAGCCATGATGGTTCCCACGCGCCATCCGGTGACGCTGAACGTCTTGGACAGGCCACTGACGGTGATCGTGCGGTCGCGCATCCCCTCGAAGCCGGCGAGTACGAGATGCTCGCTCTCGTAGTAGATGTGCTCGTAGATCTCATCGGTGATCGCGAGGATGTCGTACTCCCGGCAGATATCCGCGATCGCCTGGAGCTCATCGCGGTCGAACACGCGCCCGGTCGGGTTGTTGGGCGTATTCACGACGATGGCACGAGTCTTCGGCGTAACAACGGCCTCGAGTCGATCGCGCTCCACCCGGTAGTCGGGCGCCTCCAGAGGAAGAAACACCGGACTCGCCTGCGACAGCACGGCGTCGGGACCGTAGTTCTCGTAGAACGGCTCGAAGACGATGACCTCCTCGCCGGGATCGATGGTCGCCAGCATGACTGCGGCCATCGCTTCGGTCGCGCCGCAGGTCACCGTGATCTCGCGCTCGGGGTCGAACTCGAGGTCGTACATCGCGGCGTATTTCTCCGAGAGCGCGTTGCGCAAGTTGGCTGTGCCCCAGGTGATGGCGTACTGGTTTACGTCGCCCTGGATCGCCGCACATGCCGCGTCCTTGAGCAGCTGAGGCGCAGGGAAGTCCGGGAATCCTTGAGCGAGGTTGATCGCATCGTGTTCCCGTGCGACCCGCGTCATCTCCCGGATTACCGACTCGGAAAACGAGTGGGTGCGCGTGGCGGTGCGCAGAAGGCGGTCGGTCAAGCTGTCTCCGTCTGGTGGTGGGATCTCAGGAAGATGGCGTGTAGATCCTCCTCGCACACGCACAGGGCGGTCACGACGTCTGGATCGTACCAACTGCCGCTGTTGTCCGAGATTTCAGCGATGGCGTCGTTCCAGCCAAGTGCCGGGCGGTGAGCACGGTCACTGGTCATCGCGTCCAGCGCATCGCATACCGCCACTATCCGCGGCGCCAACGGGATGGCGGCGCCGGCCAGTCCATCGGGGTACCCCTTGCCATCCCAGCGCTCGTGGTGCCAACCGACCACCGCCAGCGCGACTTCGTTGTCCAAGAGCGGTCGTAGTAGGGCCGCCCAATGCTTGGGTGCCGCTCCACCGCCTCTCGTTCGTGGGGCTCGAGCTCGTCCGTCTTGTTCAGAATCCCATCCGCAACACCGAGCTTGCCAATATCGTGCAGCCGACATTCGAGCTCGAGTTCTTCGCGATCGATGAGGCTCTCGTCCGGGTCGAGCTCTCTCGCCACGCGCAAAGCGAAGTCCTATTCTTCGCCCACTCCGACTCGGCGGCGCAGCATGGCCGGGACCTCTTCGCGATGGATACGACCGGCGAGGGAGGGCCCCTGCCGATCGCGACAACCGAGGCCTATGAGTCGGATGCTCGCCTCTCCCCCGACGGATCGCACGTGGCGTACGAAGCGGACAAGGAAATCTACGTGGTGTCGTTCCCCGAAGCTGGAATCCCGCAGCAGGTATCGCTCTGTGGTGGCATGTCGCCCCGCTGGGAAGGCGTCGGCACAGAGCTCTTTTTCTGGAAGGCCGCCTCACTCATGTCCGCACCGGTCACCCGTGTCGAACCGCTCCGCTTCGGCCAAGCAGACTTTCTATTCGTCGTGCCGGAGGTCGACGTACTCAACCAATTCTACGACGTCACGTCAGATGGGCAGCGGTTTCTCATCAGGACTCAGAACCCTGGTGTCGCCTCGCAGAGTATCCAGGTCGTCGTCGACTGGCAGCGGGAATCGGCCGACGTAGGGCGGAGTCGGAAATGAACGCCGACTCGCTTGGTACCGAAATGAAGCCCCAGATCCCCCGTCCGAGCGCTCCTATGCGGCACTCTCGCTTTCTAGCACTCTGCATCGCTGCCTTGATCCCGCTCCCATCGGCGGCGCAGGAGCTCGACCCGTCCCTCTTCTCCGCCATGACCGCCCGCAGCATCGGTCCCGCCGGAATGAGCGGTCGCATCGCCGCAATCGACGGCCTGGTCTCCGACCCCAACGTGCTCTGGGTAGGGGCCGCGACCGGAGGTGTGTGGAAGTCCATGAACGGTGGCACGACCTGGACACCCGTGTTCGACGAGCAGCGCGTCAGCAGCATCGGCGCTGTGGCGATCGACCAGAACGCGCCTGAGGTAGTTTGGGTTGGCACCGGTGAAGGCAATCCCCGCAATAGCGCAGGAGTGGGAGCGGGACTCTACAAGACGATGGACGGCGGTGAGAGCTGGCAGCTGCTCGGCTTCGAGCGCTCGGAACGCATTCACCGCATCGTGCTTCACCCGACAAACTCGGACGTCGCGTGGATCGGGGTCATGGGCCGTGCGTGGAGCGATGGCGAGGAGCGGGGCGTCTACAAGACCGTGGACGGGGGACGGAATTGGCTCCAGGTGCTGTGGGTGGACGAGCGCACTGGCGTTGCTGACCTGATCATAGATGCCTCGAATCCGATGAAGCTGTTCGCGGCGATGTGGGAGTTCCGGCGTGAGCCGTGGTTCTTCACGTCGGGCGGACCTGGCTCGGGCTTGTACGTGAGCCACGACGGCGGGGACACTTGGTCTCGGTACACGGAGGATGACGGCCTGCCCCCCGGCGAGTTGGGGCGCATCGGCCTCGCGATCTCGGCCAGCGAGCCCAGCATTGTCTACGCGCTCGTCGAGGCCGAGCAGAGCGCGCTACTGAGGTCGGACGACGGAGGCCGGAGCTGGGTGACCGTCAACGACTCCGCGGAAGTCGCCAGCCGCCCCTTCTACTACGCGGACATCTTCGTCGACCCCCAAAACGAGCTGCGCGTCTACAACCTGAGCGGTCGCCTTTCGACCTCGGAGGACGGGGGTCGCAGCTTTTCGCAGTCCGAGGGCGATGTACACCCCGACCTTCACGCGATGTGGATCGATCCGAACGACCCCCGGCACTTGTTGCTCGGCACCGACGGAGGCGTCTGGGAGTCGCTCGATAAAGCAAAGACGTGGCGCGTATTCGACAACCTGCCGGTGGGCCAGTTCTACCACATCAGCGTCGACGACGCGGTGCCCTTCAATGTGTACGGAGGCATGCAGGACAATGGGTCCTGGCGCGGACCGTCAGACGTGTGGCAGGTGGGAGGCATCCGAAACTACGCCTGGCGCGAAGTAGCGTTCGGCGATGGCTTCAATAGCGTCATCGACCCCGGCGATTCGAATCTCGGATACGGGATGTCGCAGGGGGGGCGCCTCGTGCGCTTCGACCTGCGCACGGGGGAACGCAAGTACATTCGTCCCTGGGCGCCGGACGGTACCGCGCTCCGTTTCAACTGGAACGCGCCGCTCGCCTTCGACCCATTCGCGACCGGGACGGTGTACTTCGGTAGCCAGTTCGTGCACAAGAGCGAGAATCGCGGAAACAGTTGGCAAGTAGTCAGCCCGGACCTCACGACCAACGACTCCACCAAGCAAAGGCAGTCGGAAAGCGGTGGTCTCACGATCGACGACTCTGGGGCCGAGAACCACACGTCGTTGATCACCATCGCGCCGAGTCCGGTCGAAGAGGACCTGATCTGGACGGGCAGCGACGACGGCAAGGTGCACCTCTCCCGTGCGGCCGGCGGAACTTGGGTAGACCTGACTGGTGAGATCGGCGGGGTTCCGGACGACACCTGGATCCCACACATCGAGCCCTCGAAGCACTCGGGCGCGACCGCCTACGTCGTCTTCGACGATCACCGACGCGGCAACTGGGACCCCTACTTGTATCGCACCGAAGACTACGGCGACGACTGGGACAACATCGGGCGCCATAAAGGCGTGGACGGGCGGGACCGAGGCATCGATGGATTCCTGCATACGGTCGAAGAAGATCCGGTGACGCCGAACTTGCTCTTCGCCGGTGGCGAGTTCGGTCTCTTCGTCTCCGTGGATCGTGGAGAGCGCTGGTTCAAGTGGACTCACGGCCTGCCAACCGTGCCGGTGCGTTCACTGACCATTCATCCACGCGATCACGACCTCGTGATCGGTACGCACGGGCGCGCGATCTGGATTCTCGACGACATCCGGCCGCTACGCGCGATCGCGCAGGACCCATTCGTGATGCAGGAGTCGGTGCATCTGTTCGAGACACCCGCCGCGTATGTGCACTATACCGCGGCGGTGGATGGCTACCACTTCGCGGGCGACGCCATGTTCCAGGGCGAAAGCCGGCCTGAGGGAGCGCTTCTCACGTACTGGCTCAGCGCCGCCCAGGACGACAGCGTGCAGATCACGGTCAGCGCGCTGGGCGGGGAGACTCAGAAGACGATTACCGGTCCAGGCGCGCTGGGCCTGAACCGTATCTCCTGGGACCTGCGCATGGACATGCGAGGCCTCGATTCTGGTGAATTCTGGGACGGCGGGCTCTTTGGCCTCGACGCCCCTCAGGTCTTGCCGGGGGACTACACCGTCACGGTCAGGGCGAGCGGAGTCGAGTCGAGCCGCCCCTTGAGCGTACTGCCGGACCCCCGTGTCGATATCGAGATGTCCGAGAGGGAGCGGCGCCGCACCGCGATCCTGGCGGGCGCGCGTCTCAGCCAGCGCCTCGCGCTAGTGGAACGCGCCGCGGCCGAGGTGCGCGTGGGGGCTCAACGCGTGCGAGATCGACTCTCGGAGGTCAGTGTTGAAGACGCGACCATCCTCCGGGAGTCGGCCGACGAGCTGCTGGCGGGCCTAGCCGACGCCGCCGATCTCGAACCCGCGAGAGCGTACCGGCGCGAGGTCTCGGGACTCTCCAGCTCCTACGACGCTCCGACCGAGGCACAACGACTCGAGCTCGGCCGGCTCAGCGAGCTGGTCGACGCCCTCGAGTCCGAGATGAACGTCTTTCTGCTCGGACCGGTCGCCCGCTTTCGCGACGAGGTACTCGCCGCGACTCTCGAGGTGTTCCCGTCGCCTCGCCTGGTAGGAAACTGATGGGAACGGAACGCCGCGGACGGGTAGCCTGCCGGCGAGTGCCCACCTAATCTGGGGCTGCCGGCCCGCGTGGGTCGGCCGCTTCGAGATACGCAGGAGTCATTTCATGAAGTCCGGCCGCAACTTTGCCTTAGTAGCCCTGGCCATGACTGCGCTCCCGTTGGGCGCGCAAGACTCGTTCGATCCGTTCGCCGCCATGAGCGCCCGAGAGATCGGGCCCGCCGGTATGAGTGGTCGCGTCGCGGACGTGGAGGTCGTGCTCAGCGACCCCAACATCATTTACGTAGGCTCGTCGACCGGTGGACTCTTCAAGTCCGACGATGGCGGGATCGAGTGGGACCCGGTCTTCGACGAGCAAGATGTGCTCGGCATCGGCGCAATCGCCGTGTTCCAGCCCAATCCCGACGTGGTATGGGTCGGGACGGGCGAGGGCAATCCCCGCAACAGCGCCGGGGTCGGTCGCGGCCTCTTCAAGTCAATCGATGGCGGTCACTCCTGGCGGAGGATGGGTCTAGCGCGCTCGGAGCGCATCCACCGGATCCTGACGCACCCGACCGACCCGGACATCGTGTACGTGGGGGTGATGGGGCCGGCGTGGTCCGACGGTCAGGAGCGTGGGCTGTACCGTACACGTGACGGTGGGCGCACCTGGGATCGCGTGCTGTGGCAGAACGAGCGTACCGGCATCGCGGACCTCGTCATGGACCCGTCGAATCCGGACAAGCTCTTCGCCGCGATGTGGGAGTTCCGGCGTACGCCTTGGGACCTCACCTCGGGCGGTCCGGGCTCGGGGCTCTTCGTCACCTACAACGGTGGAGACGCCTGGACGCAGCTGTCGGCGGACGACGGGCTGCCCGAGGGTGAGTTGGGGCGGATTGGCCTGGCGATCGCGCCTTCCAATCCAGATGTGGTCTACGCGATTGTCGAGGCCACGCAGTCCGCGCTCATACGCTCGGCGGACGGGGGGCGCACCTGGAATACCATCGACGACGCACCGGGGGCGAATCCACGTCCCTTCTATTACGCGGACTTGCGGATCGACCCCGACAACGAGAATCGGCTGTACCGTTTGTCGGGTTCGATCCAAGTGAGTGAGGACCAGGGACGAAACTGGCGGACCGTAGTGCCGAGCCAAATCGTGCATGGCGACGTACACGAGCTCTGGATCGATCCGGCAGATTCGCGACGCATGATCCTCGGCGAGGACGGTGGCATCGCGCTCAGCTACGACCGCGGAGACACGTGGCGCTTCGTCGAGAACCTGGCGGTGGCTCAGTTCTACCACATCAGTGTCGACGACGCCGTGCCATTCAACATCTATGGAGGCCTCCAGGACAACGGCTCCTGGTACGGCCCGAGCACGGTGTGGGAGAACAAAGGCATCCTGAACGCGCACTGGCGGCGGGTAGGTGGGGGCGACGGCTTCACCGTGATGCCTGATCGCGGCGACCCCGACAATTTCGGGTATTCGATGTCGCAGGGCGGCAACCTGCAGCACTTCAACAAGAACACCGGTGCCCGACGGAGCATTCGCCCGGTGCACCCTGACGGCACCGCGCTGCGCTTCAACTGGAACGCGGGCCTCACATGGGATCCACTCGATCCGGGCACGATCTTCCTGGGCAGTCAGTTCCTCCACACGAGCTCGGATCAGGGCCGTAGCTGGCGCATCATTTCGCCCGATCTGACCACGAACGACCCGCTCAAGCAGCGAGCGGAAGTGAGTGGTGGGCTCACCATCGACGCATCCGGCGCCGAGATGCACACCACCATCATTTCGGTCGGCCCGAGCACGCTCGAGCGAGGCGTGATCTGGGTCGGCACCGACGACGGCAACGTGCAGATCACGCAAGACGGGGGAGAGAACTGGCTCAACGTGCGCGACAACATCGTCGGCCTGCCGCACGGCATCTGGATTCCCGACGTGCAGCCGTCCAAACACGAGCCGGCTCGCGCCTATTTGGTGGCAGAGGATCACCGGCGCGGAAACTGGGAGCCGCACGTGTATGTGACCGAAGACTACGGCTCGACGTGGACGTCTCTGAGCTCGCCCAGCATTGCGGGCTTCGTGCACGCCATCGAGGAGGATCCGGAGA
>Ga0310122_10001615_pt1 | contig 14389 bp, 21 predicted proteins | sample CB6_Bottom_1051__FD_203503 | JGI IMG/M metagenome (GOLD analysis project Ga0310122, IMG submission 203503) | Marine microbial communities from Western Arctic Ocean, Canada - CB6_Bottom_1051 | ecosystem: Environmental > Aquatic > Marine > Oceanic | place: Canada: Western Arctic Ocean | collected...
TAAGGTCTGGGTTTCTTGCTGAAATACCGCCTGCTGCAACTCACCTTGCCGGCTGAATAAGATGTTACTCAGCCACAAGGTTAAACAATCAACCAGCAGACAAACATTTGCCTTATCCTGGTTTTTTATGCTTTTGGCTAACTGTATGGGTTCTTCAATCGTCGGCCAATGCTTGGGCCTCGTTTGCTGGTGCTTTAAAATCCTTGCTTGCATTTCCGCATCACCGGCTTCTGCAGTGGCAAGATAAATGACCTGTTTTCCAGAGTTCGCGGCTTGTTGTTCGGCATAGCGACTTTTCCCTGAACGTGCGCCCCCAGTACCAGCTCAATCATCGCTTAAACGAACAGCTAACACATCACACACAGCATGATGCAAGACCCCATTAGCGGTCGAACCCAGCAATAAGGCCAAACCATGTCGACCATGAGAACCTACGACAATCAGATCTGCCTGAATTTCTTTGGCAATCCTGACTATTTCAAGCTTGGGACTCCCTATTTCCATAATCTGGTTTTTTTCTGCAATATCAAAATCCACCGCCATTTTTGTTAACTGCCTTTTTGCGGCAGTCATTAACTGCTCGGTTAAATCCCCATCAAATGGAATAATAGGGCCATAAGCGGCATCGGTAATAGGAATATAATCCATAACATGAATTATACTCAGTGTTGCTTGATACAGCTCTGCCAATGCTTTCGCTTTTTCCGCGACCTCTTTACCATGTTCGGTGAAGTCTGCCGCTAATAAGATGTGTTGATAACAAGCCATGATTGCTTACTCCGTCAAAAGTACTGCGGGAAACAAAGCCCCCATAATTTGATACGATGTCAAAAGATACATAAACGAGACCGCCAACCCAAAAAACAGCGGCCTGCCCAGTGCATGGCTAAAAATATGCCCAGACACTGCCCAATGCCAGATCATCAACAAAAAAATAGAAAAATAGGCCATGCCACTGCCATGCACGACAATTACGGTCATGGATGGCAAGGCAATAAAACTAATGAAGGCATCTGTCGCCATTAAGGCACAAACCGTTTGTTGATAGCGATCCGGCATTTTAGCTAAAGACAAAATGACCCGGGTTAATCCCAGGATAAGTATAATTTCTACCGCCACTTGTAAAGCAGCAATGAACCAGTCGGTATTTAAAAAAAGTATCAAGAAACTAATAGCCGCGTAAGCAGGAATTAATAAGCGTATCAGTACAGCGGATGCGGGTATATCTTGCGGGGCTTTTTTAAAAATACAAATAGCAAAAATCAGGCTCAAAAATTCATACATTATTAAACTCCATGTTCAGGTTGTTATTCTTGTTCTAAAAACGCGTTATCGCTGATGCATCCATCGGTAATACACATTACCATCGTCACACTTCCAGCTAGATTCCTGAGTGCCATAGTAATTTTTTTGTAATTTACAATGGTGCTCAACTCTGAAACTTTCCCAATTGGCATCATCCACATTAACGCTAAAATACAAACTGTATAACTTAATAATGACTAATGCAAACAAGAGGTAAAGAACAAAATCAAGGGGCTTGTTACGAAGAGTCCGGAAGATATTTTTTATAGCCTTCATTATCGTTCCTTCTATTAAACTAACAGGGGTAATTTATACCATATATACTGAGTCCAGACCTCTAATTTAGCTTGCCCGGCCCCGGCTCTCAAGTCCTGCCCACTAACAACATAGTCATATTCGATGAACGCCATAGCCCCTGTTTAATAGACCATACCTAGGGTGGAAAATACCGCTTATCCAGCATTCTATCTATTTTAACCGTCAGACTTTCAACTGTTTTCACTGTTAATTTTTTATTCGGCCCTTTTGCCTCACAAACATAATTACCTATCAATCGGGAGTCACGGACTCTGATTAAATGTCCCATCATATAGGCAAACAAAAAACTGGGCTTGTGCAATCGACCAACCAGCACATAGTCTGCATCAAATCGTTTCGCTAACGTGGCTGCAGCCTCATGATGGTCAAATAAATAGCCAACTCCGGCTTCTGCCCGCTTTTGACTCTCGGCATCAATGTTTATAATCCGGTATCCGGCTTTACTCAGCTCATTTTCCAAGAGCGGCTTTATGCTTGCCGTTCTTTTAATTTCAGCGGAAATACCTGGAAGCAAGGTTAAATCTTTCAGCTCAAAATCAAGAATGGCAATTTTAGTATCTGCAAAGATGGTCGCACTGATAAGACAAAGCAAGGTAGCGCTTAAAATAGTGTTATTGCCCAAAATTCTTTTCATGACACTCGCTGTTTATTATATGATTCAGTAAACTAGGCAAGACGAGGATAACCTGATGCCCCCCTATACTTTACTCTTACTTATCCTTTTATTTAGCACTTTATCAGGATGCGAAAATGCAACCACCGAAAATAAACAGAACAATGCCCCAAAGCCAGATCCTGTGGCACCACAATCACTATCTGTTGACATAAAAAATAAAATCGCACCCAAGCCACTTGATCTATCTTTACCTCTCAATATCCCACAAACGCTATCTTCAGATCCTGCTCTAAGCCAGAAAAAACCAGATTATTTGCCTGATTTATTTAAAGATAAAACATCCACGGTGGGTATTGAAGCGATAACCATCAAAAAACATGAAGAAGAATCAGAAAAAGTTAAAGTCGTAGATGGTGTGGGCATTGAATTCAAGTTATCCCATTGACCTGCAGAAAAATAGCTTTTTATTCCTTAAGTGCCTGCGCATGATTTTCTGCGGTCAAGGCCAATGAAACCCCGCGATTGATCGGGCAGGGTACAGCCAAAGCGGCCAGCTTAACTTGCCAGGATACAGCTCTCATTGTTTTGACACTCCGTATCTAAACAAACATCACAGCAGACGCCGGAGAAGCGCTTGCGGCCATCAGCGGCGCGCCATAGCCGGTGCAATCAAACTGCCCGTCCAGGCATTCATGGCCGCAAATACATTGGCTTTTAATACTTGAATTAATCGCTGGCTTTAAAACCATAGCGAGTACGTCTAATTGATGAACCAGCAGCCCCTATAGTGTTAACAACAATTCACGAAAATCTTGTATCGCGGGAAATCCCTCAATTTTTCGAGCCTCCAATTTTGAATCAGGTTGACTGATGGAAACCAGATGTTTTATGCCATAACATTTAGCGGCATTCAAGACCGCTAAACTATCATCAACTAACAGGGTCTTGTCCATATCAAAAGGGTGCTGCTGTTGTAACCGGGCCCAAAAGCGTTGATCTTCTTTCGGAAAGCCATAATCATGCGAACTAATGATCTGGTCAAAAAAAAGTTGCAGACAGGTTTTCTGCATTTTTAAATCCAGGCTATTTCTATGCGCATTGGTGACCAGTATAAGTTTGCGAGATGACTGTTTAATCACATCTAAAAACTCCACAACATGAGGAAGGACAGAGATCAAGCCAGAAACTTCAGCCTTTAGTGCAGTAATATCAAGATCTAAATTATCGCTCCAGTAATCCAGACAATACCACTCCAGAGTACCTTCCATTTTTTTAAACTGCGGTATTAATTGCTGTTTTGCCTCAGCTAATGAAAGCTGGTTTTTTTCCGCAAAGCGCTGGGGTACAAACTCCAGCCAAAAATAATTATCAAAATTCAAATCAAGTAAAGTACCATCCATATCGAGCAAGACAATCTCAATATTTTTCCATGCAATCATGATAGAGTTCTATAGTCGAATGATTAAACCACTCACAATAACAAAAAATGCCTCAGAAGCCGAAAATTCTTAACAGAGAAACGATTGCTGCAACCCGCTTATTTCGGATTGAAGCTTTAGATATTAAATTCAGTAATGGTGAACAACGGCAATATGAACGCTTGGCTAGAAACAAATCCAATGGTGCTGTTTTAATGGTACCCATGCTTGATGCACAGACGGTATTGTTAATCCGAGAGTATTCTGCCGGTATTGATCGATACGAACTCGGCTTACCAAAGGGGAAGGTGGATGACGGTGAAAGTATTTTACAAGCAGCTAATCGTGAACTGAAAGAAGAAGTCGGCTATGGTGCCAGACAATTACATCATCTCACTTCATTGTCTCTTGCACCTTCATATCTGGAACATATGATTGATATTGTCATTGCTCAGGATTTATATGAAGAAAAATTAGACGGTGATGAACCGGAAGCACTGGAAGTTATCCCCTGGAAAATTGCGGATATCCAAACTTTACTGGCTACGGGGGAGTGTACTGAAGCCCGTTCTATTGCTGCGCTTTATCTGGCGCGAGACTTTCTTGCCTGAATCTTAATCCGTCAGGCAAAAGGCGCAGGGAACGGTTGAACATGGAATGACCAGATTTCCGAGGCGGGTCAGTTAGTCTCTGAAACATTAAATTTGAGATGGTTAAGCGGGTAATACCCCGTCACCCCAAAGTTTGAGCACCTCGGGTGCATGATCTTTCAACGAAGGCGAAAAACAAATATGAAGCCGTCAATAAACAAGACATCAGCCACTCCTGAATACCCTGATTTATCGTAAGCTGAAATCTTTAAACAAAAAAAGTCATTAGCAAACTTGACATGAATGTTGATAACGCTTAAAAAGATTCTGCTAGTACCAGTATTGTGATTAACAGCAGCAACAACAATAATTAAAAAGAGGGAAAATCATGTCACTATTAGATATCATTAAATCATTTTATGGCGGTTCATCTACAACGACCACAGAACATGAAACAGCAGCACCAGAAGTTGAACCAGCAGCAGTTGAAGCACCAGCACCTGAAGCAGCACCGGTCGCTGATGTTACTACAAGCAAGTTACAGGTCCCAGAAGATGCAACCTTAAAACGTCATTTTCTATCTGAGTTAACAGCCGAGATTGAAGCGAGCATGCCAGAAAAACCCACCGATTCATCTCTAAAGCGTCATTATGACGCTGCCGTACAGGCTAAACTGGATGAGTTATTGCGTTAATAAAAAGCATCTTTATACCAATATTGTAGGGGCGTCTAGCTTCGAACTTACAATATTGGCCATTTGTTTTTATAACTCACTCAACAGCCGTTGGTATATTCCGCCAAAACTACCATTACTCATTAACACAAAATGACGCGCTGAATGTGCTTCGGCTTTTAATTGTGTCATAAGGCTCTCCAGCGTCTTACAGATTTGAATATTTTTAGCGTGGTTTGCAACCTCAGCTAAATCCCAGTCCAACTCTTCTGGCTGGTAAATTATTGCTTTATCAGCGAGTGATAGCGATTCAGCCAATGTCTGGGTATGAATCCCCATTCGCATGGTATTAGAACATGGCTCGACGATAGCAATAATTTTTTCATTCGCTACTTTTTTACGCAGACCATCCAGCGTCATTCTAATGGCCGTAGGATGATGCGCAAAATCATCATAAATGGTAACGCCCTTGATCTGCCCAATAACCTCCATGCGGCGTTTTACACTTTGAAATAATTGCAATGCCTGAATCGCATCTTTGGGGAGTATACCCACATGACGTGCAGCCACAAGGGCAGACATCGCGTTGTAGACATTATGTTCTCCACTTAAAGCCCAGTCGACAACACCTTGTGTTTGTCCTTTATGCATAACTTCAAATTGACTGCCATCGGCCTTAAGCAACAAGGCCTGCCATTCTGAAGGGGCATTAATGGCTGTTTTTGCTAGCGGTGTCCAGCAGCCCATCTCGAGAACATCCTCTATATTCTGCTCACGCTCTGGCACAATAATTAAACCATCCCCCGGAATGCTTCTGACCAAATGATGGAATTGTTTTTTAATGGCATCCAAGTCGTCAAAAATATCCGCATGATCAAATTCCAGATTATTCAAAATGGCCGTTCGGGGACGATAATGCACAAACTTTGAGCGTTTATCAAAAAAAGCCGAATCATATTCATCCGCTTCTATCACAAAAAAATCAGATTCGCCTAATCGTGCCGAAATCGCAAAATTTAATGGTATCCCGCCGATTAAAAACCCGGGCTTAAAACCTAGACACTCTAGGATCCATGCCAGCATACTTGCGGTGGTGGTCTTGCCATGCGTCCCGGCAACCGCTAACACCCATCTGCGCTGCAGAACATGTTCAAACAGCCATTGCGGACCTGATATATAGTTAAGCCCCTGATTTAACACCGCCTCAACCTCCGCATTACCTCGAGACAAAGCATTGCCAATAATCACCAGATCCGGTTTACACTTTAAATTATCCGCGCAATAACCGTCCATCAGGGTAATGCCCTGTTCTTCAAGTTGTGTGCTCATCGGCGGGTAAACATGCTGATCCGAGCCACTGACCTTATAGCCTAGCTGCCTGGCTATTAATGCCAGCCCGCCCATAAAGGTGCCACAAATCCCTAGAATATGCAGTTGCAATGGTTGTTCTGGTCTCGTTTTATGAATATCCATGCGTCCTACTTTTGCTTGTTTTCTGATACTGCATTTTCTAAAATTTGCACAATATGTTGATATTTTGTGGTTTTTGCTTTGTCTAAAACAGACCTTTTTTGTTGATCAACAGCGTTCACATCTGCCTCGACAGTAATCAATAAATTAAGCAGTTTTTCATTGCCAAAAATGGCGGCTTCCATTAAAGCCGTCGAGCCTAGGTTATCCGCCAAATTAACATTGGCACCATAAACCAGTAATATTTTAACGACCTGTAAATTACCATTAAAACATGCTGCCATCAATGCGGTGCGTCCTGTTGCTGATTTTTCATTCACATCAACACCCTCGGATAAAATGAATTTGACGCGATCAGTTTTTCCCAGCATAGCGGCTGAAAATAGATTCTTTGCATCCACTGGATAACCAGGCGATGCAAAAACCAACAATGATAAAAAAACGATATTTAGTTTTATGATGTGCAGTGAAGTAAAATAATTTAACCGTTTCAACAACATTCCCATATCAAATTGTTATATCATTGAACCATGACAGTTAAAAATAATATTATAGTTAATACTAAGCCTCAATATATTGAAGCACAATCATCACCGGATAAACATCGCTATGTTTTTGCCTACACCATTACCATTACCAATGCCGGGAGCATTCCTGCCACATTGTTATCTCGTCACTGGCTAATTACAGATTCAAACGGCAAAAAGCAAGAAGTCAAAGGCGAAGGTGTGGTCGGCGAAAAACCTTATTTAAAACCCGGAGAATCATTTCGTTATACCAGTGGCGCCGTGATTGAGACGCCTGTTGGCATAATGCAAGGCAAATATTTCATGCTTTCTGATGGCGGTGATCAGTTTAAAGCATCAATCCCTAAATTCACCTTATCGATTCCGCGTACGCTCCATTAATTGGGTTTATGTCTATCTACGCAATCGGAGATATTCAAGGCTGTTATGACGATTTATTACGCCTGCTTGAGACTATTCAATTTGATGCGCAGTACGATCAGCTCTGGTTTGTAGGCGATCTTGTTAATCGGGGACCAAAGTCCTTGGAAACATTACGTTTTGTGAAGTCACTGGGTAAATCTGCGGTCACCGTATTAGGCAATCATGACTTACATTTAATAGCGAGCGCTTTGCATCAGCGCAAGCCTCGCAAAAAAGACACTCTGGGTCCGATACTGCAAGCACATGATTGCGATGAATTGCTTTATTGGTTAAGACATCAACCCTTATTTCATAATAATGATGATTTTTGTCTGCTTCATGCAGGGCTGCCACCGCAGTGGAATTTTGCCAAAACCAAAAAAATGGCTTTAAAAGCAGAACGCGTTTTACAAGGTAAAAAACATCAGGAGTTTTTCCATGTCATGTATGGTGATCAGCCAAATAAGTGGTCACCTTGCCTCAGTGGCATGAATAAAATTCGTTTTATTGTCAATTGTTTTACTCGCATGCGATATTGTAAAGCGAATGGGCAACTGGATTTTAAACACCATGGTGCACCGGGTTCTCAGCCTTCCCGACTGATGCCCTGGTTTAACGTGCCGACAAGAAAATCAGCAGACATGAAAATTATCTTTGGTCATTGGTCAGCCTTAGGTTATTACCAGCAGCATAATTGTTATGCTATTGATACAGGGTGTCTTTGGGGCGGGCAATTGACCGCATTAAAGCTAGGGGCAGAGGTACAGCGAATCAGTATTGATTGCACAGGGATTTAATGGCTGAATTTTTATAAAACTCTGGCAAAACGCGGCTTCTTTTCCATATTTACAGCAGGCATTTTTATGCACTTCAAAATAGTTTATTCACCCACATAGATTTAACCAATACTTTGCTTTTCAAGTTTTATAAAACTATAGCTGAAGTCAACACTGTCATCACCTTTAATATCTTCTCTGGCAACTTCTTTCCATTGCCCGTCATCAATCTTCGGAAAAAAAGTATCCCCTGCAAATACTTTATCAATCTGCGTAAGATATAGACTATTTGCCTTAGGTAACATCACTTCATAAAAAGTAGCACCGCCAATAACAAATATTTCATCATATTGCTGACACGCTTCAAGGGCTTGGTCAATGTCATTAAAAACCAAACAGCCGTGAGCTTGATAGTCAGGATTGCGGCTAATGATGATATTGTCACGGCCAGGCAATGGTCTGCCAATGGATTCATGGGTTTTTCTACCCATTAAAATGGGAGCACCCATGGTAATGGCTTTAAACTTTTTAAGATCAGCCGATAAATGCCACGGCATTTGATTGTTCAGCCCAATAGCACGGTTACTGGCCATGGCAACAATAATAGATATTTTCATATCACTCACTCACGATAAAATTGCCTGCACCATACAGACAAATACCAGATTAGACAAGCAAGCACTCATGATTGCTCAGCCAATCTCCCGCCACAGGTGCAGGTGTGATGTTCTTTTCAGTGGTGAATTTACAAGGTATAGAGAGCTAATCTGCATAATACCATCGACCTTGATCATCTTGGTATTGGTAGCGCTTTTGGGCCTGTAATGGAGAAGAGCAAATGCAAAAAAACGGGGGCAACAAACTGCACAAGCCAATGCATTTTCCATGCCTCGAAATTGTAGGATTAACCGCTAATACTCTGTGGCTTTCGAAATACCTTTGCTGAATTAGTTCCAGCAAACCGCATCAGCCGCTGTTTTACCGGAATAAGCCCCAGTGAATACTTTGCCACGTTCATTGATGACAAATATTGCACAATCGCCATCAATATGCACAGGGGTTGCGGTCATGGCATAAGAAGTCGCATCAGGTGTTCCTGATATTGCTACCGTGTAATACCCGCCTGAAGAAGTCCTTGCAACACCCATAGCAACAAGCGTCGTTCCATAAGCTACATGGTTTTCTCTAAATTTCTCTTGCACCAATTGGGCACGCAATAATGCGCCCTTGGCATCGCCACGTTTCGCTCTTAATACATAACCCTGATACGCAGGATAACTAATACTTGCCAATATTCCAATAATAGCCACAACAATCATCAGCTCGATCAATGTATACCCTTTATCAACGGCTTGCTGCATATTTTAACCTTTTGAAAAACATTAAACGCTGTTATAAGCTTAGTCGACCTATGGTTAAAACAATAGTTGTCTATACTTAAAATGCGAGGAAGGTAACAGAAATACTGTTTTAACCCACTATTCTCCAACATACGTCAAAAAACCATCAATGAATACGTCTGCTTATAGCTATGAATAATAAACAATTTTCGGGGTTTTCCCTGACTGAGTTATTAGTCGTCATCGCTCTAATAGGAATAATAGCCTCTATAGCTATACCCTCGTTTCAAGACATGATTGAGAAAAACAGATTAAGAGCAGCCATTGAATCTCTAGCGGCAGACTTGATGTTTGCCAGAACCGAAGCGATTAAAAGAAGTACCAATTTAGATGTTTCTATTGCTATTGATGGTGCATCATGGTGCTATGGCATCGATAATGATAATACCCACTGTGATTGCAGCACTGCCGGTGATTGTGCAATCAAAACAGTTAAGGGTAGCCTCTTTTCAGGAACAACATTAGATGCCGATGATGATACTACTTTCGATTTTAGGCGAGGATCAGCAAAAGCAATTGGCTCAACACTGAACACCCGTAATTATTCAGCACGAGTGAGGGTGAGTTCTATTGGCCGGGTACGCATTTGCATCCCCGCTGGCTCGGCAGCTATAAGAGGCTATGATGGCTGTTAACCGAAGTCATAAGCAATATGGTTTTAACTTAATTGAAATCATGATTGCTCTCGCACTGGGCATCATCATTATTACTGCAGCCATGAGCATATACATGGCCACAGTGAGTAGCAGTGCCGATACCATTAAATCAAGCCGATTAAATTATGACATGTCCTCAATAATGAGTCTGATAACAAATGAGGTCAAAAGAGCCGGATATTGGGGAGGAGCTCGTATTGGAGTCGATACCCGTACAAACCCCTTTACAACAGGTGTAGCAAATATTCAAATTCCTGTGTCATTCTGCATTTTATACACTTATGACTACGATGGAGATGGCACACTGGATGGTGTGGCTGATGATAAAAATGAATTCTTTGGATTCAAACTAGACAACGGTGTCATTAAAATAAGTGCTGCAAAAACCGTTGATGCGACTGGAAACTGTAGTGCAACTGACAGAAGGTGGCAAACCATTACTGAAAAAAACAATGTATTCATCAATACCCTACAGTTTAGTTTTGTACCTATTGTTCTTCCAGCATTTACACCGCCTATAGCGTTAACGGCAACCACACGATGTTTAAATAACACCTTGGGGGCGCCTGCTTTTGATACAACCTGTGATACTGCCGCAACTGATGGGAATATAACCTCAGGGGATCAAGTCGCTGAAAAACGTGTGATAAACATCGTGTTAGACGGCCAAGCCAACGGCGACAATACCATTAAGCAAACGCTGTCTGCATCCATTCAAGTAAGGAATTCCAGAGTCTTTACGCAGCCGTAATCCACCTGATAAATTTCATGGCCCTTAACTATAAGAAATCACATAAACAATACGGCGCAGTCAGTTTATTCATTTCTATCATTCTCTTAATTGGCATAACATTGATTGTTTTTGCTACGACAAAAACCGTCTTGATGGAAACTAAAATCACGGCGGATAATTATCGAACCACCCAAGCCACTGCTGCAGCACAAGCTGCGATGGATCGAGCCGTCGCTTTTTTTATGGCAGGAGGACTGGATCAGGATGGTGATGCTGTCGTAGATTATGTAAATTCTGCATTGAAACCGACCACGGTTCTTTGTCAAGTCCCTGCAACCATTATCAACACCACTGCATTTAGTTTTACATTAGTAGCAGCCATTCAAACAACATTTTCCAGCTTTTATTTTGTTAACACACCCACTTATGATCATGATCTTAACGCAGGAACGGCTGAAATTAATAACCCCTGCGATAGTATCCCCAGTTCTTTAACGGCTTTAAATATGACAGAAGGAATGATCGTTGCCCAAGGCTGGAGTGATGATTGCTCAGCTGTACGCACAATCTCCCAATGCGTTGGCACTTTTGATATTTTTAATGGCGGAGAAAGCCCAAAACAACCGTTTGATGGTCGCGATGTCATTACCGATAACCTTTTTTTATTCACTAAAACCAGCAGCACCACTGACTATACTGACCCGGCAACCAGTACAGGGGCGGAGGCTTTTATCGCGGGAACAGGCGCCATAATTACCGGTTCCTGGAAAGACTGGTAATCCATTAAAGGGATTCAATCATGAAATATACACAGCCATTAAAAAACCAAGCCGGTATTGGTCTGATTGAAGTCTTGATCACCACCGTGGTGATTTCCCTCGGGTTACTCGCAATGGCTTCATTACAAGGCGATTTAATTAGCCATAGTGGAGAAAATAAAACGCGAGCCGAATGTCAGTCCCTGGCCAATACCAAAGTCGAACAACTCCGTGACACGGTGGCAAAAACAGGTGCCAGTAGTTATGCTGCCTTAGCCTCATCGACTACTGACGAGAGCATTACCGGTGTCACGCAGACCTTCACCCGTAGCTGGGTGATAACTTCACAAACAGACCCCGATTGCAAGCAAGTCAATGTTTTAGTCACTTGGGGCGGTAGCGGTGCAAATAACCAGTGTTTAGTGCAAAGTCTTATCGCTTACGACAGTCTGGGTAATTCCTCGCTCATTGCTAGTAGTGTCGGCAATGCCAGGGTCAATTGATACCGAGTATCAGGCAATACCCGCAAAAATATCACCGTTGCAAAATCAAGCACAAATTGTTAACCATTCACATCGCTGGCGTTAAATCCGAGTGGCGGTCTACAGGCACCCCCCGCTGTATTTTCCATGTATAATTTTACTGTCTTTCGGTTTTTTAATACATGGTTTAATGGTCTAAACTAAACCATCCTTTTTTATCGCCTTAAAATAATTCTTAATCTAATGCTTGATGCAGAAAAACCCTGCCTGTGCGGCAGTAACACCCACTATTCGGCATGTTGCCAACCTTTTCATCACCATGAAAAACTACCCCTGACGGCAGAAGACTTGATGCGCTCGCGTTATTCCGGGTATGCCATGCGCAACACAGCCTATCTGCTGGAAACATGGGATAAATCCACCTGCCCCACCGACATTGATTTTTCCAAGGAAGAGGTGACATGGACAAAGCTGGAAATTATCAGCGTCAAAAAAGGCCGGGAAAAAGACAAAAAAGGCATCGTGGAATTTAAAGCCTATTACACTTCAGAAGCTGAAGAATATGTGCTCAATGAGTTAAGCCGTTTTATCAAGGTATCCGGTCGCTGGGTTTATATGGATGGTGTAGTTAAGTCATCCAGCAAAGTGGGTTTAAAAACAAACCAGGGTAAAAATGCGCCCTGTGCTTGCGGTAGCGGTAAAAAGTTCAAGCGTTGTTGCGGACAATAAGATTGCAGGTTATTTTGGTGTGGATTCCTGCCAATACCAAAAAACATGAGTGCAGGGATGCGTCAGCATTGATGCCGCCGCCATCCGCGCAATAAAAAACGCTATAGCAAAGCATTCAAAGCAAAACAACTTGCGGTATGGGCCTATCATTACCGCTCATGGCAAACGACCCTCGCGTTAACCGCCATGAATGGAATAAAGAGCAGCTACATAAACGACAGATGATAGCCCTCGCTCAAGGCGGAGAGCGATATTTTCAATCAGTTTTCTAGCCGAGAGAGTTTTCACCAGAACTTATAAGACATTCTAGCAAGGGCTTTAATGTGTTTAGTTGTCTGTTAATGACTAATCGCTGACTCACGATAATACTTTTTATTTCTGCTAATGCTTGTTGAAAATCATCATTAACAATCAAGTAATCAAATTCCTTATAATGCTGCAATTCGCTCATGGCATCCTCCATTCTGCGCGCTATAATTTCCGGACTATCCTGTCCTCTGCCCTCTAATCTTTGTTGTAATATAGCGATAGACGGCGGCAGAATAAAGAGTGAAATACTGTCGGGCAGCATGTTTCGCACTTGTTGCGCGCCTTGCCAATCAATTTCTAAAATAACATCCCGGCCTTTAAATAACAGCGCTTCCACTGACTGCCGGGCGGTACCATAAAAATTATCAAACACCTGTGCATTTTCTAAGAATTCATGGCTGGCCTGCATACTTTTAAATTCAGCCATGGCAATAAAAAAATAATCATGACCATGAATTTCACCTTCACGCATTTGTCGTGTGGTGTGTGAAACGGATACAGAGATGTACTCTAAATCAGAGACAATTTGCTTAACCAGACTGGTTTTCCCTGCGCCGGATGGTGCAGAAATTATATAAAGTTTGCCTTTATTCATGGCGGATCCTGAAAATATTTAGCAGATACGAGGCTATGTCGAAATCTCTGGGTTTATCGATAATATATAATGCAGAAGCCAAATACATTCACTCCTGCCTGTGGCAAGAAATTCATTCAACATTCTGAATATGCTTGCAAAAAAACATATAGAGCATTGTTTTATAGCTTAAACAAATATTTAAATATATCGTAGCTACCCATGTTATTGCCAAACACGTTTATAACTTACCTCTATTTTAAGAATTATAACTGCTTCCCCCCAGACCCATAAAATTAAATTATCCATATTCTCAACTTTTGCTACATATCTTATATGTATATCAGATAAAGAAAGCCGCTTCTCAAGTGTACTGCTTAAATTGTATTTTTGAAGGCAATGAACGTAAGCCGCTCGTATTCGACTAGCTCCTATTAAGTTGCGCCAGTTCTTACTGAGTACTTAATTAATACACCTTCCTTATCGAACTCGAATATAGCTGTGATAGTTTTAGTTGAGCTTTAAATCAAATTGACTGGCCCCAATACCGCTACCAGTTACACACTAAGCAGTTGAATAATAAGAAGTAACGCAATAAAAATAAAGTTAAGCTCTTCCTCTGATTGGATATAATTGAATTTCCTACAAAACAA
>Ga0310122_10001616_pt1 | contig 14376 bp, 10 predicted proteins | sample CB6_Bottom_1051__FD_203503 | JGI IMG/M metagenome (GOLD analysis project Ga0310122, IMG submission 203503) | Marine microbial communities from Western Arctic Ocean, Canada - CB6_Bottom_1051 | ecosystem: Environmental > Aquatic > Marine > Oceanic | place: Canada: Western Arctic Ocean | collected...
GTTCGAATCCAATGAACCACATTCGCATCCGGCATGCGCGAAGCATATATGCGATTCAAGCACTTGGAGCAACATCAATCCGGTAAGTTATTGTCACGCGCGTCCTAACCCGCTGGGCGAGAAGACCACCGCCACATTCGACAGCGCCGGGCAGGTCAAGTCGATCGAGAACCCGTTGGGAAACGTCACCACGCTTGTTCGGGACGCGATGAACCGGATCACGTCAACGGAGAACCCGTTGGGCAATCGGAGCAGCGTCTCCTACGATACCGTCGGCCTTCCGATACTCGAGTTGAACCCGATCGGTGCTCGGCTGACGACGGCCTACGACCAGTCCAGCCGCGTCAGCGCCACGGTCAACGGCGTGGGAGATCGGACCACGCATTCGTACGACTCGAGTGGGAATCCGGTCTCCGTGGAAAACGGCGAGGGTGAAGTCACCACCAGCGTCTTCGACAAGGCGAATCGGCTGGTCGCTATCGAAAACGCCCTGGGGAATCGGCAGACGATCTCGTATGACACGGCGGGCAATCCCACCGCCGTCGAGAATGCCCTGGGGAACATCAGCACGAACGTCTTCGATGCCCTTGATCGCCTCGTCGCAAGCGTCGATGCCGAAGGCAATCGGACCACGTTCGGCTTCGATGCGGTGTCCAACCCGATCACCGTCGAAAATGCGCTCGGGAACGTGACCTCGACGGTCTTCGATGCCGAGAACCGCCCCATCGCCACCGTCAACTCGCTCGGAAAACGCTTCTCGACCAGCTACGACGCCGCCGGCCGTGCGATCAGTGCCGAGAACCCCCTGAACGAAATCAGCACCACCGCCTTCGACAGCGTCGGGCGTCCCGTGTCGAGCGTCAACGCCCTCGGCAACCGTTGGACCACTGTCTACGACAAGGCGGGCCAGCCTGTCGCCCAGGTGAATCCGCTCGGTGAGCGAACCACATCGACCTATGATGCCGTCGGTGAAATCACCCAGGAGCAGAACCCGCTGGGGGACACCGTGCAGTTCCGCTTCGACGACGCCGGTCGGCAGACGGCCGTGATCGATGGACAATTCGTCCGGGTCACGACGGTCTACGACAAGGCCAACCATGTTACAGCCCGAGTCGTCGCTGATACGGCAACGCCTCCAACCGGATTCGGCAACCGGACGACTCTTGTCTACGACAAGGCCGATCGGCAAATTGCCGAAGTGAACCCCCTGACCAATCGCTGGACGACCGTCTACGACAACGCCGGCCAGCCGGTCGCCCAGGTCAACCCGCTGGGAAATCGATCGACGAGCGTTTTTGATGCCGCCGGTCAGCCGGTGGCGTCGGTCAACGCCCTGGGCAATCGGGCGACGACGGTCTTCGACAAGGCGGGCCGGGCCGAGGCTTCAGTTGACGCCGTACTCAACCGGCACACGACCGTCTTTGACGCCGCCAGCCAGGTCATCGCAATCATCGACGGCTGCAGTTACCGGACAACGACGTCCTTTGATGCGGCCGGACAACCGACCGCCATCACCGATGCCCGAGGGAACATCGACACCACGGTCCATGATGACGCCGGCCGCGTTGTCGCCTCGGTTGATGCTCTGTCGAATCGCAGCACAGCAGTCTATGACAAGGCCGGCCAGACGGTTGCCTCGATCAATCAGCTCGGAAACCGGGTCACGACCGTTTACAACAGTGCCGGTCGAGCGACCACCACGGTGAATCCTCTGGACAAACGGACCACCCTGGTGTTTGATGTGGCAGGACAGGTGGTAGCAGCCGTCAACCCCTTGAACAACCGGTCAACCACGGTGTACGACAAAGCCGGCCGAGTCAGCGCGATGGTCGATCCGCTCGGAAACCGCACCACGCTGCTGTACAACCTTGCCGGTCAGCAGCACGCGATCAGAGACGCCAACGGCAACGTCAATACCCGGGTCTACGATGAGACCGCACAGGTGGTTGCGGAGATTAACGCCCTGGGCAATCGGACTAGCATCGTCTTCGATGCCGCGGGACAACGGACCGCTCTGGAGGACGCGCGAGGAAATCGACATTCGTTCGTCTTCGATCCCGTCGGGCAGGAAACTGCGCTGATTGATGCTCTGTCCCGACGAACGACCAGCGGCTATGATTCCGCCGGACGCCAGGACCTGCGGATCGACGCACGAGGCAATCGCTCGACCTACTCGTTCGACGCCTGCAATCAGGAAACCGGTCGGAGCTATCCTGATGGCACACGAGTGACACAGGCATTCGATGCCGTCGGTAACCGGACTCTGATGCATGACAGCACCGGCCGCTACACCTCGACCTTCGACAAGCTGAATCGGACCGAGACGTACACGAATCCGAATGCCAAGAAGATCACCTACTCGTTCGACTCCGCCTCGCAGCGGCAGGCGATGGCAGATCCCGACGGCGGTCGATTCACGTCCAGCTACCGGACTGACGGCCTGATCGACGTGCTCGAGAACCCTCAGAACGATCGCACCTCGTATGGCTACGACAACGCCGGTCGCAGAACAGTCAAGAAGCTCGCCAACGGCACCCGGGCTTCGATGACGTATGATGCCGGCGACAACCTGTCGGCACTTTATAACATGAAGTCTGACAGCTCGGTGATATCCAGCTTCGACTATGCGGTCGACAAGGTCGGCAACCGAACCTCGGTGGTGGAAGCCAACGCTGACCGGGTGACCTGGAGTTACGACACCAGTTGCCAGCTCACGCGAGAACAGCGCTCCGGGGCCGACGGCTATGATGATGAGTACAAATACGACCCTGTCGGCAACCGTAACGAGAAGATCGCTGATGGAGCTCGAACCACGACGACCTACGACGCAGCCAACCAGATCATCTACAGCGAGGCAGCGGCCGGGAGGACCACATACGCGTTCGATAACAATGGCAACCAGCAGCTCGTCGAGGAGCCCAACGGTGATCGCACCACGACCAGTTGGGACCATGAGAACCAGCCGACTCTGTATCAGCTTCCCGGTGCCGCCCTGGTCACAATGAGTTACAACGCCGACAATCGTCGCGTGCGAAAGGAGAGCTGAGATGGCTACTGTAAACTACATCTGGGATCCGCTCGCTGACAGTTATCTCATGGAGACTGACGGGTCAGGCAGCACGCAGGCTGTCTACACCGTCGAACCGGACCTATATGGTCGGGTGGTGTCACAGCGGCGGGGCAGTGCGCACAGTTTCTATCATTTCGATGGCCTGGGGTCCGCGCGAGCGCTGACCAACAGCAGTGAGACCGTGACCGACACGAACATGTATGATGCGTGGGGCGTCAATCGGGCGTCGAGTGGTACGACTGTGAATCCGTTTAACTATGTGGGCGAGGTAGGATATTATTATGTCATGGAGCTGGGGAGCATTGCCGCTCATGAGAGGCTGTATGTGCCAGGTGTCGGGCGGTGGACATCCATAGACCCCCTTGGGCGGCTGAATGGGCTGTCAATATACAACTACGTGGCGAACAACGTCGTCAACTTCGTGGATCCAAGCGGGATGGTCGCAACGAAGAACTATAAGTTTACCTACCTTGATCACTGGAAGCCCGAGCCAACAACTCCAGCTGATCGGGCCAAGATCGAGAAGTGGTACGCCTGTACGCTCAAGATCACTTACCCGACGACGGGCGATCCATGTCCAAGCGATTTCATTTTCCGAGTGGATTGCCGTAGTCGTGAATGGACGAGCATTGCTGAGACTCGGTCATTTGGAGATTTTGGGATGTCGCTTGCTGCCAACTGTAGTGACGGATGGCGTTATTTGGCGCGGAATGAAGCGCCCGTCTTCACCGATGACGCAGTCCTTGGAAAGCGACGCTTTCGAGGAATATGGGAATTCGAAGTTCCAACGCACTGCGGCACATGCACACCGCTTGATTGCAATTGCAAGCTCGAGTTCTATACGGAACTTCCGGGCAACACCCGCTTTGGGTCCGAATGGCCGCACCCGCCGATGAAGACCAGTCTGCGGCTGCGTCTTACGATCGCGTACACTGCGGATGCGACGACAATCCTCTCGTCAATGGTCGGAGGGTTTGCGAAGAGACAGACTCATAATCTGGCCGCACGCAAAGGGAAGCCAAGCCATCCGGATCGCCAGATTCCAATCGCCGCCGTCGGTGCAGGCAAGCCACCATTGTGCATCGGCTGACAATCGGAGAAGGTGCGGGTATCATGAACACTGTACGCTCGACAAGAGTAGAATGGGGTTCCAAGGTGGGCAAGGCGGCTGTCCTGGCAGTATGTTGCTTCGCCGCCTCGTTGGCGACGTTCTGCTGGATTAGTTGGCCTAGCCGGACGTGGAACTCATTTACTCTAGCATTGGAGGCCCGTGGAGATACTACGGCGGCGAACTCCCTGTGCGATGGTGATCGATTGCGAGTCGTGCGGATTGATGACTCACTATATCTGCGCTTTCGCGTATCGTCAGACAGAGAATGGATGCGCTATCCTCTGGAGTCTCTTTACGGTGGCGACCTCAGGGCCTTTCGCACTGCGAATGGTCCGATGCCCACTAGTATCTGGCAGACCCTGGCTGCGGCGATGCCCGTCACAGCTCCTCGTTCCATTGGACCGGGACACTTAGAGGTTCGTCGGGGCAGAATCACCTTCGATCTGGAGTAGGACATCAATCCTCGGTCACTCGAGGAAACGGTGCTTTGCGAGTCCCTTAAGTCGAACTCACTATGACTTCGACGACGCCGCTCGTAGGACCGTCAAGAAGCTGGCCAACGGCACCCGGGCTTCGATGACGTATGATGCCGGCGACAACCTGACGGCACTTTATAACATGAAGTCTGACAGCACAGTGATCTCCAGCTTCGACTATGCGGTCGACAAGGTCGGCAAGCGAACCTCGGTGGTGGAAGCCAACGGTGACCGGGTGACCTGGAGTTACGACCACAGCTATCAGCTCACGCGCGAACAGCGATCCGGGGCCAACAGCTATGATGATGAGTACAAGTACGATTCTGTCGGCAATCGAAAAGAGAAGACCGCCGATGGTGCTCGCACCACCACGGTCTACGACGCCGCCAACCAGATCAGCTATAGCGAGGGTTCTATTGGGAAGACTACCTATGCATTCGATGCCGACGGCAACCAGCAGATTGTCGAGGAGCCGAACGGTGATCGAACGACGACCATTTGGGACTATGAGAACCAGTCGACTCTGTATCAGCTTCCAAGTGGTGCGCTGGTCACGATGAGCTACAACGCCGACAACCGTCGCGTGCGAAAGGAGAGCTGAGATGGCTACTGTAAACTACATCTGGGATCCGCTCGCTGACAGTTATCTCATGGAGACTGACGGGTCAGGCAGCACGCAGGCTGTCTATACCGTCGAGCCGGACCTGTATGGTCGGGTGGTGTCACAGCGGCGGGGCAGTGACCACAGCTTCTATCATTTCGATGGCCTGGGTTCCACTCGAGAGCTGACCAACAGCAGTGAGACGGTGACCGACACGAACATGCACGATGCCTGGGGAGTCAACCGAGCTTCGACGGGGGCGACCCTGAATCCCTTTGAGTACCTCGGGGAAGTTGGCTACTACCACGACACAGAGACCTCCGAGCTGTATCTGCGCAACCGCACGTACGACTCCTCAATCGCGCGCTGGACGACTGTCGATTCAATCGTCTCTGCGGTTCTTACCGCGCAGTCTCCTTATGCCGCGAACTGTCCTACGCGCGATAGTGATCCGAGTGCCCAGGCCGCTAACGCGCACCTCTGTTACAAGAAGGACCCGAAGTGTACGTTTCATAAAGACACCGGCATTCTTTCGCCCACATCAAAGGCCTGCGCATCATTGTGTTTCGTGTTCGAAGGCCAGCAGACCACACTGTTTGGCCCGGCTGCCAATCTGTGTCGTTGCGAGAAAGTCGAAGGATGTCCACCACGGTACAAGTGCACGACTTGTATTTGTCTATGGGAGTTTAAAGGCCGTGACTTTTCCTACCGGCCGGAGCAATGCCCCTCAATAGATCAGCTAATATGTAAACACGAACAAATGCACAAGAAGAACTGCCCATGTACCAAGCCCTGCAAAGACAAAGGCGGAAAGATTGATCTTGGCAAGTTGTGCACTCCGGGAGTAGATCAGACTGAGTGTGCACAGAAGAAGTTCCTTTTGGATGAGTGCGCCCTGAAGAAGAAGGACATCAAATGCCTGGAGATGATCCGGGACGACGTCAAGGAGAAGAAAGTGTGCCGTGACAATGCAACGGGAATGATCAAGGACGCGAAACAGTTCCTTGCTAGCAAGTGTATCGTGTCTAGCTCGCCGATGGGCGCGACCTGACTGACCCTCCTGCGCTTGCGTGTGGTGTGCTGACTCTGTGGTCGTGGTCGCTTCCAACAATGGAGATCTAGAGTGCTCGGAATCTCAAGTAGGACTATCCCTTTGGGACGAGATGTTGGGTTAGGGCGACGTCGTCGGAGCAGTCTGGGGCGCTCCTGCTGGCAGTTGTTCTATTGGTTCGCGTTCCCGGCGGTGCTTTGTGCTGATCAGGGGCTTGCAACGCTCGATCTGGAGAGACTTGGGGCGGTCGTAAGCAAGATCCAGCTAGAGAAAGGAAGTAAAGGTTGGAGCATCTCGCTAGACTATGTGAGGCACCGTCCCGATCGGTGGCTATCTAAGTTGGCGGAGTTGGAGAACGTTGTCGATTTGAGTCTTCGCCATACACCGGTTATCGACTCGACGATCACCACACTCACGACATTTCCTGGACTGAGCCATCTGCGTCGGCTGGACCTTTCTCATACGGAGGTATCAGCAGTCGGCGTTGGGAGACTGTCACGGTTTGCCGAACTGCGTGATCTGTCTCTTGGACGTGTCTCCTTTGACACGGAGGCGGTCAAGTCGTTGTACGCGTGCACTGCTCTTCGGACACTCGATCTGAGCGGGACTAGACTTCGTGCAAAAGACCTTGAGGGTATCGAGGCTTTGGTACATCTTAGGCGGCTCAATGTTCGCGCTACTTATTTGGGGGACAAAGGATTGGTTTACCTAGCGCGTTTACGACATCTGCGAGAACTGGATATGAGCCAGGACTCCAACGGGCCCGCCGCTGTGCGAATTTCGGATGACGGTTTGATTGAATTCGTGAAGCGGCTGCATGCTGGCAGCTCTGAGACGAGCCCCACGCAGCTCGAAGTGCTTGTCGTGTCCAAGAATTTCTTGGGACCAAGAGGTGTACTAGAGGGGATCTCCAGACTTAAGAGACTGAAAGAACTCGATATTTCTGGTAACCACGTTGGGGATGACGGGATTCGTGCCGTGCTGCAACTCAAGGAGCTCGAGAGCCTGAGAGTCTCGGGCCCGAGTTATTCAGTCAAAGCCTTGCGACGAATATCTCAACTGAAGAATCTGCGTCGGCTGATGATGATTAATACGCGTGTCACGGGCGACGTTTTACGTGATTACGAATCACTCTCAGAACTTCGTGTCCTGAGCCTGTTTGCCTGTTTTGGAATCGGGGATGATGCCCTTCCTCAGATTGTGAAGCTGCAGAAGTTGGAGGAATTGAATCTGGGTCTTGTTCGAAGTGTGTCAGATGCCTCTGCTCCACTCTTCAGTAAAATTCCGGCACTAAAGCGATTAGGTGTTGGGGGCACATCTCTCACTGACAATGCTGTACCCCACCTCAAACGGTTGGTACAGCTGACGCATCTCGATCTCAGTTCGACTGGCGTCACGGGTTCTGGTCTGGCCGGACTTGATAGTCTACAGTCGCTTCGGTGGCTCAACTTGGGCGATATCAAGTTGGAGAATGGCGACCTTCGTGTGCTACTACAGTGGCCGCAGTTGACTACTCTGGACCTGGGAGGTACCGGTGTCTCTGATAACGTGGTGCCGTACTTGGCCCAGATGACGCAACTACGCCAATTGGGGATTCAACCAACGAGAATTAGTTCAAGGGCGAGACAGCGGCTTAGCACGAGTCTTCCGCAATGTGATTATGTTGATTCACTTCATCTGAGAAGATGATGTCGCATTCTCCCCGCAATCCGAGCGTTATCTCAATGTCGACCGCTGTGCCCGCTTGACGTTTCGCCTGTGTCCTGATCCACCCGGAATGTGAGTATTTCGGGTTCATCCGAGAAGTGCGTATTGAGAGGAGAGGAAACGCAAGTTGTTGAATTGCAACAGGATGGGGTCACGCCCCGTTCACCCTCGCCGTCGCGTCGGTCTTACGCTTGCTGGACCGCACCGATGGCGAGGGTGAATGGGGCGGCCCGTTTACCTGAGCCTGAGCAGAGGAATTGAAGATTCGACTGTTTTCCAGATCTCAATACGCACTTCTCGGAAGAACCATTTTTCAGACGCTTCGCCTCCTCAGCCTTCATCCCGCCGTACTGGTTCCGCCAGCGATGGAACGTCTGCTCGATGACCTCCAGCACCTGGATCAACTGGCCGATCGTCTTGCCGACCGCCAGCAGGCCGTCGGCCTGCTGCAGCTTACGGATGATCTGCTCGGGGGTGTGCCGCATCCTTCTCCTTGCCATCGAAAGTCTCCTTGCCACTCAGGGCTGTTGAGACTCTCATAACAGCTGGATCAGCTTTTGGGGAGCATGCCAGGCCACGGGGCACCTCAATGGACCTTGAGTCTCCAGGTTCCAACGTCGCGAACTTGCGGGCCAGATGCAGGGGGAGGGTCAATCCAGGTGATTTTCTCATGTCCGCTGGTACAAAAGGAGGCGGTAAGGTCAGTTGATACGACCACGTTGAACCAGCCGGTGATCAACTGCGCCACCAGCACCAGCGCGATGCAGCCCAGCAGCATTCGCCGTCGATACAATTCGGCTCCCCGACACGCTATCGCCGCACCCAGGCCGGCGACCAGGGCCACAGCAAGCACCAGGCCCAGCCGCAGCCAGGGATCGCTGATCGGCCCGCCCGAGAGCGTCTCCAACAGGTGATCGGTGCCCAGGCAGCCGCTGATCACCGTCGCGGCGACAACCGCGGCCACTCCCACTCGCCGCTCGCAGATCGACTCGATTCCCCGGGCCGCCAACACCCCCAACGGGATCACCGCGAACGCCTCGACCAAACGAAGCGGGTACCTGTCCTCGGCCAACCCGACCGACACGGGCACCAACAACGCCCAGGCTGCTGCCAGTACCGCCACCGGCCGCGCCGAGCGGTCTCCCCCCACCACGCCTCGAACCACGTCGACGATACCCAGCAGGACCGGGCCACTCAGCCAACTCAGCCAGCCCAGCCACCCGAGCCAGCCGATTCGCTGCACCGCCGTGGGCCAGCCCGAGAACCCCCGCCCGGCAGATGCCAGCAGTCCTGGTCCCGACTCGCGGTTGCCTGACCAGAGAATCCACGCTCCCACCAGCAGACCCGCACCGCCGATCACCACCAGGCCGGAGACCGGTCCGTGCCAGCGTCCACCGATACGCGTCCTCGAGCCCGCCGAGCCGTTGCCCCACACGCCGAGCTCTCCCGTGGGGTGACAGACCAACGCGACGCTCAACAGCACCAGCACCGACCACACCAATGGCGATGCCAGCAGCACCGTCGCCGCCAGCCCGAGCATCGAAACCAGCAATGGCAACGACAACGAGCTTCGCCGACGTTGCAGGTGCGCAATGAATCCGGTCACGCTGGCCGTGGCCACAACGGCCGAGAGTGCCAGAGGCTCTGAGGATCGGCCCAGCATCACCACCGGGGTGTGACAGCACACCATCAATGCGGCCAGCACACCGGTGCGGGCACCGAACAGCCCGCCGGCAGCGTGCCAGACTATCCAGACCAGGATGACTGCCGAGAGATAGGACGGCACCACCGGCAACCAGGACACGGTCAACTCGTCCTCTGCCAACCAACCCCGCCACGGCTGCTCGGCCAGAAAACGGCCCCAGGGCGATGTGACTTCTGCGACCGCCGCGCCGGCCACCGGACTCTCCGGAGGTACGAGCACCAGGGCGGTCAGACCCGGCAACACCGCCATCAGCACCACCAGCGGTGCCATCGCCGCAGCTCGATCCAGAACCGGCAACAACCGCCCCGGGGGCTCGGCCGCCAGCTCGGTCAACCGCGAGTCGTCCAGACTGACCACGAGGGCTGCTCCACTCAGGACCGCTCGGAAGCCGCCCCGTCGATCTCACCTATCGTGGATCGCTTCCAGGCGATGATGTCATCCAGGATCTGGTCGAGCGTCATGGCGGGCTTGGTACCGATCGCAGCCTCGAGCTTGTCCACGACCGGGACACGCCGCTGGATGTCCTCGAAGTCGTCACCGTACGCCTCGCTGTAGGCAATGTGCTCGATCGCAATCTCACCACCCACCTTGGCGACCACCCGCTCGGCAAGCTGACGCACCGAAACCGGCTGATCGCTGCCGATGTTGAACACGCCCCCGGCCGCGGCCGGTTGATCCATCAGGCCCAGGACGCTCGAGACGACCTCCTGCACATGAGCGAAACAGCGGACCTGGCTGCCGTCGTCGTACACGATGACCGGCCCGCCACCGAGTGCCTGCGCGACAAATCGCGGGATCACCATCCCGTAGGCCCCCACCTGACGCGGACCGACCACGTTGAAGAAACGACCCACCACCACCGGCAATGACCGCTGCCGGTGATAGGCCAGGCCCAGGAACTCGTCGATCGCCTTCGAACAGCCATAGGCCCAGCGTGGCCGCGAGGTCGGGCCCAGATGCAGATCGTCCTCCTCGCACCACGTCTCCTTCGGGTTCTTGCCGTACACCTCGCTCGTCGATGCCAGGAAGAACGGCAAACCCTCGTCGCTGGCCAATCGCAACAACAACTCGGTCGGATAGATGTTGGTGTGGATCGTTCGCACCGGATTCTCGGCCACCAGCTTCACACCCACCGCCGCGGCCAGGTGAAACACCACGTCCACGTCGGCAATCGATGCCTCCAGAAACGCCGGATCAGTGATCGAACCGTCCTGGATCTCGAGCTCGGGATGGTCGGCCACCGTGGCCAGGTTGGCCGAGGTCCCGGTCGAGAAGTCGTCGACCACGCGGACACGATCGCCCCGGCCCAGCAACCGCTCGACCAGGTGACTGCCGATGAATCCGGCACCTCCGGTGACCAGGCAATGAGCCATCAGTGGGCAATCTCCTCAGTCAACTGTCGAGGTGCAGAACCGTTCGTGAGCGGCACTGACCAGGGCAGCAGAACCACTGGCACCGATCCGCGTGGCTCCCGCCTCGACCATCGCCAACAACGTGTCCAGGTCGCGGATGCCGCCGGAGGCCTTGACCCCCACTCGCTCGGGACACTCGCTGCGCATCAATCCCACGTGCTCAACCGTGGCACCGGCGGTGCCGAAACCCGTCGACGTCTTGACGAAATCGACTTCCAACTCGCTGCAGATCCCGCACAGCCTGAGGATCTGATCCCGGTCCAGGAAACAGGTCTCGAAGATCACCTTCAATGCCGCACCGGCGGTTCGAGTCGCCTCGAGTATGCTGCGGATCTCCTCGGTCACCTCCCCCCAGGCACCGTCTCGAACTCGCCCGACGTTGACGACCATGTCGAGTTCCGCGCCTCCGTCGGACAGTGCCTGCCGCGCCTCGGCCAACTTGACGGACGTGGAATGAGATCCGTGAGGAAACCCGATCACGGTGCTCGGCAACACCACCGATCCTTCCAGCAACTCGGCACAGCGAGAAAGCCACGCCGGCTTGCAACAGACGCTGGCAGTCTCCAGCTCCAGGGCCACCGAGCAGCCCGCTTCCAGATCGGCCGATCCCTGTGCCTGACCCAGTACTGCATGGTCAATCAGGGCTGCCACCACCTCGCCGGACAGTTGCACTCGGTTCACTCCCCGTCTCTTGACGAATCAAGCCGTATCAAGCCGTATCAAGCCGAATCAAGTCGAGCCACCAGGTCGTCACGCCCCTTGCGGTCACAGAAGTCGCCAAACGACTCCCCGTTGGATCGCTCCTGACGGAAATACGAGAGCACCCCGGACAGAGTGGGGACGATCTCCTCGAACGGAACCAGGTCCTGGAAGATGAAGGCCAGGCGAGTGCCCAGCGAGTTTCCTCCCAGGAACACCGTGTACTTGCCCAGGGTCTTGCCGACCAGGCCGATGTCGGGCGAATACGGTCGGGCACACCCGTTGGGACAGCCGGTCATGTGAATCGTGATCTGTTCGTCCGAGAGTTCCTGGCGAGTCAACTCGGACTCGAGCTGATCGAGCAGTTCGGGCATCACTCGCTCGCTCTCGGTGATCGAAAGCCCACACGTGGGCAACGCCGGGCAGGCCATCGACAGCCGCCTGATCAATGACCGCTCTTCGGCGGGGATCACGCCGTGATCCTCGAGGATGCTGTCGATCTCGCCCCGCCGAGATGGCTCGATGTCGCACAAGAGGATGTTCTGCTGAGCCGTCATCCGGGTCGGCATCCGGTAGGTCTCCACGATCCGACGCAGCGCAGACTTGGTCCGGTCACTCTCGGTGTCCTGGATCCGGCCGTTCTCGACATAGATCCCCAGGAAATCCCGCCCGTCTCCCTGGGCACTCCAGCCCAGGTGATCCTCGACACCGGTCACCTCGGCCGGATGAGGCTCGGGCAGCGCTCGCCCGAGGTACTCCTCGACCGTCGCCTTCATCCGCTCCATGCCCCAGCCGGCCAACAGGTACTTCAGCCGAGCGGTCTTGCGGTCACTGCGGTTGCCGTGGTCGCGGAAGACCTCGACCACCGCCCGCGCGACATCCACCACCTCGTCGGTCCCGATCAAGGCCATCTTCTGAGCGACCGCCGGAAAGGTCTTCTCGGCGCTGGGCGTCACGCCCTGGCCGCCTCCGAGGAACACGTTGTAGCCGACCAGCTCGGAGTTCTCGACGATCCCCAGCAGCCCGAGGTCGTAGGTCAAGAGATCGACGCAGTTGTCCTCGGGCAAAGCCACGCCGGTCTTGAACTTGCGAGGCAGGTAGGCGGCTCCGTAGATCGGCTCATCGATCGGGACGAACTCAGACACGTCCTCACGGTTCCCCTCGCCGTCCTGGAGCCAGATCTCGGTGTAGGCGGTTGTCCGCGGCCTGAGTTCCTCGGCGATCGCGTCGGCGGCCTGCTGCAGTTGGTCGTGGACCGGGTCGTGCCGCAAGGGGGCCGGGCAACACATCACGTTGCGCTCGATGTCGCCGCAGGCGCCAAACGTGGTCAACTGCGTCCGGTTGATCTCGCGGATCGTATGCTGCAGGTCGTCCTTGATGATCCCGTGCAGCTGCAGCCCCTGGCGACTGGTGATTCTCAACGTGCCGTTGCCAAACCGCTCGCACAGGTCCAGCTCGGCCAAGAACGCGTCGCAGGGCACTCGCCCGCCGGGGATCCGCGTTCGGACCATGAACATGAACGCCTTGCCCTTGCGGGTCCCGTCCTCGTTCTTCAGCTTGCGTGCATCGCGGTTGTCCTGCTGGTACAACCCGTGGTGCTTCAGCAGACCGGCGTTGTCCTTGCTGAAGTGATCCACGTCCTCCTCGAGAAGCTCCTCGGCAATCGTGCCGCGCAGCTGACGGCTCTGCTGCTTGACGAATTCGGTCTTGTCGAGCTTCACCTCGTCAGGCATCGGTCATCGTTTCTGGAGGAATCGGGAGCACGGTGGGCGGCAGCACGCGAGTATACTCGGCGCCGAAAGGACTGAACAGTTGAGCAACGGCGACACCGACCCGGCCACGACGGCCTCCTCGAAGCTGATCCTGCTGCTGGCACGCGGTCTGGGCACCGGGTATTCCCCGCTGGCACCGGGCACCGTCGGCAGCGTGCTGGGTCTGGGCTGGGCCCTGGCCGTGGCAGCGATTCCCGGCCCGATCTGGGTCCCCCTGCTGGTGACCCTGCTCGCGGCGGCAGCCGCGGTCCCGGTCTGCACCCGGGCCTGCCGCCTGCTGGGCGACAAGGACCCCGGCCAGGTCGTGCTCGACGAGATCGTCGCCGTGCCGCTGGTCTTCGGCTGCGGGCTGTTGCCGATGGACCTGCCCAGCCTGCTCGCGGGGTTCCTGCTGTTTCGACTCTTCGACATTGTCAAACCCCCTCCGGCCCGCCAGTTCGAACGGCTGCCCGAGGGGACCGGAATCGTTGCCGACGACCTGGCCGCGGCCGTCTACGCGGGACTGGTGCTGTGGGGCGGACAACAGGCCTTCACGCGACTGGCCGTCGCGGGGGACTTGTTGCCGCAGACGCCGTTTGGTTAGTTTCGTTACGTGCCCGCAGCCTCGCCGGGGTTGCGTTGAGGAAGGGATGCCCGGGGACTGATACCGAGGAGACGGTTGTGGCGGCGACGATCATCGACGGCAAGGCCATCGCGGCCACCATCCGCGAAGAACTCGCAGTCCGGGTCTCGGCCTTCCACGCCGAATCCGGGGTCACTCCCCACCTGGCCG
>Ga0310122_10001617_pt1 | contig 14374 bp, 15 predicted proteins | sample CB6_Bottom_1051__FD_203503 | JGI IMG/M metagenome (GOLD analysis project Ga0310122, IMG submission 203503) | Marine microbial communities from Western Arctic Ocean, Canada - CB6_Bottom_1051 | ecosystem: Environmental > Aquatic > Marine > Oceanic | place: Canada: Western Arctic Ocean | collected...
CACCGGCGTGCTGCCCGATCTGTTCGGCGAGGGGCAGGGGGTCGTCGCGCACGGTCGCCTGACTCCGGACGGCAACTTTATTGCCGAAGAGGTACTCGCCAAACACGACGAGAACTACATGCCGCCCGAAGTCGCCGACGCGATAGCGCAGGCACAGGCACAGGCACAGGAGAATACAGCGGAATGATCCCCGAACTCGGGCAGTTCGCGTTGGGTCTGGCGCTTTGTCTCGCGCTGGTGCAGGCGACGTTGCCGATCGCGGGCGCCGCGACCGGGCGGCGCGACTGGATGGCGCTGGCCCGCCCCGCGGCCGTGGGCCAGTTCGTCTTCGTCGCGCTCGCGTTCCTGGTGCTGGCGAACGCATTCCTGAACGACGACTTCAGCGTGCTTTACGTCGCGTATAACTCTAATTCGAATCTGCCGGCCTTCTACAAATTCGCGGCCGTTTGGGGCGGCCACGAAGGCTCCTTACTGCTGTGGGTGACGATACTCGCCACCTGGACGTTGATCGTCTCGGTCGGCAGCCGTTCGTTACCCGAAGAATTCTCCGCGCGGGTTCTGGGCGTGCTCGGCATCGTCAGCTTCGGCTTGCTGCTGTTTACGCTGCTGACGTCCAATCCGTTCGATCGCCTGCTGACGCCGATCGTCGACGGTAACGACTTGAACCCGTTGCTGCAGGATCCGGCTATGGTGATACACCCGCCGATTCTCTACGCCGGTTACGTGGGGCTTTCCGTGCCGTTCGCGTTTGCCGTCGCCGCGTTGCTGAGCGGTCAGTTGAGTCAGGATTGGGCGCGCTGGACGCGACCCTGGACGGTCTCCGCGTGGATGTTTCTGACCGTCGGCATCGCGCTCGGGAGCTGGTGGGCCTACTACGAACTCGGCTGGGGCGGCTGGTGGTTCTGGGATCCGGTCGAGAATGCCTCGTTCATGCCGTGGCTCGCGAGTACGGCGCTGATCCACTCTCTCGCCGTCACGGAGCGGCGGGGTCTGTTCAAGAGCTGGACGATTCTGTTGGCGATCATCGCGTTCTCACTTAGTCTGCTCGGTACGTTCCTCGTGCGCTCCGGCGTGATGATCTCGGTGCATTCGTTCGCATCCGATCCGGCGCGCGGCGTGTTTATTCTGCTGCTGTTGACGCTCGTGAGCGGCGGCGCGTTTACGCTCTATGCGGTACGCGCTAAACACATGGTCGCCGACGGTGGCTTCAAGCTCGTGTCGCGCGAGTCGTTCCTGTTACTCAACAACATGCTGCTCGTCGTCGCGCTCGTCGTCGTTCTCTATGGCACGTTGAGCCCGCTGTTCATCGACGCACTTGGGTTGGGCAAGATCTCGGTCGGCCCGCCGTACTTCAACTCGATGTTCCTCGTGCCGATGTTGCCGCTCGTGTTGTTGATGGGCGCAGGCATGCACGCGACCTGGCTCGGCATGTCAGGGGAGACGCTGGCGCGTAAGCTCGCCATACCCGCTGTCGGGGCGTTGGTGCTCGGATTGCTCCTGCCCTGGGTGATCTTCGGCAGCGCCGGCGTGCTGACGGTCGTCGGCGTCGTTGCCGGGCTGTGGATCATCGCCGCCTCTCTATTCGATCCCGTGCGTCGCCTGATCAGGCGTGACGCCGCGCGACCGCTCACGAGAGCGCAGTGGGGCATGACACTGGCCCATGTCGGTATCGGCATGTTCGTACTCGGCGTGACCGTCTCGTCGAGCTACAGTATCGAGACGGACCGCGCCGCCGTGCCGGGCGACCGTTGGGAACTGGCTGGCTACGAAATCGTGTTTCGTGGCCTGCGCGATGTGCAGGGTGTGAACTACGCCGCCATCGAAGGTGAATTCGAACTGCGCCGCGACGGCACGCTCGTCACGGTACTGACGCCGCAGAATCGTGTGTATCGCGTGCAGAGCAGCCCGATGACCGAGGCGGGCATCGACGCACGCTGGTATCGCGACATTTTCATCGCGCTCGGGCAGCCGCTCGGCGACGGCGTTTGGAGTCTCAGAGTCCAGTTCAAACCGTTGATCCGCTTTATCTGGTTCGGCGCTCTGGTCATGGCATTCGGCGGGTTGCTGGCCGCGACCGACCCGCGGTATCGATCGAAGCGCGCCGAGAGCCGGGTGTCCTCCGGTGGGGCCGTGTCGGCGGAGACAGGGTAATGTGGCGTTATCTGCTGCCGATCGGCGTTTTCGTCGTGATCGTCGGCTTTTTTTATCGCGGCCTGTACCTGAATCCCGGCTTTGTGCCGTCGCCGTTGCTCGGCAAGCCCGCGCCGGAGTACGACCTGCCGCGACTCAAGGATCTATCTCAGACCGTGGGTTCGAAAGACTACGAGGGCCAGATCGCGCTCGTGAATGTCTGGGCGACGTGGTGTATCGAGTGCCGCCACGAGCATCCCTACCTCGTGGAGCTGGCGGGGACCGGCGGCGTCCCGATCTACGGGCTGAACTGGAAAGACGACCGGGCGCTGGCGCTCGACTGGCTCGACACGCTCGGCGACCCCTACGAGGCCTCAGCGGTCGACGCCACAGGCGAGGTCGCGATCGACTGGGGCGTCTATGCGGCGCCCGAGACATTCCTAGTCGGTCGCGACGGCACGGTGCTCTACAAGCACATCTCACCGATGACGCCGGCCGTCTGGGAGCGCGAATTTCTGCCGAGGATCGCGGCGGAATGCGGCGGTCTGCCGTGCGCCGCGAGTGCGCCGTGAGACCGGTACTGGCCACCGTCGCGCTGCTGGTCGTCGGCTCGACGTGCTGGGCGATCGATCCCGAACCCGCGTTCGAAGATCCCGCGCTGCAAGCCGAATATCAGAGCCTGATTCGCGAAGTGCGCTGCCTCGTTTGTCAGAATCAGACGATTGCAGACTCGAATGCGGCGCTTGCCTCCGACCTGCGCCGTGAGATCGCGCGCATGCTCAACGAAGGCGCCAGCCGTGAGGACGTGACCGATTTTCTGGTCGCCCGCTACGGCGACTTCGTTCTGTACCGGCCACCGTTACAGCCCTCGACCTGGACGTTGTGGGGCGCGCCGTTCGTGCTGCTCGGGGTCGGTGCCATCGTCTTTCTACGTATCGTCCGATCTCGCGCTCGGCAGTCGCTCGCCGAGGACGATCCGACGTGACGCTGTTCTGGTTGGCCGCCGGCGCCCTGGCCGTAGGCGCGTTGAGTTTTCTGCTCGTGCCGTTGTGGCGCTGCCGACGAGAGTCCGGCCGCTGGTCCGTGGCCGGCGTGTCGGCCGCGGCGCTGGTCGTGCCGCTCTCGATCAGTCTCTACCTGAACGTCAGTACCTGGAATGGCGCCGCTACGGGCGGTATGACCACCGGCAACGAAGGCCAGCCGGCCGTGGCCGAGCTGGTCGCCGGACTCGCCGCACGTATGCGCGAGGAGCCCGACGACGTGGACGGCTGGCGACTGCTGGGTCAGAGCTATGTCTCCATCGAGATGTATGCGGAGGGGCTGCAGGCCTTCCGCGAGGCCTGGGCGCGTACACCGGACCCTGACACGGGACTCAAGATGGCCGTGGCGGAAGCTCTGGCGTACAACGATCCGACGACGCTGGTCGGCGAGGCCGGGCAGTTGATCTCCGAGGTGCTCGCCGTGGAGCCGCGCAACGAGAAGGCCCTATGGTGGGGCGGTGTGGCGGCATTGCATGCCGGCGCGCCGGAGCTGGTGCGACGACGCTGGTCGGCTTTACTCGAGATCGGCGTGCCTACGGCCGTTGAGGCCGTCATCCGCGAGCAACTCGCCGCGCTCGGCCCCGGGACCGGGATGCCACCGGAACTCGCAGAGCCCGTGTCTCCCGCTGCAGCGGACGGTGAATTCGCGTTGACGCTGCAGATCAGCCTGGGCGAGGGCTTGGCGACACCGGAGTTCGGACCCGACGCCGCGTTATTCATCTTCGCGCGAGCGCCCGAGGGCGGGCCACCGCTCGCAGTGATCCGGGAGTCGGTCGACGCCGTGCCCGGGGAGTTCATCCTCAGCGATGCGCAGGCGATGTTGCCCGGGCGGTCGCTCGCCGACTTCTTGATGCTGACGCTCGTTGCGCGCGTCTCCACCTCCGGACAACCGACGGCGCAGGCCGGCGATCTGTTCGGCGAACTCGAATATCGATCCGGCGGCGAGTCGGGCACGGCCGCGCTCGTCATCGATCAGATCGTGCCGTAACCACGATGCGTACACCACTCGTTGTCGCCGTCACGGGACACCGGGATATCGTGTCGACTGAAGTCGCCTCCATCACGATCTATCTTGACCCCGGCTGTGAGGTGCCAGCGGCGCGCGGTTTCAAGCGTCCCGAACTCGTGCGCGATGTATTACGCGAGCGTGGCCGATACGTCTCGGCGGCATTGACCATCGTGCGGGCGTGGATCGTTGCGGGTAGGCCAAAGACACCCTGCAAATCCCTGACTGGTTACGACCACTGGTCCGATCTGTGCCGCCAACCGCTCCTTTGGCTGGGCCTCGCTGACGCGATGCAATTTGTATTCGAGGCGATGGCCGATGACCCGAATCGTGAAACGCTGGACCACCTTCTGGCCGCCTGACAATCGGTGTTCGGCAAGACACCGGCGATGGTGCGCGACGCTGTAAAGCATGCATCGGCATTCAACGACGAGCATGTGGAACTTCGGGAAGTGTTGCACGACATTGCCGATGAGCGCGGCGAAATCAACCGCCAGCAAGCTGGGATGGTGGATCAGACGGCACGCTGGCCGCATCGTGAATGGCCGGCGGTTTGTCCGTGGTAGCGGCAACCGCGCTGCCGAAGCCTGGCAGGTGGAATCGGTTTCGCCGGTTTCGTGTGGTGATTTTGTTACGCGACTAATCCAGATCGATGCAAACTATGCTTTTAATGCCCGTTGGTCCTGGGTGAACCTTATTCAGTACGACAACGAGTCGGGGTCGGTTGGTGAAAATAGCCAGTTGCGGTGGAACCCGCGAGAGGGACAGGACCTTTACATCGTATTAAATCACGGCTTTGATGCGGTGGGTTTTTTTCAGGTCTCCACTCGACTGTTTCTCAGTTCTCAGTTAAGTACACCCATATGTTCCGTTTTTAACGGATGCCGCAAGGTCTCTGCGGCTACTGTTCAATGCGTAATTCCATACGCAGAAGCTGCCGAGCACAAACTTGAGTGTTGGATCTGCTAGGTTCATAGGTATACAGCGCACCGGATACTCATGATTGTCGCAATTTAGTTCTGGCAGTAGACTGACTGATCAGAAAGGACAAGCTGTATGTTTTTTTTGGTATTTCGATGGGATAGGAAGCAGTGCGAGGAGATGCTATGGGAAATTTTAATTTCATTGTCAGCGTAATTGTGATGCAGCTATTAACTTTCGTAGTGGCGGCACAAACGAGTTCAGATTGGCCAACATTTGGAGGTCAGCCAGGTGGTGGACAGTATTCCTCACTTGAACAGATAAATGTAGAAAATGTTGATCAGCTAGAAGTGGCCTGGATACATCATTCTGGGGATGCATCGTGGCTTGAGGTCACTCCTATCCACGCCAATAACATGCTGTATTACTGCTCACCAATGAACCGGGTCATCGCTTTGGATCCGGTGACGGGAGAGGAAAAGTGGCGTTTTGATCCTCATGCCGATGAAGGAGGGCTTGGTTTAGTTGATGAGCCTCGTCGGAGCGTGCGCTGTCGCAGTGTGGCGTATTGGGAGGCGGAGACGCCGCGCCCTAGTGTGGAGTGCGAGAAACGTATTTACAAAGGTGATATTGATGGACACCTTTTTGCAATAGACGCGGATACAGGGGGGTCTTGCTCAGATTTCGGAGCGGATAAAGGTCATAGTGGTTTCGCCAGCCACTGGGATTATGAAGGCAACGGGGTTGGGCCTCGGCACACCACATCAGGACCTATCGTAGTTGGAGACATCGTCATTTCAGCTGTCGGTGTTGAGGATAGCCCAGTCAATGCGAGCGATGGTTTTGTACGCGGCTTTGATGTACGAACTGGTGAACTCGTCTGGGAGTTCAATCCCATCCCTCCAGAGCGCATCAACGAGACTGGAGCTGCGAATGTCTGGTCGACACTCAGTGCGGATATTGAGCGTAGACTGGTGTTTCTACCTACCACCAGCCCATCTTCGGATTTTTATGGTGGGACTCGTCCGTTTCCGATTCCTTACGGGACAGCAACCATTGCATTATCTGCAGAGACTGGCGAGGTTGCGTGGTACTACCAGATTGTTCATCACGATATCTACGATTACGATCTGCCCGGGCACCCTTTGGCAGTTACCATTACAAAAGACGGTCAGCCGCGTGATGTTGCAATCCAACAGACGAAAGCAGGGTTTATCTTTGTGTTCGACTTGGATACTGGAGAGTCCGTTTTTCCTGTGGAGGAGCGTCCTATTCCGCAGTCTGATGTTCCGGGAGAAGTCACGTTTCCAGCACAACCTTTTCCAGTTTTACCGGAACCGTTCACTTTGACAACACTCACCCGGGACGATATGTATGGATTAACACCGCTTGATCGTCTTTGGTGTCAGAATCGATTTGATGAGCTTCGTTACGAGGGAATGTTCACGCCTCCTAGCATAGAAGGTACTTTGCACTTTCCGGGTTTTGCTGGGGGTGGTAATTGGGGGGGTGCATCCTTTGATCCCAACTCGAACCTTCTCATCATTAAATCACTGACGATGGCGACTGTGCACCACCTTATCCCAAACCCTAGCGGAGAAATTACGCTTCTGCCGGCTCCTGATGCTCAGGCAGTCCCTGGCGCTGGTGGCCAGGACGGTTTAGGTGATCCGATGCCCGGTACACCGTACCGTACCGTAAACGAGAATTTTTTATCTCCATTGGGCGTGCCTTGCACCCCACCTCCGTGGGGCACGCTTACCGCTGTTGATATGGACTCTGGTACCGTTCAGTGGCAGATACCTTTCGGTAAAGTACGGCGTTACGGTATTACGTTCCCTGGTTTTCTGGAGTGGGGTACTTCTATTATTGGCGGACCGATCAGCACGGCTGGTGGGCTAGTTTTTATGGCCGCGTCCATGGATAAGAAAATACGCGCTCTAGATGTGCGAACGGGCGAGGAGTTATGGCAGGCAGAGTTACCCTATGCAGGGATGGCCGTTCCCATGAGTTATATGGCTGGCGGCAAGCAGTACGTAGTTATCGCTGCCGGTGGTAATCGGCGAACGTTTACGGAAGAGGGAGATACCATCGTTGCGTTTGTTTTGCCTGATGAAAGTTAAGCTGGGATTCGGTCGAAGTGTCTCGTGGCTGAGTTGTATTATCATCGGCTTGGCTAGTTGTGGGGGCGACCAGAGAGAGGAAGCTCAACTACCTGTGTTGCCGTTGGCGCAGACAGCACAGCTGGATGCAGACGTGCTGATTATCGGTGCAGGACTCGCTGGACTATCGGCGGCTATCGATGCGGCTAGCGGTGGTGCGCGGGTTCTGGTTGTCGACATGAACTCCGTCTTCGGAGGGCACGGCATACAATCCGGCGGAGTCGCTATCGTGGGTTCACCCATGCAGGAAGAGATGGGGTTTACGGATACTCCGGATCAGGCCTACACGGATTGGATGGAATGGACTGTAGATGGTCATCCAGGGTGGACGCGGTTCTATGTAGAACATTCTCGTGAAATGATCTATGACTGGGTGACTAGTTTTGGAGTGCGTTTCGATAGGGTACGGCCAAGTCACGGTAACAGTATCCCTCGTTTTCACATGACATACCGCAGAGGTTTAAATCTCACTCGGCCACTGTATCTTGAGGCACTGAGGTATTCGAATATCACGTTTCGTTTCAATCTTGTAGCCGAGCACCTAATTAAGGATGGTGACCGCGTTGTCGGTGCGCAGGGTACGGATTGGAGAGCCGGGGAACTTTTCGAGTTACGAGCTGAGAAAGTCATTCTTGCAACGGGAGGTTTCCAAAGCAATATTGGTATGGTGAAGGACAACTGGCGCCAGGACCTACCGGTTCCCAGAGATGTCTATAGCATGTCAGGACATAATTCTCGTGGTAGCGGTCATCGCATGGCTATGGAGGTCGGCGCTGCTCTCGTTAATCTAGATCGACAGTACAATGGATACACGATTCTTCCGGATGTTCTTGGGCTTGACCCGAGCCGTGGTATTACGGGAGGTAATGCACGGGCTATATGGGTTAACTCTGAAGGCCGACGCTTTGTTACGGAGCGAGGCATCGATCGGTACGTGTTTGATGCCGTGATGAAGCAGCAGCCAGAGGGACATTGGGCGATCTTTGACGATGATGATAAAGACGGATTCCGAATGGGAGGGCCTCATTTCGTATCAGCCGATGAGGTTGATACAGAGAAAGTGCAGAGACTTGGCGTCGATAATAGGACGGTCACTCAGAAGGCTGAGACCATTGAGGCATTAGCTGAACTCATCGGTATCTCCCCAGGAGCATTGCTTGAAACGGTCCAGCAGTACAATCAGTTAGTACTGAACGGGGGGAGTACTGATGTGGATGGATTGCTTCCAGAGGACCCACCTCCGCGTTTCATCATCGATACACCTCCGTATTACGCAACTAAGCTTTATCCGATGGCTAACAAAAGTGCAGGGGGCATTTCCATTGATCTCGAGACGCACGCGTTAGGTATGGACGGTAATCCCGTACCAGGTCTTTATGCGGCTGGTGAGGTTACGGGTTCCGCTGGCATGAACGGGCTTAATGGCCTGGATGGTATGTTTACCGGGCCATCCATACTCACTGGTCGTGTTGCTGGGAAAACGGTTGCGGCTGAACTTGCTTCGACTGCCGGTTGGATGCCTGATGCGTTTACTCGTGAGGCAGGGTCACTGATACAGATCGGGGAGAACGCGCTGGTAAACGATTGGCTGCCAACTCTCGGGGAGGAAGAGCTTAGTGCCATGTTAGCGGTGTCTCGCGATGGGTACTGGCATTTCGAGAGGGCTCACCACCTTGTGCTTGAGCGTGGCTACGATTGTACTAACTGCCATTCGGCGCAGATTGCTCCGTTCTATGCTGCGACGTCCCGTGCCGATAAGGCTGCTCAGGCCCAAGTCTGCGACGTTTGTCATTTAGCCCCCCAGGGAACCCTTGAAGGCATGGAGGAGGCCAGGACACCTTGAAGTTGTATACATAACTGTAGCTTGGAGAGAGCTACCGCGCTATGCTCAAGCGTAAGAATCGAAGGAAACCGATCAAATGAGAAGTCGGCTCCGATACTTGATAGTAGTCCTGATGGCTACGGCATTCCTTTCGTCGTGCTCTGAATTGGCGCCTCCGGCCGACGGGTTGAGCCTCTCTATTCCTAGAACAGCAACAGGTGAGCCGCGTTTAGACGGAATCTGGCAGGCTCTTACCGAAGCGAATTGGGATATACGGCCGCATGCAGCGGGGCCTGCTCCCTTGCCTGAACTAGGTACGTTCAGTGCAATTCAGCCTGGGTTAGGGATCGTTGAGAATGGTGAGATTCCTTATCAGGCCTGGGCAGCTGAAAAACAACAAGAAAACTTTGCTGACCGGCTCGAGTTAGATCCAGAAGGGAAATGCTTTTTACCTGGGGTGCCACGTGCCACATATATGCCTTACCCATTTCAGATCTTACAGACATCACAATTCGTCATGATCGCTTATCAATTTGCAAACGCTATACGTACTATTTACTTGGATGATCCTGGTCCGAGCCCTGCTGAGAGTTGGATGGGTTGGTCGGTAGGGCGTTGGGAAGGCGATACTTTAGTCGTTGATGTTTCAAGCCAGAACGACCAGACCTGGTTTGACCGAGCCGGTAACTTTCATAGTGATGCTTTACACGTCGTTGAGCGTTATACCCTAATGGGACCTGATCATTTGTTGTACGAGGCTACAATTGATGATCCGAGTGTGTTCACTGAGTCCTGGAACATTAGTTTGCCACTCTATCGTCGTGTGGAAGAGAATATTGAGCTTATGGAGTTCAAATGTGTTGAGTTTGTGGAGGAGAAGCTTTACGGGCATCTACGTAAGGATCCCGCAGATAATATAGAAGCTAATGTAGTAGGTGTTGATCCTGATTGAGGAGAAGATTTGCAGGCATTTGCGTATGGATCCCGAGGAATAATTAAGGTGATCTGGAGATTTCCGATGCGTCATCAACTAGCCGCTTTATTTTTTGCTTTCTTTGTCAGTGCTGGTTCACTGGTTTCTTCTGTAGCTGTGGGGCAAGTATCGTCGACTACAGAGACTGGTTACATGCCACCGCGTACACCGGGGGGTCAACCGGACCTACAAGGCATCTGGTCAAATGCAGTTCTCACGCCTCTTGAGAGACCAGCGCAGTTTGCAGATCAAGCATTTCTTACTGAGGAGGAGGCTATTGCCTACGAGGCACAGAGAAATAACGAGACATTCAGAGGCTCCCGAGATGTGGATGCTGCCACAGATGTTGCTTATGCTTACAACGATTTCTGGTGGGATTGGGGGTCAACAATTGCGTCAACGCGTCGAACCTCACTAATTATCGATCCACCGGATGGGCGCATTCCGCCGCTAACAGCGGAAGGTGAGAAACGTCGTAATGCCCGTGAGGAATACAGAGGGCTACATCCGGCTGACGGTCCTGAGGATCGCTTGCTGCGGGAGCGTTGCATCGTGTGGTCAGGTGGCGGGGATCAGGGCGCTGGCCCACCAATGTTACCGTCCGCTTATAACAATAACTTCCAACTGGTGCAGACGGCTGATCATATTCTCATTCTAAAAGAGATGATTCACGAGACACGGGTCATTCCGTTGGATGGAAGACCACATTTACCCGGCAGCGTGCGCCAGTGGTTAGGTAACTCGCGTGGCCATTGGGAAGGTGACACTCTAGTGGTTGAGACGACGAATTTCACCCACAAAACGCACTTTCAAGGTACTAGTGAACACATGCGATTGACAGAACGTTTTACTCGCCTGGCAGATGATATGCTGATGTATGAGTTCACGGTCGAAGACCCTGCAATGTTGACTCGATCATGGACCGCGCAGATTCCCACTATGAAGCTTGACGGTTTGATCTATGAGTACGCCTGTCATGAAGCTAATCGCGGTATGGTAGGTCTGTTGGGTGGAACTCGCGCCGAGGAACGAGCTGCCCGAGAGGCAGAAAACGAATAAAAGGGAGGGACACTTGATGCGAATACTACTTATAGTTCTCAGTGCCCATATTATGTTTTTTACATCCATTTCGCTCAGGGCTCATCACTCATTTGTTGCAGAATTTGATCCCACTCAGCCCATACAGTTACGCGGGATACTCACAGAGGTAGAGCTCATCAATCCACATTCGTGGTTTCACATTGATGTAACAGGCCCTGATGGTTTAGTTGTCAGCTGGGCTGTTGAAGCGGGAACACCGAACACGCTTTTTAGGAAGGGGATCACAAGAGATACTCTACCTGTCGGTATAGAAATTCTAGTTGACGGTTATCGGGCCAAGGATGGCACCAATACGGCTAGTGGGCGGGATATTACTTTCCCTGATGGCCGGGAAATCTACTTAGAGGGATCTGCTCCACCTGCCCAGGGCGGGACGAGCGTCCCTTAATCGTATACAGGTCCTTAGTGCTTCCTGCCTCTACCGGTTAATGCTTATTTTGAATGGGCTTGAGCGGATGCGGCGCCATAGTGAAGCAACGATACAGATCACACTTACGGGAATGAGAATTTTTAGCGTAAACATCAGAGTCGCATAGACTGCCGTGCCAAATGAGAGACCTGCCGCCGTGGTGATAATGGTGGTGCCGGTCAGGATATAAAACCAGATGAAGATTAGATCAATCGTCGTCATGCGCAGCGGCTGCGGCCGTGAAGACTGCCGATAATGTGCCGGCCCCACCACCCGAGGCCGACGATTGCCGCGTGGATCATCTAGGTGTCGCGTCGCCGCCTTCGACGATCAGGAGTTCGTTGTCGCCGACGCCGTTCAGTCGAAACAGCCGTGCTTCCTGATACTCGGGAGACTGGTGGCAGGCGACGGCCTGTTCGAGCGACGGGAACTCGATGACGATGTGGCGCAGGAAATATGTGGGCCCCTCGAGCTGTTGTTGCTTGCCGCCGCGCGCCAATACTTTACCGTCGTATTTTTCGATGATAGCGGGCACGAGGTCGGTGTAGCGTTTGTATTCCACGGCGTCGTTGACTTTCGCCCTCGCAAGCCAGTAAGCGGGCATCGTCCGGTTCTCCTTTACTCAGCGATTCGTAATGACAACTTTTATGGCACCGTCGAGTTTCTCGCGCGCATAACGCAATCCCATCTCCAATTCTTCGAGCAGGAACGTGTGCGTGTGGATCGGGGACGCGTCGAGTTTCTTTTGCGCCATTAGCGATGCGGCGCGGCGCACGGCGCTCTTGCCCTCGCCGCGAATCCCGAACAGGTAGATATTATTCGTGACGATCTCACAGACGTCCACGAGTTGCGGCTCATGTGAGAATGCGGCCAGGCAGATTCGGCCGCCGCGGTTGACGAGTTTGATCGCCTCGTCCACGCCCCTCGGTGCACCGGAGCACTCGAGTACGAAATCGACGCCGCGGCCGCCGTTGATTTCGAAGACCGCATCGCGTGCCGATTGCTTCGCCGCATTGATCACGTAGTCGGCGCCCAGCGTTGTGCCGACCTTGAGACGTTCGTCGACGATGTCGGTCAGAATCACCGGGTAGGCGCCGAGCGCTTTCGCGGCCGCGACGCCGAGCAGGCCGATGGGCCCTGCGCCCGTGACCACGAGGCTTTGGCCGGCGACGAGCCCGCCGAGGACGTCGAGACCGTACACCGCGGTGCCGGCCGTGACGATGAGCGTCGCGATCTCGTCGCTCATGAAGTCGGGGACGCGCACGAGGGTGTTAACGTGATTGACGGCGTATTCGGTAAACGCGCCGTCGGTCGTGTAACCGTTCGCGCGGTGGCCTTTGCGGTGCGTACCGTAGTTCATGCCGTAGTTATGGCAGGACGTGTACATGCCTTCGCGGCATCGCGGGCAGCGGCCGCAGCCGGCGTGAATCTCAACCGCGACCCGGTCGCCAACGGCGTATTCGTCGACGGCGTCGCCGAGTTCGGCGATCGTGCCCATGAACTCGTGTCCGGGCGTGAAATTTTTATTGAACGGCAGCTCGCCGTCGATCAGCGCGGGCGCGCCGTGGCTGATGATCTCGAGGTCCGTCGCACAGATCGCGACGGCGTCGATGCGGATCAGGACTTCAGCCTGGCCCGGGCGGGGCACGGGTTTCGTGACAAGGGAAAGTTCGCCGGGGTCGCCGAGGACCCAGGCCTTCATTGTTTCAGGAATGGCGCTTGTGCCTACGATGCTGCCCTTAGTTCTTGTATCGCGCCGAGAACTCTCTCAGCGGTCGCCGGCAGCGAGGTCATGCGAACACCAACCGCATCGTGAATCGCATTCATAATCGCCGCGGCGGTCGGTACGGCCGTCGGTTCGCCGGCGCCCTTCGCACCGAACGGACCGGTCGGGTCGTAGTTGTCGACGAGTTCTACGTCTATCTCCGGCATATCCAGGCTGGTCGGCATGATGTAGTTGGTGAGATTCGGATTGATCTGCGCGCCGTCCTTAAAGAGGATCTCTTCCTGTAACGCGAAGCCGACACCCATCGAGATGCCGCCCTCGATCTGGCCTTCGACCAGCATCGGGTTGATCGGCGTACCGCAGTCGTGCACCGCGACGATTCGTTTGACCTCGACTTCACCGGTCTCGTCGTCGACCTCGACTTCGGCGATCTGCGTTGCGTAGACGTAGGTGTTAAACGGTTTGCCCTGGCCGGTTTCGGGGTCCAAGGGCACGGTCGGCGGATTGTAGGAGGCGCTGCCGATCGACGGCGCGCCGAGCACGGTCTCGCTGTGCTGTGCGACCGTGCCGATATCGACGGATCTCGACGGAAACCCGAGAACCTGAATCTTCCGGTCGCGTGCCTCGAGTTGGTCCGAGGGAACCTCCAACAGCGTGGCAGCCGCCTGGAACAGAATCTCGCGGGCTTTCTCGGCGGCCAGCATGACCGCGTTACCGGTCACATACGTCGTGCGGCTCGCGATCGCGCCGGTATCCATCGGCGTCGTATCGGTATCAGCGGACACGACGTGGACGTCGTCCGTCGCCACGCCCAATGCCTCGGCCGCGATCTGGCCGAGCACGGTCAGCGCGCCCTGGCCGGTTTCCACGGTCCCCGTTAAGACCGTTGCCGTGCCATCGGTATTGACCTTGACGGTCGCCGCGCTCGGGTTGGCCGCTACCGTGAACCCGATGGGGTACCACATGCAGGCCATGCCGCGTCCGCGTTTGATCATGCCTGCCACTCCTTCCAACCGAAGAGCTGGGCGGCCTGGTTCAGCGACTCCTTGATCGCGACGGCTTGCAGGGTCTGGCTGGTTGGGCT
>Ga0310122_10001619_pt1 | contig 14369 bp, 11 predicted proteins | sample CB6_Bottom_1051__FD_203503 | JGI IMG/M metagenome (GOLD analysis project Ga0310122, IMG submission 203503) | Marine microbial communities from Western Arctic Ocean, Canada - CB6_Bottom_1051 | ecosystem: Environmental > Aquatic > Marine > Oceanic | place: Canada: Western Arctic Ocean | collected...
TTTACTACGTTCCCCTTGGACTTGGACATCTTTGTTCCTTCTTTGGTAATTAATCCATGAGCACGAAACTTTAAAAAAGGTTCTTCAAACTCAATATGTCCCATATCTTTTAGTGCCATGGTAACGAATCTGGTATACAAAAGATGAAGCACCGCATGCTCGTGCCCTCCAATATACATATCAACAGGGAGCCACTTTTTAGTTCTTATCTTATCAAAAGGTTCATCTTCAAATTCAACTGAAGGATAGCGAAAAAAGTACCAAGCTGAATCCAAAAATGTATCTGATACATCTGTTTCTCTTTTTGCTGGTCCTTTGCATTCAGGACATGTGGTTTCAACAAAGCTTGTAACTGAAGCTAAGGGAGACTTTCCAGTCCCAGTAGGTCTAAAATCTTCTACGTCTGGTAATAATACTGGAAGATCTTTTTCTGGAACTGGAATCGTGCCACACTTCACGCAATAGATAATAGGAATAGGAGGACCCCAATATCGCTGGCGAGAAATGAGCCAGTCTCGGAGATGATACGTTACCTTCCCACCACCCCGTCCTTTCTTGATAAGCCATTCCCTCACTTTTATTATTGCTTCCTTTGAGCTTAAACCTGTAAACGAACCAGAATTCACTAAGGTGCCATAACCTATAAAGCATTCTTTAAGCTTTAAAATCTTTTCATCTTTCTCTTTATCTCCTGTGATTATAGTGGGCTTGAGTGGAATACTATACTTTCTTGCAAATTCAACATCACGCTCATCATGAGCATCTCCAAACAAAGCACCTGTTCCATAACCTATTAGGGCATAATCAGCAATCCAGACAGGAATCTTTTCCTCACTAAGAGGGTTTATCGCATAAAGGCCTGAAAAAATTCCTGTTTTTTCTTTTCCTTCAGCTTTTCTGTCCAATTCAGTTTTCTGTTTTGCTCTCTCTACATATTCTTGAACCTCTTTTACGTTCTTAAGAGAATCTACTATAGGATGTTCTGGCGCTAAAACAATAAACGTTGCGCCATAAAGCGTATCAACACGCGTCGTGAAAACCTCAACTTCATACTTAGAATCAACAACTTTAAATTTTATAGTTGTTCCTTCTGATCTCCCAATCCAGTTTCTTTGCGCAATCTTAGTTTTCTCAGACCAATCAATCCACTCTAAATTTTTAAGTAATCTATCTGCATACTTGGTAATCTTAAAAAACCATTGCTCAAGTTCTTTTTGAATTACTTCAGTGCTGCATCGTTCGCACTTTCCTTCAATTACCTGCTCATTTGCTAATACGGTCTTGCAAGAAGGGCACCATTCAACTGGTGCTTCTTTTTTATGTGCAAGCCCTGCTTTATACAATTGTAAAAACAGCCATTGAGTCCATTTATAGTATTCTGGCTCTGAGGTAGTAACAGAGTGTTCCCAATCAAAAAGACTTCCTAGTTGCTTTAACTGCTTAGTAAAATGTGTAATATTCTTTGTAGTCTGCTCTTTTGGATGAGTTCCCTGCTTTATGGCAAAGTTTTCTGAATGAATACCAAAAGAATCAAATCCCATGGGCTCAAACACATCATTGCCTTGCATTCTCGCAAACCGTCCATGAATATCAGATCCGACAAAAGCATACACATTCCCTACGTGTAATCCTTCAGCAGAAGGATAGGGAAACATCATTAGGTTGTAGTAGGGCTTTTTTGCCTTGGCAAGATCCACTTTCCACGTCTTATTTTTCTCCCAGATTTTAGCCCACTTTGCCTCTATTTTTTGATGATCGTAACGCTCCATAATACACAGATTGTACCCAATTTACCCTTATTTGTCCATTCTCTCCTTCATAAACTTAATTTCATGAAAGAATAGAGATATAATAGAAATATGACCATACCAAAATTCCAAAAGCTTATCTTAACTTGGCATAAAGAGAACCGAAGGGATATGCCATGGAGAAAAACAAAGGATCCCTATAAAATACTGGTGTCTGAAGTTATGCTTCAACAAACTCAAGTCATAAGAGTCTTGCCCAAATATAAAGAGTTTTTAAAAGAATTTCCAACTCTTAGCTCCTTGATAAAAACATCCGATAAAAAGCTCCTTCACGTATGGGCAGGATTAGGATATTGGAAACGAGCCCTTTCTTTAAAAAAGACTGCACAAATAATATCTAAAGAGTACCAAGGAAAATTCCCCAAAGAGCCTGAACTCTTAAAAAAACTTCCTGGCATTGGCCCATATACCGCTAGAGCCGTTGCCTGCTTTGCTTTTTTAAACAAAGATGCTTTTTTAGATACTAATATTAGGAGGGTATATCTTTATTTCTTTTTTCCAAAAAAAAATAATATATCAGATAGAGAAATCTTTATTGTCGCAAAAAAAGCGGTGTGGAAGAAAAATCCAAGAGAATGGCATTATGCCTTGCTTGATTATGGTGCTGTGATTCTTAAAGATAAAAAGATAAATAAGCAAAGCAAGCACTATGCAAAACAAAATAAGTTTGAAGGGTCTTTTCGGTCTTTTCGAACTACAGTAATACGTTTTCTCTTAGATCAACCAGAGCAAACTGCCACTATGGGGAAAATTGACCGCTTGCTCAAGAAGTCAAAAAGTCCCTATGCTTCAACAAGAATTCTTGAGGCGTTAAAAAAAGACGGTCTCACAAAAAACAAGGGAAACTCCTATTCTCTTTAACCTACTAGATGAAATTTAAGTAGGAATAGAAAAAAGAGATTTGGCGTTCTTTGTAGTTACAAAAGCAACTTCCTCTGGTGAAATACCTTTAATACGCGCTATCTCTTCTGCTATGTATTGTATGAACAAAGGTTCGTTCCTCTCTGCTTTTACTTCAGAGGGTACTAGATAAGGAGAATCAGTTTCCAGAACAATTCGTTCCAAGGGTAAGGCTCCAATAATCTCCTTTGGATTGGGAAGAGCAGGAACATCTTTTAAAATAAGACCATTAAATCCAAAAGAGAATCCAAGGTTATAAAACTGTTCTGCTTGTTTTAAGTCTCCTGTGTAGCAATGTATTACTCCGCGAATCTTTCCTTGATGAGGCTTTAAAAATTCCAGTAAATCCTCATGCGCTTTTCTGCAATGAAAGATAGTGGGCAAATCCAATTCGTAAGCAAGCTTTATCTGTTGCGCTAAAGCACTTTTTTGTTTCAGTCGCTCTGCTTGTCGCTTCTCCTTGCTCTTGGGCTCATAGTAATAGTCCAAACCACACTCCCCTATGGCAACTACCTTTTTACTCTGTCCTAGCTCTTTGTACTTTTCATATGAAAACTCTTCTTCTCTTGTCCCAAAGGTCATCCATTCCTCTTCTTTCACATTTTCTGACTGTACCTCTTGTACATCCACCCTACGATTTTCTGCCAAATGAATAGGGTGAAGGCCAATTGCAGCATATACTCCTTCTTGATATTGCTCTGCAATCTCTACTGCTCTTTTTGAAGTAGAGAACTGAGTGCCTGGCATTATTACCCAAGTACCTTCTTTAAGTGTACGCTCCAATACCTTATCTGCGTCTTGCTTAAAGGCGTTAAAACTTACGTGTCCATGAGTATCTATCAGCATATTAGTATACTAGATATATTATGCTGAAAAGAAAAGGCCCTGCTGCAAAAAAACAGCAGGGCCAAAATTGGAAGAAAATTACCTTTGTTAGATAATCTCTCCTTACCAGCCTCTTCCCATTGTAAGTTCTCTCTTGCTCCTCATCCTCTTTTTACGTGTCCTGGAAAGAGACTTAGGGGCAAGTGCCTGAAAAACGACTCCCATGTTGTAAATCGCGTCTGGAAAGGAATTATCTCTACCCTGCGATGCGTCCCGAACAAAAACTACTCTTTCACACTGCGCTAATTCCTTAGGCAACTTAGCTCTAACGATACGCTCTTTGGAGGGAATTCGAATATGCTTACCTGGAAAATTATGCGACAAACCATTCCCTTCCCTAGTCCACTCAACGAGCGCAATATCCTCTTTCTTCGCAATTTCACCTGGTTCAAGGATCTTAGTAAGGAAAGTCTCATTCTCTCCTCTTGTTTCCTCAAGAATGTTGAATACTCTTTGTGCAAGTCCTTCTCCCTCTACTGCCACAAAAGTTCTGCTCATCGCTAATCCCTCCGTAAATTAAGGTACAGCTCAGATCGGTGTAAATTTTGACCTGAAAGTTATTTACCATGATAATAAACAATTTTCAAGACAAAAGAAGAAACCTCCCGTAAGGTAAGGGAGGTTTCGCACATTCTTTTTTGTTTTAATATCTTAAATCGATTTTAATATGCGAAAACTCCCAACCCATTTAAAGGAAAGAATAATAGCTACGTACTTTCGCAAACTTAAGATATTCATAATTTACACTTGATTTAATATACAAGAGCGCAAATCCCCTGTCAACCTCTCCGGGAAACTTAACAAGATTAAGTTTCTATACGAGGAAAAAGGGATTCCTCTTTTCCTTGATCCAATTGTTGTATAATTTTCTTTGAAGTTTCAGGAAGAAATGGCTGCAAAAATTCAGCTAGGTTAGAAAGTGCAAAAAGTAAATTTTCTATTACGCTCTTTTGATTATCTGATTCTTCCCAAGGTCGCTGTTTTTCAATATATTTATCACAAAAATGAATAATCTCCCATGCTTTATCTAGAGCCACACTAAACTGGAGCTCACTTAATGCTTGTTGAATCTCGCTTCTTGTATTTTCAACAAGGGCTTGAAGCTCTTGATTTGAAAATTGTTTAGGAGTTGAACTAGAAATCCTCTCTTTAAGAGTTACCACACGGGCAACGAGATTCCCCAGTCCTCCTGCCAAATCAGCATTATATCTTGCCTCAAATTTCTCATAGCTAAAGTCTCCATCCTCACTTGAGGGAATCTCGCGCAAGAAAAAGTAACGCACAGCATCAGCGCCATACTTACTCACTAACTCAAAAGGGTCAATAACATTACCAAGAGACTTAGACATCTTTTGATCATCTACTGTAATATACCCATGAACAAATAGAGTTTTTGGTAAAGCCAATCCAGCCGCCAACAAGAACGCAGGCCAGTAAATAGCATGAAAACGCAAAATACCTTTTCCAATAACATGCATATCTGCTGGCCACCATTTCTTGTATGTTTCATCGTCATTCCCAAATCCAATTCCTGACTGATAGATATTTAAAGCATCAAACCAAACATACATTCTTTGCGAATCATCATCAGGGACAGAAACTCCCCAGTTCTTTGCCCGTTCGTTTGACCTTGAAATGCTGATGTCCTGTAAAGGCTGTTTTAAAAATGATAATACCTCATTCTTTCTTGTTGCAGGAATAATTCTCAATTCATCTTTTTTAACTAAGGTAATAAGTTTTTCTTGATACCCTGAAAGTTTAAAAAAGTAATTCTCTTCTGATACGGTCTCAAGTTTCTTGCCTGGGTGCTCATGACATTCCTGATTCTTATCAAGTTCATCTAACGTATAAAAGGTTTCACACCCAACACAATACAAACCTTCATATGCCTTCTTATAAATATCTCCTGCTTTATCGCAAAGTTCCCATAGTTTCTGACTTGAGTCATGATGCTTTGGATTACTACCTTTTTGAAATACATCAAACTGTACATCTAGGGCTTTACTCAATTTGTAAAACAACTTGGCATTTTCATCAACAAACTCTTGTACGGGTATGTCAGCTTGCTCTGCTGCTTGAACGTTTTTTAAGGCGTTTTCATCACTTCCAGACAATAATAAAACCTCCTCACCCTTCTGGCGGTAAAATCGTGCAATTACATCTGCCTGTATAAATTCCAAAGCATGGCCAATATGCGGCTTTCCATTCACATAAGGAATTGCTGTTGTGATATAAAACTTTGCCATGATATTCTTTTAGCATAGATTACTCCTCTTTTCCAATAAAAAAGGGCTCTGGAACCAAAAAGTTTCAGAGCCCCCTTAATATAGTTTAAGATTTAAATTCCTGAAAATTCAACCTTAAAAGGATAGGCAAACCAACAGCGAGGAGATACCCTTTGATGATCGGTTAGACAAAGTCCGTGCACCCTACGACGTTCCTCTCCGCTCTTTGTAGTAACAATCCCTCTTTGCTGGCATGCTCTACAGTGCCAATTATAGAGTCTTTCTCTTACTTCTTGAACCGAAGTTTGATTCATGATTTCCTCCCCTATTTTGCATGTAACGAGCTTACCAGTCTGTAGTGCAATCGTGGCTTGCTCCCGTGTCATCTTATCTCTCCCCATTAATCCCCAACTAGTTCTTTCCTTGCTTTTTACATTAATAAATCTGATTGTCAAGATGAATACACGAGTAAAACAAACTCTCCTTTTATGGGATTTTCTTCAAGTTTCTTTTGTATCTCTTTACTGCTCCCCCGATAAATCGTTTCAAATTGTTTAGTAAGCTCTCTTCCCACAACTAAAAAAAGTTTAGGATCTAACGCTTCCATCTCTTTTAAGCTTTTCATAATCCTATGAGGAGATTCATAAAATAAAACGGGGTGTTTACTTGCCACCACTTCTTCAAAGAACTTTTTTCTTCCTTTCTTGTGTGGTGGATATCCCAGAAACAAGAATTTATCCGTTCCAATACCTGCAATGCTCAAAAGCGTAGTTATAGCTGAAGCGCCTGGTATAGGAACAATCTGTATTTCTGAATTTCTCTTAAGCAAAAACGCAATGAGCTCGTTTCCAGGGTCACAGATGCCTGGAGTTCCAGCATCGCTAACTAAAGCTAAGTCTTTCCCTTCAAAAAGAAGCTGGAGTGCTTTTTCCATCACACTCTCCTTACTGTGCTGATGATAGCTTAGTAGGGGGGTTTTAATTTCATAATGCACTAACAGTTTTTTTGTAACCCTTGTATCTTCTGCTAACACAACATCAACCTCTTTTAAGGTTTCCAAAGCACGAAGAGTAATATCTTTTAGATTCCCAATTGGCGTTGCAATAATAAAGAGCGTACCCATATTTTATTAAACTTCCAAAACAAAAATCTACCTAAGCGGTTTTATCATTTTCCTCTTTTCGCTTTTTGAGAAAGTCTCGCAAGAACTCAAATATGATTCCTGCCAAAGGAATTGCCAAAATAGCTCCCATAATCCCCCAGAGTTGCATTCCTACAGCCAAAGCTATTAAAACTAAAGCGGGTGGAATACCCAAGAATCTCTTGGTTAAAAGAGGAGTTAGAATGTTCCCTTCAATTTGTTGAATAAGAGTAAAGGCAATAAGGATAAAGATTGCTTTTAAGGTAGAGTCCAGGGCAACGATAATAAACAATAAGAGTCCTGTCACCAGTGGCCCTATAATAGGGATAAAGTTTAAAATAGTTGCCAATAATCCCAAAGAAAAAGGATATTGCACATTGAACAAAAATAGAGTGAGGTAGGTTGCAACACCAACAAAAATAGAGGTAATGAGCCTTGAAGCAAACCAACCTGAAACCTTGCGCTGTGAGCGTGTCCACAAATCCAAGGCAAACACTTCATACTTTTTGGGAAATAAAAGAGTGATAGTTTTCTCAATAGATTTTTCCTCAATAGAAAGGAAGATGGAAATAGAGAGAACAAATATGGTAGAAAAGATTCCTCCAAACACCACAAAGAAGGCAGAAAAGATACTGCTTGCAATACTTTCCACTCCAAAGCTCAAGGCATCAAAAAAAGTCTGCACATCACTAAAAGCTGCGATGCCAAGACCCTGCAATATGGGAGACAAAGTCTCAAAGTATTGGGGGAACAGCTGAGAAAATCGTTGAATCTCATTTACAAAAAGTGGGGCCATGCTCCAAATCATAAGAGCTAAGGCACCAAAAACACTTGAGTATATTGAAATAACTGCCAAGGCTCGAGGAATTCTTCTTTTTTGCAAAAAATCAATGGCAGGATCAAAAAGAATAGATATAATCAAACCAAAAAGGACCCAAACCATAATATCCCTGGTTAAAAACAGAATATAAATCACAAGGCCCGCCACCGCAATCTTTAAAATGGTGCCCCAAGAAATATCTAATAATCTTCCTTGATCGTTCATGAGAGAATCTTTTGAAATCTCTTCTTATCTTTAAATGGTCCTAAGACCACAAGATTTAGATTTGAAGATACAAACATCTTTTTTGCCACTCGCAAAATATCCGATACCTTCACTTTCTCTATCTTATCATAGAGTTGTTCTGGAGTAAAAAATCGATTCTGCAAAATCTCCTGAATGCCATAAAACTCAGCCTTAGCATCTGAGGATTCCAAAGATAGCGCCATTCTTCCCTTAATACGTTCTTTTGCGTTGCGAAGCTCTGTTGCACTAACCTTAGTTCTTGCCAACTTCCTATACTCCCTAACAATAACCTTTAGGGCAATTTTCGCATTCTCATTTTTAACTCCAGCAAAGGTTGCAAGAAAACCAGTATCGGGATTTTCCTCAGAGGAGGTTGAAATGTAGTAAGCAAGGCCAAGTTTTTCTCTAATCTCCAAAAACAAACGAGAACTCATTCCGCCTCCCAAGATTGCAGCAATAATTTCCTGCGCAAACCTATCTTTATGAGAAAGATTAAATCCGCGTGCTGCAAGTGCAATATGAGTTTGATCGGTTGCGCGATATTCCAAAAGTACCCTAAGTTTCTCTTGTTTTTCTTTGACCCCAATCTTTTCTTTAAAGTTCTTTTGTGAAATAGAAGAAAAAAGCTTTCTTACTTTTTCCCTTACCTTGTTCTCTCTTATGTTTCCTGCCACGCATACCAATGTATTTTCTGCAACATACTGACTTTTAACATACGTAAGAATATCAGCTCGAGTAAGCCCTTGAACTGTTTCCTTTGTTCCTGCAATATCCCATCCTGCTGGCTGATCTCCATACAAGAACTGTTCCAATAAGTCTGCAACATGAATCATGGGAGTATCTCTTCGCATATTAATTTCTTCTACTACCACTCCTTTTTCTTTTGTAATTTCCTTTTGCGCAAGCAGAGAATTTAAAAAGATATCTGCAACAATTTCCAATGCCAAATCAAGATGCGCAGCATCAACTTTAATGTAATACCCCGTAAGATCCTGGGATGTAAACGCATTAAAGACCCCCCCAGCGTTTTCAATGGGACCTGCAATTTTAAAAGGAGTAGAACGCTTCTTTGTCCCTTTAAAAAACATATGCTCCAAAAAATGGGAGATTCCGTTCACTCTTTTTTCTTCGTATTTGGAGCCAGTCCCCACCAATACCAATACTGTCACGGTCCTGGTATTTTGTTGGGGAATAGTAAGAACCCTGAGTCCGCTTTTAAGCTTAGTTGTCTTTATCATTCAATCGCTCCTTGATAGTTGTTATGAGAGAATCCAAGGAAACTCTATTTTGCTTCATAGTATCTCGATCTCTTATCGTCACAGAATTATCTTTTAAGGTATCGAAATCAACAGTCACACAAAAAGGAGTACCAATTTCATCTTGGCGTCGATATCTTCTTCCTATTGCTCCTGCTTCATCATACTGACAAGGAAACTGTACCTTAAGCATATCAAAGACCTCTCGTGCTTTTTTAACTACTTCTGGCTTGTTTTTCACTAATGGAAGAATCGCAACTTTCACTGGAGCTACCCAGAAAGGAAACTTCATCACAACTCGAGTTGCACTTTCCCCTTCCTCTGCGGTGGGTACTTCTTCCTCATGATAGGCTTCCAGCATAGCTACCAATACAGACCTATCTACTCCCCATGTTGGCTCAATAACATGCGGCCAAAAAGCATCTTTACTCTCTGCGTCGCGACAGGGAGCATCTTTGGGAAAGTGATTCTTAAGATCAAAATCCCCACGGTATGATAAACCATAGAGTTCTTTTTGTCCAAAAGGATACTCATATTCAATATCTACCGTTCGCTTTGAGTAATGAGCGCGCTCACCATCAGGAATATCAACATAGTGAAGTTTCTTTTCTGAAACCCCAAGGTCTTTTAACCATTGTTTCATTTCGTTTAGCCAATTCTCAAAATGCTCTTCCCATTCCTCTTCCTTTACAAAATATTCAATTTCCATTTGCTCAAACTCACGAGTGCGAAAGATAAAGTTTCCTGGAGTAATCTCATTACGAAATGCCTTCCCTACCTGCGCAATACCAAAGGGTATATTCTGCCGGCTCGCACTGAGAATATTCTTAAAATCAACAAACATTGCTTGCGCTGTTTCAGGGCGAAAATATACCGTATTTGCAGCATCTTCGGCCGGACCAAGAAATGTTTTGAGCATAAGGTTAAAGTTGCGAGGCAAGCTAAACTCTTTGCCCTTACAATTGGGGCACTTTTCATCCTGTATCTGGTCTTCTCGAAATCGAGTGTTACATTTTTTACACTCTACAAGCGGATCAGAAAAGTTTTCCAAGTGTCCTGAAGCCTCCCAAACCTTTGGATTCATTATGAGGGCAGCGTCAATACCTACAATATCAGAACGCTGCTGTACAAAACGCTTCCACCATTCTTGCTTAATATTATTCTTTAATTCAACTCCCAAAGGCCCATAATCAAAAGAATTGGCCAGGCCTCCATAGATTTCAGAACCAGGAAAGATAAAGCCTCGTCGTTTTGATAAAGATATGATTTTTGCCATGAGATCTTCCATAAGCTCTACCTTAGCAAATTTCCCTCTCAAATTCAAAGGCGCCAATATAATACTGACGCCTCTAAGGTCCGAGCAAATTCCATTTCCTCCGCCGCAACCATTTACCTATTCCTTTTTTTGAAGATAGAATACTTTTTAAGAGAGGGGACGCCATCATCCATGGCGTATTAGTAAAAAAGCTCATGCCTCATACTTCCTGAAAGCATGTTTTATTGCTATCTTTATTATGCCACACTTACTCCTATTGTACAACCCCCATTTGAGCTGTCACGGAATTATCATCTGGCAGTGTAGTATCAACTGAAGAATCTACTGCAGATAAAGATTGCTCAGTAAATAGATCATATGCCTGAATTCTCACCTCTCCTATTAACTGGGCAATGTTTCCCTGCTGCAGCACAGATGGAGTAAGACGTACTTGAAAAGCTACAGAAGGAGCTGTTTTAAACGATCCTGTGCCAGCAGACAAATCTCCTACTTTCCATACCACTTCGCGGGAAGCCTGATCAAAAGTTAGGGCCTCTCCTTCTTTAAATACGCTTCCTGTTAAACTTACTTGAGCTGGAAGAATCGCTTTCACCTTTGCATTTTGAATATCGTTATACAAATTCTTTGCCTGCCACACAATAGTATATGTTGTAGGCGCTCCAACTTGAGGAGGCAAGGGACCTTGATTCCCAAACACCTCATCTTCAAAGTAAACTGTTTGATCAATTTCTATGCTTGAATTTACCTTAACCTCAAATTCCTCGCTCACATCAGAAAGAATAATACGGTCTGTTATAACAAAGCTCTTGTCTTGTTCACTAAAGGTCTCCCATTCTTCTTTCACATTCACCCAAAACTCTACCTTTCCTTCCTCACCTTTTCCAAGGAACCTTAACCTTGAAACACTCTTTGACTCAAAGATAATAGAATTGTCTCCTTGCTGAAAAGCTCCAGAATCTGATTTTATACTTTCCAAATCAAAAGGACGCCCTTCCAAAGAAACTACTAAGAACAAATTTTCCAGCGTTTTTTCAGAAACATTCTTAAAGAAGATGACGTAATGAAGAGTATCGCCAGATGAGGCGATATAGTCTGAGGAACCATTCACTTCTTGTGAAATTAGTAAACGTGTTCTTGTAATCTCAATCCCTTTGATTGCTTCGCGAAGCAAAGTAAACTTCCCTTCTTTCCAAGTCCCTAAGGTTGCCTTGAAAATCTTCGCCTCCTGAACCTCTCCCCTCAAGGAACCCGTAATTAAGATACGCCCTCCCTCTGCCCTGTTTAAAAGACCTACATTCCATTCTGATTCACCAATAGGGGAAGGAGTAGCTTTACTAAAGGAAAATCCTCCTGGATACTCTATTTTAATTCTAAGATCAGATAAAGGATATTCTGAGTTGGAAAAATAGTTTAAAGCAAATGAAAATTCTTGATCAGCTTCTATGCGAGAAGGTAAATCCAATTCAAAAGTCAAAGGAACATGAGAAATAACAGTGGTAACAATGGTTTCAGATTCAAACTGAGCATTAAGATTTCTTGGAGTATATTGAAGCAATGCCTTTGCTTCTCTTATCTCTCCTTCCTTGCCAAAGAGACGAGAAGCAAAAGAAAGGTTCCTTTCCTGCCCCGGATAAATATCATCTAGAGATTGTGTGATTCTAGTATCTTCACCCTCTGTTGGCACGGCTCCTGCTGGATATTCAAAGATTAAAATAGGATCTTGTAAGCGCACATTTCCATTATTTTTGTATTTCACAACATACGTAATTTCCTCTCCCATTGTTGCTTCGCTTGGAGCTATAATCTCCAATTTTAAGATTTCTTTTGAATAACTATTTTTCTGCCATAACCAAAATCCACCTATTCCTACAAGAATTGCGCTCAAGATAATGGCTAATTGAAATTTAGAGATTCTCATACAATACTTTCCTTTCCATATCCTGCTAAGGTCATAAATTCAGGCACAAATGATTGATATATTTTTTCAGGAGCACTACCCTCTTGCAAATCATGCAAAGAATGTGCCAATAAATCCCACACCTTCTCGTCCTTTTCTTGCTCTGCCATATTCTGATCAACAAGTTCTGCAATCTTAAAGGCCGAATGCAAGCAAGAAAGGTCTTGTGTGGATGCGAGGTATTGTTTGAGCGGGATTGCTTCCACTAGCAGTTTTTTGTTTTTCCCTTGAATAAACTCTAAATATGAAAGAGAAAAAAGCTCCAGTCCACCTCGCAATTTTGAGGTAATCTTTCGCTCTGATACCGCAAACATTGTAACTTTCCCATATTCTCTGCAAAACACCTTAAACATTCTATTTGCCTCACCTTGGTCCTGTCGCTTTAGTATAATACCTTGAGTCTTATAATGAAATGCCATACTAGATTTTTCTAATGCCCAGCCAAAGTTTTTTCCCATCTATAGATACTTCTTTCTCAACATCAAACACTTGTTTTGGTCGATCTCCTTCAAGAAGCTCTGCAATTCCCCCAATCTTTACAAGCGTTTCTTTATGATTTACAAACAAATTTTTGAGACTTGCTTCTCCAGTGTAACGAAGCAAAATACGATTATGTGGCTTATAGTTTGCATCTTTCCTCATGCCTTGAATATATCGCAATAACTCTCGCACTAACCCTTCTTCTTTTAGCTGAGGAGTAAGCTTAGTATCCAGTGCTACATCTTCTTTTGCTTGCGCATGTACAATAACTTTCTTTACGTTTAACTCATCTTGAAGCAACAGCAAGATTTCCTTTGGAAGCTTTTCTTTAATGGCAAGCGCAGCTAAGGGCTGACGCACTTTAAAGCCTTCCTTTGCTCGCAAAGCCAAGGCTTTGCTTACAATGTTTCTTACGTTCTCCATTTCTTTTTCCAGTTCTACTTTTTGCCTTTTCTTCTCTGCCTTTGGCCAATCTTTTAAATGTACGCTCCCTTTTCCATTGGTTTTCTCAAACACAACTTCACTTACAAAAGGAATGAATGGAGCGCAAAGTAAACTTGTCTGTGTAAGAACATACCCAAGCGTTAACACTGCATCTTGAAGTTCCTTTTTATTTGTAGGATTTTGAAATCTATTTCTTGATCTTCGAATATACCATAAAGAAAGATCTGAAATAACAAACGCTTCAAGCGTCCGAGCAGCTCCTGTAATATCGTACTCATCCATCTTCTTTGTCACATCAAAAGTAATTGTATGTAAGCGAGAAACAATCCATTCATCCAGTACGTTCTTACTTACGGGAACTTTCAAAGATCCTGGCTTTTGCTTTATGCTATATATTTCATAAAACGCCAGAGAATTCCAAAGAGTGAGGATAAACTTTCGCAATGTTTGTTGAAGATCTCGCTGTGCAAACAGTTTTGGATCCCAAGGATGATTTAGAGTGTATGAGTACCAACGTATAGCGTCCACTCCATATTTTCCAATCATCTCCCAGGGATCAACAATATTCCCTTTGGATTTAGACATCTTTTCGCCCTTTTCATCTAAAATATGCCCAAGGGAAATAACATTCTTAAAAGAAGGTCCGAATCCCAAAAGCGTTGATACAGCAAGCAAGGTGTAGAACCAGCCTCGTGTTTGATCTATAGCTTCTACAATATAGTCAGCAGGAAACTCCTTTGGCTTTTTCTCCCCCATCCAGTGATTCTGAGCAAAAGGCATGGCTCCCGAATCATACCAAACATCAATCACTTCTTTCACTCGTATCATAGTTCCCTTACATACAGCGCAAGAAAACTTTACCTCATCTATAAAAGGACGATGAAGATCAATGTCTTTTTTCCCTTTATACGGATTGGAAGAAAGCTTTTTT
>Ga0310122_10001620_pt1 | contig 14362 bp, 10 predicted proteins | sample CB6_Bottom_1051__FD_203503 | JGI IMG/M metagenome (GOLD analysis project Ga0310122, IMG submission 203503) | Marine microbial communities from Western Arctic Ocean, Canada - CB6_Bottom_1051 | ecosystem: Environmental > Aquatic > Marine > Oceanic | place: Canada: Western Arctic Ocean | collected...
TGAAATCAAATTGCCATTGATCCTTCTTGCCGTATTCCAAGCGAGGTATCAGTGCCAAGTCTACACCTGTCTTGCCGCCGTGTTTGCGGAGGAGGTCGGTGGTTTCGACTCCAGAAAAAGCGACATGCCTGTGACTCATTTCGCTGGGACCGGGCCGGGCATTCCTAGCTTGTCGATGACCGGTGTATGCTTTCGTGAGATCGCTTCTTGGGTGCGATCCCCATCAAGTTGAGGATCTGGTTCTCGTAACCGCTCCCCAGTTCAAAAGAGCGCTTGATACGCAGGTCAAGGTCCAGTGGATTCTTCCGCTCCCGTGGCAGCAGACCGGTCCGCAAGAGGTAAGGCAGACGGGACGGTGGAAACGGATAATCACTTCCATGCACGATGCGTGCCCTGATGGAGGCCTCCTCCCGACTCAGACGCTTTAGCGAGAGCCAGCGAATCACGCTTGCCATGATCGCCGTATCTCCATAGAGGTTGTCGTATCTCGCCATCATCTCTACGAAACCCGGATAATAGTTCTCCGGGTCGAAGAACGCACAGGTGCCACAATGCGCCGCGACGATTGTGCCACCATGGTCCAGCGCTCGGGCCAGCTTGCACGGATCGGTAAACTTCTGGGAGATCACCGGACATGAGTGCTCGTAGCCGGTATGAAACATCAGCACGACCCCAAGCTCTTGAGCGAGCTTGTAGAACGGATCGAACTCCGGCCGATCCGGATCCACCCCCTGAATGGCGGTGTGAATCTTCACCAGGCGCGCCCCCAAGGCATGGCAACGCTCCAACTCCACCATCGCGTCGGCGCGCACCGGGTTGATCGAACAGCCGGGCAAGATGGCCGGCGATTCCCTGGCCAGTTCCAGAACGTAGTTGTTCGAGACGTAAAAGTGAGTCGAGCCGTCGTCGCGGGAACCGTCGGCGCGATAAACGGCGTCCTGCGCAAGGACAATGATGTAGTCAAGACTGGATTCCCTGAGGTGCCGGAACAGGCGATGGCGCATCTTGGCGCTCATCGTCTCGCCGGGCTCGCGGGCGATGCCGGTCAGTTGCAGGAGGAATCGCGTCCACCAAGAATTTCTCGTCCGCTCCGAGAGGTAGCCATCGGCGGGAGTTTCTCCCCAGCAAAAGATATGGGTGTGGGCGTCGACGGAGGGTGGATTGTGGTTTTGCTCGGTCACGCGGAGTACGCTCTCACTCGTTGAAAGAAGCCTGAGATCGCTCGGCCGAGGCACAAAACTCATCCTCCACCTGCCGGCGCGCATGGCCCGTCGTGGCGTCCCCATCAAGAAAAAGCACGAAATCGAAATCGCGATCCTCCTTGCTTCGCTCTTTCACAAATTTGCGCGCAATCTCTACCGCCGGGAGCGTCTTCCGCCCCATCACCTCAGGCAGCGGCGTGAAGTTCAGCATTCCCTGGTAACAGCGGTACACTAACTCAGTGCACACCAGCTTGTCCGCCGTTTCGAAATTGAAGTCGAAATCGTACGGTTTGCCATGGTGACTGAACGCGCGAACGATGGCCTCTCCGATTTCACGATCGGAAAGCCGGGGACGAAGTACCGCCACATAGTCGGCGTGCATGGAGTGGGTCAACGAGTTGAAGATAACGCCTTCGCTGACCGCCTCGATTACCGTGTGATCGTGGCCATCCGGCGCTTTTGCCCCATACTCCCGCAGTTTGCCCTTGATCTCCGGCCTGTTCGCTATGCCCAGCCTCCGCAAATCCTCCATGCGACCGACGTAGAGCGCGGCGTGCGGCCAGAAACCAGGCAAAAATGCGTTGGAGAGAAACCAGTTGCGCCGTTCGAGGAAGATGTCTCCCGGTTTCAGGAGGGACTCGATCTCTTCGATCTGTTGGATGCTGATGAACGGTTTTCGCTCAATGATGCGCATATCACCGATCCACTCCGACGCCACCGACTGAACCGCATAGACCGGGGTATACACGTCTTCCTGAACCCGGGCCTTCAGCAGGTCGTACCATGCCTTGTGGGGGGCGATGGAGTGTTGCCGCACGGACGCGAGGCCACGGTCGATGCGCTGTTCGAGCCAAGTGAAGTTCGTTTCGGACCAGACCGCCCTCTCTCGCCAGTCCTTTCTATGGACGTTGAAATAATCCGCCATCTCCTCGGAGACATTGATGTTCCGGCTGCTGCTCACGCTTTTGTAGAGCGTGTTGAACATATTCCCAGGAATACCCCATTCAGGCTCCGGCTCGTTGAGCTTGCGCTGGGCGCGCTCGTCATCCCCGTAAGTGTTGACGAGCTTCAAGCTGTTCTCGAATACCGTCATGGCTGCGGCAAAGCCGACCATGAAACACCGTGCTCGGGTGTCGGGGTCACGCACCGACTCGAAACCGGAGTAGGTGGCCAGCAATCTGAGCAGAGCCGTCCGGTAGCGGAGATAGGTTCCGAACAGGGAGCGGATTTCGTCGCCCTCTTCCGGAAGGTAGTAGTCCCGGTTCTCCGACTCGAACTTCTTCGCCCGGACCCCCCGGAAGGCTTCGGCTTTCCGCGACAAATCCTCGATGCCCTCGGAAGCCGTCTTCAAACGTGTCAGATCGCTCCTGATCTGTGCTTCGAGATGTTCCCGCGACATGCCTCGCAGAACCGAGGGAAATAGCTCGGCGTGACTCGGCTGAGGCGCCGAAACGTGCCCCAAGTAGTAACCCATTGCGAAAGTCAACAGAAACAGGAATCCCAGTGCTGTTAGCTTGCTGCGCCGCCAGATATTCGCCGGTTTAACCTGGTCGCCGATAAACCGGCGCCTAGCGAGGATCGAAAAGACCAAGGCTCCCACGCCAGTCACCGCGGTGACTCCCAGATAGATCGGCCCCGGACTGGACAGCAACTCCCTGGCGGCGAGGCCGGCCAACAGAAGAGCCGTGGCGACGGAAAAGGCCGGCGCGGCGCGCGCGATCCCGTTGCTTCGCCAGGCCTGCATCATCTTTAGGACGCCGAGGTGGGTAATGCTTAGCGTGGCAATGCTCGAAACCCACCAGATCCGCCAGATCGTGGGCTCCGTTCGCCAGCCCAAGCCCCAGACGAGGAGGAGGTAGAACGTCAGCGAGACTCCGAGCGCGACGCTGCCCAAGATCACCACCGGACGGTTCTCGGAATAGCAATCGAGCAGCAAATTCAGCAGAGTTCCGCCGAATCCGAATCCTATGAACGTCAGTAGGAGTTGCAGCCGGATCTCGCCAAATGACCGGAGGAGAACCGCGGCTACGAGCAATGCCACCGTCGCCACGAAGAAAAAGGCTGTAATAGTTCGTATGGCGTGTCTTGTTGTGAGTAGGAGGTGTTTCATTTCAATTCTCTACCCGTCTTGCCGCCGTGTTTGCGGAGGAGGTCTACGGTTTCTTTTTTGTCGGCACAACATTCGGCCCAATCCAGCGGTGTTCCGCCCTCATCATTCTTCGCATTCACATCCGCACCGTTGGTAAGTAACAGGTCAGTAATTTCCTTGTGTCCTTCACGAGCCGCATAATGCAAAGGAGTCCATCCAGAGCCAGTCTTCGCATTCACATCAACCCCATCAGCCAAGTGCTGTTTGACTGCTTCGATATTTCCAGTTTGCGCAGCCGTCCAAATATCCACACTCGGCCCACACCCCACCAGCACCACGGCTGCGATTGTTGTGAGTAGGAGGTGTTTCATTTCAATTCAGTTTTCGTGTCTTCATAGTTTGAAACTAGCTGGATCGCTGAAGGCGCCGGCGCGCATCTTGCGCATCTCGGCGAGCAGTTCCTTCGCGATCCAATAGCTGACACGCTTGATTTCTGCATCGTCCGGATTGTTCCAACACCGCACTTTCCAATAGGATTTCTCTCCGGTAGCCAGAGGTTTACCGGCGTAAGCAATTCCCGCTGATTTATCTGATACGACTTTGCCGCTGTCCCAGAGATCGCCCTTGTTGGTCGCGAGGATCTCTTCATTGCTGGCGACGAGGATCTGGTAGGCGGATTGTGTCTGTGGGCGCGTGGTTTTGATGTTCCAACTGAAGCGCGGTTTGTCGCCCGAGGTATCGCATTTCAGAGCGCTTGCGGTGACGCCGAGGCGCGCCATGATCGGCGCGTAGATGTCCTTGGGACCTTTGGAGAAATCGACATACTTGGCGAGATCACGGAGTGCGATCACGGTGCATCCCTCGTCTTTGAGATACTGCATGTCCTTGGTGAACAATTCGATGCTTGTGCTGCAATGGGGATGCACGTCGGGGACGCCGTGGTAAATCAACACGCAGACGGATCCGTCCCTCGCTTTGCCGAGCGCCTCATTGAACTCTCGATCACTGGGCGACAGGTTGCCACGGACATAGGCGCCTGGGATCAAAAACGGATCCTCCTCGCGAGGATTATAAGCAAGCCCGGGACCACCTCGCTCGAACAGGGGATACTCCGGCGTAACCCCCCGCCGCGCCGCGGAGTAACCTGCTGTGGCAAGCGCCTTCACGATGCGCCGGTCATGGTGCTCGCCAGGATAGGCGAAGGTCTTCGCCTTGCGGATTCCATGTTCTTCACACGCCCGATCGAAAGAGGCAATCTGCTCACGTACTTCTTCCTCCGAGATGTGGAGCATGTTCGGATGCGATGCCGAATGACTCCCGATCTCGAATCCCTGTGCGTCCAGTTCCTTGACCTGCTCCCAGGTGAGCCGGCCTGCACCGCCTATCCATCCCGAGGTGATGTAGAATGTCGCGCCGAAGCCATGTTTCTTGAGGATCGGTGCGGTAGTAGTCAAATCGCTGACATTCCCGTCGTCGAACGTCAGGACAACGAGTTTGTCGGGAATTGGCAGGAGATTCTTCTGCTTCTCCTCTTGGGCCTGCGCCGGGGGTGCCTGCAAATGAGCGATCACGAAGGCGAGAAAGAGCGGGAGTTTGGTTTTCTTCATGGCGGGATCGGTTCAGATTTCCTGTCGTATCAATCGATTAAAGCGGTGGCTTTCAGTCGCCTGTTAATTCTGTTGAGGAGGTAGCGGCCGAGTGTCACCGTTACCATCCAACTCCGTCAGATAGCGAACCAGATCCACTAGCTCGTCCTTCCGCAGTGTCGCCGTCAGTCCGGTCGGCATCAGTGAGACCGGGCTCTTCGCGGTCTTTTTTACATCATTATTTGGGATAGCAACGATCTTGTTGGCAGGGTCGCGTATGATGGTGGCGGCGTCTGACCGGCGTTGGAGGATGCCAGCGACGGTGGTGTTGTCCTTACGGGTGACAATGACGGTCTCGAATCCTTGCTTGATGTCATTGTTCGGGCTGAGTATGGAGTCTATGATGGCAGCCGGCTGGGCGTAAGCTCCGATAGAGGAGAGATCGGGACCAACCTTTCCGCCTTCGGTTCCGATTTGGTGGCACAGGGTACAAGCCATGGACTTGCGACGGTAGACTTCGGCGCCACGTTTGGCATCGCCGGATGTGATGACCTGGGCGAGTAAATCCTCGCGTTCGTGCTGATTGAGATCAAATGCGACTGGCTTGAGTGCTCCCGCCTTGTTCAAAGCCACGATGAGCTCCGGGAATTTTCGGCCGGAGGCGCGGACGAGTCGGATTCCTGTGATCGCAACCGCTTCCTTCAGCCGGACCTTTTCTAGGGCTTCTGCCAACTGGCTGGCGCCGGACTCGCGGTTGATGAACGCGGTGAAGACCGGTACGATCTGTTCAGAATCGGACGCGCCCACGAGAATCTCGACTGCCGGCCTGCGGGCTTCGACGGGTTGGGCTTCAGCCCACGCGGCGACTGCGGCGACGCGGACATCCTGATCTTGGGTTGAAGCAGCGAGCCCAGCGAGCCGGTCGAATTGTTTCAGGCGTGCCAAGGCTCTGGCAGCGATGAGGCGTTCGGAATCATTTCGGGCATTGCGCACTCGACCGGCCAGCGCCCCGCCCGCGGCGGTGACTCTCCAGATTCCCGCAAGTTTCGCGGCTGCTTCGCGCACCGAGCGCTCGCCGTGAGCGAGGCGCGGGATGACGCTAGCCGCACCATCTGGTTTTACGCCGTTGTGGCGCGCGCCTTCGGCGATCGATGTCAGCAGGCTAGGCTGTTTGCCGGCCAGCGTCAGGACGAGGTCGACCTCTGGCGGCCTGCCCAGGCCGGCGATCGTTTTGACAACGTTAGGGAGATCGCCTTCGCCGATCTTGGCGTCGCGAAGCAACGCGACAAGCGGCTCGGTGGCGCGGGGATCGCCGGTTGCTTCGAGCGCGTAGCGAAGCTGGTCTGTCGCTCCACCGAACACCTTTTTACCTGCCTGGAGGGCAGGCAGCCAGTCGTCGCGCAACTCGCGGGCGGTGAGCCAAATCGCATAGTCGAGCCACTGGTCCACCGGCCAGTTCAGAGCGCGAATAGCGATGTTGGCTGCCTCCATCGATCCGATTTCGCGCAACACGTTGACCGCCTCAAGCCTTACCCGCGGGTGTTCGTCATCGATTGCAGAAGCGAACAATTCGAAGGGTTTGTCGACATGATCGCGCCAGTGAAAGAGAATACGAACCCCGCTGGCCCTGGCGCGCGGTTCCGGCGATGCCAGCACCTTCCGCAACAATTTCTCGTCCGGCGCATTCATCGTGCCGTAAAGCCAGAGCGCCTCCAGGCGATGGTGCTCAAATTCGGGATCTTCGGTCGACAAGCTCGTTAGCCAGGATTCGAGTTTTGGAAGCACTTCGTCGCGCGAGCGTGTCGCCAGTTCGCGCTTCGCTTGCGTCCGGGAATAGTCCTCGGGCGCTTTGAGATACTCTAACAAAGCCTCCACCGGGGCGCCGTGGATATTCGGCCGTTCGACGAGCGGCCGATCTTTGGCTATGAGACGCCAGATCCGGCCGTGGGCCTTGTCGCGCAGCGGGTGGTGGAAATCGACTTCACCGTGGTCGATGATCGCGTTGTACCAATCAACGATGTAAAGCGCGCCGTCGGGTCCTACTTTGAGATCGACCGGCCGGAATGTCTGGCGGCTCGACCGGACTAGCGTCTCGACTTCCTCAGCGGCGTATCCGCTGCCGGTTTCGGTGATCTTGTAGCGGACGGTGCGGTTCGCCCTGAAATCATTTTCGACGATGCTGCCCCGCCACTGCTCCGGAAAATGGCGGCCCGAGAGAACCTCGCACCCGGTGCCGTTTGGTTTGCCCGGGACGAGTCCAGGCATGGTCCGCGGGGCGCCGACGGCGCTCCTAAACGCAGCGCCGGGGAAGGTGTAATGCGGGCCTTGTCCGCCGGCGCCGTCGGTGATGAACGACTGGCCCCAGCGGTCAATCGCGTGGCCCCAAGGGTTGACGGCGCCGCGGGCGAAGACATCGAGGCGTTCGGTCTCGGGCCGAAATCGCCAGACGCCGCTGCCGTTGAGCCGGCGTTTCCCCCAGCGGGTATCGATGAAGCTGTTGATGTAAATCGACTGGTTGAAATACAACTCGCCCCAGGGCGCCCAGCGCAGGGCATGGATCATGTGGTGGACGTCCGCGTTGCCGAACCCCGAGAAGACGACCCGCCGTTCGTCCGCGCGGTCGTCGCCATCGGTATCGGCGAGGAAGAGAAACTCTGTGGCGCTGCAAACATAGGCGCCGCCTTCGACGGGCATGACGGAGTGGGGGACTAACAAACCATCAGCGAATATCGTCCACTTATCGGCTACTCCGTCCTGGTCCTGATCCTCAAGGATGACGATGCGGTCGTCCGGTTCCGTTCCCGGTTTAATATGTGGGTACGTCGAACTCATCGAAACCCACGCACGACCGCGCGTGTCCCAGTTCAGGTTGATCGGGTTGGTGAGAATGGGATCGGCAGAAAAGAGATTGAGTTGGTAGCCCTCGGAAACCTCCATTTTGGAGAGTTCATCGGCGATGTCCGGTGCAGGAATGAAGCGCGGCACCTCGTGCTCGGGGTCGTCATGCACGGGCTTCCACGGGTCGATCCGTTCGATGGAATACCGGTGTGTCCGCGGGACGCGCAGCCTGGCGATGCGTTCCTCATCAGCCGCCACGAGCCGGTCGAAGTCTCCCATCTCATAGGCGAGGTGGCCCATCTCGTAGGCTCTGAAGAGGAAAACGTAGGTTTTGTTGAGCGGCCGGATCCGCCGCCGGTGCTGCAGATTCTTGCCGATGATCGCAGTACGGAGTTTCTCTGTCGCGTCGTACTCCGGCCCGCGCGAAACCGCGTAGCCATTTCCCCAGCCCGCAGCTGCGCCCTCAAGGACATCGACACCATCCACCTTGAGCCGATAGTCATCCACCGCCGACAGGATGCTGACCTTACGCGCAACAGGCAGAAAATCGCAAGGCAACTGGTCGCTCCGCAGGTCGAAGCGGATGCCACGCCCAGTCGTTACCGCGTCGCCGACAGTCGCACCGCCATGTGAGGAGATGACGCGCTCGGAATCGATGGTGACCAAGGAGCTAGCGCCTTCGAACAGCCCGAGTTCACGCGTCATCAATCCAGCTACTCGCCGGTAACCCAATTCGTTCAGGTGCACACCGTTTTCAGTGATCGGTTCGGTCTCTGGCGCAGAAAGCTGCCCGTGAAGGTCAATCACCAGGTGGCCATGCTTTTTGCCGATTCCAATGATGAAGCTCGACGCTTCCCCCAGCCGCCGGTTGCGTTCTTTCAAATCGGGCACCGGCGAGCCCGTCGCCTCCTGTCTCGGCGGGGTAAGGAGGATGAGGGTCGCGCCTTTCGCAGCCAGCGCTCCCATCAACCTAGCGTATCCGGCTCTGAACCTGTCGAGCGGGATTCCCGCTTCGGCAAACGCAACACCGCTGCCGTATCCGACGATGATGGTGCTCGCGTCGGCATCGGATACCTGTCGAAGTAGTGCCCTGTAGCCGACTCCATCGGGTGGTCCCGATTCCCAGCCGCGGGTGTTGCGTCCGTCCTTGAATTCCGCCCGCGCGGTACCAAATACATCATCCCCGGGCCAGCCAAGGTTGCGAAATGTGATGTTGTGGTGAGGCCAGTGCGCCGTTAAAGCCGTCTCGAGAAATCCGAACTTCTCCATCCGGGAGATCAGCGAGTCTCCCAAAAAAACCACACGATTTTTCACCGGCGGGGGTGGTAGAAACAGCGTCTCGTTGTTGATATTTCCGTTGAGTTTCCAGTGTCCCGCAAGTCCCTCGTTTTCTACTACTGTTTCGCCGTCCGCCAATTTTGCTAATGCGTTTTCTGACAACCCTTGGCTGTAGATGCGAACATCGTCGATCCCTCCCTCGAAGATTTCCCTTTGCCCGCCTAAAGAGCCGATGAAGGCAGAAGCCGTTCCGGAAGAACCGAGATTTCCCGAGATTTTTTGTTCACCAATCTTTACCCCATCAAGGAACAGCCTGACGGAACTTCCGTCGTAAGAGGCGGCGACGTGGTGCCATTGGCCGTCCGAGAGTTTGGCCGGATCAATGCGCCCCCCAATCTCCTTGTATCCGGCAATGTTGATTCCGAACCAGAGACCCCAGAATGGGCCCTCCTTGCCGATCGCCAGGATCCGTCGATTGTCTCCGTCCTCCTTGCGGTAGACACACTGCCAAGTGTCAGTAACTTTCTTCGGACGTATCCAGGCGCTGATCGTTGTCCCATTGCGGGAACGCAGTCCTTGGTAGTCTTCCGATTGAAGTCCCGGCCTACCCCGGCCGAAACGTAGCGCCTTTCCAATCCGGCCGTCGACAAAGTCGAGCCCTCCCTCTCCGATCCGATGTGTGGTTCTACGCTGCGGTTTAACGCTGCGCGTATTCTTAGGAACCTGGATGATGGCCGGACTGCTGAACACACTGGCGGCTCCGCTCTCGTCCCAAATTTGCACTTTCCACCAGACTTTGGCGCCATCAGGGAAGGCCTTCCCGCCGCAGTCAATGTTGGAGGATTCCTCCGAATCCCTCCGCCCGCTGTCCCAGAGATCGCCCACCTCCGCCGCGAGCTTGGGCAAATCGCTGGCGACAAGGATTCGGTATCCCTGCTGGCTCTCTACCTTCCACGAGAAGGCATACTGGTTCAGAGAAAGCCCGAGTTTGTTGGAAACCGGTACGGCTTGAAGCTCGCGGGGGGCGGCCGCCTCCATCGAGACCGCAAGCCCAGTCAACCAGACGATATTGAGTGCGAGAATCCTACAGTTCATCACTGGACGAAATCACCAAAACCACGGCTGCGATTGTTGTGAGAAGGAGGTGTTTCATTTCCCTTCAGCTTTCAATTCTTCACCCGTCTTGCCGCCGTGTTTGCGGAGGAGGTCGGCGATTTCTGCGGTGTCGTTTGGGTTTTCCGGATGAGTAGCTATATCTAGCGGTGTTGTGCCATCGTTAGCCAACACATTCACATCCGCACCATTGGCGATCAGTAGTTCGGCGGTTTCCTTGCCACCTCCACCAGCCGCGATATGCAAAGGAGTGTATCCAAATTCATCCTTCGGATTCACATCCGCGCCTTTGGCGATGAGTAGTTCAGCGATTTCCTTGTGACCTCTACCAGCCACTGCATACAAAGGAGTGTATCCATCCTCATCCTTCGCGTTCACATCCGCACCAGCGGCCAAGTGTTGTTTTACTGCTTCGATGTTTCCGTCATAGGCAGCCTCAAGTAGTGCACGATCTGCTTCTGGATTCCCACACCCCACCAGAAGCACGGCTGCGATTGTTGTGAGTAGTATGTGTTTCATCTCGCCCAAAGCTCAGCTTAATTGTTTATTGTTATCAATGATTAATTTAACTGTGAGAAGGGTTGGAGGGGATGACTCATATTTAAAGGGCAACACAGCCAACTAGGCCGACAATTAACAACCAAACATAGAAAAAAAAGGAAAAATCCGACATAATCCCCTTAACCCAACGCCAGCAGACAACATAGCCAACTGGGCCGGCAATTAATGCGCAAACAACTATGGTAGCTGTCGGAAAAGGCCCCGGTGTCGCGGGAATGATCATACCCCAAAAACCTCCACTAGTACTAGTTAATTGACGAAAGAAGGTTGCTAACCCCCAGCCAAACCAACCACCAACCAGCGCACAAAGGGAAAATCCAACAAGCGGCACCATGATCTTGGGGTTCACTTTGATTACGATATTCCGATCTTCCTCTTTTTTATTGAGCTGTTTGCTCATGTCCACCAAATGTTACCAGATACAATTAAAAAGGGTTAATTGATAAAATCAATGGTTGTATTGATTGAATCGATAGTCACCCAACAACCAGCACAGCTGCGATTGTTGTGATTAGTATGTGTTTCATTTGCCTTTAGGTTTTGGGCTTGATGAACAGGACCTGGTGACGGGTGATCCAGCCGCGTCGGAGATCGACCCGGAACCAGCCTTCGCCGTTCTTTTTATCGAATCGCACGGGTGAGGTGGGGCCGAATTGCTTCAGGTCGTACTGGGCCCAAGTCCTACCCAAGTCCGGGGAGATGATAAATCCGGTGCGGTAGGGCGAGGCGGGAGCATAAAGCGCAGAGAGTATTACATCGTCCTCAATGATCATGTTGGCTGATTCATAGAGGGGATTGAAGAGCTGGGTATGCTTGGACTTGTCAGCAATGTCACCAGGGTCACACGTGAAAATGCCGCGGTCGTGAAACTGCCCGGCGGGCACGGAGCCGTTGGCGTCGGCGGCCCAGTAGAGCTGGCCGTTCACGAAGTTGATGCCGCCGGACTTGTAGCGGGAATTGCTGCCGGAGGAGACGAGCACCTTCCATTCCCACGTGTCGCGCGGGGCGTTATAGGTACCGCGCAGCCAGTGGCACTCGTGGCGGCCATCGGCGTGGTCGCGGTCGCCGGTGCTGGCGTAGAAGGCGTTCTCCGCGGGGTTGTAGGCCACCGAGTGGATATGACGGCAAATGACGGGGTTTCCGGGATGGCCCAACAGTTTTCCGTGGTCGGTGTACTTGGGGTTTAGGCCGAAGGAGTAGGCGACCTTCACCGTCTCGCCCTGATCGGTGGAGTAATAGATGTTCACCGGCACCGAACCGCCGAGCACGTTGCAATAATTGCCCCAGACGAGCATTTCCCTGCCGCCCATGTTCCAGGTGTGGACACCGTCGAGCGGATGGAAATACCAGCCCGGCTGTTCCGGGTTATGTGGCTTGTGAGGCAGGTAATCACTACCGTCGGGGTTCTTCACGGTGATGGGCCGGAAGCTCTTGAGCCGGTCGGTACTCAGGTACAGCTGCGAACGCGTGGCGAAGAGGACATTTTCGTTTTTCAGGATGCAGCTGAAGGTAATGTGGCGGGCATTGGGAAACGCCGCCTGTCTCGGCCAGGTCTTGCCGTTATCCTCGGAGAGGAGAATTTTATCCTCGCTGAAGCCGAAGGCCTGGTTCCCTCGCTGCGAATCAATGTACGGGCCCGCCGGCGCCAGGCGGTAATGAAAGTGGAACGTCTCGCCCTCGGTAGCGGCGTTTAGTCGCATGGCGCCAGGCAGCAACACCCCCCCGACCGTGGCGGTCAGGAACCGGCGTCGGGAGGTGGTGAGAGTGAAGGCGTATTTCATGGGTTCACGAGTGCACCAGAAGCACGGCTGCGATTGTTGTTAGTAGTAGTTTCATTGTGGTTTGAGTGCTGCCTCGATTTTGGCCCGGGTAGTGGGCTTCAGGTCGGGTCGTTGCAGGGCCGATACTAGTCGGGCGCGAAGGGCGGGGTCAAGGTGCGGGACGGCGCGGTAGTGGTGGGGCCGTTTGAGGTGGATGCGCAGGGCGGCGCCGTGCGTGGAGTAGCGGATGCGGCGCTTCAGGAGGCCGTAAGGCTCCATGGCGGCGTCGCCTGCCTTGAACTGGTCGGCGAGCCACTTGAGGGCGTCAGAGATGCGGATGTGAAGGGAGCAGAGGCTCTTGCCGTTGCCCTCAAGGGGCACCTCGACGGAGGGTGTGTCGCCTAACAGATCGTCAAACAAGGGCCTCCAGCGGGAGGCGTTGGCTTCAGAATATGTCCATCTTGGCGCCATGATATGCTTTGAATGATTTAAGCCAGCACTTCTTCAAGTTCCTCAGGAGCCTTTGCTCCTCATTGGCGTATCCCGTGCCACTACTTTTGCTCTGCTGCAGCTCGTAGTAGCTGACCTCTAGACTTAATGGCGGCTTTGATAGAGCCTCCTCGTCAGCCTTGGGGTCTGCATACCATGATCCAGGCGTGTACCGGTAAACATGGTTCTCGCTTATCATGAGTTCCTCAGCAATTTCGTCGGGCATCTTGCCTTGCTGAGCCAATTTCAGTATCTCGTCAGAGTTCATATTATTTCCTCTAATTTATTAATTTAAACCAACAGTATCTGCTAATAGAAAAATCGTTGCGGGCATCGGAGCGAGTTGCACAAGATGCACGAGTTACACAGTACACGGGGTTCATAGTTTCGATTTGTAGATTGTTTGAGGATGTCCACCGCCCTGGGGGGATGGCTGCTTTTCTTCAGTCAAAAAGCCCTTTTCAACCATTGCCGTCAGGAGGACTTCGGCTGACCCTGCGTTGCTAGCAATCCGTTTCCGGTAGACATCAACTCTAGTGCATTGCCCACCGTTGTCTTCGATCAGTTGGAGTACTCTCATTTCCTTCTCTTCGCTTTGCTTGTCTCTGCTTTCTTGAAGCAATCCTAGTTGTTGCTCGGCAAACCATTTCATCAACCCGATGGCTTCATGTGCTGTCTCGGTGCTGAAGTCCTTTACCACGGCATGTTCATGGTGCTTGGCCGCATGAAGGCAAATACCGATCTTTAGCGCATTTTCCTCCCACCTAGCTGCATACGGATGAATGTCCTCCAACTCTCCCCCGCTTCGGCGCTGTCCAACAATGTCATTGTAGTAGTCTGTAAAGACTGAGATTACTTCGTCGGATAACTGGATAACGTTTTCTGATTCATCCGCATGTAACACCGAAAAAAGTCCTTTAATCAGTAAGTCATACTCTTTAAGGACTTTGGGGTGAATGGGAGTGTTTGTTGTTCTGGTTTCTGCATCGCAATACGTATCCAGCGCCAAAAACCTCGGCATTAAGCCTCCGTCAGTGAACTTCTTGTTGTTAAATAACATTGTTATTTTGTCTGGTTGCACAGCCCAAACAACCGTCAACTGGGGTTCTTTGATTATTATGCTTGGGCGGCTGATCCTATCGAATGTGCAAGACTCCCTTGAAAAGGCTTTTAGATATATTGATTCGTCTGTTTTGTTTTTTTGATACTTGCCATCTAGTATATCAATGCAATCCCGAGCATCTGAGCTTAGCAACGCCATGGTCTCATTAGTTTGGTTGCTGATCAAAATGGCTAGCTTTTCGCCGGTGACGTTGTCTGCGTGGTATCTTGGTTCCTTCAGCATTTCGGATTCTTTTCGAGCCAGTTTCTTTTTTGCTTCCTTAAGTTTGTCAGCATTTCCACCGTTACTCTTTAGCCCCTTAATCAGCTCTTTAATTTCAGCTT
>Ga0310122_10001621_pt1 | contig 14359 bp, 11 predicted proteins | sample CB6_Bottom_1051__FD_203503 | JGI IMG/M metagenome (GOLD analysis project Ga0310122, IMG submission 203503) | Marine microbial communities from Western Arctic Ocean, Canada - CB6_Bottom_1051 | ecosystem: Environmental > Aquatic > Marine > Oceanic | place: Canada: Western Arctic Ocean | collected...
CTGACTCCCATTACTGATGAACTCAGTCTGGGTATCGACTACTTCGTCGGATGGGCGAGTTGGTCGCTCGTGCTGAACCTTTGTGCTTCTTGTGCTGGGGAGTTTCGGCGTGTGGAGACCACGGACAGGGGCTGGCGTCTTCTTACGCAAGGGCCGCTTGGTGCTGCTGTGCGGCCTTTTCCTAGGCGTCCTCCTGGGGCTGCAGTCTCGACAAACTGACAAACAAGTGACGGGGCAGTATCAGCTGCCAGACGGCGCGTTTTTCACAGCCCTGACTCGTGCTATTCGGCATCCAGCCCGGCCATCACTCTACCGCTCGTCGTTGCCTGATCATGTAGACGCTGCTCCCATTCCCGTAGCCTTCGATATTGTGTGGATTATCAATGAGTCTTGGGGCACACCGCGTTTGAGCTTTTACGGGTATAGCGAAGAAACGATGCCTTTCCTCAGCCAGTGGCTGGCGCAGGAAACTGAGAATTTCTTTCTTTTCCGATGGGCGTATACGAATTCGAACTCTTCTGACCTGAGTGTGCCTTCTCTCTTGACGGGCGTTGGCCCATGGGAGTCAACTCGCCGGCTCGCCCGGATTCCACTTATTTGGGATTGGGCGCATGCGGCAGGACTCAACTCTTTCTTCGTGACCCCGTCGTCATTTCGTTGGGCAAACTTATCTCGCTTTATGTTGCAAAACGGACCGCAAGAATCGTTCTCTCGGCACGAACTTGGAGGCCAGATCGTCAATTCGCTCGGGATTGATGAGCTTATTGCGACAGACAAGATGGTCAATCTGATCACTCAGACTAAAGCTGATGAACATTTCCTGGCTGTCTATTATTCAAACGCGACACATAGCCCGTACCAGGGAGACAGCTCGCTGCTTCAACAGCAGCCGACAACAGACCATCGCTATGACCGTGCCCTGTTTATTCTCGATCAGGCATTTTCACGGATTTACTCGGCCATCCGCACCAGCGGTCGGCTTGATACGACCGTATTCCTCATTGCATCCCATCATGGCCAGTTCGACGAACAACAGCGCCGAATTTCGCGTGTATCGGATTATTGTGAAGAGATATTTCATACCCCCTTGCTCATACGGCTCCCACCATCTTGGCTGGAACACTATCCCGAGCGTATATAAAACCTCAAAGTAAACGTGGACTGCCTCGTCTCTAACCTTGACTTGATTCCAACCATCGTTGATAGTCTCGGGCTGCTGCATACGAGGCAGAATCAGGAGATAATGTCTGAGTTGGAAGGAGATTCTTTACTGCAGCCCCTCTCGTGTGACCGTGTAATCCGCGGGACGAGCTTCAATGCGGTACGTCAGCAGCCTCAAACTGGGTTTGGTATTGCGCGGGGAGATCTCAGGTTTGTCTTTTCAACGCTAGAAGGTCTACAAGTCTTCGATCTGAGTGTGGATCCCAAGCAAAAGCAGAATATCTTAGGATCGTTGCCGCTAAAAGAGCGTCAGTTTTTTGAGGATATTATCGAGCAGACACCGTATTTTTCTGACATGCTCCAACATGAGCGCTCTACTCGTTGAAGTGGCATGATGCATTCTTTTTTCTTTTTGCTAGGCCTGCTTATGTTTGGGGTCGGAGAAAGCCGGGCCACAGACCCAGCGGTGCACTATTTTCCTCTCTCAGTCGGAAACCGCTGGGTGTATATGTTGAGCGAAGGAAGCCCGAGCGACCCTGTGACCGAGACGTGGGAAGTCATCAGGCGGCAAGAGTCGGGGTTCGTGATGCGTATTCAGCAGAGCCTGCTGGCAAAAGATGCGCCCGCTGAGTTCATAGCCGCGTTGCCGGATGGGATCGTCATGCAGCCGCATAACGATCAGCATAATGAGCGGCGTGACGGGGCGGCACAGCAATTTATCCTGAAAACCCCGCTCCAACTCGGGACGACCTGGCACACCCTGGATGGCAGGTATGAAATCACTGCGCTGGATGGTTTTGCTGCGGTTCCTGCGGATGTGTTCTCTCACTGTCTTGAGGTCACTTTTTGGAGTCGAAACGGTCAAGCCAAAGCTGTCACCCTGTATGCGCCCGGCGTGGGCATGGTGCAACGGGACGAATCCTTCGCCATTCTGGGCGGCGTGGGTGGTGAGGATAGCCCGCGACAGGGACACGTGAGTCTGTGGTTAACGGAGTGGCAGGTGGCAGCAGAACCGAGGGGTGAAAAGTGAATCCGTAGGGGCGGGGTTCCCCCGCCCTTCTTGGATCGGGCAATTGAATCCTAGGGGAGGTGCCTCATTCTCGCCTGTGTCTGCGTCGATACACCGACACGAGAGCGCCCATGATGAGAATAAGACCAGGTTCCACAACAATTGCGAGCAAGAACAGCTGGCGTGTCTGCTCAGCGGTCAGCACCAGGGCCGAGATTTTCGACTGGCGCGTATCCTTGGGGCGCTGGGTGATAAACTTTTCGTGCCGCACCAGCCACTGGACCGTATTCAGAAAGAGATCTTTATTCCCGAGTAGCGACAAACGGGCGTTGCTGGCAAAATCGCTGTCGCCGTACACCACCAGCCGCGCCACCTGTTCAGGGGGTTGTTCGTCCTGTGGCGTGGGATCGTTGCCGTCTGCGCCGTCTGCGTTTGTTGCATGATCCACATTAATAGTGGCTGCGACCGCTAGTGAGATCGGCCCTGGCCGGGCTTTAGTGCCTTCAAAATCCACCGCGCCCTGGGGTGATTCCGCCCCGGCACGGAACCGAGCCCATGATCCTGGTCCGGTTCGGCAGAATGGCTCAGCTTTGAGCACAGACGCGGGCGGCGGAATAACTGGCTCCACCGAACGGGACAGCGGAAAGATCGTACTTATTTGAAAGTCCTTTACAATTGCGACGCCGGTATTATACAGCGACACCAGTGGGCTGAGGGCATCGCCGCCAAACAGCCTGTTTTGCGGATCGTATACAATGTCTTGATCGAGCAGGACCCCGTACTGGGCGAGAAAGTCAGTCAGGTTTGGGACGGGCAGGGGATCAAGCATGAAGAGCAGGCTGCCGCCACGTGCCAGATAGGTCGAGAGCCGGTCGAGTTCATCGGCTAAGAGGTCGGTCTGGGGGCCACTCACAACAACCAAGGCGGCATCTTCAGGGACGCGTTCAGCCCGAGCTAATAAAAAGGGTTTAACGACAAAGTTCTCGTTGCGCAGGGCCGAGGCCGCCTCGCTATAGCCGACCTGTGGCTGACCACTGCGCGGATCTTTTTCTCCGTGGCCGCCCACAAAATAAATGGTTTTTTTCTCCTCACGCAGAAACTGGAAAAGCGCATTGGTAATGATATTCTCGCTTGCCCCCGACAAAAGTTTACGCTGCCCGTCGTATTCGAGCACGGCTGTTCCGTAGTGGGTTGCCCCATATTCCCGGGCAAGGCCCAAATTCCGGTCTCGGTGCAGGATGCGATACTGGAAGTGCGCGTTAGCGGCAGTAAAGCGTTTCAGCACATCTTCATATTGTTGATAGTTGCCCGGAGATCCTCCGAAAAACAACGTGAGTAAAGCGTCTTTTTTGAGATCAGTCAGCAGGTCTTGCGTCTGCTGGGATAAGGACATGGCCTGAGTTGGCGTTAAGTCCCAGCGGATATTGTTGCGGATCGAGAGCGTTTGCAGACCAATGAGGCCGATGAGAATGCCCACATCAAGGACGGCAACGGTAATCCACTGGCGGCGACTTGGTGTCGAGAGGAATGCCTTGAGCGAGGAAAACTCACCTTTGCCGCGCCAGCGCCGAGAGCGGAGTGCCTGCCACGTCAGCAACAAAAAGAAGGAGAAGAAGAAGAAAAAGAACGAGATCTCTTGGGTATCAATGGCGCCGCGGGCAAAATTATAAAAGCGGTCAAATAAAGAGATCTGGAGCAAGGTTTGGAGCCAGGTGTCGCTCACCGCCTGCTCATTCCACGTCAGCGACCAAAAGAGGACGAGTACGCCCAGCGTGGCCATGGCGGCTACTGCTTGGCTGTCAGTCAGGGACGATAAAAGCAGCCCCACACTGATAAAAGCCAAGCCGATGAGAAACAGGCCCATATATCCGGGGAGCAAAGCGAGCCAGTTTACGTCCGGATACCACCACGAAAGCACGAAGGGATAGATCAGGGTCAGGGCCAGGACAACCAGTAGGAGGGTCGCCGCGGCAAAAAATTTCCCCAGTAAGACACTGCTTTCCGGGATCGGATAGGTCCATAAGAGATCAAGGGTGCCGAGTTTTTTTTCTTCGGCAAATGAGCGCGCGGTGATTGCCGGGATCAGGAGGAGGAGTACATAGCGCAGGTCGTGAAAAAAGAATTCCCACAGGCCACGCTCCAGATTTTGTCCACCCCACATCATGAAGAAGCTAATGTCGGTGTAGAAAAAGAAACCGCACAGGGCGAGGGCGACGGCAACGATGGCATACGCCAAGAAGAGGCCGAAGTAGGAGTGAAGTTCTTTGCTGAAAACTGCTCGGAGAACCATAGTGAGATTTATGCGTTTCCGTCGTTGCTGGCTATGGCAAGGGGCTGATCAACGACGCGGTGAAAGATTTCTTCAAGGTCCATCTCGCGGGATCGGAGTTCAAACAAACGCCAGCCACGACTGGTCACGGCTTCAACAACAGCGGGCCGCACATCCTGCTTTTGGTCTGCGCGAATAGTATAGGATGCCGGGCTGTCGTTCTCTTGTGGTTCGACCTGGATCTCTCGTACCCCAGGCAGACCGCGCAGGAGAGCTTCGACCTCAGCCTGGGGGCCGTCTATTTGGGCGACAACCTCGCTCGCATCGCGCAGGCGCAGGGTTAAATTGCCCGGCGTATCCAGCGCTAAGAGCTGGCCTCGGGCGATAATCATAACGCGATCACACGTCATCCGGACCTCGGGCAGAATATGGGTGGACAGCAGTACGGTCCGATTGCCCCGCATGCCACGAATCAATTGGCGGAATTCGGCCGCTTGCTCTGGGTCAAGACCGATCGTGGGTTCATCCAGAATCAATACGCTGGGATTATGCAGCAGGGCCTGGGCCAGACCCACGCGCTGCCGATAACCTTTGGACAGCGTTCCGATATACACCCGAGTGACGGCCCCTAGGTCAAGTTCTTCAATAACCTGGGCCACGCGGGCACGCCGTTCCTGGCTCCCTAAGCCTTTCATCTTGCCCACAAAATTGAGATAGGCGTTGACCTCCATCTCAGGGTAGAGCGAAATATTCTCCGGCATATAGCCCAGCTGGCGGCGGACTGCGAAGGAATCGCTGCGTACATTGTGTTCTGCAACCGTAGCCGTGCCTGAAGTGGGCGAGAGGATGCATGCCAGAATGCGCATAGTGGTTGATTTCCCTGCGCCGTTCGGGCCAAGAAGGCCAACGATCTCGCCATGCTTGACGGAAAAACTGACATCTGAGAGTGCACGGAAGGTGCCGTATAGTTTGGTGAGACCCGAGGCTTCGATCATGCTGAGTATTTTATTCCGAGCGGAGGCGAATAGTATCGTGTTGAACTCTCTGGAATCAACTCCCTCACGGCCTCCCCGAGGCCTTTCTTAGAAGAGATTCAGATTTGCACAAGATCAAGGGGGGCAGAGGCACATAGAGAGAAAAAAAGTCCTAAAAAGAGGGAACTTAATACGCGCTATGGCCACCATCAACCGGAATAACCGCGCCAGTCATAAAGCTGGCCTCATCCGAGGCAAGATACAGTGCCAGATACACGACTTCTTGTGCGCTTCCAAACCGCTTGAGCAGATGCACATCTGCAATTTGTTGCCACACCGCCTCTTTGTTCTCCATGTCTTTGATATATTCACGCGGCATCGGGGTATCGATCGCGCCGGGACAGATCGCGTTGACGCGAATATTATGCGGCGCCAGGTCAACGGCCATACTACGTGTTAAATTCACTAAGCCACCTTTTGCCGCACTATACGCGGCCATGGCTGGATAGCCGAGAATCCCGCCAGTAGATGAAATATTGATGATCGAGCCGTGCTGTTGTTTCTCCATATGCGGGACAACGGCCTGACTCATCAGAAACGGACCGGTGAGATCGATCCGAATAATACGCTCCCATTCTTCCAGGGTCGTTTCCTGAAACGATTTGCCCAAAATCACGCCTGCGTTATTGTACAGGATGTCGATCCGGCCGAAGGTTGAGATGGCTTTCTCGACGACAGTCTGAATGGCATTCTTGTCTGCGGTGTCGGCCTGGACCCATTCGACTCGCGCACTGGCGGAGGGAATCTGAGTGGCGATTTGTTCGATTTCCGGCAATATGTCACTGATGACGAGCGACGCGCCTTCTTTCGCAAAGATTTGTGCGGCAACCGCGCCCTGGCCGCGGGCGGCCCCCGTGATAATGGCGACTTTTCCGTCTAAACGACCCATGCCGATGCTCCTTTCATATCCTCAGTAGTAGCAGTAGTAGGATGTAGCCTTTAGATTGTCATTGTCTGTCCCGGGGACATATCGGACCACATATCAGAAATTCCGCTTGCATGCCAAATGCAGACTTGCCGTGGTGAGGGCTGCTGGATATGTTCAGGCATAGGTATATTCCTACGGAATTCAACTGAGAGGGAACACTATGGCCAAGACTGACCCGATTACCTTAGCTGTCATACAGGGCGCCCTTGAATCAACCCAGCGCGAGATGACGCTTACGATTGAGAAGACGTCGCGTTCGTCTGTGTTTAATATTGCCCGCGATTACTCAAACGCCCTCTTCAACGGCAGGGGCGAGATGATTTTGCAAGGGCAGGACATTCCTATTCATCTGGGCTCGCTCATGCCTGCACTGCGGGCGGTTGCCGGCTATTTTGTCGACGATACTCATCCCGGCGATGTGTTCTATCATAACGACCCGGCCTGGAGCGGCTCTCACATTGTTGACTGCTGCATGTATAAGCCCGTCTTTTACAAGGATGAATTGGTGTTTTGGACAGTTAGTAAAGGCCATGTGACCGACATTGGTGGGCCTGTTCCGGCGGGTTACAACCCGGAAGCCAAAGACATCTATGCCGAGGGCCTGCGCATCCCACCGCTCAAAATTTGGGATCGCGGCAAAGAGCGGCGAGATGTGGTGAATTTTATTCTGACTAATGTCCGCTCTCGGCGTCTGCAGGCGGGGGATATGCGTGCTCAGCTTGCCGCGGTCACCATTGGCGAACGCAACTTAATCGGCTTGCTTGATAAATACGGCGAGGACACCGTCATGGCCTGCCTAGATGAACTGCTCACCCTTGCCGAACAACAAATGCGTGGGTTTATCTCCGAGATTCCTGACGGCGTATATCATGGTGAATCCGTGCTCGAAGATGCCGGACATGGCTATGGCGATATCGAGATTACCGCCGAGGTGGAGATTACGGGTGAGACCATGCAGGTGCGCCTGTCGAGTCCGGCCCAGATCCCGTATTTCATTAATTCCTATGCGGCCAACTCGCTGTCCGGGGTGTATCTCGGCATTATGATGTTTGCCCAACTCTCGCCACCCTATAACGAAGGGCTGTATCGACCTATTACGGTTGATGTCGGACCTGAAGGAACGATTACGAACGCCAAGGAACCGGCGCCGCACGTCAATTCTACGACCACGCCGTCGGAATCCATCACGGACGCGGTGCGTATGGCATTGGAACAGGCGCTGCCTGAACGCGCCGTTGCGTCGTGGGGCCATTCAAACGGGCTGAATATCGCCGGGCAGGATTATCGATCCGGCGAAGAATATGTGTCTATGATCCTGGCAACGATTATCAGCGGCGGGGGTGCGTCTCATAAAATGGATGGTTGGCCTGCGGTCGGACCGCAGTGTTGTTTTGGTGCCCTGACCAGTGGCGATGTTGAGATTCTGGAGTATCAATATCCCATCATTATCCACCGTTACGGCCTGATGACTGATTCAGGCGGGGCGGGTAAGCTGCGCGGCGGGTCCGGAACGCACTGGGAAGTCGAGCCGCTACGTGACCCCATGACCGTGGTGATGTTTGGAGAAGGCCGCCGCTACCCGGCCCAGGGTGCTCAAGGAGCGATCTCGACCGTATGCGAGCCGAAAGTCGGGCGGGCGTTGTATTACAAGAAAGACGGTGAGGTTGAGGAGATTAAGACCAACCGGATTGTGGAGATTGCACCCGGCGAACGCTTTGCCAATCAAAACCCAGGCGGCGGCGGTGTGGGCGATCCACGCGAACGCGACGTGGACAAGGTGCTTGATGACGTGAAGAACGGCTTCGTTTCCGTCCAGGCGGCCTGGGAAGAGTACGGCGTACGTGTGGATGACGAGGTGCAAAAGAGACTCGTAGTAGGGAAGTGATACGCAACGAGACCCTTGTAGGGGCGGCCCCATGTGGCTGCCCTCTTAGAGCCACTAACAAAACTCCGCCTTGTCCAGTGGGCCTGGATACCTGCTTTCGCAGGTATGACACAAAAAGGGCTGTCATTCCCGTGGAAACGGGAATCCAGGGGAGCCGGGCTGGGGCGCTGATAACGTACTCCAACCAGTTTTGTTAGGCGTTCTTCATGAAGAATCGATCAACACGAACTGAGTACGGACTGCTGATTACTGAGAGCTGTTATGTCGCAACATTCTTATCGTCTTGGCATTGATACCGGAGGGACGTTCACGGATTTTATTCTGACGTCTGCCGAAGAAGGCATACACTTATATAAAACCCCTTCGACTCCGCACGACCCGCCGATGGCCGTTCACGAAGGACTACGGCAAATCAGCGCTGATCTGGATTGTAGCGTCGAAGATTTTCTAAATGAGTGTGCACTCATCATCCTGGGCAGCACCGTAGGCGTGAATGCCCTCATCGAGCACAAGGGCGCAAAGACCGGCCTCTTCTGTACCAAGGGGCATGAAGACTCGTTCGAGATCCGACTTGGGCATAAGGAAGACGGCCATCGCTATGATGCAGACTTCCCCCAGGCCACCATGCTCGTGCCACGCTCCCTGCGCTTTCCGGTTGGCGAGCGTGTCTTGAGCACGGGAGAAGTCCGCGTCCCTCTCAACGAAGAGGACGTACGACGCGGCATCCAGCTGTGCAAAGAGGAAGATGTTGAAGCCGTGGCGGTGTCACTCATGTGGTCTTTCCTGCACCCCGAGCACGAGCGCCGCATAGCCGAGATCGTCCGTCAAGAATTGCCTGAAGCGTATGTGACGCTGTCCGTTGACCTCCTGCCGCAGATTCGTGAATACACCCGGACGAGTACGACCGTAGTCAATGCCTATATCGGTCCGATTATCCGGCGTTATGTCGAACGCATGGAGGCGTTCTTGCGCGATCTTGGCTATCCCAATCAGGTCCGCTATATGCAGAGTAATGGTGGGCTCACCTCAGGCCAGTTCTTAATGGATAAAGGCATCTATGCCCTCAATTCCGGACCGGCGGCAGGCCCAAACGCCGGACTGTTCTTTGGTGAAGGCTTAGGCTCGCGCGACATTATTACTGTGGATATGGGCGGGACCAGTTTCGATATCAGTCTGAGTAAAGACGGCAGGACCAACGTCGCCAAGGATTTTGACTTTTTGCGCTACCGGATTGGTATTCCTATGCTCCAGGTCGAAACCTTGGGAGCCGGTGGCGGCAGTATTGCCTGTGTGAATCGCATGGGCCTGCTGCAGGTTGGCCCGGAGAGTGCGGGCGCTCAGCCCGGTCCGGCTGCCTATGGACGAGGCGGCAAACGCCCGACCGTGACCGATGCCTTAGTCGTGTTGGGCTATCTGAATCAACACGCGCTGCTGGGGGGACGGCTCAACATTGATGCCGAGGCTGCTCGACGAACCATTACGGCAGACGTTGCTGGCCCGCTTAAGCTCAGCGTGGAGCAAGCCGCGCAAGGCATATTTACGGTCGTCAACTCTAATATGGTTAGTGGAATTCGCCGTGTGTCGATTGAAAAGGGTTATGATCCGCGTGATTTCGTCCTGGTAGTGGGCGGGGGCGCTGGCCCAGCGCATGCCGGAAGATTGGCCCGCGAACTCGGAATACGAACGATCCTTATCCCCAAAGTCTCTTCCGCGTTCTGCGCGTTTGGCGAAATTCTGTCTGATATGAAACACAGCTATTTGGCTTCAAACGCTGTCCGCTTGGACAGTATGGATTATCCGCAGATCAATGGCCTGTTTGCCGAAATGGAGACGCGCGGCAAACAGGATTTGACTGCGGCTGGAGTGGGGCCAGAGCGTATCGAGACCTCACGCTGCCTGGACATGCGCTATGTTGATCAGATCCATGAATGCCAGGTGGATATCCCGTCGGTTGAACTCAGCCCGGACAATATCGGCGATATTGCCGAGGCGTTTCATAAGCGCCACGAAGAACTCTTCACGTATTGTGAGCGAGACAATGCCGTAGAGATTATAAATCTGGAGTCCACGGTTATCGGCAAAGTAGACCGTCCCCAACTGCCGACACTTGCGCGTGGAGAGGCTGATCCCAAAGCCGCGCAGGTTGGAGAACGTCAGGCGTTTTTTGAGGAACACGATGGCTTTGTCACTATCCCAGTATACGCCGGTGCTCAACTCTTGGTTGGGAACCAGGTCATAGGCCCGGCGATCATTGAAGAAGAAACAACCTCGATTGTTATTTTTCCAGGCTGGCAGGTCCGGCTGGATGATCCGGGCGTGTATGTGATGACTCTGCGTTGAGAGAATACCTTACTGTCCGAGCGCCCCTGCCTGATCAAAAATTCCCAGCTCCATGCGGATGAGGCTCAGTCTCGCCTCTCGGTCTCGTCGCGCTTGAAGTGCCTGCTCAATCCCTACTTCGTTGAAGTGGATCTGACAGCCGGGCGATGCCTGGGCAATGAGATCGAGGTCGGATTTAATCACGGTTCCTATGGTCGTATAGCCGCCGCCCGTGACGGCGTCGTTTAAGAGGACAATGGCTTCGAGGCCGCCGGGGATCTGAATCGAGCCGATGGGATAGCCGAGATCCACAACATTGGATGGGTCAGCGCCGGCACCAAACGGCTGCTCGCCTGACTTGAACTCGAACGTTGGGCCCTTGAGTCTATAGCCAATACGGTCCGCTTCGGTTGACACCTCCCACGTCGCATTGAGAAACTCTCGGAGGCTCGCGGCTGTCACGCGATGACTGCACATGCCTATCACTACGCGGACGGTCATCTCTTTGCTCAGAGTGGGAATGAGGGCGGGATCGAAAGTTCTGCCCAGCATTTTTTCGAACGAGACGGCTGGAGATCCAAGCTGGAGCTGGTCGTTTGCCTCAAGCTTGCGGCCGTCCAATCCGCCAAAGCGACCGAGCATATACGTTGAGCGGCTACCGAGTCGTTCTGGCACATCAACGCCACCAGCAATACAAAGATACGCGCGGGCTCCCCGTCTCACACTCCCCAGGCCGATGCAGTCGCCTGGGACCACGCGGTGCGCGCGCCATAATATTGCAGGTTGATTGTTAATCTGCAGCGTGACCTCAGCGCCTGTCACAGCAATGAGCGTTTCGGTTGTCAACTCAAGTTGGGGACCGGTATAGGTCATTTCGAGTCCGGCGGCTCCTTCTGAGTTTCCAACGAGTAGATTGCCAACTCGAAAGGCAAAATTATCCAGTGCGCCAGCGGGGGGCATGCCGATGTGATACCAGCGCAAACGGCCCAGGTCCTGAACTGTGGTCAACAAGCCAGGATCTATGACGTTAAGCATGGACGGCTCCGTCCTGGACGGCTTCTTCATCCGACGGCTTCTTTCTGCAGGCGTTTAAGATAGCTGCTTGGATCGCGGATGTATTCGCTTGGTCGAAAGTCTTGCTCAACAATGTGGTAGCGATAGCTGCCGGCTTCAACTTGGGACCGAATATCGTTGTACTCGTCCATATCAATGGGACGAAATTTCCAGCGATCCCCCGCATTGGCCAAAATATAGCGTCCGCGCAGATCGGGCAGATGTTCCTCCGGATCATAGACCGGTACGGCCGACATGCCGATCATTTGATAGCCGCCGGGCCCACGAACCGGATAAATACACAAAAATACGCCGCCATGGGCCACGGCGCGCTCAGGCGTGTCCGTTCGCGGACGAATGTATTTCGGAGCTTGAATGGCTTGGTCCGGAGGGCACATGCGATAACACCAGGCCGTTCCCGGTACGAAGCCGACCATGGATATCCAAAACGGACGATCACAATAGGCGCTAATGAATTCTTGTTTGGATGAGTAGCCGTTCACCCGCATGAGATACTCGAGGTTGGAAACGGATGGATCTTGATGGCGATCGGCAAAACGCTGGGCACACTCTTTTGTCCATGGGTCATCAAACAAAACGGGAATATCAACCAGGCGCGATTGCAGGGTATTCGCGTGTTGGATTTCATTTTCGATGTCTTTTAGGGTCCGGATGAGTTGGTCTGGATGGACTTCTTCCGGACGGAAATGGACCAGATAGGAAGCATTGGCCGGACACGCTTCGATAACTCCGGAGACCTGCCGGTGTTTGATCTCATGGCAAATCGAAAGCAGCTTAAAATTGATGGCGAGGTCCATTGCCTCGCTGAAGATGACAAGGAGATATTCATCTCCTCCGTAGTGATATCGTGTGTCAGACAATCTGTCCTCCTTTAGCCCACGCCCCTACCTCTGCCACTAAAAGGTACTCAAAAGGCCGCAAAGACAAGAAAGGCTAAGAATACAACAAAGCTGCCTGGAGCACGTTGTCAGCACCCCAGCCCCTTTCCCCTGGATTCCCGTTTCCACGGGAATGACAGTTCTTTTTGTGTCATACCTGCGCAAGCAGGTATCCAGGCTTACGGGACAAGGCGGAGTTTTGTTAGTAGCTCTAAGCATTGACTCGTTGTCGCAAGGGAAGCATGTCAGCGTTCTCAGTATGAAGAGCGCTACGGATTTCAATGCCTTCACTTTGAAGGGCGGTACGGAGACCATCCAGCACTTCAGGGGCGTTGACCACATCCCCGTGGACACACACGCTTTCTCCCTCAACCTCGATGACCGTACCGCTATCTGTAGTCGTCTTGCCGTCAAGGGCAAATTGCAACACTAGATCGACAATCTCTGCAACGTTCTCCGTACCGTAGGAACGCTTGACCGTAATGGCGCCGTGGTCATCATAGTTCAATCCAGGGTAAAACTCTTTGACTACACGAAAGCCCATCTTCTGTGCTGTGGAGACGAGCGGAAAATGGGGCAGGGCGGGTAGGTAGATGGTGATGTCGGGATCAATTGCTTGAAAGCCCGCCAGAATGGCCCGTGCGTTGTTCTCTGACTGTAGTCCCCAAGAAAAGAATGCGCCGTGGGGTTTGGCTGCCTGGAGTTTGACACCGTGCATCTCACAGAACGCCTGCAGTGCCCCGGCTTGATACACCACATAATCGGTCGCCTCTTGATGGGTGATATTCATAAGGCGCCGGCCAAAACCCATCAGGTCCGGAAAGCCAGGATGGGCACCAATGGTCACGCCGTATTTTTTGGCCCAGCCCACGGTCTTGCCCATCCAGCTGGGATCCCCGGCATGAAAGCCGCAGGCGATATTGGCATGTGCGATGCGTTTCATGACCTCCTCAGGCTGGCCAAGAATGAAGTTGCCGAACGACTCACCCATATCACTGTTCAAATCGATCCAGGTTCTACCCATTGTCTCCTCCGTTCTTGTCTTCTTTAATCCTGAAAATGCGGCATAACTTCTTTGGCAAACAACCGCATTGAGCGCACACTCTTGGCATGCTCTGCTCCGGGGTAGTGCATCCAGCAGATCAGGTAATCCATACCCAGCTCGCGTTGATATTTTTCGATTTCCTGAATGCAATGATCTGGATCGCCAATAATGAACCGCTCGCGGTGGGTCTCAAATGTTACGCTGGCAGGGTTTTCCACAACCTGGCCCGCATCATCTCTGAGTGGTCGCACGTTGGCCCATTTCCCGTACATGCCGCCGTGGATGTACATGATACCTGCACGCGCCTCTTCTTCGGCTTTCTGTGTCGTTTCTGCCACATAGACCTCACGAATAACAGGGGTCACGTTAGCGGTTTTATTGAAGCGCTCAAGTTGCTGGCGATACAGACGGTAGTGTTCTTTTAGCTCATTAAGATGGTGGCGTGGGGAAGCTACCAGGGCTGAACCCCACTGGGCGGCACGACGCACCCCACCTGGCGTTGACGCACCGATCCAGATCGGCGGATGTGGTTTTTGATGCGGCTTGGGCGTGATGGCAAGATCTTCGATGTGGTAGTGTTGGCCGGAGAAAGAAAAGCGTTCGGTTGTCCAACCCTTAATGATGATTTCTAACTCTTCTTCCATGCGCTTTTCACGCCCACCGCGCTGCTCTTCGTGTCCCGCGTATTCCTCAGGACGGTAGCCCGTGGCAACGCCAAAGATAAAGCGTCCCTCCGCAATATTATCAAGCACGGCAA
>Ga0310122_10001623_pt1 | contig 14355 bp, 9 predicted proteins | sample CB6_Bottom_1051__FD_203503 | JGI IMG/M metagenome (GOLD analysis project Ga0310122, IMG submission 203503) | Marine microbial communities from Western Arctic Ocean, Canada - CB6_Bottom_1051 | ecosystem: Environmental > Aquatic > Marine > Oceanic | place: Canada: Western Arctic Ocean | collected...
GCCGTACGGAAACGTCTGACATGATCGACCTCCCTGTCGAAATGAAACCCAGAACTTACCGCACGAAGTATCCACTTTTTCTCGATCGCAGCCCAGACCATTTATCTTTCCAGATGCCCTCTGAGACAACGCACTCCCGCCATTCTTCGGCGCAAACCAAAAATGGGTGGTTTTTTGACACGTCTCAGATGTCACGGCTTTTCGAGACAATCGCAGGCCCAATCGTCAAGATTAAGACTAGGCATTCCCGGAATCTACGGCGACTTCGCCAACGCTGCGGAAAACGAAGAAGGAAAAGGCACGGCGAACTCTCTTCGAGTCATTGTGCTGCGATTCTCCTTTGACTTCATTTTGTTAACCCAACTTGAGTATACAGAGATCGGAACACAACTTATCAGCTGCGGTTTTGTGGAACATCGCGTGGCCGATGGCTGCTCCTAATTCCGATAATACCAATCAAGCGCTATTCTGTCCTTCCTCATCTGGTATCTCCAGATTCTCAATGTCGCTCATTGGGACGGGGGAAGTGTCGATTGCCTGCGCCGAAGATGAGCGGCAGAATTTGTTCGGTTATGCGTACTCGATGATATGGATCCTCGATACCTTCATTGATTCGGTTCACGGCCAGAGTTCGTTCTGCCCTTCACCCGGAACATACGAGGTTGTTGACTGTTTTTATGTTGCAATCGTTCTTCGACATCGCGGGTTGCCGCAATGTCGGCGAGGTGAAAGTCGCTGCCACGTACAGCATCTGGTGTCTGGGTCGGCCAATTGGTAAAATTCTTCAACCATGACTCTCGCAAGATGCCAATTCGATCGACGGAGACTGCTCCGATCTGTTTCCGCCGGTGTCATGGGATTCGGGCTGGCGGAAATGATGGCTGTGCAAGCCGTCGCCAAGGTGTCCTCGCACCGGGCTCGGGCGAAGCAAGTACTGGTCGTCTACGAAGAGGGTGGAATCAGCCACATGGACACGTGGGATCCGAAACCAGACGCTCCATCCGACCATCGCACACCCTACCGGCCAATTTCGACCAGCGTTGCCGGCATCCAGTTCTCGTCGCTGATGCCGATGATCGCCCGTCAGGCTGATAAACTGTCGGTCGTCCGGTCGATGACCACTTCCGAAGCTCCTAGCCATCCGAACGCCTGCAAGGAATTCTTCAAAGGGTATCGCTTCAACGCTCCGCTCGATTTTCCCGACATCGGTTCGGTGGTCACCCACGTGTTGGGCACCGAGTGCCCACAGTTGCCTGGGTATATTTTCTGTCCCGGGATCAACATGCCGAATCACGTCAGCACGACCGGCTTTCTACCGGTCAGCCGTGCACCGTGGAAGTTGGGCACTAAAAGTCTGGGCGAGAATCTGAGCGATCCGAAATGGCATGTGAAATCACTCTCGCTGCAACCTGGCCTGAGCACACGGCGGTTGCACGATCGCAGCAAGTTATTGGTTGAATTAGATCAATCGGTATTGGCCCAGACAGACCGCGCACAGTCTCTGCGAAAGTACTACGAAAACGCGGTCGACCTGTTGACCAGTCCGCCTGTGCAAAGCGCGTTTGATTTGCAGACAGAATCCGACAGAACACGCAATCGTTATGGCCGGGATCATCGCGGCTGTTGTTATCTGCTAGGGCGCAAGTTGATTGAGGCGGGCGTTCGATTCGTTAGCGTCACAGTCATTCAGCCTCCGGAACACGCTGGCCGCCCGGGAACTGGGCAACCGAACGGCGTCTTTTTGAACTGGGACCACCACGAGGGAATCTACAAAAACGGTCCATGCGGTGGCCCACAGGCGATGAAGAACCAGGAACGATACGGCCTACCGCATCCCCTGATGATGCCCAGCCTTGATCGATCGCTGAGTGCGTTAATCGAGGATCTCGACGAGCGCGGCCTGCTCGATGAGACACTGGTCTGCTTTGTGACCGAGATGGGCCGGACGCCGCGAGTCAATAAATGGGGTGGCCGCGACCACTGGGGCCGGGCGATGTCGATCGCGATTGCCGGTGCTGGCGTTCTCGGCGGTCAAGTGATCGGCGCGACCAACAAGGATGGTGGCGAAGTGGTTGATCGTCGCTACACACCCTACGATTACGCCGAAACGATTTACCGTAAGCTGGGCATTGAAACAGAGTCGCGATTGAAGAAGCCGGACGGACGGCCCATCGACTTTACCGACGGCGGACGACCGATTGTCGAGCTGTTTTGAGTCGGGGTCTTCCATAGACGAAAGAGAACTTATGTTGCGATTGAACGCGGGCCTCGGCCGGCGTGAACTTCTGCAAGTAGGAAGCTTGTCGGCGCTGGGCGTTAATCTGCTTGATACGATCCAACAACCGGCGGTCGCCGATCAACCTCGCCGCGAAGTGAATTGTATCCTGCTATGGTTGCTCGGCGGACCTAGCCAAATCGACATGTACGACATGAAGCCGCTCGCCCCTGCCGAGATTCGCGGCGAACTGAATCCAATCGTCACACGACTGCCCGGCCTGGAATTGTGTGAATTGATGCCGCACATGGCCGACTGTGCCGAGAAGTTCTCAGTCATCCGCTCGATGCACTCCTATTCGCCCACGCACGGTCAAGGCGACTTTCACTTGATGAGCGGCAGTCGTCTGACGAATTCGCTCAACCCACCAGGATTCGGCGCCATGCTGACCTGGCAACAGGAACGACGAGCACGCCAGACGCCGCCGTTCGTCCAAGTGGGCAAGTTGGCGAGTCCGCGATATGGAGATCCCGGCTTTGGTGGTTACCTGGGGCGGACGTACGATCCATTCGTGATCGAACGCGATCCAAACAGCGGCAGCTTTGCAGTCGATGAGTTCAGCCCACCCGAATCCGTGAGCGTTGCTCGTCTGTCTGACCGACAATCGTTGCTGGCGGCCGTCGATCAATTCCAGTCACGGCAGGAACGGCAGCTTCAATTCGCCCGGACTCACGAAGCATTTCGCGAGCGAGCCCTTTCGATGATCACGTCGCAACGAGCAAAGGACGCCTTCGATATTTCTCAGGAGCCGGAAAGAGTCCGCGAAAACTATGGTCGCAATCGCGTCGGGCAGGGATTACTGCTGGCTCGGCGTCTGATCGAAGGCGGCGTGCGGTTTGTTACGGTTAAAGGATACGTTCGCTACGGGTGGGACCATCATCCGGAAGTCTTTCCCCGTTTGAGAACCGAAGTTCCCCCCTATGAGCAGGGTTACGCCGCACTGCTTAATGATCTCGACCAACGTAGTATGCTCGACAACACACTGGTCATCACGGCTGGAGAATTCGGCCGCACACCACGTTTGAACAACGATCCACGTGCTCCGGGCCGCGATCACTGGAACCGGTGCTTCAGCCTGACGCTCGGCGGCGGAGGAATCAAAACGGGGATTGTGCTCGGGGCCAGCGACAAACACGCGGCGGAAATCGCGGATCACCCAGTCTCTGTTCCCGATTTTGCCGCCACGGTCTATCACGCCCTCGGTCTGAACCCTGAAGCTAAACTCCGCACGCTTGATGACCGCCCGATGCTGGCTCTCCCGGAAGGAGAGGTCATCTCGGAATTGGTCTAACGAGATTGCGTTAATTCAGCCTTCGCTTCCACGGCTTTTCGTTTTGCGTTCGGTCGTCTCGAAAACTCAAGGGAATGTTGAGAGACTTCAAGAAACCAAGGCGTTACAATACAGACGAAATGTCGTTCAGCGATCTCGTTGTGATGGTTCGCCGCGACCTTGCTCGAAGGTCAAACGGCACTTCCCCCGCCTACTGTGTTGGCTCGCCTACTAACTTGTTGTTATTCACGATGCCTGTTGCGCCACTGAGCGATACGACTTTGTCTTTTGGGTTGTCAGAGATCGCGGTGTTGCCGTAAACATTGGCGGCGTTGGTGGATTTCCGAATGACAAATGCCCGTCTGGTCAAAAAACTCGACCGACCATCCAGCGGCGAAAATGACGCACTATCAATCTCTCCGACATCTCGCAGCTTGGCCGAACGTTACAAGAGAATTGTCGGATCGAGCTTGAATTGAATGCCGAGTTCAGCATCGGCGCGTACCGTGATTGCCGGTTCGCATTGGATGTCTCGTGCGGGCGCTACGCCGCGCCACGATAGTAATACTTGAGGAGACCACCAAGTCGCTCGCGACACCCGATCGTCCCGGTGACGGCTCCCACCTCGCGACTCGGTTGAATGATCTCGTTACCGAGTCCCTGATGGTTTCGTTCGACGTGATAATGTTCGAGATAAATTGTGACAGCCCGACGCAGTGACTTCTCACCGAAGAAGATCATTCAACAAAGACAATCCGATTTGATGCTCAAATGAAAGCGTTCAAGATGCGAGTTCAAGTTAGGACTCTTCGCCGGCAATCGTACCGGCTGCACATCGGCCCCTTCCAGAACATCTCGAAATGCGCAGCTGAAGTTGGTATCGCGATCCATCAAGACATACTTCTTGTTGGTTAGGAAACCGTCAAATGGATCAGTGAGGTTTCTGGCGATTTGCTTCATCAAGTTGTCGCCCAGTGTCGGAGTGCAGGCAGCAAAGTGAACACGACGTGTTTTCAACTCCATGACGAACAGGAGATAGCACGTCACCAGCCCACCTTTCGTCCAGACCTCAACCGTCGTGAAGTCGATTGCGGCCAGTACGTCCCAATGCGATTTAAGAAACGTTTTCCATGTGGTCTGCCGCTTCCGGTCAGGTGCGGGCTCAATGCCATGATCTTTGAGAATGTTCCCGACGGATTGGTCGGAGACATCGTGGCCGAGATTGTGCAAGGCCCCAACAATCCGATCGTATCCCCAGCCGGAGTTCTCGCGAGCCATTCGTATCACCAGTTGCCTGACTTCGTCTGACAGAGGCGGGCGTCCGGGCTTGTTCTTTCGACGATCGCTGCAGTCCCATTTCTTGGCAATTAGCGTCCTGTGCCAGCGTAAAATCGTATCGGGTGTGAACAACGTGCCGACCTGTGCCAGACGTTTGCGCCCAAGGATTCTGCCTTTGACCGCCAAGCGACGCCTCTGGTCGTCATCCAGCAGGATACGTTTCCGGCCCAACTTTTCTTTGAGCACCTGATTCTCAGTACGGAGATATTCGATCACTTCCTGTTGCTGACAGTTTATCCAGCCAGCCAGGACCACGAGCAATAGTTGCCAAGGTGCAGAATGAAATCCATGGTCGGCCTGATGGTGAGACAAAACTCCCACCATGTACCCTGGCCTCGCGATCGTCAACGCCGGATGTCGCCTTGGGAATGTATTTGAACCAGCTCGTAACGGACGCAGGGGCATGTTTTTACATATTGGCGGACTTTTTTGACCCCACGGGGACGATGTTGAGAATCTCGCTTGGCGGAAGGCAACTGAGACAAGGAGTACATCCTCATTGACTGCCGAGTGCAGCTATCGGCGTGCGTACAAAGAATAAACCTGGGCCGCCGGGTTGATTCGGGTCGAGATCATAAAACAGCGTGCCCAGCGTTTGCTTGTCGAGCTGAACCGTGCGCGGCCAACCACGCCCGCTGATGCGGTGGCCCGGGTTATAAACTTCGACCGCCTCGCGATCACTCCACGTTTTGCCGTCGTCGCGGGAGACGATCAGTTCGTAACTCCATTCGCCGTCGACGCCCACACCGTAGACGATCGAAGTCAAAACGATCCAATCGTTGTCAAGCACGGTGAGGTCATATCCCGCCACGCCAAAATACGGCAATGTGTTGATGGCCCGCCACGTCTTGCCGCCATCGGTCGAACGCAAGCCGCGTACCGTTTTCCCGGGAGTGCCGACAGGGACCGGCGCGTTGGCCTGTGGTGCGCCGCTGACGATCGTTCCTTTCGCCGTGCGAACGATCGGCACCATCCCGTGGTTTCGTCCGTCGCTAAACGGACGAATCGTGTTGCTGCCAAGATCGAATACAACCGTTCGGTCGTACAACGGGCAGATCCATCGATTCTTATCAAGCTCGACGACCGAGTGACGCAGGCAACTGTAGTTCGTGTGATCAGCGATGGGCAGATCTCGCGGCTGGCTCCACGACTTGCCTTCGTTCTCGCTCAGGCAATACTGCGGCACGCGCCAACGACGCTTTCCCTCACGGCGGTAGCAGGACCAGTGCAGCACGATCCGCCCGTCACGCAAAGTCGTCAGCGAACCGGGATAGATCGAACAGCTCTTAATCACTGGGATCGCAGCCGGCGTCGTCCAGGTCCGCCCACCGTCACGCGACCGGCAGAGCAGTAGTTCCTTGCCACCGCCACCGCTCTTGTTATAAACCGCCAAGATGTCGCCGCTTTGCGTGACGCATACCGAGGGATGCACGTGTCCGCCGATCACGTCGGCGACTCGCACCGGCGGCGACGGCTTCGCAGACGATCCCACTGTCAACAAGACCGGGTTCGAGGCATAGTTCGTCATAATCGAATAGGTGATCGGCACTCGGGCCAGCACCGCCACGGGATAATCCTTGACAGGCAGAGCCTTCGTGTTGGCCTTCAGCACGATGGTTCCTTCGAGATTGTCGCCGGTGAGTTTTGTTTTGCTCGACGGATCGATTGTTACGCCGGGCGGCAGTTGCTCCCCGAACTTTGTACTGAAAAACGAAAACGCCATGTCGAGTAGGACTTGATCCTTGTACTCCGGGCTCCGTTGGATACGAACTTTGATCTCAGCCGATCTGCCAGGTTCGAGTGTCACCGATGCGGGCGTGGCGGTCACGCTGGTCACGTCCAACGGTTTCGTCACGCCGAGCAGTTGCGTACGAATCGGCGAGCGATAGAACCGGCTTGCACCCGCTCGCCGAAGTTCGCATGTGACGTGAGCTTCCCGAACCAGCTCGACTTGTTTTGCGCCCGGCCAAACGACTGTGGCGTGACCGGTGACATGAATCAACGACGCATTGATTGGGGCATCGCGTGCAGCCGTGAAGACTAAACTGCAATGATGCATCCCGGCAGGAATGGTCACGGGTGTGAAGGAGACTCCTTCGGGAAGTCCGTCGACTCGTATCTCGACCGGGCCGTTGAAACCGTTGAGGCGTTTCAGTTTGACAAACCAAATGGCCCGACCGCCGGGTGCGAGCATTCCGTAATAGTATTCACCATGAACTTCGAAATCCTGTCCTGACGGTTCGGCGGCCAAGTGGTACGCGTATCTCCGCCCACCGCGACGATTCAGGTCGCGAATCACGACGAAGTAATCGCCGTCAGCCGGAACATGGAAGTCGAGTTTCGCATCCTTGGTGAACCAGCCATCGTCACCGGTCGCCAGCTTCTTACCATCGGTATCAAACACGGTGATGACACTGTCGACCGCGAAACCACGACGCTGCGAATTGACTTCGAACCGATAGTACCGGCCTTTCTGTGCTGAGAACCGGTAGAAGTGCTGCAAGCCGGGATTGTCGAATCGCGCGCTGATTCCCACAGGGAGTTGCAACTTGAGTGCCTTTTCGCGAGACGTGTGTGTGCCGGCGGGTTGAAGTTGACGATGGTTACTCACGAGGACTTGTACGGGATTGAGATTCGAATCAACCCGCGCCCTTGACCAGCCGAGCTGACTCAACGCTTGGCCGCCTAACGGTCCACTAAACGAGTCTTCGTCGACAGACGCCACCAAGTTAACCGACGACGCACTCCCACGCTGGACGGCCAGCGGAAATGCGCCGAATGCACGCGGCTGCCGTGTGATTTCGACGCAATACACGTAACGTGGATCGCCCGTGTAGCGGCTGTCGCGCACTTCCAGAACGTAATCGCCGTCGGCCGGCAACCGGCAGTGGAGGAAGCTGTCGCCGCCGTAAAAGTTGTCGTTCTGGGCGACGATCTGACCGAGCGGGCCAAACAGTGTGAGCATCGAATCCATCAAATGCAGTTTCGGATACTCGACCGCCATGCAGTGAATCGACCGCGTCACACGTTGCGCGAAAATCTGCGCGACAACCACGCTGCCTTTCTTGCCCGAAATCTGGTAACAATCGACGTCTTCAAAATCCTCGACGACACCGCAGACCGCCGTCGGCAACTGGACCGCTTGCGCGACGGACGCGGTCCCGTTGTCGCCGCGTTTCTCCAGCTCGACCGGATGATCTGTCACGAGCAAATGCGCGACGCTGGACACCGACTGGTTTGTGGCAATGCGATACTCATAGACCCCCGGCAGTTGATCCTTCGGCACTTCGACCTGAAATCGATACGGCTCGCCAATGTCACTCTCTTCCGGATCAGACCACTCGACGGGCTTTGGGTCCGTTTCAGAGTACTTCATTTTTGGACCCGACGGTGAGAAGAACACGCCGTGCGATCCGTCGAGCGTGAAATTCGACGAGACTTCGACTTGGGTGGATGTTCCGCGTTGCACCGCGATGGGATAGGTCTTTGTGAGCTGGCGAAAACTGATCTTCGTTTCGCCAGCCAACGTTGATGACGCGATCAGCACCATAAAGAAAATCAGCACCATAAGGAAAAGTGGCACACGCAAGGCGTAATTGTTCTGAACAGTTCTTCGCATTTTCGGCGCAGATCGACGCTCAGACCATTCAACCATCGGTTGCGCACTATTCATCATCGCTCGCCTCACGCTAGTTCCTCGATGACCCGTCCATCACACAGCCGCATCGGTCGGCCATCGCCAATCTGGTGCGTCGAATCGAGCGGGATGCCGAGTTTCGTATAGATCGTAGCGGCGATGTCCTGTGGATAGTACTCGTTGCCAACGCTGTGGCCGCCGATGGCGTCGGTTTCGCCGACGACGGTCTTGCCGGGGACTCCCGCTCCAGCGAAACACGCGATGCCAGCGGATGACCAGTGGTCGCGGCCGGACGAGACGTTGACGGTTGGCGTGCGGCCGAAATCGGTCAGCCAGACGATGAGCGTTTTTTCCAACAATCCGCGTTCTTTCATGTCGGCCAGCAACGCGGGGAACGCTTGGTCGAGCGGCGGGAGCAGTTTCTTCAGTTCGTTGAAGTTGTCTTTGTGAGTGTCCCAGCCACCGCTGCTGACAGTGACGAACCGCGTGCCCGCTTCGATCAAACGTCGCGCAAGCAAACAGCTCTGACCAAATTTGTGCCGCCCGTACGCGTCTCGCACGGATGCCGGTTCTCGGTCCAAGTCGAACGCTCGTTGTGTCGCGGCCGACGTGATCATGCGAAACGCGCTTTGATAGTAATCGTCCAACGCCCCGAGCGCCGGCGGTTGTTGGTCCAATTGTCGCTGAAACGTGTCGATCGTTTTCAGCGCGTCACGCCGCAGATTGATGCGGGCGAGGTTCACACCGCCGGGCGGTGTCAGGTCCTTGACCGTGAACTTCTCGTCATTCGGATCTCCGTGAATCTCGAATGGGTTGTACGCGATGCCGAGATAGCCAGCCGTGCCGCCGAAGAACTTGCGGTCGACGTCGTTTCCGAGCTGCACGAATGCTGGCATGTTGTTACGATGCCCGCGCTCGTGAGCGATGACCGAACCGTAACATGGGTACTTCACCGTCGGATTGACTTTGTGGCCCGACATCATGATCGCGTCGGCAATCTGGTGAGCGCCGTTCAACGAATTCAGATTGCGGACGACCGCGAACTTGTCAAAGTGCTTGGCGAAGCTAGGCATTTGATCAGAAAACTGCACGCCGGGCACCGTTGTGTTGACGACGCCAAACTCGCCGCTGATTTGCGGTTTGGCGTCCGGTTTTGGGTCCAGCGTGTCATGATGGCTGGTTCCACCGCGGGTCCAAATCAGGATGCAGCTTCTTTCGGAATCTCGCGTTTGCGGCGCGGCGCACGCTTCCAGTCGCAGCAGTTGATCGAGCGAGAGGCCGACTCCCCCCAGCGTTCCCACTCTCAGCATGAAATCTCGCCGGGTGTGCGTTTCGCAATTCGTGACACGTTGCGGCAGGCAATTCAGCATTGTGTTTATTCCCGTTGAAGTCATCATGATTCCGGCTGATGGAGCAATCGTAACCTGATGCGAAAGCGAGGATGTCGAGGCTTCCGTTCTTTCGTCTCTCGCTTACGCATCAGGTTTCGATCGCTCACTCTTCACCTCTTCTTGAGTCAATGATTAAACAAAAACTCACGGCTGTTGCACAGCGCCCAAAGGACGTTCTCAAATCCTTGCTTTCGGTCGGCTGATCGGCGAATGATATCGACGCAACCTTCGATTTCGTTCTTGCTTGGCGGCCGCGAGAACGTTGCCAGATAAAGCTCCAGGATCGCTGCCGTCTCTTCACAATCGCGTTTCACGATGGCAGCAATACGGCCGTTCTTGTCCGTTAGCTTCCGCTGCAAGATCTCGCCGTTGGCGATTTGCAGAACCTGCGCGAGATTCGGTTCGGCCGTTCGCTCGCATTCGCACGCGACGACTCGCTGCGGGCGTCCGAGCGTGTCAAGGAAGTAAGATTCGAAATTCGGATCAGGCAACTCGATCGCTCGCGTGCCCGGCGGAACGCGGGGGAACTTCTCATGCGTCCCGGACGCGAAATCGATGGCGTCGAATAAGACTTCGGCCGGCAGACGCTTCACGTTGTAATGCGTGTAAAACCGTGTCTGCTGGGCGTTCTCCGGCCGCGGCAAAGAACTGAGTTGATAGACGCGCGAATTCATGATTCGCCGTATCAAATGTTTCTGGTCGAATCTGTGCGAGACAAAATCCACGGCGAGCGCGTGCAGCAGCTTGGGGTTCGACGGCGGATTGGTCGCGCGCAGGTCGTCAACCGGATCGACCAAACCGACGCCAAGGAAGTGGGCCCAAACACGGTTTACTATGTTGCGTGCGAAAAGTGGGTTGTTCGGCGAAGTGACCCAATTGGCAAGTGGTGTGCGCAGGTCATCGTGTGCGGTCTCGTCGATTTCCTCGCCGTGTAACAGCTTGGGTTTAACGATCGTTCCGCGACGCGGGTGCTTGATCGAACCGGTGCCGCGCACGCTGACGGTTGCGTCGAATCCCAACTCGCCAAATGTCGTCGTGGGTTTGCTTTCCAGTTGTGTGAAGAACGCAGCAAGACCGTAGTAATCGTCTTGGCTATAGACTTCGAACGGATGGTGGTGGCAGCGTGCACATTGCAATCGAATGCCGAGGAAGATCTGCACAGTCGTTTCCGCCAAATCGGTGGCCGGAGCGACGACCGGCAAGTCGGTCGGACGCGGGCCATACGCAATGAAATTCACCGGGCCGTTTTCAAACACTGATCCCTGAGCTGTGATCAACTCGCGGACGAATTGGTCGATCGGTGTGTTCTTGCGCAGCGACTGACGAATCCAATTGTGCATCGCCCACATGCCGCTATCGCCGGCCTTCTTGCGATTATTCTTGAGCAAGTCGCCCCACTTCATCGCCCAATACGCGGTCCACTCTTTAGTGTGAACGTCGCGATGGGGATCGCCGGTCAAACCCAGCAACTCGTCGATTAGGTCAGCGCGCTTGTTCTCGTCCTTCGATGCGAGGAACCGCGTGATGCGTTCGGGCGAAGGCAGCGTGCCGATGCAATCGAGAAACGCGCGGCGGATGAATTCGGCGTCGGTGCAAACTCCGGACGGTTGCAATCCGAGCCGTTCCCAATGTTCGCGCGCATGTTGGTCAATGAAGTTGTACTCTTCCAATCCGGACAACCGGGCAGGATCGCGGAATGGCGACAAGACGTGTGCCACGCAAGCTTGGGTACGAAAGCGGACCATCACAACACCCTGACCGCGTCCGACGACTTTCATCGTGCCGCGGCTGCCAACGGAAACCACGCTGTCGGAAAAGCTGTCGTACCGAGCGATCTGAGTCACGTCGCGGGATGATCCGTTTTCGAACTCCGCCATCACACGCAGCGGCTGCGTTTGGCCAACTTGATAGGTCCCGGATTCAGGCGAGACTGACAGACGCGTGAGCTTTGGGGCATCGGTTTCCGGTCCTGGCGCGCCGGCTGCAATCCATGCGTACAGAATCTCGTATTCAATCGAATCGCGTTTGATGAGCCGCCCGCCCCCATGTGGAATGCTGAGCGTGGCTTTCTTCAGTATCAGGCTGGCCGCGGGCGAGACGCGAGAAACCCGGCGTTGCTGATGATCGCGAACAATCGCCCGGTAGTCGTCCTCCGGACCAAACCCGAATAGGGACAGCTTGAAGCTGCCTTTGCCGTGCTGGGAAGCGTGACAAGCACCCTGATTACAGCCGGCCTTTGTGAGAACCGGGACCACATCGGCCGTAAAACCGGGGCGACTTCGTTCGGCGTCAGGCGACTCGACCGACAAAATCAGACACAGGGGAATCAGGATATTCTGCATCAAAAAGGCGCCCAATCCGAGTTACGAATTTGCAAGCCGCCATGATAATCGAAAAGTCGCCTCGGCACATCAATGCAAAGCGATTCTGGCGACTTGGCTCCCATCATCCGACGCACAGCCGCGAAATCACTAGTGCTGTGAGCAATTCTCTGTCGCGTTGAATAAGTAATGTCGCCCACAGAGCGCCACGTTTTTTGACTGCCGTTTCGAACGCGACAAGGAAACGTGAAGTGCTTTATAATCACGCCGCCCAATAGCGTGGGGCAGTCCACCGACTGGAAACTTTACGTTCGCGTCGATATATCCGATCCAACTCGTCAAACAGAACTCAGGAACGATGATACACGAGAGTGCGATGGTTTTCGTGCTTGATGGATCCGTTGATGCTGTATTTGATCACTTGGCTCACCGATTTTGCGGCCTTTCTGCTGATCTTTACAGTTCCACGTCTCTTGGCGGAACAAGAAGCCGATGCCTTCATGATCGGGCTTATCGGAACGATGTTTTCGGCGGTGAGCGTTTTCAGTAATGCTATTTCCGGAAGACTCTCAGACCGTCACGGCCGACGCATCGTGGCCACGACTGGCACAATGCTGTTGTTTTTGAGCATTTGCGGAGTGACCTGGCTGCAACCGGGTCGCTGGAGTTACTACGTCTCATTTGCCGTAGCGGGGGGCTCGCTTGGAATCATCTACCCTGCACTGATTGCCTGGATTGGACACGGGCGATCAGATAAACATGCCAGCCGTGCGTTCCTCGGATTCTGCCTGGCTTTCAATCTGGGGATGATCTCGGGGCAATTGGTGGGTGGGTGGCTGTTTCAATATTGGGGCTTGCAACCGCCCCTTTACCTAGCCATGGCCCTTGTCGCCACAAGTCTCGTGTTGCTTTCTCGATTTCGTGCGGATTCGATTCCCCAGCTCAAGATTGCGTCGAAGGATGAAATACGACAGAGCAGTCGTGTTGCACTTTCCGCGGCGTTTTCACGCGTTTGCTGGATCGTCAATATCGGCGGAACGTTTTCGATGAGCATCGTTTTTTATTTGCTACCGAAATTGCTGGTTGAATTGAACATCCCAGCCAATGAACACGGAACGATGCTGGCCATCGGACGAACAGTCGTCATCGGCACGTTTTTGTCGATGCACGTCTCGAGCTTCTGGCATCATCGGCTCTCGATGTCGCTGGCAACTCAGATTTTTGGTGTTTTCGGCCTGTTTGGTCTGGCTGTCTCAACGACACTTGTAGGTCTAACAATTGGTTTGGCGTCTCTTTCCGTATTGCTTGGTTACAATTATTTTTCGAGCGTGTATTACAGCAACACTGGCAGTGCGGATCATCGCAAAGGGACAGCCAGCGGAATGCATGAGGCAACGTTAGCCCTGGGACTGACGACCGGTTCACTGTTCGGCGGCGTTGCTGGAAGCTATTTCGGGAATCGGGCGCCGTTCCTACTGGCTGCGGCTGTCATTACCGCGTTGGCAGTCGTTCAGATTGTGGCCTACCGGCGACTGGTGCATCCCCTGTTTCAGCAGCAAGCAGCCGAGGCGTTTGCGCAACAGGCCACGCCAGCAAGCGAAACCGGCGGTGTTTTTTAAGCAGGAAAACAATTATGCCGTCGATCACGGAACAGGCCCTAACAGGTATCACCGAGCGGATTGATCAGATCATTCTCGAAAAACGCCTTCCCGGTTTGGCCGTCGGAATCGTGCGGGATCAGGAGTTTGTTTGGTCGGCAGGTTTCGGACACGCGGATCTTGAGACAAAACGCCGCCCGGACAAAGACACAATCTCGCGGGTCGCGTCTATTACGAAGACATTCACGGCGACGGCCATCATGCAACTGCGCGACGACGGCCTGCTAACGCTCGATGATTCGCTCGTCGAATATCTTCCGGAGTTTTCGGCGGTGAACCCTCGGGCCGACACGGTGGAAGGCGTCACGATTCGCCGATTGCTGGCCCATCGTTCGGGACTGGTGACGGAATCACCGTTCCCTTGCTGGGATGCCTTGGAATTCCCATCCCGCGAAGCGATGCTTGCTGCGCTTCCACAAACCGAAATCGTCATCGCGCAGGATTCCGCGTTCAAATACTCCAATC
>Ga0310122_10001624_pt1 | contig 14353 bp, 11 predicted proteins | sample CB6_Bottom_1051__FD_203503 | JGI IMG/M metagenome (GOLD analysis project Ga0310122, IMG submission 203503) | Marine microbial communities from Western Arctic Ocean, Canada - CB6_Bottom_1051 | ecosystem: Environmental > Aquatic > Marine > Oceanic | place: Canada: Western Arctic Ocean | collected...
CCACGATGCTGCGACCACGAACCAGGCCCGCAGGGCAATGAACAGGTGGCGGCCACGGGCGACCACCAGGGCGAGCACCGGCACCACCAGCAGGGCCGACCCGACCCGGCCCAGGCCGAAGTCGCCAGTGTCCAGACGGAACATCTCGGTCGTTCCGACGCCGTGGACCGGCCACTGGACCGGGTTCAGCAACGACCCGATGGGCCTGCCGGCGAGGAGCTCCAGCACGAGGGGAAGGTGGAGGAGGCCGGCCACGATGACCCCTGCCATGGTGACCAGCAGGAGCCGGCCCAGACCGGCGAGGCTCCCCGCCAGGATCGTGCCGAGGACCAGGCCGACCAGGACCATCAGGACCGGCACGGCGAGCATCGGGTCCACTGCCGCAACCGCCGCCAGCAGGAGCCCGGTGACCAGCACCTCCGACCAGAGGCCGCGGAGGCGGGTACCGGGTCCGGCCTCTCCGCCCCGGATTCCGTAGGGGGCCACCCCCTGGGCGCCCACGAGGCGGCGGACCACCCAGGGGACCACGGCAAAGGCGGCCATCGGCGCCAGCCGACCCTCCCGCAGGGCGTCGTAGGGCAGCGGGACCGAGAGGTAGACGAGCACGGCGACGGCCCTGGAACGCCCACCACCCACCGGTTGGGTGAGCCGCCACACCCCGACCGCCCCGACCGGTAGGGCGGCGAGCACCACGAGGGTCCACAACAGGTCGCTCCCCCACGGCCAGAGGCCGTCCAGGAACCCGATGAGAGCCAGTCCATCAGGACCGACGACCGTGGTGCCGGTGCCGGTGGGTCGCCATCCCAGCCACCACGACCTGACGAGGTCCATCGGGTCGACTGGAAGTGGTTGCATCCTGCCGACCGCCGGAAGCCCGGTTCCGACCAGGGAGCGGGAACCGAAGCCGAGGACGACAGCGGAGACCATGAGGGCCATGCCGCCGGGTCCGAACAGCATCGACCAGAGCCTGTGGAGGCGTAGCTGAACGGGAGAACGGTCGTCGGAGCCGGTCAGGTCCCGTCCGGTGACCACCCGCCGGAAGGCCCGGTGGGGAACCTCGAGGCGGGCCACGGCTGCCGAGGCGGTCGCGTCGGGGGCTGGCATGAGACGACGGCGGCGCCGGACCGACGAGAGGCGGCGGAGATTCCAGGGCCAGGCACCGACCAGGCCGGTGGCATGCCGGAACCTTCCGGTAGCCAGGCCGTAGACCGCCCCGACGAGGGTGGCCAGCAACAGGCCCACGGCTGCGGCGGCGGCCTGGGCCGGCCGATGGCAGACCAGCACCATCCGGAGGCGGTTGCGAGCCCGCTGCGATGAGGATCCAGAATGCCCCCGAAGCGGGCCCCGAAGCGGCCCCCGGCGAGCGCCGGATCCACCCGCAGGCCGACCCTCCGATGGGCGTGACCCCGTTTCGACGCGTCGGGCCACGGCGGTGGGGGCCGTGGCCACGGTGGCTCCCAGCTGTCGGGCGCGCCAGCAGAGCTCCACCAGGCCGTCAGCACCGTGAACCTCCGGGTCGATGCCTCCCAGCGTCTCGAACAGGTCGGTCCTGACCAGCACCGCCGCGCCCGACACGGCCAGCACGTCACGAGTGGTGTCGTACTGGCCCTGGTCCAGCTCGCCCGGTTCGACGAGCGGAACCGGCGTGCCCAGTCGGTCTACCGACGCCCCGAGATCGTCGAGGGTCCGGCTGCCGTCGTGTACCAGCACCTTGGCTCCGACGATGCCTGCGTTGGACTCCAGGGCGTGCTCCACCATGCGCCGGACCGCCGTGTCGACCAGCAGGACGTCGTCGGCCAGCAGCAGCAGGAAGCTGGGCGGTTTGACGCCGGTTCGTGCGGTCAGCCCGGCGGCGACAGCGGCACCGAATCCGGGGTTCCCCTCCATCCGGGCGATCGTCGAGCCGGGCAGGAGGCGCCCGACGCGTTCCACCAGCGGGGACTCCCCCGTCACAGCCGGAGGTGTACCGGCATCGACCACGAGGGCCTCAAGACGGGGGTGGTCCTGGGAGGCCAGGCCCGCCATCACCACGTCCAGCGACGGTCCCGGGTCGCCGGCGACCAGGACGGCGAGCACCGTCGGCGTCGGCGGTCGGGGCGCCGGATCGGTCGGCGCCACAGCACCCAGCGACTTGTCGGAGACGGCGTCCACGGACCCCGGACCCTAGTGCCATGCCGCCTGTGCCCGGCCTGCGGACGGGAGAGTCGACCGGGGCGCAGGCATGCCGGGAGACGTTGAACACATAGGGTGCGTCGGTGGCACTCCACCCTCGCGAGACCCGGCTCCACCGTCCTGGCGGGCCCGGTCCCGACCGGCTCCGCCGCCATCATCCCGACTGGATCCAGCCTCATGGCCGACTCCGTCCCGACCTCCGTCCCGGCCTCCACACACGAGCCTGATGAGGGCACTCGTGACCGGCGCTGCCGGGTTCGTCGGAGGCCACCTCGTGGAGCACCTGCGAGCCAGTGGCGACGACGTGGCCTGCACCGACCGGACCAGTGGCGGCCCGGACCTGCTGGATGCCGCAAGCATCCGACAACTGGTCGAGGAGGTGCGCCCGGAGGTCGTGTACCACCTGGCAGGGCAGGCCGACGTTGGAGGCTCCTGGGACTCACCGGTCCAGACCCTGCGGACCAACGCCGAGGGCACCCTCATCCTGCTGGATGCCGTACGGGTCCTGGACGGCGCACGGGTGGTCACGGTGAGCAGCGCCGACGTCTACGGGGTGGTCGACCCCGATGACCTCCCGACGCGGGAGTCGGCCCCGCTACGACCTGTTTCTCCGTATGCGGCCAGCAAGGCGGCAGCCGACCTCCTGGCCCTGCAGGCACACCTGGGCCACGGGCTGGACGTCGTGCGGGCCCGCTCCTTCAACCACCTCGGGCCCGGGCAGAGCGACCGGTTCGTGTGTTCGGCGCTGGCCTCGCGGATCGCCGCAGCCGAACTGGCGGGTGAGGACTCGATACGGGTCGGCAACCTGGATGCCCGTCGCGACTTCACGGACGTCCGCGACGTCGTCCGGGCCTACCGGTGCCTGGCTGTGGATGGCCGCCCGGGAGCCGCCTACAACGTGTGCACCGGAACGACGGTGTCCATCCGGGAGGTAGCCGAGAGGCTCGTGGAGATCGCGGGCCTGGACCGGTCCGGAGAGGGCCCGGATGGCTCGGACGGATCCAGGCCGACAGGCCCGAACCAGATCCGACTACTGGACGATCCGTCGCTGCACAGGCCGGTGGACGTGGCGGTGTCGTGTGGTGACCCCACGGCTATCCGATCCGATACCGGCTGGCAGCCCGAGCTGTCGTTGGACCGGACGCTCGTAGACCTTCTGGAGTACTGGCGGGAGCGCCTTCGCCCTGACCCGGAGGCAGACTGACCACCATGAAGCGCCGCGCCCTCATCACCGGCATCACGGGACAGGACGGCTCCTACCTGGCCGAGCTGCTGCTGGACAAGGGCTACGACGTGGTCGGCATGGTGCGCAGGACCTCCACGGTCACATTCGAGCGCATCGACCACATCATGGACCGCATCCAGCTCCACTCGGGCGACCTGATGGATCCGCTCTCGCTCATCGAGGCACTCCGGGCCCATGAGCCGGACGAGGTCTACAACCTGGCTGCGCAGTCGTTCGTCCCGGCGTCGTTCGAACAGCCGGTCCTGACCGGTGAGACCACGGCCCTGGGCGTGACCCGCCTGCTGGACGCCATACGGGTCGTGAACCCAGCCATCCGTTTCTACCAGGCCAGCTCCAGCGAGATGTTCGGCGAGGTCAGGGAGGTCCCGCAGACCGAGACCACGCCGTTCCACCCGAGGAGCCCGTACGGGGTGGCGAAGGTCTACGCCCACTGGATAACCGTCAACTACAGGGAGAGCTACGGGCTGCACGCCAGCTCCGGGATCCTCTTCAACCACGAGAGCCCCCGTAGGGGCCTGGAGTTCCTGCCGCGCAAGATCAGCCACGGCGTCGCACAGATCGCACTCGGCCAGGCCGACGAACTCAGGCTGGGCAACCTGGAGGCGAAGCGCGACTGGGGGTACGCCGGCGACTACGTGGACGCCATGTGGCGGATGCTGCAGCTGGACGAGCCGGACGACTTCGTGATCTGCACCGGCGAGACTAGGACCGTCCGGGAATTCTGCGAGAAGGCCTTCTCGCGGGCCGGGCTGGACGCCGACGACCACGTCGTGGTCGACGAGAGGTTCTACCGGCCGGCCGAGGTGGACCTGCTGGTCGGCGACCGGGCCAAGGCCGAATCGATCCTGGACTGGCGACCGACCGTCGACTTCGCCGGGCTCGTCGAGATGATGGTGGACTCCGACCTGGCCCTCGTCGAACAACGGCTCCGGCAGGGTTCTTGATCACCGTCCTGGCCGGTGGCGTGGGGGCCGCCCGACTCCTGCGGGGCATGGTCCGCGCCGTTCCCGCATCGGACGTCACGGCGATCGTGAACACGGCGGACGACGTGATCCTGCACGGCCTGCACGTCTCGCCGGACCTTGACACCGTCACCTACACGTTGGCCGAGGCCGGCAACCCCGAGACCGGCTGGGGGCTGGCGGGTGAGACCTGGCAGGCCATGGACGCCCTGGAGCGTCTCGGTGGCCACGCCTGGTTCCGCCTCGGCGACCGGGACCTCGGTACGCACCTCCACCGGACCGGTCGGCTGGCCGCCGGCGCAGGCCTGGCCACCGTCACGGCCGAGATCGCAGCCGCCTGGGGGCTGGAGTTGACGCTGCTGCCGATGACCGAGGACCGGGTGGCCACCATGGTGACCCTGGCCCGCTGCGACGAGGCCCGTGAGGAATCCGGCGAGCAGACCAGCGAACAAGCCAGCAGGGAAGTCGGCTTCCAGGAGTACTTCGTCCGGTTGGGCCACTCGGTGGCCGTGGAATCGGTGCGCTTTGACGGCGCCCAGGAGTCGCTGCCGGGGCCGGGCGTGCTCGACGCCCTCGCCGACGCCGACGTGGTGGTGATCGCCCCGTCCAACCCGATCGTGTCCATCGGCCCGCTGCTGGCCGTGCCCGGAATCGCCGAGGCGCTGAGATCCCGTCGGGCCGACACGGTCGCCGTGTCGCCGATCGTGGCCGGGGTGGCGCTGAAGGGCCCGGCGGACCGGCTGATGCGGGAGCTGGGCCACGAGGCTTCCGTGGTCGGCGTGGCACGCATCTACCGGGACCTTGCGGCGACGCTCGTGGTCGACACCGCCGATGCCGGGCTGGCCGATGCCGTGGAGGCCGAGGGCATGGCCTGCGTGGTCACAGACACGATCATGTCGTCACCCGAGGTGGCAGCCGACCTGTCCCGCCGGATCCTGGAGGTGTCCCGATGACCAGCGCGAAGCCGGCACCCCCGGCGATCCAGGTGATACCTGTCCCGGGCCTTCCGGAGGTGCGCCCGGGCGATGACCTGGCTGGTCTGATAGCCGGGGCCGCCGACCTAGTGGACGGCGACGTGGTGGTCGTCACCCAGAAGGTGGTCTCCAAGGCCGAGGACCGGCTGGTGGCCATCGACCCCGAGGTGGGCCACAAGCCCCTCGTGGAACGCGAGTCGGTCCGGATCCTGCGCCGGCGCGGCGACCTGATAATCAGCGAGACGCAGCACGGCTTCGTGTGCGCCAACGCAGGCATCGACCTCTCCAACGTGGAAGCCGGCCAGGCGGCGCTGCTGCCGGTCGACTCGGACCGTTCGGCGCGTCGGATCCGTGACGCCCTGCGCCACCGCTTCGGCGTCGACGTGGCCGTGGTCGTGAGCGACACCTTCGGACGGCCATGGCGTCGGGGGGTCACCGACGTGGCAATCGGGTGTGCGGGCCTACGTCCTGTGGTCGACCTGCGGGGCACCACGGATGCGCTGGGCCGAGAGCTGCAGGTGACGGAGGTGGCGATAGTGGACGAGATCGCTGCGGCCGCCGAGCTGGTCATGGGCAAGGCCTACGGGATCCCGGTGGCCGTGGTGCGCGGTGTGGACCCGGCGTGGTTCGGCGACGGGAGCGTGGTCGCAGACGTGGTCCGTCCGGCCGAAGAGGACCTGTTCAGGTAGGCGCGCGGGCTCGCCTGTTCATCCAGCATCAGCTACCTGTTCAGGCAGGAGCGCGGCCGTACCGGTCAGCCAGTTCCGTAGCCGTCGGGGTGGCGCTGCTGCCAGCGCCAGTGGTCCGCCAGCATCTCGTCGAGGCCCCGACGGGCCCGCCAGCCCAGCAGGTCCGCCGCCAGCGACGGGTCGGCCCAGATCCGCTCGATGTCGCCGGCCCGTCGGCCCACGACCTCGTGTGGCACCGGGCGACCGATGACCCGTCCGGCGGCGGCAAGTACCTCGAGTACGGAATGGCCGGCGCCCGTTCCCAGGTTGACGGCCCGGCAGCCCGTCGACCCGACTGACGGATCCCGGACATCCCCATCATCCGACCCGGCAAGCGCGTCCAGGGCCGCCAGGTGACCCTCGGCCAGGTCCACCACGTGGATGTAGTCGCGGATGGCCGAACCGTCCGGCGTGTCGTAGTCGTCGCCGAATACCGAGAGGCTCTCCCGGCGGCCGACCGCCACCTGCATGAGGTACGGCACGAGGTTGTCCGGGGTGCCGCGCGGGTCCTCTCCCAGGTCGCCGCTGGAGTGCGCGCCCACCGGGTTGAAGTACCGCAGCAGGAGGACGTCCAGCCCACCTGCGTCAGCCTCAGCGGCCAGCAACTCCTCGCAGGCCACCTTGGTTGCGCCATACGGGTTGGAGGCGCTGATCGGAGAGTCCTCGGTGACCGGCAGGCTGGTCGGCTCGCCGTAGACGGTGCACGACGACGAGAAGACAATCCGGGAGACGCCGTTGCGGCGCATGGCCTCGACCACGCCGACCGTCGAGCCGACGTTGTTGCGGTGGTAGCCGTCCGGGTCGGCGATCGACCCGCTGACCGACTTGAACGCAGCGAAGTGGACGACCTCGTCGACCCCGTGGTCGACAATGGCACGTCCGACGGCATCCACGTCGGCCGCATCGGCCCGGATGAACGGGAGGTCGGGCCGGGTCAGTGCCCGCAGCGCTTCGACTGCTGCCACCGACGAGTTGGAGAGGTCGTCCAGCACGACCACGTCGCGCCCGGACTCGTGGAGCACGACGGCGGTGTGGCTCCCGATGTAGCCGGCTCCGCCGGTGACGAGGACTGCCATGTCAGGAGTCCCCCGGCACCCGCGCTCCGGCCAGCTCGATACCGGCGCCCACCATCTCAGTCGCTCCGATGACGGTCAGGTCGGTGAGCGACGCCCCTTCGCCGACGTGCGCGCCGGGGCCCACCACCGAATCGGCCACCACTGCACCGGCGCCAACCCTCCCACCATCCATCACGATGGAGTTGAGCAGGTGGGCGCCCGGCCCGACCGTCGCCCCCGCCATGACGATCGACCGTCGGACCTCTGCCGACGGGTCCACCGTGGCCGACGGGTGGACGGCCGGAAGATCTCCACGCGTGCCGTCGACCAGGTCAAGTTGCGCCCTGATGTAGGCCTCGGGGGTGCCGGTGTCGATCCAGTAGGCGTCGGACCGCATGGCGTGGAGGCATCCTTCGGCGGCCATTGCAGGGAAGACCTCCCGCTCGATGGACACCGGCCGGCCGTCCGGGATCCGGTCCAGGATCGACGGTTCGAGGACGTAGGTGCCGGCATTGATCCACCGGGAAGGCGCCGATTCGGCGTCGGGCTTCTCGACGAAGCCGACCACCCGACCCTCAGCATCGGTGGGGACCACGCCGTAGCGCGACGGATCGTCCACCTCGGTGAGGGCGAGCGTCGCCTCGGCGCCCGCCGACCGGTGGCTGGCGACCATGGCGCCGATGTCCAGGTCGGTGAGCACGTCGCCGTTCAGCACCAGGAACGTGTCGTCGTCAGCATCGATGCCTGCCTCGAGGGCGGCGAAGCGCACGGCGCCGGCGGTGTCCAGCGGCTCCGGCTCGACCGCGTAGTGCAGTGGGAGCCCGGCACAGGTGCCGTCCGGGTAGGCGTAGGCGAAGGCCTCGGGGCGGAACCCCAGCGAGAGGACGACACGGGTGACACCGTGGCCGGCAAGGTGGGCGACGACATGCTCGATAATCGGCCGGTCCACGACCGGCAGCATCTGCTTCGGTATGTCCCGGGTGAGCGGACGCAGCCGGGTTCCGAATCCCCCGACAAGGATGACGGCCTGCACGGGCCGGGTCCGCTACTCGGAGGTCGTGGGCGCCGAGGTGAGGGAGTCAGGGCTCACGATGTCCAGGAACGTGAGCCGCTCGGAGCGCGGGGGCGGCGGTACGACGTCGGCGGGCACCATCGCGATCATGAACGCCTCACGGTTCTTGAGGAACCTGATACCGGCCAGGTCCTCGGTCACCACCTCGGGATCACGCTCCATGTCGTCGGCGTCGAACCGGGCGACCTTGAGCACAGTCGGCTGGCCACCACAGTCGGCGCCCTCCAGCAACTCCTCACCGGTGTCGAGCACCACCGAGGCGTCGTCGATGCGACCACCGAAAGCGGAGAAGAACTCGCCGAGGACGGCATCGCGGCCCGAGGCCAACTTGTTGAACGGGTGGATGTGCATTAGCCCGTCACCGTGGCTGTGGATGCCGTTGGGATCCGTCTCGAGCACGATCTTGGAGCGGTAGCTGTCGCAGACGTAGATGTCGTAGGCGGAGTGCCAGTGGTCGCCTACACGTGGCGCCGAGGTGGCCTCCCGGTCGGTACGGGCCCAGACCACGAGCAGGGAACCGAGGACCACGAGGAGCGCGACCGCCATCGGAAAGCCCATCTTCCGTCGCTCACCGGTGCCGCCCGAAGATCCCACACGGGCGGCGCGGGCGACCTTGCTAGCTGAATCTCCACGTGCCATAGGCGCAAGAGGCTACCGGCGGCCCTCCGTGGATCATCGGCCCCACCGGTCCACATCGGCCTGCCGTCCGTGTGGCCGCCGCCGTCGGATCAGCCCTTCCGGCGGAGCGTGGTGCGCTGCCCGGCAAGCTCCTCCAGGAGCCCGGCGTATGCGGCGGCGACCGAGGCGGGCGAGCGCCACTCCTCGGCCCAGCGCCGACCTGCGGCGCCCATCGAGGCCCGGAGTCCGGGGTCGTCTGCGAGGCGCTCAACGGCGGCCACGAAGGCATCCAGGTCATCCGGGTGTACGGCCAGGCCGGCGCCGGCAGCATCCACAACCCGGGCCACCTCGGTGCCTTCGTCGATGCTGGCGACCAACGGCCGACCGGCCGCCAGGGCCGAGTAGGTCTTGGACGGCACGCTGGAGGCACCCAGCCCGGTCTTCAGCAACACGACGTGTACGTCGGCCGTGGCCAGGACCTCGGGCACCCGGTCGGCCGGCTGGTAGCCGACGAGGACGAGGTTCGGCAGGTCCCCGGCGGCCTCACGGAGCTCGTCGGCCCGCACGCCACCGCCGTTGACCACGTACACGAGGTCGTGGCGGTGCCGGTGGCGTCGAGCGGCGCCCACGAGGAGGTCCAGCGACTGGGAATGACCCAGGTTGCCTGCGTACATGACGACGGTGCGGTCGCCGAGCTGGTGCTCGACCCGGTAGGCGGTGTGGCGGTCCCCGGGGCGGATGGCGTCGGTGTCCACGAAGTTGGGGATGACGCGTACCAATGGGCGTCGGTTGCCGCCCCTGGTCGGCGTGTCGTCGAGGGCCGGGTGAGCGGGCAGCTTGGCCATGACGTTTGCGGCCAGGTCATCCGACAGGACGGTGACGGCGTCGGATCGGCGGTAGGTGAAGCGTTCGAGGGCACGGAAGAACCGGATAGCGCGGGGCGACGTGATGGCTCCCACCTGGATCGCCACGTCCGGGAAGACGTCCTGGACGTTGCACACCAACGCACAGCGGTGCCTTCGCGCCACCAGCCAGCCGGCCAGACCGAGGGTCAGGGGCGGCGAGACGACCACCACGCCGTCGAACGGTCCCCGGGTCGCCAGGCCCGCCAGGGTGGCCAGGCCGGTGAAGCCGATGAAGCCGAGCGCCCGGGCCACCAGGTTCGCCTTGTCGGTCGGGAACGGGTGGAGGCGCACCACGGTCGCGGCGCCGTGGTTTCCCCGCCGGAACGGTCGACCCCGCCAGCCGTCGGCGATCCGGTGGTCCGCGTACCAGGGCAGCGAGGTGACGACGTGCACGTCGTGGCCGAGCTCACCCAGACGGTCCACGATGGCCGACATCACCACGCCGGTCGGGGCGGTGTCGGGCTGCAGATGTGGCGTAATTACGAGGAGTCGCACGGTCAGCCTCGTGGCCCGGTATCAGGCCCGGCAGGTTGGCCAGAATCTGGTCCGGCATCTGGTCCGGCATCTGGTCCGGCAAGAAGCCGTCGCCACGCCTGTTCAAGGGCCTCAGCCGAGGCCTCCCAGGTGTGGTCGGTGGCAGCCGTGAGCCCCCGGAGGGCCAGGTCCGTCCGCTGCGCCCGATCGTCGAGGATCCGGCCCAGGCGGTCGGCCCAGACCTGCGGGTCATGCGGGGCCAGGACGGCGTCACGATCCACGCCACCGTCCGACACGAGGTCGGCGGCCGGGGTGCCGTCGGCCACGAGCACCGGCACACCGGCTGCCATGGCCTCCAGGACCGGGATCCCGAACCCCTCGTAGGTGGACGGGAAGGCCACGACGATGGCTGTTGCGAGGCGGGCGGCCAGATCGGTGGACGGAATGCGGCCGGTGCGGGTGATCCGGTCGCCATGGCGACTGGCCGCTACGGCGTTCGCCACCTCGGCCTCGGCGGTGCCCGGCCCGCCTGTCAGCACGAGGCGTGCGGTCGGATGGTGGTCGGCCAGGCGGGTGAACGCCTCGACCAGCATCAGGTGGTTCTTGTGGGGGTGGGTGACCGCCGGGTACAGGATCGTGGGTGGGTCCGACGGCTCGGCCGGACCGGCGCCGATGGCCTCGGTGCCGATCGGGACGATCACCACCCGGGAGGGATTCGCTCCCAACCGATCGACGATCCGCCTGCCGACCTGGACGCTGATGGCCACCACCAGGTCGGCCCGGCGAACCGACCGGGGCAGCGCCCATCCCAGGTAGCGGCGCTTGAGGATCGGGAAGTTCCCGGGTCGAAGGATTGGCTGGAGGTCGTGGACGGTGACCGCCACCGGCCGGCTGGTGCGGGCCGGAATGCGACCGCCGAAGTGGTGGACCGCCATGCCGGTCGTCCGCCGGGCCAGCCACGTGGACTCGGCGAGGATCCGGCGGGGGCGGCTGCTGCCGTCTCCGGGGTGGACGTCCACGTCGAAGGCGGCGCCCAGGTCGGGGTGGGCGTCCAGCGCCGCCTGGGACAGGTAGACGACCGGCCGGAGGTCTGCCGGGCCGTGGCGACCGTAGGCGGCGAGGGTCCGCACGGCGTACTCCTCGGCCCCACCAACATCGCCGGGCACCAGCGACAGGAGGTTCACGGCGAGGCGGCAGGTCACTGGTGCAGGACCTCCCTGTAGACACGTACCGTCGCCTCGGCGGTGGCGTCCCACGTCATGGTGGCGGCCCTGAGGCGGCCGGCGGCTCCAAGCCGCCCCGCAAGGTCGGAATCCCCGAGCACGCGGCGCACCGCACCGGCCAGGCCGTCCACGTCGGCCGGGTCCACCGTCAGGCCGGCGTCGCCCAGCACCTCTTCGGTCGCCGTGCCGGCCGAGGTGACGACCGGCGTGCCGTGGCCCATGGCCTCCAGCACCGGGAGCCCGAAGCCCTCCAGCAGGCTGGGGAAGCAGAACACGTCGGCGGCGTCGTACCAGGCGTGCTTGGTGGCCTCGTCCACCGGACCGGTCACAACCACCCGGTCGCCCAGCGGGGCGACGGCCGCCGACAGGTCCTCACGCCACCCCGTCGGGCCGACCACCACCAGGGTCAGGCCCTCCAGGTCCAGGGAAGCCACGGCGCGGGCCAGTACGGGGAGGTTCTTGCGGGGCTCCACGGTTCCGACCCAGAGGACCACCGGCCCGTCCAGGCCGTGGCTGGCCCGGAGTCGTGCAGCCAGTTCGGGGTCGGCTGCCACGGGGTCGGCACCGAGCGGGACGACGACGACCTGGTGTTCTGGGAATCCGGCCTCCAGCAGATCGCCCCGAGTGGCCTCCGACGGACAGACCACCCGGGCGGCGCGTCGGGCATCGGACAGCCAGGCCTCGAACATGCGGTGGCCCCGGAGGGTGGCGACCTCCGGGTGGCGGCGCCAGGCCAGGTCGTGGATGGTGGCCACCAGCGGCAGGTCAGTGGCCGGGACCGCTCCCCCGGTGGCGTGGACGAGGTCGGGGTGACCGACCAGACGATCCACCACCGGTCGGTGCAGCCGGTGCCACGACTCGTAGAGCACCGCCCGGGGCAGGCGGGATGCGACCGTGGGGACCCCGGCATCGAGGTGGCCGGGCGGACCGGTCCGGTGGCGGGCGGTGAGGCCGGTCACCTCGACGTCCGTGCGGGCGTGCAGGGCGCGTGCAAGGCCGACGGCGGCGACCGCGGTCCCCCCCGGGACTCGGTGCCAGCACTGCTCGAGGAGGTGGGCGACCCGGATCGGGCCCGACCTGGGAAAGCTCATCGGCACGCTTCGGAGCAGAGGGGCTGGCGGGACTCGACCGATGCGGTCCCAGAGTTGGCTGGTGGGTCGGTGGGCGGGGCCATCGCTCAGGGACAGCGGCTGCCGTCGGGACGTCGACCGTCGAACGTCGTGGCCCTGATACGCAGCATCCGACGGGTGGCCCGGAACGGAACCGCCGAGGCGGCCGAGTCACCACCTGTTGCCAGGACCGACACCGGTTCGAGCACCGGAAGGGCACCCTCGTCCTGTGTGCCTTCCCGGTCGGCTGTGCCACCTGGAGCGCTCGGGTTGCCCGATTCAGCGAGGGCCGACCGTGCGACCGCCTTCACCTGCTCGAGGCCCCGGGGTGCCAGGAGGAAGTATCCGAAGTCCTCGCCGAGGATCAGCTCGACACGGTCGCCGAGGGCGTCGTCGAACTCGAAGCGGGGCATAGGCGTAACCATCTGGCCGACCAGCACGGCGGCGTCGAAGCGGTCGCGCGAGGCCCGGATGGTGGTGGCCGGCACGGCCTCGCCGATCAACGGTCGAACCGGGAAGCCCTTGTAGGCCATCTGCTGGAAGGCCGGGACCGACTCGTCGACCGGCCCCCGACGGTCGATCACGTCGAGCGGCACGTCGTCGGGGCGCAACGTGATCCCCCGGAACACGTCGAAGACCTTCCGGGCGTCAGGGTGGAGGCGCAACACCGACGAGGTTCCGACCACGTCGTCGTAGACGGGCAGGGCGTGGCGCTCGAGGTCGGTCGGGTCGAAGTCGGCGAACGAGTTGCCCAGGTCCAGCAGGTCGCGCAGGGTCAGGCGGTCGTCCAGGATGGTCGCCCCGGCGATCGCCTCGATCAGGTCGTCGCGAACGATCACCGAGCGGGCGCCGTTGGCGATCACCCGCTCCATGGCCAGGACCAGGAAATCCTGCTGGCGTCGGTTCCGCTCCAGGTCGTTCCAGACGCCGACCCGCTGCCAGGTGCCGTCGATGAACAGCTCGGGCTTGCGGCTCCTCACGAATGACAGGGCCGCCCGACCGTCGAAGAGGGTGCAGCCGGACTCGGACACATAGAGACCCGACGCGAGGTCACGGGCCGGATACGGGAACCAGAGGGAGACGCCGCCGATCTCATCCACGATGTTCTCGAAGCCGAGGAAGTCGATGATGACGAAGTTGTGGATGGGCACGCCGAACTCGTTGGTCACCGTCTCGACGAGCGTCGGGGCGCCGAGTTCCATGCCGCCGACCAGCAGGGCCGAGGCCAGCTTCTCCTCCCGGACCGGTACGCCGTTGCGGTAGATCATCACGTAGAGGTCCCGTGGCAGCGACACCAGCGATGCGCGGGAGAGGCCGGGATCCAGGCGGAGCAGCATGATGGCGTCGGCCAGGGCGACGCCGGGGGTCCGGTCACGGTGGCCGGCCGGATCGTCGGCGTCCAGGCCGACAGCGCTGTCGGTTCCGATCAGCAGGAAGTTGCGGGGTGGAAGGGGCTTGTCGGCCCGGTCATCACCATCGTCGGCGGACCTGTCGGCGCCGTCGGGATCGTCGGCGGCGGTCGCTGGGTCGGGCTCGTAGACGTCGGCCAGCACGCCGGCGGGGACCTCTATGCGGACGATGCTGGCGACAGCGTCCTCGAAGGATGCGAGGCGGGCGGCAGCTGCCAGTATTCCGACCGAGAACACCACACCGAGGAGGATGACCAGCCTCTGGGGCCACGACCGCCGTAGACCCGCCGCCGGTCGCTCCGTCACGCCGTGGATGGTACCAGCGCGTCTCCGACGCCCCGGGCGCGGCCCAGCCGTACCGCGCCGGGCTGGCGGCCTGGTTTCCGAGGCCGTAGCAGGCACCAGG
>Ga0310122_10001625_pt1 | contig 14348 bp, 10 predicted proteins | sample CB6_Bottom_1051__FD_203503 | JGI IMG/M metagenome (GOLD analysis project Ga0310122, IMG submission 203503) | Marine microbial communities from Western Arctic Ocean, Canada - CB6_Bottom_1051 | ecosystem: Environmental > Aquatic > Marine > Oceanic | place: Canada: Western Arctic Ocean | collected...
GTTCCGGGCGCTGGGGGTGATGCGTTTGACCGACTCGAACACCTCCGGTCCGAACATGTAGACCCCGACCAGGGCCAGGTCGCTCTTCGGTTCCTTCGGTTTCTCGACCAGACGCACGACCTGCCCGTCGGCGAGCTCTGCAACGCCGAACATCTGGGGGTCCGGCACCCGGGTCAGCAGGATCTGCGCCGCCGGTCTGGTACGGATGAACTCCTCGACGAACGGGGTGATGCCGTGCTTGAGCAGGTTGTCGCCCAGATACATGACGAACGGCTCGTTGGCCAGGAACGCTTCGCTGATCAGGACGGCGTGGGCCAGCCCGAGCGGGGCGTCCTGCTCGATATAGGTCACGCTGACGTCCCACGGCGACCCGTCGCCGACGGCGGCGCGGATCTCCTCGCGGGTGTCGCCGACCACGATACCGATGTCCCGAACCCCCGCAGCCGCCAGCGCCTCGATGCCGTAGAACAGCACCGGTTTGTTGGCGACCGGCACGAGCTGTTTCGCTCGGGTGAAGGTCAGCGGCCGCAACCGGCTCCCTTTGCCGCCGCTCAGGACGAGGCCCTTCATCGCAGATTACCTGTTCCCACACCGAACGCGCCCAGCATGTTGGAGAACGTACCGAGCCCGGCTAGCGTGAACGAGAGGTTGAAGCGGCGATCGTGGTCGACGCGCACGAGGGCACCAAGGCCCTCGAGGTTGAACGACTGGTATTCGATGTTGATGCCGCAGCACTGCGCGTTGTAGTACATGAGCACCCGCTGCTGCAGGAACCGGCCGCGCTGGATGTCGTAGTTGAACTGGTAGATCCCGCCAAGCCGGTTGCTTCGCGTCCGCAGGTTCGTGAACGAGTTCAGGTAGTGGTCGAGGTTGTTGCGGTTGTCGAATCCGGGCAGCCCCTCGACGAACCGCCGCTGGCTCCAGCCGGCCGTCTGGTTCAGCCGGCCTCCGACCTCGATGCTGGCGTTCGCGCTGATGGTGCGCAGTGCCCCGAACTGCGTGTCGTACTCCGCGCGCAGCGTGCCGGACAGCTCGCTGGTCGGGCTGGCGCGCACGATCAGCGAGACGGGGGAGTAGTTGGTCTCCAACGTGCCCTGGAAGCTGGTCTGGAACTGCCGGTCGAACTGGGCGGCGTTGGCGTCGGTGTAGTAGCTCTGCTGGACCGAGACGGTGAGGATCTCGTTCGCCACCGACGGGCTGCCCCCCTCGGCGCGTCTTGCATAGAGGCGGTTGTTCAGCCCGTAGGTGATCTGCGTGACGTTGCCGACGATCGAGTCGACGCCCTCGAGTCGTACGATCTGGTCGAAGTTGTCGACCGCCGTGATCCGCTTGAGGTTGAGCCAGGGCTCGATCACGTGCTTCATCCGCTCCGAGTAGCCGCTGTTCGGCGTGTCCCAGACCTTGACGAATACCGGGCCGGTGATCTGCGTCTGCATGTCCACGAAGGACCGGGAGATCCCGTTGTCCAGCTGGCGCCCGGTCATCTCGTCGATGCTCTCGGTCCAGTAGGTCTGACGCCAGCTGAGGGACGAGTTCAGGGTCAGAAACGGCCAGCGGGTGAACGGCACACGGACCAGCGGGTTCAGGTCGAGCCGGGTCAGTCCCGAGTCGACCTCCCGGTCGTCGAACCTCGAGCGTCGCAGCAGGTTCGCGTACTCGCTCGTGAAGGCGAAGTAGACCGGTGAGCCGAGCAGCGGGCGCTCGGCCTGGTCGAATGACATGCGCGGGCTGGCCCCGTACAGCGTGGCTTCGGTGTCCCCGAAGAAGGTCTCGCTGACGTCCTCCGTGCCGCTGAGGGTGTAGGCGCCCCACGAGCCGGTGACGTTGCCGCCGAAGCTCCGGGACGAGTTGGACGCGTCGAAGATGTTGGTTTGATAGGTCTGCCGGACCGTGACGTCCGAGAAGTAGTCGATCTGTCCTCGGGCCCTCAGCGCGTTCGAGATAGGGTGCTGCGCGCTGCCACGCAGCTCGTAGCTGCGCCGGCCCGGTAGGGTCGTCTCGCCGGTGCCGGTGCCGAAACGGTCCACGATCGTCGTCTCGTGCTCGTTGAGCTGATATGTCCGCAAGTTGCCCTGCGACCCCGGGCCGAGTACGTAGCGATACTCGGCACCGAGCCCTTGACCGGTCGCCGCGAACCAGTCATGAAAGACCGTGGCGTCATGACTGCGGTTGATGGCCAAGAAGAACGCGTTGCTGATCGAATTACCGCGGATGGTCGAGGCGCCGTATGTTGGCATCAGGATGCCCGTGGCCCGGCCATCCTCCTGGATCGGATAGTACATGGCCGGCAGATAGAACAACGGCACGCCCTTGACCTTCAGCACAGAGTTGCGCAGCACGGCGTACTCGTCGAGGTTGATCGTCGCCGAGCTGACCGTGACCTCCCAGCGGGGGGTCGGCTGGACACACGAGGTAAACCCCCCACGGGTGAGCCGATACGTGCGCGAGCCGATCTTCTCGATGATCTCGCCCCAAAATCGTATCTCCGGCTCCTGGGTGCCGAACAGGCTGGGTTCGATGTCCTCGACAAGTAGGGTGGATCCCTCTGCGTTGTAGAACGTGCCGGTCACCGTGTCGATGTCGAACTCCACCCGGTCGGCGGCGATGCGCCCGCCGTCCGAGGTGAACACGACGTTGCCAGACGCCACCAGCCGAAACTCGTCGGAGAAGATGTCCACCTGGTCGGCGTAAAACTGCCAGGCCCCACCGTTGATCTCCACCTCGCCGGTCAGCCGCGTGTGGTTGTCGGCGAGCAGCTCGAAAAGAAAACTCCGCTGGTCGTTGATGCCGGGCACGACCTGGGCACGCGCCGCGCCGACCGTCACGGCGATGACGAGGAAGCCGAGGAGGAGCAGGCGCATCATCCGACCGGCGCGGACGTCTTTCTCGGTGTCCGCGCGACAGTCCTCACTAGACTCCTTGAACAACATTTATCGTGACAATTGAGTCAAGTTTTGATCGTGTGTTTTCCCTGTCACACGACAGCCTTCGTTCAAGGAGTCTAGCTCCCGCGTGGCGGGGCTGTGAGAAAAGCTCGGCTAGCGAGGCGGAGCCAACCGAAAAGCGGCCTAGCGCTGTTGCGTCGATCGTCGTCCGGGCGGTCTGAGGCGCAGCGTTGCTGGCACTTCCGAAGAGTATCATCTCGGTCGTTTGAGCGCCGAGCGCACCTCGCCGACGAGGACGATCGAACCGGTCACACACACGGTCCGCGATCCGCGCCAGGCCGTCTCGACGGCGTGCCAGGGGGTTGGGTCGGCGGTGACCGGTGTCGACGCGGCGCGCCGCCGCACCCGCTCGGCGAGCTCGATCGCGGGGACGGCACGTGGGGTGCCGGGCGCGGTGCAGACAAACCGGGTGGCGCATGGGGCGAGCGCGCCGACGATGCCGTTGAGGTCCTTGTCGCGCATCGCCCCGAGTACGATCGGGAGCCCGGTTGGAAACGTCGCGCGCAGGTAGGTCGCGAGTGCCGCCGCCGCGGCCGGGTTGTGTGCGGCGTCGAGCAGGATCGCGCCGCGGTCGCCGACCGTCACGAGCTCCAGGCGGCCCGGCCAGACGACCGTGGAGAGCCCGGTGACGATGGCGTCGGCGCCGACCGGGATCCCCATGTCCGAGAGTGCCTCGAGGAGCCGGATCGCCCCGGTCGCGTTCGACACCTGATGGACGCCGGCAAGCCCGAGCCTGAATGAGGGATACCGGCGCCGCGGGGTGGTGACCTGGATCTCAGTCCGGTCCCCGACGCGGGCGACCCGCACCGTGGTCCCGTCGTCGGCGCGCACCAGCCGGGCGCCACGTTGCCGGCAGGTCTCCTCGAACAGTGCCACGATCGCTGGGGTCGTCTCGGTCGTCACAACAACCATGCCGGCCTTGATGACCCCCGCCTTCTCGGCGGCGATCGCCTCGAGCGTGTCGCCGAGATACTGGCGGTGCTCCAGCCCGATAGCGGTGATGACACCGGCGATCGGTGTCACGATGTTCGTCGCGTCGAACCGTCCGCCCAGACCGACCTCGAGCAGCGCCAGGTTCACACCCGTTCGGCGAAACCATGACAGCGCGATCGCCGTGGTGGCTTCAAAGAAGGTCGGCAGGTGCCGCAGCCGCCCAGTGGCTCGCAACCCCTCGACCTGCTCGTGGAGCCGCGCCGCTTCCCGGCGGAGCTCCCGTTCAGGGATCGCCGTGCCGTCGACGACGAAACGTTCGGCGAGGACCTGCAGGTGGGGCGACGTGTAGCGTCCGACCCGATGACCGGCGGCGCGTAGCGCGGTGTCGGCCATGGCCACCACCGACCCCTTGCCGTTGGTGCCCGCCACGATGACGGTGCGGTACGACGACTGCGGGTCTCCCATCGCCCGGACAAGCAGGCGGATGGTGTCGAGCCCCGGCCTGATCCCGAAGCGCTCGAGAGCGAACAGCGCGTCCAGTGAGTCCATGTACGGCTGGATGGCAGGGCCGCGTGCTAAGGGCCCGCGCAAGCCTAACTTCCCATTGTGGACCGCCGATGCATCCCGAGGCTGGCGGCGTTAGGCCGTTCTTCACAGGGGTCGAATACTGCCGGGATGCTCCCTCCTCGCGCCTGGCAATGGCCGGGCGCGGCATGAGTACGACGCCCCAAAAGGAAACCTGTTCTTGCGCGGACCCTAAACTGCGCCTCAGACCGACGAGCGAGGACGGCGCAGCCTCGCCAGCAGAGGCTTGTCCTCCAGCCCAGCTCTGCGGGCTCCGCGTGTCATGACAATGTACTCAAACATGACGATGTTACCCATTGGCGATGTCTAGTCGAGTGTCTTCTCTGGCGCGCGACCGGGGTCCCGCGCGGCCGGGGGCGGGATCGTGTCGCTGGGGGCCTCCGGTGGGACTGCGCCCATGAACCGCAGCGTCCGGGCGATCATGGGCCTGAGCTCCCGCCGGTTCACGATCATGTCGACCATGCCGTGTGCGAGCAGGAACTCACTCCGCTGAAAGCCGGCTGGGAGCCGCTGCCGGATCGTTTGCTCGATCACCCTCGGGCCGGCGAATCCGATCAGCGCCCCCGGCTCCGCGATGCTGACGTCGGCGAGCATCGCGAAGCTCGCGGTCACCCCGCCGGTGGTCGGGTCCGTGAGCACGGCGACATAGGGCACGCGGGCGCGGTCGAGCTGCGCGAGCGCCACGCTGATTTTCGCCATCTGCATCAGCGAGAGCGTGCCCTCCATCATCCGCGCGCCACCCGAGCAGCAGACGATGACCAGTGGATGGCGTCGGGCGGTCGAGCGCTCCGCGGCCCGTGTGATCTTCTCGCCCACCACCACGCCCATGCTGCCGCCGATGAAACCGTACTCCATGGCGGCGATCTCGACCGCCAGTCCCTCGATGGCGCCGGTGGCGGTGATCACCGCGTCGCGCAGCCCGGTGGCGGCCATCCCCTCGTGCAACCGCTGCGCGTACGGTTTCCGGTCGACGAATCCCAGCGGGTCGTTCGAGACCAGGCCGGCGTCGTGTTCCTGCCAGACCCCGTCGTCGAGCAGCGAGCGCAGCCGCGCGGCGGCGTCGAGGCGAAAGTGGTGGGCGCACGAGGGACAGACACGCAGGTTCGCGGCGAGGTCCTTGTTGTAGAGGATCTGCGCGCACCCCGGACACTTGACCCAGAGACCCTCCGGGACCCGGCTGGGCTCTGAGGCCGCCGTCATCGGCCGTCTGGCCTTCTTGAACCACGCCATGCGTCGAGCTTACCCCAGGTATTGGATCCTTGATCCGTGCGCGTCGATCCAGCACGGGCCGTCACTGGATCCGAAGCTGGCGAAGCCCTCCGGCTTCTCCCGCCTTCTGTCTCTTGCTCCCGCGGGTGATCCGTCAGCGCGGCACGTAGTACCGGGTGCCTCGACCCATCCCGCGCACCTGCTTCAGGAGGTCGTTTATCGCTGTGTCGCCCCACTCCAGATCGACATGGGAGGTCTCGACCACCAGCAACGGCGTCGAGACGTAGTGGAAGAAAAAGTGCGTGTAGGCGTCGTTCAACTCGCCAAGATACTCGGGGTCGGGCGGGGTCTCGCCATTCTCCCGGTACTCTCGCTCCCGCGACCGGATGCGGCGTCGCAGGACGTCGGTGGGAATCTGGAGATAGATGACGAGATCGGGCGGCACCACATCCCCCTGCAGCAGATCGTAGAGCCGTTGGTAGATAAACAGCTCGTTGTCGTCCAGGTTCAGGAAGGCGTAAATCTTGTCCTTGTCGAACAGATAGTCCGACACCGTCTGCTGGTTGAACAGGCTGGACTGGTGCAACCCGACCTGCTGGCGGTGACGGGCCAGTAGCGAGAACAGCTGGGCTTGGAACGCGGCGCCCGCGCGCCCCACCGTGAAATCGGCGAGGAACGGGTTGTCGGTGTCATCGAGCACCACCTCCCCGTCGAGACGAGCACCCAGCCGCGTCGCGAGCGCCGACTTCCCGACCCCGATCGGGCCTTCGATCGCAATGTGGCGGAGCTCCACCGTGGGGCGAGTATACCAGTCCGCGCAGGAGGTCCGCGCCCATCGGAACCAGGTATGCGCGGCGGGTGGCCGCCTCGGCCCGTCCGGATCGCGTGATATCATGCGCTGACCTATGCTCCCTCGACGCGCCGTGTACTGGCCTGGCGCGGCATCGATCACGACGGGTGTCAGTGGCACGCCGGACTTTCACCGCGGACTGCTAGCCAAGCTGCGCCTCAAGCCGACACGTGAACGCGGCGCGCCACCTCGCTAGCAGAAGCTTTTCTCAGAGCCCCGCTACGCGGGGGCTAGACATCTCCGCGCGACATGGAAACTTGCTTCAATCGTTACGATGTCACCCGTAGGAGATGTCGAGCGGCCCGCGGTGCATGCGGTTGGCGTATGCTGCTCGTCCTGTTCCTGGTGCTCACCCTCACGCGATGCGTCTTGGCGCCTCCTCCGGCGCCGATCCCCGTGATCGTCTCGTACGAGCAGAAGCTCGCCTGGATTCTGAGGCTCGAGGACCAGCGTCTCCTCCGCGACCCGGCGCTGGGGGAGCCCGAGGACACCCCGTCGGTCGAGGGTGAGGACCCGGCAGCGTCCCCGGGAGGCGCCGCCGCAGCCGGGGTCCTCAGCCTGCCGCAATCGGCGACACCCGACTTGCTCCGTCTCATCGAGGACCCCAGCGCCGCGATCCGGCGACGGTCCGCGGTGGCGATCGGTCGGGTCCGTCTTGCCGATGGCGTCCCGGCGCTGGTGAGCGCACTGACCGACCCGCAGATGGAGGTGCGGGAGATCGCGGCGTTCGGTCTGGGGCTGATTGGCGACCCGGCGGCGGCCGAGCCGCTGGTCGAGGCGCTGCGGGACGTATCTCCGGTCGTTCAAGGACGGGCCGCGCAGGCGCTTGGAATGCTGGGAGCGAGGGGGACGCTCGACGCGATCCAGTCGATGGTTGCGATGCACGTGACCGAAGCCTATGCGGTCGACCCCGAGGAGCTCGCCTATCCACTGACACCACGCATCGAGGCGTTCAGGTCCGGGCTCTACGCGCTGGCGGCGCTCGGGTCCTACGACGCGCTTGCGGCGACGATCCTGACCGAGAAAGGGGACCCCGTCCTGTGGTGGTGGCCCGTGGCCCACGCCTTGACGCAGGTCGACGACCCCAGGGCCGCGGGCCCGCTGCGAGCCATGGCTGGCATCCAGGGCAGCATCGGGGTGGCGATCGCAGCCCGCGGACTCGGCGCGCTCGGTGACACCTCGGCCTTGCCGGTGCTGGTCGAGCTGCTCGACCGGCGGCGCCGGGACGCGCGTGTCGTCATCACCGCCGTGCGGGCGCTGGCCGCGCTCGGCGACGACAAGGCGGCGCCGGCGTTGCGCCGCCTGCTGCAGACACCAGACCTCGACTCGGCGCTGCTGCTGGAGCTGGTCGAGGCGCTGGGGGCGGTCGGCGAACAGCGCTCGACTGACGTCATGATCGAGCTGCTGTCACATCCGTGGTCGCCGCTGCGTGGGGCCGCCTTGCGGGGGTTGGCGCGGCTCGACGCCGATCTCTTCTTGCTGGTGCTCTCTGGGCTGCAGCCCGACTCCGAGTGGCAGGTCCGCGCCGATCTCGCGAATGCGCTGGCCTTTGTGGACCCGGATGTCGGCGCCTTCCGGTTGACGTTGATGCTCGGGGACGAGGACCGGCGTGTGATTCCCGCGGTCCTCCGATCGCTGGTGACGCTGCGGGCACCGAGCGCGGTTGACATGTTACTGGCACAACTGTCCGACGGCGACGTGGTGGTCCGCAAGACGGCCGCGACGCTGCTCGGGGAGCTGGAGGTGAGCCAGGCGGTCGAGGCGCTGGCCACCGCGTATCGGGACGCGGCCGGCGACCGGTCGTATCTGGCGCGGGCGGCCATTGTTGATGCGCTCGCCCGGATCGGCGGCCCACCCGCGCTCAAGACGTTGCGGGCGGCAGTGGAGGATCCCGACTGGGCCGTCCGCGTGCGTGCGGCCCAGCATCTGGCGACGCGCGATCCGTCGATCGATGCCGAAACGGCGATCCGACCGGCCCCGTTGCGGTTTCCCTTCGAGGCGTATCGGTCGCTGGATTTGGTGACCCCGTCGGTCTCACCCCATGTCTTCATCGAGACCGACCGGGGCACCATCCAGATCGAGCTGGCGGTCAACGAGGCGCCGCTGACCGCCGACAACTTCATGCGTCTCGCCCGTTCCGGTTTCTACAACGGGTTGCTGGTGCATCGGGTCGTGCCCAACTATGTTGTGCAGACGGGCGACCCGCGCAGCGACAGCGAGGGCGGGCCCGGGTACACCGTTCGCGATGAGCTGAGCCCGTTGCCCTTTCTGCGGGGTACAGTCGGGATGGCGTTGGACTGGGCAGACACGGGCGGCAGCCAGTTCTTCATCACCAGCTCGCCGCAGCCGCAGCTCGACGCCCGCTACACCGTGTTTGGGAGGGTGATCGCCGGCATGGAGGTGGTGGACCAGCTGCGGCGCGGCGATGTGATCCGGCTGATACGTGTGTGGGACGGCACGACCCCGCCGACCTAGAGAGGGTTCGGTGAGCAACCCGCTCCCGAGCGCCTGAAGCCAGAGAGACGACAGACCGGGTCTTTCGGCGTCGATCCACCGTACAAAAAAAGGGGGCGATTGCGCGCCCCCTTTTTTCTAAATCGGGAAGAGCTTAGCGCTTCTTCCCACCCTTCTTGGCAGCCGTCTTCTTCACTGCCGTCTTCTTCACTGCCTTCTTCTTCACTGCCTTCTTCTTCGTCGCTTTCTTCTTTGCTGCCTTCTTCTTCGCCATTCTTCCTCCCTTGGAAGGTGGTCGCTCAGTAGGCTACCTGCACCGAAACATTACACAACAGGTGGTCTGAGCCTCCCACCCTCATACCAGATGTAGATTATGGGTGAGACAACGAGCGTGTCAAGCACAAATTGCGACAAAAGTCAAAACGCGCTCGTCCCGTCCGGGACATCACTATCGGTTGATGAGGGCGAAACCTGTAGCGCTGCGGGAGAGAAGCGGGGCCGTGAGAGAAGCTCGGCTGGCGCTAGAGGACACTCGTTCGGGACTCCTGTTTCTCGGTGTGACGTTCGTTGGCCAGGACGATCAACCGGTCGAGCAACGCCGGATAGCTCAGCCCGCTGGCCGCCCACATCTTCGCGTACATGCTGATCGTGGTGAAGCCCGGGTGGGTGTTGATCTCGTTGAGGAAGATGCGGCCGGTGTTCCGCTTGAGCAGCAGGTCGACACGCGCCATGCCTGCGCCGTCGATAGCACGGAACGCAGCGATCGCCAGCCGCTGGATCTCGTCGGTCTGTGTGGGTGTTAGCGCCGCCGGGATGACCGTCTCCGAGCTGTCGTCGAGATACTTGGCCTCGTAGTCGTAGAAGTCGCGAGACGGGATGACCTCGCCGGGCACCGACACCTCGGGGTCGTTGTTGCCGAGCACGGCGCACTCGATCTCGCGGCACGACGTCACACCCTCCTCGACAACGATCTTCCGGTCGAACTCGGCTGCGAGGTCGATCGCGCTCGACAGCGTGTCGCGATCCATCGCCCGTGAGATGCCCACGCTCGAACCGAGGTTGGCCGGTTTGACGAACAGCGGGAACCGGAGTCGTCCAGTCAGCTCGGACACGATACCGGGCCGGTCCGCCTGCCAGTCCCGTCGCAGCAGGATGTCGTGCCGCACGATCGGCAACCCGCTCGCGGCGAACAGCACCTTCATGACCGCCTTGTCCATCCCGACGGCTGCGGCGAGGACACCGGCCCCGACATAGGGGATGTTGGCGAGCTCGAGCAGACCTTGCAGGGTGCCGTCTTCTCCGTAGGGGCCGTGCACGATCGGGAAGATCAGGTCGAGCGCCAGGCCGGTGACGATCGCGTGACCTGCGTCGTCGGACACGGAGTCGGCGCCGACCCCGCGTTCGACCGTGAGCATCGTCTCGTCACCAGGGTGCGCGACGAGATGCAGTTCCCGTGTGGCGCGCGTGGCGCGCCCGGGCTCGAGCCGGGCACGCGCGATCGTGTCGGCGGCCGATGCCAGTGTCGGGGGGTGTTCGGCCAGGACCCAGCGGCCATCCTGCTCGATCCGGATGGGTACCGGCTCGTAGCGCTCACGGTCGAGATTGGCGAAGATTGCGGCCGCCGACGCGAGCGACACCGCGTGCTCGCTCGAGCGACCGCCGTAGATGATGCCGATGCGAAGACGTCTCACCTGGGAGCGACGGGCCCGCGCGAAGGACACGGGTCACGAAGACACGATCGTCCGACCGCTGTGTAGTATACGCCCGTGTCCGGAGGTTTCTCGTTTCGTGTGACCCACCGCGACGGCGGCGCGCGCGTGGGCGAGCTCCGGACGCCCCACGGCCTTGTGCGGACACCGGCCTTCGCCCCGGTCGGCACCCGGGGGGCGGTCAAGGCGGTCACCCATCGCGACCTGCTCGGCCTTGGCGCCGAGATGATCCTGGCCAACGCCTATCACCTGCATCTGCGCCCGGGCGCGGCGCTGGTGGCGCGGGCCGGTGGTCTCCACCGCTTCATCGGCTGGGACCGGCCGATCCTGACCGACAGCGGGGGGTACCAGGTGTTCAGTCTCGGGGACCGGCGGACGATCGACGAAGACGGGGTCTCGTTCCGCTCCCACCTCGATGGCCGCCTGCAGCGGCTGACGCCGGAGAGTGCCACCGACATCCAGGTCCGGCTCGGTGCCGACATCGCGATGGTGTTCGACGAGTGCACCAGCTATCCGGTGTCCGAGGACCGGGCACGCGACTCGATGGAGCGCACGTTGCGGTGGGCGTGTCGGGCCCGGGAGCGGTTTCTGGCGATCGCCGGGGACCCGGGCGCCTTCGACGGCGAGGTCACCAACCCCGGTCAGGCCCAGTTCGGGATCGTGCAAGGTGGCGTATACGACCGGTTGCGCGAGCAGAGTGCACGGGACACGGTGGCGCTCGGGTTCGAGGGGATCGCCATCGGCGGGTTGAGTGTCGGCGAACCGGTCGAGGTGATGTATGACGTCGTGGCAGCCACGACGGTGATGCTACCCGACGACCGCGTCCGGTATCTGATGGGCACCGGCATGCCGGACGACCTGGTCGAGTGTGTGGCCCGGGGCGTCGACCTCTTCGACTGTGTGCTTCCCACCCGCAACGCACGAAACGGCCAGCTCTTCACGCGCGCGGGGCCGTTGTCGATCAAGCAGGCGCGGTTTGCTGAGGACCCGCGGCCCCCGGATCCAGACTGTGGGTGCTACACGTGCCGGCGCTTCTCGCGAGCCTATCTCCGGTATCTGTTTGTGGCGGGCGAGATGACGGCAAGCACCCTTAACACGCTGCATAACATACACTTCTATCTTGACACGATGCGGCGAATGAGAGAAGCTATCATGTTTGGCGCGTTTGAGAGCTTCAGGCAACGATTCCACGAGACGTTCTCTCGACATCGACGACCCCCGCTAGAGATCTTCTGAGGGTGACAGCGTGACGTGCCTGGGAGACCGTCCGAGCCGATAACGGCGACGGGAAGCGAGATGGCTCGTGGCCGTTCGTGTGCGCAGGACTCCTGATGGCTGGTGTCGATCTGCCGACGGTCTTCGCGATGGCGTCGCCGTCTCAGGGCGGGACGGGCCCTGTCTGGGTGCAGTTCCTGCCGTTCGTCCTGATCCTGGCGATCTTCTACTTCATCATTCTGCTGCCGATGAAACGGCGGCAGAAGAAGGTGCAGGAGTTCCGGGCGGCGCTGAAAGTGGGAGACAAGATCATCACGACCAGCGGCATCTACGGCAGCATCACGAAGATGAACGAGCGATCGGTGCAGCTGCAGGTCGCCGACAAGGTCCGGATCGAGGTCTCACGCGCGGCCGTTGGCGGGCTTCAGGGGCAGGACCCGGTGGTGCAGGATTCCGGGTCGATGTCGTGAGCGCGTAGCCGCGAAAACGACAGGCCAAGGCGCGCACGTGGGGTTTTGGGTCCCCGCGCAGCGCCCGCGAGGGGTTCGGGCGTAGCCCCGACTCAGGAACACGTCATGGCAAAGAACCTGCGCTGGAAGGTTGGCGGGATCGCGTTCGTCGTTGTGGTGGCCGTCTTTGCGGTCTACCCGCCGGAGGACCAGATTCGTCTTGGTCTGGACCTGCGTGGCGGCGTGCATCTGGTGCTGCGGGTGCAGACCGATGACGCGTTGCGGGTCGAGACCGAGACCAGCGCCGAGCAGCTGAGCGAGCAGGCCATTGTCGACGGCATCGTACTGACCTCGGTCACGGCGGTCTCTCCGACCGAGATACGGATCGAGGGTGTGCCCCCCGACCGGGACCAGGAGCTCCGGCGGATTGCCGATGAGCTGCTGCAGGCGATCTACGACCGCGAGTCGGGGGCGGGTGGTGCCTACACCTACCGGATGCGGTCGGGTGTAGAGCGGGCGCTGCGAGAGGAGTCGGTGCGGCAGGCGCTGCAGACGATCGAGCGCCGTGTCAACGAGCTCGGTGTGGCCGAGCCGATCGTCGCGCCGCACGGCGTGTCCGGCGACCAGATCCTGGTGCAGCTGCCGGGCGTCGAGGATGTCGCCGGCGCGAAGGAGATCATCCGCTCCACGGGGCTGCTCGAGATCAAGCTCGTCGAGGACGGACCGGCCCCGTCGCGCGAGGTGTTGCTGCAAACGAGAAACGGCGTCCAGCCGCCGGACATGCAGGTCGTGTTCGGTGTGACCGGAGCGCTCGGGGGGGCCGGCTCGACCGACTACTACCTGGTGCGGCGCGTGGCGGGGATCACCGGCCGGGATCTGCGCACCGCCGGACCGACGATCGACGAGTACAACCAACCGGCGATCAGCTTCTCCTTCAACCGGGAAGGCGCGCGCAAGTTCGGAAATTTCACCAGCGCAAATATCGGGCGCAGCCTGGCGGTCATCATGGACGACCGGGTCGAGTCGGTAGCGACGATCCAGGAACGGATCTCCGCCGAGGGCCGGATCACCGGCACGTTCTCGCAGCAGGAGGCATCGGACCTGGCGTTGATTCTCCGGTCAGGCGCACTGCCCGCCTCGTTGACCTATCTCGAGGAGCGGACCGTCGGTCCGACCCTGGGCGCCGACTCGATTCGCGCCGGGGTCATCGCGTCGGTCGCGGGGCTGACCGCCGTGGCGTTGTTCATGCTGGGCTACTACCGCCTGTCCGGGATCAACGCGGTCGTGGCGGTGGCGCTGAACCTTCTGATTATGTTGGCGTGCATGGCCTACGTCGGGGCGGTGCTGACGTTGCCGGGTATCGCCGGGTTCATCCTGACGATCGGCATGGGGGTCGACTCCAACGTGCTGATCTTCGAGCGGATCAAGGAAGAGCTGGGCGCGGCCAGGGGGGTGCGCGCCGCCGTATCGGCCGGGTTCGACCGAGTCTTTCTGACTATTGTCGACACCCACGTCGCGTCGCTAATAGCGGCCGCCTTCCTGTTCCAGTTCGGGTCAGGGCCGATCAAGGGCTTCGCGACGACCCTGTTTTTCGGTCTCATCTCGAACGTGTTCACGGCGGTGTTCGTGTCGCGAACGATATTCGAGACGATTCTCACGCGTCATCGGGAAGCGACGTTGAGCATCTGACCTACAGGAGACGGGAGAAAGCCTCAGGGATGCCGCCATCCAGTTTATTAGCGCCCGGCCGTCCTGGAACATCGCTGCGGGACACCATGCGGCCTTGCGAACGACGTCATTGACGGCCACGGGTATGCCTATCTTCAAGAACCCCAACTTCGACTTTCTCAAGTGGCGCTGGCCTGCTGTGGGTGTGTCGCTGCTGGTCATCGTCGCAGGTGCCGTCGCCATGGCGATGCAGGGCGGGCCCGCGTTCGGCATCGACTTCTCTGGCGGCACGATCCTGATCGTGCAGTTCGACAACCCGGTCACCGAGGAC
>Ga0310122_10001626_pt1 | contig 14345 bp, 11 predicted proteins | sample CB6_Bottom_1051__FD_203503 | JGI IMG/M metagenome (GOLD analysis project Ga0310122, IMG submission 203503) | Marine microbial communities from Western Arctic Ocean, Canada - CB6_Bottom_1051 | ecosystem: Environmental > Aquatic > Marine > Oceanic | place: Canada: Western Arctic Ocean | collected...
CAGCGCTGTCGCATCGTCGCGGTCGATGGTCATGCCGTAGTCGCCGAGCAGCAGCGGCTGGTAGGCTGCGACCGTGACGTCCGAGATCACATACATGGTCTGATCTATGCCATCGATTGTGATCGAGTAATCGACCTGATATGACTGACCGGCCTTCAGCAGCACCTTCTCGGTCGTGCATTCCGTCAGCGCCATGACGGTCGAACCGCTGGTCGCCTCCCGGACGGTCAGTGCGATGGTCATCTCGCCGACCCCTCGCTGGCTCGAACGGGCGTTGCATCCGACATCAGTCGGAACCTCCGCCACGCCGAGGTTCTCGACCGACAGCACGGCGCTGTGGCTGCCGCTGACCGTTGCGCCGCTGGCGAGGCCAGTGATGTTGAAGCCGGCGGCGACGAGATTCCGACCGGTGACCGTGTCCTGATGGTTGTTTAAATCAGCAAAATCGAGGATGGTCGATTGGCTCGGCTGATGGATGCCCCAGTTCAACCAGTAGGAGGCTGGCAGAATGCACCAATCCCCTCTCGACTGAGCGCCGTTGAGGAAGTCCTTGTGCTGCCATCCAGGCGCCGTGCCGGTGTCCTCGTAAGCAAGACAGCCGGTCGCCATCGAATCCCAGTCCTCACTCTCCGACATGTGGATGATGGTGTCGGTCGGCTGGCTTCTGAGGTCATCGAGCACCTCTAGGTCATCCATCGCACCTAGCCCTCCCATGTCCCAGAAGCCGTTGTCGTAGATCGGCCAGGTCACGAGGCAGATCAGGGCGGCGACGATGATCGAACCGACGGCGAGATTGCGACTCTTCGCCGGCGTCACCCGAGCGCCCTGCGCCTGCACCATCAGCCATCTGGCGCCGAAGTACAGGACTGTGAACAGGAACACCCCCGTCAATACCCACGGGATGGTGTTGAACACCTCCGCCAACCAAGGCTCTCTGACCCCGCACGACAGTCCAGCGTGCGTGTTCAGTTGACAGAAGTCCTTCCTGTTCTTACCGTACAGGTCGAGGAAGATGTTGATCGAGAAGACCGAGATGAACCAGACGTGAGCCAGATAGATGGCGCCGCCGGTGGCGAACCACGGATCCTCGGCACCACGCTTCTCGCGGCCGCCGAGAATCGGCGGCAGAACGAGTATGCCGACCGGTATACCGGTCAGGAAGGAGCCCCACCACGCCGCGTTCCAAGCGATGACCGGCGTGCCGAAGAAGCCGCCGATGGCATCCGGCAGCGGTATGTCGAACTGGGGCAGGTACTCGCCCCAGCGCAGGTAGCCGTAACTGAACAGGACGTACCAGTCGGGGAAGACGAAGCCAGCCTGAGCGAACGGGTCGGCGGAAGAGTGAAGGGGTGGTGGGATCAGCCAGCAGTAGAACGCCAGAACCATCAATATGGATGCGGCGATGATGCTGTCGCGCAGCACTTCGGAGGGCCAGAACGGCGCCCCCATGTGCAGTCGCTTCCGCTCCTTCTCAGCCACCTGCAGCTTGTCGCGCTCGGTGATGTAGGTGTCAGCGATCCGCCCGAACCTCTCCAGTACCCCCATTCAATTCACCTCCTCTCTATCAATGCGGCTCCGCGATTCCCTGCACCCAGACGATGAACAGGTGGATGATGATCAGAGCGGTGACGACCACCGGCAGCACGAAGACATGGATGAAGTACATCCGAGTGACCGTCTGGCCCGACAGGCTGGAACCGGCGAACATCGCTGTCGCCACCCACTTGCCGATCAGCGGCGTCGAGCTTGCCATGTTTATCCCGATGGTCGCGGCGCCAAAGGCGAGCGCGTCCCACGGCAGCAGATAGCCCGAGTAGCCGAAGAAGATGGTGAAGAACATCAGCGCGACGCCGATAAGCCAGTTCAACTCGCGCGGGTTGCGGTAGGCGCCGGTGAAGTAGACCCGGCACATGTGCAGGAACACCGCTGCTACCATGAAGTGGGTCGCCCAGTGGTGGATCGATCGCATGATGTAACCGAACGGCAGTTGAGTCATGATGTACTCCATGCTCTGGTAGGCCGGGGTCGGGTCGCCATCGCCACCGGGGACGTAGTAGAATCCGAGTATGGTGCCGGTGATGATGAGGATGATGAAGGCGATGAAGGAGATTCCACCGAGGCAGTACAGAGGATACCAGTACCAGATTATCCTCAGTTTGTACTTCTCGGAGTGAGTCAGCGGCATCTGCCTGTGCATGCTGCTGTACGCTTCGCTGCTCATGGCCCAGTAGTCCTGAATCCGGAACCGGGTGTCCATCCATGAGAACACCCAGAGGAAGGTCTTCTCCAGCAGACCCATCTCACCGGTCGATTCGACGGCTCTTAGCACCTCCTTGCGCGGAATCTCCTCACGCTCCTTGCGCAGCGTCATAGCGATGATGATCAGAATGAACACGAGGAACAGCCAGAGAAGAGTGAATTCGAGCATCTCCGTCACCTCAGTCGCAATACGTGTACCAGTCGGCGAAGTCGCTGAGCGCTTCTATGGTGTCGCCGTTCATCTTGAATGGGATCAGGGGCATGCCGACCGGCGCTGGCCCACCGGTCCGTTTGATGCCGATGAAATCGAATTGTGTGCCGGTGATCCGGTTCCGATTGCTGTTCTTCTCGATGACGGTCGGATCGAACCGGCTCGAATGGCAGATGCAGAACAGCTTGTTGCCACCCGAGTCGACGCCACCAGGCAGCCACGAGTCGGCGGTGAAGTCGTTCGCCACCAGTTGCCAGCCGGGGATGCAACAGAGGTGCGGGCAGCGACTGAAGACGATGATCAGGTTGTCGTGCATCGCCAGCGGAGCGAACACCGGGTCGTCGTTCACTTCACCGCCCCAGCCGATGTACTTGCCGGTCGAATCATAGCCATCCTTGTACTGAATGCGCGGTCTGCCCGCCGCCAGAGGAGTGCCCTTGTTCTCGGAATCGGGGATGTACAGAACATTGACCGGCAGACCGCTCCAGACGCCCTGCGCGCCGGCCATGCCGGTCTCCGACTTCTCTGCCTGCGCCACGAAGGCCGGCTTGGTCATCGCCTGCAGATGCATAGATCCGAACCAGATGGTGTCCTCCTGTCCCTTCGGCACCCAGTAACGGACCGCTTCGTCGCTGTCCTGACCGCCCGAGGCCCCCATCAGCATCGATGCGAATCCGATGGTGCCGAGGCAGGCTGTGGTGATGATCCCGGCGGCGCTGTTGAACGAGTGCCTGACGAAGTCGCGCCGGTCGATCAACCGCTGACCACCGGCGGTGATCTCCTCATCGGCACCGGGCGCCGGTCGGAGCCTGAAGTTCCTGTTCATGCCTCATCCCCTCAGAAATCGTAGTTGTACCAGCCCTCTGGGTCCTTCACAGGGATGTACTTGTTCCGCCGATGCTTGATGACGACGAGGTCGGGCATCACATAGCGAAGATGCAGTATGCCGATGATGATGACGGTCAGCAGCAGCATCCCCAGATGGAACGACAACTGCTGCTGGTCCCACCCGTTCATCAGACCGTAGGTCAGTGTGAAGGCCCAGTACAGTGTCCAGAAGACGCCCCATAGGGCGATGATGATCACCAGAACCGACTCACCGCTGGGGTGGATGCTGGCCCGGACCACGGCGCCGGGGGCGACCTCGTTGAAGACGCCGTGCTCGGTCGCTTCCTCATACTGCTGCTCGTTCAGCCCGACCCCTTCGAGGGCTCGTCGCGCGTCGTCGATGTTCACTTCGCCACGCCTGACCTGGCGCAGCAGTTTGACGATCACATCGTCCTTCACAGCTGGTCACCCCTTCGGAGATGCTTGATGCGCAGGTGCAGAAGGTTGCTGCGGCCGACATAGTGACGACTGAATCCGTAGCGGAGGAAGAAGCCGCAGAAGAGGAGCACCAGAATGACCGCACCGAAGCCCAGCAGACCGAGCCAGTGGGCTCTGAAAGCGGCCCCCATCTCGTGCAGGTCGACATGGTCTCCGATCGGAGCCGGGGGCTCCACCACGCCGTTGCCAGCGAACAACAATCGATGGTTGCCATCATCCACACCCTCGGCCATCACACCGGCGAGTCTGTTCCACTGGTCGCCCTGATTACCGTCGGCACCGTTCACCGAGTTACCGACCAATTGGATGGTCACGGGGCCGGTCCCCGCTTCGGGCGCCGTCCAGCTGACCTGCCAGGTCCGGTCGGTGGTCTTCGCCCCCGCCGTGGTGTGCGTCAGCGTGGTAGCATCATCCTGCCAGTTCTCGACCAGCGATTCAGAACCGGCGCCTGCGGTCAGGCTGCCGGCGCCGACACGCATCGAGAAGCCGGCACTGTTCGAGGCCGAGTTGATCTCGGGACCGCCGATGATCTGAATGGTCCAGTCATAGGTGGCGCCAGCCTCGTAGGTGGCCGGCACTCCATCGAGCAGGATGGCGACGTCATTCGTCGGGTCGGTACCATGGCAGGTGCAGCCGGCGACGGTGACATCCCCCACACCTTGGTCGCCCCCGATGCCGGTCGGCAGAGCGGTCGCAATGCCGGCGGTCAGCATGATGAAGAGCAGCGCCGTCGATGCAGCGAGGAATCGTCTCCTGCGATGCATCACAACGATACCTCTCATCAGGTGGTTATCGCCACCTGAATCGGGGCTATCAAGTTTGTCCGCGCAGACCTAAGATGAACAGCTGACGAGAGCCTCGCCGAATGCTCTGTCGTCAACCCTTTCCGACTCTCGTGAGAAGCCTCCTCGGAGCGCCCGCTGAAGGCCTCTCGATGGTGTGAGCTGCGGCCACCGTCCGTTCATCGCAGAGGGACTGGTCCGCCGGTGCTGTCACGCCTCCATCGGTGCAGGGTTTGAAGCGGTCGGCTGCTGTCCCACAGACTGATGGCCGAGCGCACATGGAAGAACATCTACGATCTCTCCGACGAACAGATCGACCAGTTGGATGAGGCGGAGAGCCGGATGGAGGCTCTCGATCTTGCCGAGTCCGAGAGGCTTCTGAACGCGATGCTCGACTTCGACCCTCACTGCGTGCCTGTGCTGTCGAACCTCGGACACCTGCATGGCCGCTATCTGAGCGATTTCGAGAAGGCCGTCGAATACTATGACCGGGTGCTGCGGATCGAGCCAGACAACGCCTGGGCGCGCGACGAGAGGCGGCGATACAAGCGATACGCCGGTTATGACTGACCAACCCTCGGTCTCGACTGGAACATCGTCACTCTCACCCCGGCCCCCATCTGCTCACTTTTCCTTCTCTTCCGGCCGAATAGAGTCATGAACCGTGCTGCTCAGATGTTGCCGGGCCCGCATTTGTCCTTCCAGCGGTCGATGACCGATTCGGTATTGAAAGTGCATTTGACCAAGATGTGGTGCGGTGAATTCCATAGGCTCCGGTGTCGGCCGTCGTCGGGTGGAGGACGGCGCGCTGCTCATCGCCGGGGTCGGCGGACTCGGCTGCGCATGGGCTCGGGCGGCGCATGCTCGCTGCAGCGAACACGCCGAACTGCTGCTCGTGGATGCCGATCCGGCGAGTCTCGAAGAGGCGGACCATGCGAATTGCATCAGGCTAGGCGAAGCGACGCATGGTGACGGCTGCGCCTCGATGCCCGAACTTGCCCGCGGCTGGCTGGCCGAGCGGACCGGGGCGTTGGTCAGGGTCCTCGAACCGGTGGAGATGATCATCATCCTGACGGCGCTCGGAGGCGGCGCCGGCACGGGTGCCGTGCAACTGCTCGCACAGCGAGCCAAGTCCCGTGGCGCCATAGTCATCACCGTCGTGGCGACACCGTTCGAAGAGCAGGTGACCCGCCTGCGCACGGCTCGTGCGTGGCTGCCTCGATTGGAAGATGCGAGCCACGCCTGCATCCGGCTGTCGCTGCCACGCCTGGCGTGGCGAGCCCGCGAGCGCGGCGTCGACTGGCGGGATGGCGGCGGATGGATCGAGGATCTGGTCGACGGTCTGGTTCGTACGCAGGCACAGGTCGGCCTGATCAACCTCGACCTGATGGATCTCCGGAGCATTCTGGAGCGGCCAGGTCGGGCGACGATGCTGGTCGCGCAGGGGCGTGCGAGCGACGCTCGTCGACTCGTACGACAGGCGCTGGCGGCACCGCTCGAACACGTGGCGCTGGATGGCGCTGCCGGCTGTCTGATCCAGATCGAGGGCGGCATGGATCTGACGCTCGGTGAGGTGAATGAGGTGACCGAGGCGTTCACCGCGAGACTGCATCCTGATTCCCAGGTGATCTTCGGGGCTCGGATGAGTCAGGCCCTGGACGGCGAGGTGCGCGTCGTGGCGGTGCTCGCAGGGCTCTGAACGACAGGTCACGGCAGACGTCAGGACCACCGGCACCACGCCGTCGTCGTTCAGTCGACCAGTTCGACGTCGTCATCATCGGGCTCATCGTCGTCGCCACCAGCCAGCTCGGTAGCCGGGATCAGCATCGGTTCCATATCGGCTTCGGCAGAACGCGATCGCGCCCCATCGGCTGGGGATTCGTTACCACCCGCCAGACTGGACCCGGTCGTCTCCGAGTCACTCCGGGCTGGCGCTGGCACAGTCGAACCGGTCGAATCTGAGGGTCCTTCACCAGCCATCTGGCTGCTGTCCGGAATCGCCACGGGGGCCGGTGCGCCGCCGGCTTCCGGGTCCGCTCGAGCGTCTCCAGTCACTCCTTCGGCGGAATCGACCGGTCGTATGATCGGCTTCGCGAGGGGACCGCCATATGCCACGGCCAGCGTCAGGGCTGTGATACCGTGACCCATCCCGAGGGTCGCCGGCAGACTGCCGAACAGTGGCAGGCCATCTGTCAGGTCGGTGAGCAGGATGATGCTGCCGGCGTAACCATAGCCGAAAGCGAGGGCCCAGAACAGGGCGTTCCTGTCGGTGAACAGACGGCTGCCCCCCTTCATCGAACGACTCGACAGCGACCAGACCGCGGTGAACACGGTCAGTGTCATCAGGAAGGCCTCCTCTGCCAGCATGACGACGTCGTCCGGGTCGCTGAACACCCGCCGCCACAGGCTGGCCATGTGCCAAGCCCCGAAGGCGAAGCAGAACAGTGCCCAGCGGTGCGCGAGCGCCGCGCCACCGACCGTCTTCAGGCTCTGTCGGAGGTGCTTCCTGCCGAGGAAGATGCCGAACGAATAGAGGCCGATGGATGCGGCGACGAAACCGAGCCAGATCAGCGGCTCCGGCTGCCTGCCTAGTCGATCCGGGATGATCTGGCCGAACAGCACGGCGATGGCACCGGCGACCAGCAGCTGCTCGAAGCCGGCTATGATCGCGAAGCGCCGCAGACCGCCGTCACGGGGCGTCTCGTCGGCGCATCTCATCCTGCCTCGGGTCCAGTTCGATACAGCGGCTCGGAACGAGAGCGCCTGACCGGCCGACCAAGCGATGAACAGGCCGGCGACGGCGAGCGCCCAGGTGGCCCTGGCGGATTCTTCGGCCGCCACCGTGCTCAGAAGGGTCACCGCGATCAGGCCGGTGAACAGGATGGGCAGCAGCAGTGATCGGAGCGAGGCGATGAGCCTTGCCCGAAGGCCAGCACCACCCTTCACGGAGAGCATGCTCAAGCCTCGCTCCGAGCGAGCGACGAGTGCCGTCAGGACCTGTGCTGCGGCCAGCGCTGTGATGATGACGGCGGTGTAACCAGAACCGCCATCCATCTTCGAGGTGGTGGCCAGAAGTGCGACCGAAGCGAACACGAGAAGAAGCACGTGCGCCAGAGTCGCCGGTGACAGAAGGGCTGCGATCAGCTGCCTGACGCCGAACTCCTCATCTGCCTCATCCTGCATGGCCCACCTTGTCCCGGCGGACTCCATTAAGGCGTGCCCTTCTCGCGGTTCCGTGGCCCGGGTCGGCAGAGCGGCACGCGGCAAGCGGCGTTGGATCGGAGTGAAAGTCGTTGCCGGTCTGGAGCGGCGTTCCGACGTCGAGGCGGCGATGAAAGGCATTCCAGCCCTCTCACGCGCCCGCCTGTTCGACTTCGTGTCTGCGGCTGTCGACGCCGACCGGACGGCTGACACCCGCAGCGAGTCACCGGCCGGCTCGATATCTCCAGCAGCCGACGACGGCGCGCTGGAGCAGTCCGGTCGGGCCATCCTGTTGGTGCCTTTGGCCGATTACGCGGCCGCCAGGGACGCCCTGACATCCGGTGAACACGCCTTGCTGAGCGTCACTTCCTCGGGCAAGATCCGGCTGGTCCGCGAGCGACTGGGTCTGCCACGGCGTCGAAAGCGACGATGAATGGCTGCGCCGAGCGATGCCGTGCCCGACTCAGTGATGTTCAATGCGCAGGTCGTACTGGCCACTTCATGTCGGGCGGCGCTGGACCTTCGGCTGTGGAGCCTTGGGATCTGGCGTCGCTGATCGGCGCCATCGTCCTGCTCTCGACCGTTCTGATGTTCGTCTGGCCGCCCAGCCACGGTATCGAACTCGACGGCGGACGGTCGGCCATCTCCGAGATCGACGTAGGTCTGATGGGGTCATCCGACATGATCGAGGTCAGTCTCTCCAACGCAACCGCGTGTGAGGAGGAGAACCTCTCCTGCACCGGCGCCGTCATCCATCTGCTGGCCCCGAACGGTGACGAGTTGGTACAATCCAGGCTCATGCCTGGCGACTCGTTCACCAGCGAGCGCATCAGCGATGGGCCGGTGACCGTCGAGGTCTCCGGTGAGGGCTCCTATCGGCTGACCATCGAGGTGCACCGACAACTGCCGTTGGAGTTCCTGCCAGCCACACTAGGAATCGTCATGATCGCCTGGGGCGAATGGCGTCGCCGACAATGATGGTCCGGCACCGCTCTGCTGGATGATCTCCTCCGCCTCTGACGAGAGCAGTCGCAGGCCGCCGGACACGTCGATGCCGACGACCCTGAGCCGCGTCTCGGTGCCTGCCGACCACTGACCCTCTGAGTCCTGTCCGGCAGCGAGAGCCCACCACTGTGAATGCTGCTCGGCTATCGGCACCATCGGCAACCTAGGATGTCGTTCCAGCCGACCGCCCAGGGCGGCGCTCAGAGAATCCAGCAACAGGGTCGCGTCGGCCGGCAAACCCAGTGATTCCACGCCCGAGTGCTGCTCGCCAGCCCTCGTCCTGCTGCGTCCGTTGATGCCTATGCCGAGATCGATCGTCGTGGTATCACCGATGCTCCGGCCCTGCATCAGGACCCCTGCCACCTTGCCCTTGCCCTCGATGATGATGTCATTCGGCCATCTGAGCCTGACGCCAGCAGCGCGCAGGCTGCTGGCATGCGGCCAGCCGACCATCGGGGCTGTCCGACCGAGATGGGCGGCGATGGCGTCGCAGATCGCCATACCAGCGTCCAACTGCATCGAGCCCATCGGCCTGTCGACCGGATCGCCAGCAGCGACCAGTCGCCAGGTGGCGATCAGGTCACCGGCTTCCGTCAGCCATTCGTGGTCTCGCTGACCTCGGCCGCGTAGCTGCGCAGATGCGCTGACATGGCAGCCGGCCGTCGCCGTGTCGGCCAACTCGTCCATGGTCGAATCGACGCTGCCGAGCCGGTGTCCGGAGAGTTCCGCCCAGCCTCGCCAGAGGGCCATAGCCACGAGACGCTGCCGATCGAATGACAGACGGCCTAACGGCCGCATCGACCAGCCGTCAGCCAGCCATTCGGTCAATGCCACGCCGCCTCTCCCATCGATCGCGTGGATCAGGATCACCAGACCGTCGTCGGTCAGCAGATCACCTACCCGCAAGCGTTGCCGTAACAGCCTCGACCAACCACCAGGCTGGTCCAGATCGGTCAGTGCGACCTCCTCGAACGGTCCCAACCGCTCCTCATCGTTGCCGACCGGTTCGATGTACGGCAGATTCCAGCAGATCAGGTCGTATGGCGGCGCCGGCGCCCAGTCGCAGTCGACCGTCGGTATGGCCGGGTCCTCCTCAGGCCCCGCTTCCACTACCCTCACCGCATCCGCGACACCCGATTCCAGAGCGAGTCCTCGGGTCGCAGCGACGGCCAGGGGATTGACATCGCAGGCGTCGACCAGCCAGCCTCGCGCGGCAGCACTCACTGTGATGACGCCACTGCCACAACCTATCTCGAGCATCCGACCGGGACTGCCTCCGAGCCTCGACAGAACAGCGTCGAGCAGGCTGGAATCCTCTCGTGGGGGATAGACCGTCGGTGGCACCTGAATCTCCACCGCAACGCCGTTGCCATCCTTCCAGACACACGTCCTGGCAGTCCCACGAGCAACTTCGCCCTCTCGTTCTGCTCGCAACTCCTCGGCCCTCCGCTCACCGATGGTGTTCCGCGCCAAACCTTTATTCGCACCGGAAGATAAGGAACTCTCCCCACTGGGCCCCTCCTGATGCTGGGTGCCCGGGGGTTCCACTTCGTTTCGCTTGACCGGCATGTTCAAAAACCACCCCTCGGTCCGCGGTTGGCCCAGCATCAGCCACGGGCCTGTAGCTCAGACAGGTAGAGCATCCGGCTTTTAACCGGATGGCCGCGGGTTCGAACCCCGTCAGGCCCTCTACCAACATGGGCCTACAGGCGCTTGGAAGCGTAGGGCAAGGCGGGGGCCTCGGAAATGGTAGTGAAGAGTTCGACGAAGAAGCGCCTGATCGAGTTGGGAGTCCCAGTGGACCACGCGCACAGGCTCGCAGATGACGCGAACATGGATGCGATCAAGCGAATGTCGGTGGAAGAGGTCGGAGAGAAGTTGAGTCTGCAGATGGGTGACGATGTTCTCGAGAGCATCATGGGAATCGTCCGTGAGCAGGCAGCTTCTCGTCGCCGCCGATCGCGCACGCCGCGCATAACGATTCGTTCCCAGGCGTTCGATCTCGATGACATCCCACAGGGCGACGACCGCTTCAACGTCCTGAACCACGAACTGGTGCCGCACCATGAACTCGTTCCAATCGAAGAAGAGGAGCAGGCGTTGGCCCCTTGGTCTCTGATGGTCGAAGGACCTAACGGTGAGTCGAGGCTGGCCAAGGAACTGTTGCCGAAGATCACCATCAGCGACGCCGCCGTGCAAGCGATCAAGGAGATGGAGGAGTCAGATGACACCGAGTTGCCAGCCGGCTGGTTGACCAACCGGGTCGTCAAGATAGTCAGGTACAGTCAGGCGGCCGGGGTCACGACAGCCTACAGACTGGTGGTCGAGGGGCAGTAGATCGGAGGCATTGGCATGAGAGAAATTATCGACGCATTCTTCCAACAGAGGAGCCTGGTCAATCACCAGCTCGCATCATACGACGATTGCATTCCTTCGGGCGAGGCTGGCGACAGCCGCATGGAGAGAATAGTCCGAGCCATCAGGATCGGTACCGACGAGCTGATCGAAGATGACATGGGTGGTGTCATCAAACTCGACGTCCTCGATAAGGAGATCATGGTCCGGATGAAGAACATCCGGCTCGGACAGCCGACGATCCGTGAGGCCAACGGTGCTGAGCATCCAGCGACCCCACTCGAATGCCGCCTCAGGAAATTGACCTATTATTCACCAGTCCATCTCGATTTCACGATCATTCGAGACGACCTGCCACAGCCTCTGGTCGAAGAGAACGTGCATGTCGGCAACCTGCCCATCATGGTCCGCTCTCGGCGCTGTAATCTGCACCCCTCGCACATCGACCCGAATCGGCACCTTTCGCCCTCGACCTCGCAGGAGGACATGGACCACTACGCCAAACTGCTCGAGAGGATGGGCGAGGACCCGCTCGACCCAGGCGGCTACTTCATCATCAACGGCACCGAGAGGGTGCTCATCTCGATGGAGGATCTGGCACCGAACCGAGTCACCGTCGAGAAGAACAAGCGCTACACCCACGAGACCGAGGTGGCGAAGATATTCTCTCAGAAGAACGGCAGTCGCAAGCCGCTGACCGTCGAGAAGCGCCGAGATGGCATGCTGATGACCAAGATCCCATCCGCCGGCAGCTCTCCGATCCCCGTCGTTCTGCTGATGCGGGCGCTGGGCATCGAGAACGATCAGGACATCTTCCAGGCGATTGCCGGTCCGGTCGAGTCGATGAAGTACACCGTCGCCAACATCAACGAGGTCAAGGACAACGAGGAGTACGGTGTTCACACCGAGGCGGAAGCGACCCAGTGGCTGGAGAAGAAGTTCGCTGCTGGGCAGCAGAAGGAATACCGTGAACAGCGGATCCAGAACATGCTGGACCGCGAACTGCTGCCGCATCTCGGCGACAACCCGGAGCAGCGCGAGAAGAAAGCGATCTTCCTCGGCCGAATCGTCCGTCAGGTTCTCGAGATGGCGATCACCAACCGAGATCCGAACGACAAGGACCACTACGCCAACAAGCGAGTCCGACTCGCCGGCGACCTGTTCGAGGACCTCTTCAGGGTCAGCATGCAGCAACTCGCTCGCGACCTGAAGTACCAGCTCGAACGGCACCACAACAGGAAGCGCGATCTGAAGATCAACAGTTGTCTGAGACCGGATGTCCTGACTTCGAAGATCATGCATGCGCTGGCCACAGGCAACTGGGTCGGCAGCCGCAGCGGTGTCAGCCAGTTGCTCGATCGAACCACCTATCTGGCTGCCCTCAGCCACATGCGCCGCGTCACCAGCCCGCTGGTCCGCAGCCAGCCGCACTTCGAGGCGCGTGACCTGCACCCGACCCACTGGGGCCGCCTCTGTCCGAACGAGACTCCCGAGGGGCAGAACTGTGGATTGGTCAAGAACGCATCCCAGATGATCGATGTCAGCGAGGCCGTGTCGGCAGATTCGGTCAAGGAACTGCTGATCGAGGCGGGCGTCGATTCATCCCCGGCCGGTTGGTCGGAAGGCGCACGAGTGCATGTGAACGGAGACATCTTCGGTCTGCACACCAACCCGCACAAGCTGGTCCAGCACTTCAAGCGCAGGCGGCGCAGTGGGCGGATCCGTTCAGAAGTGACCATTCGCCACGATGTGCTGAATCGTGACATCTTCATCAACACCGACAAGGGTCGGATACTTCGACCACTGCTGGTCATTGACAACGGTGCACTCACCCTCACGAGGGGGGTTCTCGAGAGTCTTCGGGCGCGCGAGATGACCTTCACCGATCTGGTCGATCAGGGAGTGGTCGAGTGGGTCGATGCAGAGGAGGAAGAGGACCTGCTCATCGCCCCACGGCCGTTCGACCTGCCGTCTCGTTCGCCGAAGTTCAACCGGCCGCTGAATCCGGCCACCATCGAGTGGATGAACCTAGGTGAGGTAGAAGATGACGGTCGTCAGAGAATCGCCAGACTGCGGGCAGAAGTGATCATGCCGAACGGTGAGATCAGACACGAGGAATTCGAACTGCCGTTGAACTACCATCAGGAGGATTACGACAAACTCAACAGGCGAGCCAAGCGCTACGGTGAGGTGCTGATCTATTCCCATGTCGAGATCGATCCTCAACTCATCCTCGGAGTCTGCGCCAGCCTCGTTCCGTACCCGGAGCACAATTCGACTCCGCGTGTAACAGGTGGCACGGCCATGGTCAAGCAGAGCCTCGGTCTGCCGAGTTCGAACTACAGGTTGCGTCCGGACACCAGACTGCACATGCTGCACTATCCTCAACAGTCGGTTGTCGAGACCAGAGCGATGCGGGCGACCAACTTCTCGAGCCGTCCCGGTGGCCAGAACTATGTCGTCGCCGTGCTCAGTTACCACGGTTACAACATGCAGGACGCCGTAATCATGAATCGCGCCTCGGTCGAGCGCGCGCTCGGACGGTCGACCTTCGTCAGGACATACAATTCCGAGAATCGAAGGTACCCGGGTGGTCAGGAGGAGCGCATCGAGGTGCCCGGCACTGGACTCGATGAAGTGAAGGGTCTGAAGACGCCGGAAGCGTATGTGCATCTGGAAGCGGACGGGTTGCCGATACCCGAGACATTGCTCGAGAGCGGAGAGGTGCTGGTCGGCAAGACCAGTCCGCCGAGATTCCTGGAGGAAGCGCACGGGGCATTCCTGCAAGCGCCCGAACGGCGCGAGTCATCGATGACCATCCGACACGGCGAGCGTGGCTGGGTCGACCATGTCTATGTCACCGAGAGCCTCGACTCCGGCCGTCTGGTGCGGACCACGGTACGGACAAACCGGATTCCGGAACTCGGCGACAAGTTCGCCAGCCGACACGGTCAGAAGGGGGTCATCGGGCGCTTGGTCGCGCCCGAGGACATGCCGTTCACGGTCGATGGCGTCGTGCCCGACCTGATCATCAATCCGCACGCCATCCCGAGTCGAATGACGGTCGCCCACATCCTCGAGATGATCGGCGGTAAGGTCGGTAGCCTGGAAGGCCGAAAGATCGATGGAACCGCATTCAACGGTGAGAAGGAAGCCTCTCTCAGGGAAGGCCTGACCCGGACCGGTTTCGCCCACACCGGCCGCGA
>Ga0310122_10001629_pt1 | contig 14328 bp, 11 predicted proteins | sample CB6_Bottom_1051__FD_203503 | JGI IMG/M metagenome (GOLD analysis project Ga0310122, IMG submission 203503) | Marine microbial communities from Western Arctic Ocean, Canada - CB6_Bottom_1051 | ecosystem: Environmental > Aquatic > Marine > Oceanic | place: Canada: Western Arctic Ocean | collected...
TGAGGTAAAGCATGATGTTGGCGAGTTCTGAAGAACCCGAAACTTTTGCTAAAGGTGTCATGGCAAAAATTATGCCTGTGAGTGTGGCTAGTATGACCACCCATGTAGTTTGTGTGAGGAAGTCTGAAGTAGGGAGGAAGGCTGCGACATACTGCGAAAGTGCAGAGACAAGTAGGGCTAGACCTAAAAGTAAGAAGAGGGAGTCAAAACTTAGGGGCTTTTTCTCTTTTTCTTTGAGGCTAAGACGTTTGCCTACTTCATCTATGACAGAAGTATCTGCGTTACTCCAGAGGTTAAACTTTTTAGCAAAAGGTACAAGGGCCAAGAGTATCATGACCCAAATGGCGTAGTCAATGGAGTCAATGAGCAAGGTGTAACCCATGGCAGAATCTGGTAAATCTAGGGCACCTTGTATGGCTACCATGTTGGCAGTACCTCCCATCCATGAGCCACTTAGTGCAGCAAAAGGTTTCCATGCTTCTGCTCCAAAAGAGGTTTGGAAGAGGGTAAACATTCCAATGAACCCAAGGCCAATGCTTAAGGAGGCCAAGAAGAAAGTCAGCAACATCTTTTTACCAAGTTTGAATATTTCTCTCATGTCAGCAAGTAAGAGCATAAGGAAAATCATCGCAGGTAAAAGGTTTGACTTGACAGACTTATAGGCGGCAGTAACAGACTCGTTTTTTTCCCAAAGACCAAAGGTAGAAGCTAACATCACCACAAAGTAAATGATGACTATAGCCGGAAGATACTCAAAGAGTTTATGTTTACTCTTTTTTTCGATGTAAACGATGCTTGCAGCTATTGTCATAAGGAGTGCAAGGTAGCTAAAACCATTAGTAATCATTCTTTTATCCTATTAATATTTGTTAATATGTTATTGAAGTAAGCCTAAACCTAAAGCCCGTATTTCTTTATGTTTATGAAAAGAAAAAGTAGCATAATCTTTTGTAGTAGGTTCAATGAGATAGATCTCTTTCTCCGCGTTTTTAATCTGTGTTTTACTTTGGTTATAGATGAGTAGACGTATAGACTTTTCAAACATTTCAAGTACATTGAGTGTTTTAAAAAAGTTATCGGGTAAGGTTTGGTCAAAAGAGTTTTCACCAAGGACATCTACCGCCAAAACGCTAGGAAAAGTGGCTTCACTCAGACCTAAGTTCTCACATAAAAAACCATCCACATAGGTTTCTTTCTCAATAATATGTTCTTTGAACACACCAGGGATGGCCATGGTTGCCAAGAGAGCATCTTTAATGAGGATATCATCGTTGGAGTCAAAAACACGTTTATGACCATTTTTTAAATTGGTAACAATGATTTTAAGAGGAATATTCGTATCTTTCATCTTTTTTTGTCCAAAAATATTTTCAAAGATTGCAGCAATTTTGGAATTGTGAACAATGGAATTTCCCGTAAAAGAGAACTTTAGCCATTTACTAAGAGAGCTAAAGATTTGAATCTCTTTATAGGTTTCTGCTTCAGACAAGCCAATGGCCATACACGCAACAATAATCCCACCCATACTTGTCCCTATAAGTTCTGAAGGTATGAGTTGTTTTGCTTCTAAGTCATGCAGTACACCTAAGTGTGCAATGCCCAGTGCACCACCTCCTGAGAGTACCAGTGTAAAGTCTTGTGTTTGAATCTTTTCTATCATGTGAAGATTATAGCGTAGTTATTTAATCGCAAAGCTAATATGTTATAATGAATTTTTATAAGGATAAGGAAGGCATTGTAATGAGCATCACGGATTTTTTATTAACCTATATCATTATGATTGTGGCGGGTTTGTTGGTCTTTACAGCCATTGGACATATTCTCTACCAAAAACGCTCTCCTACCTCTATGATTTCATGGATGATGGCCATTGTCTTCATGCCTTTTGTCACGGTGCCTCTTTATTTTGTCATAGGTATACGTAAGCGTACACCCAAGAATAAAGATAAAGAGTATGTGGAGTTTCATACTCCTTCACAACACAGTGCGTATATTGTGAAGTCTTCTGGCCATAGTATTTTAAATATTTTAGAAAAAAATGCTATCCCTCCTGCCACAAGAGCCAATAGCTTTGAACTTATTACTTCCAGTGAAGTAGCCTATGAACATATGTTAGAAGAGATACACAAGGCTAGAAAAAGCATAGATATCTGTACCTATATCTTTGAATTTGACAAAACAACCAAAGTCTTGCTTGAAGCACTCACAGAAAAGGCACAAGAGGGGGTACGGGTGCGTTTGTTGTTAGACTTGGTAGGCTCACTCTCTGCTTCGTTTAAACAAAAGGGCTTTAAAGCACTCAGAAAAGCAGGGGGAGAAGTTGCTTTTTTTGTCCCTGTGTTAAAACGTCCTTTTCAAAACTATATTAACTTGAGAAACCATAGGAAAATTTACCTTTTTGATCAAAAAAGATTACTGAGTGGTGGTATGAATTTGTCCAATGACTATATGGGTGAAGCAGATGGGAGCAAACGTTGGAATGACTTAATGTACCTGCTAGAAGGTCCGGCTGTACATGATTTTTACTCCATCTTTTCTAATGACTGGTCTTATGCAACTAGCGCAGATGAAAAACCTGAAATGATAATAGCAGATAAAGAGCATAAAGGGGAGTATATTGTACAAGTGGTACCCTCTGGTCCAGACATTCCTACGGATGCTTTGTATGAAACCTTACTTAACGGCATTTACACAGCAGAAGAGCGTATTTGGATTGTGACACCATACTTTGTACCCGATGAAAATATGGTTCAAGCTCTGGTTATTGCCAAACATAAAGGGGTAGATGTCAAACTCATTACACCAAAAGAGAGTGACAATTTTCTTACCGATATCGCTAGAAGTCCTTACATGAGAGAGCTTGAAAAAGTAGGGGTAGATGTGGTTTTATATGAGGGTGAAATGTTACATGCAAAAGCCATATTATTTGACTCCCTTGGGGGTATGGTAGGTTCAGTAAACTTAGACAACCGTAGCCTCTTTCTTAACTATGAAGTGGTCACTTTTATCTATAATGATGCTTTTATCGTCACTCTATCATCATGGATGCAAGGTTTGATGGAAAACTCCACAAGAGGTTTGGACAAACCTTCTAAATTTAGAGAAGCCCTTGAAAATATGATGAAAGTGTTTGCCCCTTTACTCTAATGTTTTTACCTTCATGCCTTCATCATCGTTCTTGTGCCGTAAAGTGTGAAAGCTTTGTGCCAGAGGTGTTTTCGCTTTTATGTTGGAATGTACACAAAAACAATACAAAAAATGCAGCCATGAAGTCTTATTTCGAAAGCATAGAAAAAGACTGTGATTTTTTACTTTTGCAAGAAGCCAACTTTAGAGATGACTCAGCGTTTACCCTTCCAAACCTTGCCTTTGATGCGGCGGCAAACTTAGAAGTAAGAAAGACTTTTTATGGCGTGCTTACCGCTTCAAAAGTGGAGTCTAAAAAAGCTGAAGCATTTTTGTCTCAAGGTAAAGAGAGCCTCTTTGGTCCCCATAAAAGTTTACTTTTAAGCAGCTACTTTTTTGAAGATAATACAGAACTGCTTATTTTAAATGTACATGCGCTAAATTTTAGAGAAAGTAAAAGTTACCAAAGAGAATTAGAAAGCTTTTTACAATTACTCAAAACACATAAAGGTCCCATGATCGTCGCTGGTGACTTTAATACCTGGAGCAAAACCCGTAGGCAAAAGCTAGAAGAACTGATTGTAGAGATTGGATTGGTAGCTGTACCTTTAGATCATGAAGATGCGGTGAAGCATTTTTTTGGAAAACACTTAGACTTTATTTTGTACAGAGGTTTACTTTTAGAATCTTTTTCTTGTCAGGACCTACCAGAACTCTCAGACCATAACCCATTGTTTGCCCGTTTTAAAAAAATATAGAACACTCTGAATTTATCTTATTGGAAGACACGGCAGCACTTAGTCAGTTATGGGTATTTTGGGCAGGACCTATCGTGGGAGCTATCTTGGCAGGGCTTGTATGGAGATTCTTCGCAAGTTCTAAATAACATGTTTGCTGTGATTGTCATCGCAGCAAATCAAACTTACTTCTTTTGTCTTCTTTCTCTGTCTGCTTTTGCTTCTTGCCTTTTCTTCTTTTGCGCAGCGTAAGTATATAGACGTTTCTTATCGTAATCAATTTTCCCTTTTTTCTCACTCAACTTCTTTTTACGTGGACGCGCTTGTCTTGGTTGTTTATCGGTAATTTCAAAGCCTGGCATAATCTGACGTTTGACGTTCAATTTTAAGTGTTTTTCTATGGTAGAAAATGCGTTATAGTCTAGAATGGTAAGAAGGGTAATCACACCACCTTTTCGGTTGGCACGCGCTGTTCTTCCTACTCTATGGGTAAAGCTGTCTGTCTCTTCTGGTAAATCATAGTTGATGACCAAAGGTAGCTCAGGAATGTCTATACCCCTTGCAGCAATATCAGTGGCAATGAGCACTTGTGTTTTTTTAGACTTAAACGTGCTGAGTGCTTTGGCACGACCACCACGGTTAATGTCCCCATGGAGGACCGTGGTCCAAATGTCTTGTTTTTTAAAGTACTCAAAAAGTTTATCTGCCACATCTTTTTTATTGACAAAAATAAGCACTTGGTCTTCACCCATCTCTTTGACAAGTTTAACTGCAAGTTCTGCTTTACGTTTTTTGTCTACTTTGTACGCTCTGTGATGAATGGCATTTACCACATCACGTCGATTGCTCACCTCTATAATGAGAGGGTCATTTAAAAACTCTTTAGAGAGCTTTTTAATGTTTTGTGAAATGGTGGCAGAAAAACACATCATTTGTTTAGGTTTGCTACAGCTTTTTAATATCTGTTTAATCTCACCTAGGAAACCCAGTTCAAGCATGGTATCTGCTTCATCGAGTATGATAGTATTGATATGCTCAAGGTTTATTTTTTTGTCAGCAATGAAGTCTTGCAGACGTCCTGGTGTTGCCACAACAATGTCGACACCTTGTTTGAGTCTGTGTATCTGTTCCGTTTTTTTAGAACCACCCTGTATTTTTACCGTTTGTATGTCCAAATACTTAGAAAATGAAACAATGGTACGAGAGACTTGGTCTGCCAGTTCAATGGTAGGCACAATAATAAGCGCACGTACTACTTTTTCATCTTTTTTAACCACTTTTTGAAGTTTGTTAAGCAGAGGGAGTACAAAGGCAGCAGTCTTTCCTGTACCAGACTTAGAAGCACCCAAAATGTCTCTGCCTTTCATCGCAGCAGGAATAACCTTGTTTTGAATGGCAGTAGCATTTTCATACTTCTCATGTGCTACTGCTCTGAGTATATCTGGGTGTAAATTTAATTTTTCAAATGCTTTGATGGGGTATCCTTAGTATAGGTGCTTATATTAAACGTATTATAGCCAATTTTATGAGGTGAGTATGTATAGCCCCTTCTATGTACTAAAGCTTTAGTACAGAGTTTATTTTTTATCTGTAGGTTAGGTAATCTTTAGGGGGAACTTGTTTGCGTTTTGGTATAGTTTAATCGAATCGTATTTTAAATTTTATAAAATTTAAAATACGATTCGATTACGTTCACCTGACCTCTATCCCTCTATATACTTTTTGAGTGTTTCTGTATTGACATTTTTACCTCGTATATGCTCTTTGGAAAACTCTACGATCTTTCCGTGAAAGCGCGCATAGATGGTATGCAACGTTATCTCTGTATCATACATTTGGATTATTTTATCAAAGTTTGCTTCGATCCCCTCTTGCATCCATGCCTGGATCTGCATATAGCTCTCAAAAGTGTAACCAAATGCCTCAAGGAGTCTGCGTGTATAGCTATCGACAACAAAAACTTCACGTCCGCATCCATAACAAAGGATTGAGTCTGCACTCTCCATTCCTATCCCTTTTTGTTCGAGCAGCCAGTCTCGAGTTACTTCATTTTGAAATATTTCAAATGTATTAAACTCATTGAGAATATTTTGACAAAGTATTTGAAGTCTCCCAGCTTTGGTATTGTAAAAACCACTGGGTTTGATGAGTGTAGCGATCTGCCCGATCTCCGCCCTGCTTAGAGCCTCCAGAGATATCAGACCAGCCTCTTTTAGGTTTACCAGTGACTCCTCTACTTTTTCCCATTTTGTCTGCTGCGTCAAGATCGCGGCGATGATGACTTCAAAAGTAGAACTTCGCGGCCACCAGAGTGGATCTCTGGTAGTTTTGAGATAGCCCATGTCTTTAAGGGCACGCAGCAGATCGTAACTACTTTGCAAAAGATACCTTTACCTGTTTGTACAGTGTTGCAATATATAATCTTTCAAGATCTCACTATGGTCAAAGACCAATTGATCCATCGGTATCTCTTCTAGTGGGTAGAGCTTCGCTTCTTTTGCATCATCTCCGCCTTTGGGTTGACCTTGCGCTTGTGCTACGAAGACAACACTTGCAGTATGAAACCTGGGATCACGCTTAGGGTCAGAATAGACACCAAGCAGACTGATTATCTGCACATCCAAGTTCGTCTCCTCTTTCATCTCCCGTCTTAAAGCATCCTCTACACTCTCACCCACATCCACAAAACCACCAGGCAGAGCTAAGCCTTTTGGATCATGTCTACGCTCAATGAGTACGATACCCTTAAATGTATCTCCCTCATACAACTCTATAATGCCATCAGTAGTAAGATAAGGTGTCTTGGGTGTAAAAGGCATAGAAGGTGTCCTTTGTATCGTGTTTGTATTATATGTCAAAAATCTTTATGGAGCTCTACTCGTTCCCATGCTGTGCGTGGGAATGCATATGACTATTTTAACTAAAAGTATCTATAAGTTCACTATCTTCCTGTGCTTACAAAAGACTATGTTAAACTTCTCAAAGAAGCGATTCAAATAACAAACAGTGGTGGTATGATAGTTGCTTCAACCAATGCTTCAAACTTTGATATGTAAAAATTTAGAGATTTTATTTCTAAGGCTTTTAACGCTTCGTGTAACCGGCTTCTCAAAGCTGCATAGCGAAGCGGCGCAGTTTTGAGCAGTCCGAGTTGACGCAGTTGTTAGCTTATTTCAATTTTGGAAAAGCTGCTGGATCTGTAAATACCCAGTCACGATTCTTCACAGGGGTATGGCACGAGGTGCAAACTTGCGTACCTTTATTAAATGGCTTCTGGTCAAGACCGACCCAACGCGCCCAGCCCCAACCATAAGTCTCAGAATACTTTTTTGAGTCCTTGAACATAAACTCTGCGTGAACAAATTTTCCTGGCACTGTAGCTGCTTTCCAATTTTCTAGTTGGGTGTCCTTCCAAACAACTTTTCCTAAAACAGCGTCATCAGGCCAAGGATTTGTTTGACCAGAACGTGCGGCTTTAACCGCTACTTCATTGCCTAATATGACACGTAGTGTATTGTTGTCTGTACGGTGTGAAACCGCGATAGTTGACCAGTTTTGCCAACCAGTGGGATAACTTATTCCGTGCGATTGCTCTGGGGATTTATCAGATGCAATTGTGATGGATGTCGCACTCATAATAAGCACCGAAATCATTAATTTTCTGATTTTCATTTCAACTCCTCAAGTTGGTTGATTGAAGCTAACGTTTGTCGTGAGCAATATGAAACCGCTTGCGGGTTCATATTGCGCTCCACGTACTTGTTAGTGCTGAAGTTTAGTCCAACACTGTTGCTTTCTGATTTTAGCTTCTTTGAGCTTTTGTTCTGTTTGAATGATGATGTTCTAAGGAGAGGCTTTTTGAAGCTTCTGCTTTTAAACAATTTTCTAGCTTGTTTCTTCTAAATTCAGTGATCAGCGCGCCCGTTGCTCGTATCCGCTTCGCGGGTGAGAGCAACGTTTTACTTGAGAAATAAATCCCTCTATGGACGATTTATTTCTATCCAAGGTGTTATTATACCTTCAATCTATGACTGACAACAAGAATCTGAACCTTGCTGCATTGGTGGACAGGGAATTGTACCGTAAGAACAAAAGACACAGCAATCGCCCTTTTTTGGCTTAAGAATTGTACCGCAAGCCTTACACTCATAAAACCATTGACAAGCATCCGTCGGCATTCTTTCAGTCTCTTTATGTCCACACTTTGGACATGTAATTGTGGATTCTAATATAAGTTCTTTTTTCATTATCTACCTACTCATTTTTTTACGTATAACGTCGCAAATCAGCCGCGCCGCTTTTTGGCGTCGGCTGAATTTGCCTTGTTAGATTGTGCTAGCTCAGACAATGCTCCTTTAATTACACGAGCAGACGAATTCAAAAGAAGCGCTGCCAATAGTGTTGCAATAATTATGTCTGGAAGCCCTGAGTTGAACACCCAAACACAGACAGCCGCCAGGAAAACAGAAAGATTTGAAGCAATGTCATTTCGTGAGCATTCGAAAACTGAGCTCATGTTTATGTCTTCGTGACGATGGCGCCAAAGCAGAAATAGACATAAACTGTTTGCTACTAGACCAGCAAGACTAAAGATACTCATTACTTCGTATGAAGGCAGTACTGGACTGACAAGCCTATGGATTATCTGAGTAACAACAAGGCAGGCTGCTACGAAGATTAAGCCACCTTTAAATAGAGCAACCCGAGCCTTTGTAACCGTGCCTTTAGACACAGCGAACAAGCTCAAACCATAAGTCAGAGCGTCACCTAGATTGTCTAAACTGTCGGAAAGTAAGGCGGTAGACTTACCATAAAACGCTGCTACAGCTATGGCAATGAACATAACGGCATTGATCCATAGTACCTTGATAAGAGTACCACGCTGCTTATCGTGTAGAGCTTCGACAGCGCAGCTATTTTCACAACAGGATCCCATATATTTCTCCTGAGAAATCTAACGTTTAAGGAGAGCAATATTTGACCCGCCCTTGGGTCAAATATTGACTCCTGCGTTTTGTTAGCCATCAACCAATAATAACTTTATCGACTATTGTGCCTGATGGCAAATCTTTTTCTCGTTCCCACGTTGTACGTGGGAATGCATACTAATATCAGAGATTCTATGACAATTTGTACCCCAAGGGCACTTCTTCCTTTGGTCAGGGCTCATATTTTTAAACTCTCATATTTTGATAGAATATAATACAAGAAAAAAGATAAAAATATGGGAAGAAGTCGATATAAAATATATGAACCTACACATCCACATTTTATTACTTGTACGGTATTGAACTGGATACCTTTGTTTACAAGAAAAGAAAGTGTTGAGATACTTCTTGAAAGCTTTAAATACCTTCAGGAAAAAGATAATTTCAAACTCTACGCTTATGTCCTACTTTTCATCACTCATAGGCAGAATTTCGTTAGGATTTAAATGCCTCAACATCTCCAGGATGCCTTAACATTTTGTTCACATCATCAAGATGCATTTCCTCTGCCACTATCATTTCTCTAGCATATTCTTCTAGAAGTACTGATGTACCGCCTTCTGTTAGTTTCAATAACGCGTAATAGGCTTCAAGTGCTGTTTTCTCATGATCTAGACTTTCTCGAAGAATATCCCCAACGTCATGCTTCGCTGTTTCAAGTAACTTTCCAATGTTGAGTGAGGGGTGACCACCCAAAAGCGTTACAAGTTCACCAGCCTTATGTGCATGAGTTAAACCTTCTTGAGCGTTACCTTTCATCCAGTCAACTATGGGCAACCTATTGTAGCCATAGATCATTAGGGAATAATGGGTATAACGTACAACACCGGCTAATTCGACTTCCATTATCTTGTTCAAAATGTCAATAGCATTTTTTGTATCTGTATCATTCATTTGTCTATCCTTTGTTTCAACTGTTGTTTTTTCTTGCATTAGGGCAATTTCAGATTGACTAGAGCAAGTACTTTTTTTAGCTCGTTCCCCATCTTCTAATATGGAATAAATATACAATATGATAATGTAATGCTTGTGTAACGGGAGATTAAAATATTGGTATAATTCAAGATTGAAGTATGGGCCTACTCGTTCCCATGCTGTGCGTGGGAATGCATATGACTATTTTAACTAAAAGTATCTATAAGTTCACTATCTTCCTGTGCTTACAAAAGACTATGTTAAACTTCTCAAAGAAGCGATTCAAATAAAAAACAGAGGTGCTGTGATAGTTGCTTCAACCAATGCTTCAAACTTTGATATGCAAAAATTTTGAGATTTTATTTCTAAGGCTTTTAACGTTTAAGGAGAGCAATATTTGACCCGCCCTTGGGTCAAATATTGACTCCTGCGTTTTGTTAGCCATCAACCAATAATAACTTTATCGACTATTGTGCCTGATGGCAAATCTTTTACTTTTAAATGCACTTGTCCTGTTATTGAGAAGTGTACTTCAGCATTAGTTTTTTCAATATTCTCAAGCTCACATTCTCCACCAAGAACCATAGGTTTTTCTCGTTCCACCTCTGCGTAGGTGGAACGAGAAAGCTATTGCACCTATTTTCTTCTTTATATATTGAAAAAAGAACTTGCTTTAGGTAGACAGAACATCTTCCAAAGCATCTTCAAGTTCAGAAAATTCAAAAACAAACCCCGCCTGCGGCAACCTCTCTGGTATCACTCTTTGCCCCTCTGTCAATACACTTGCCCCTTCAGAGAACATTACTTTCAGTAGAAATTTCGGCAAAGGTATGACAGTGGGTCTATGCAATATCTTCCCTAGTGTCTTTGTGAGTATTTTATTGGTGACTGGATTAGGTGAGGTAAGGTTATAGATACCTTCTAGATTTGTATTTTGTATAGCAAAAAGATAGGCTTTTGACAGATCTTTCATATGCACCCAGCTAAAAGGTTCACTACCGTCTCCTATGGTTCCAACTATCCCCAGTTTAAACGCAGGTAACATTTTTTTCAGTGCGCCTCCGCCCTTGCCAAGCACCACCCCAAAACGAAATATCACGACTCTGGTAAAGCTCTTGGCTTTCAACGCTTCTTTCTCCCAGCCTTTGCAGATAACGGACAAAAAGTTATCACTATACGTGAAATGGGTCTCACTCATCGGACCGTCGGTCGCGTAGATCCCGATGGCAGAAGTAGAGAAAAAAATATCAGGTTTATGTTTCATAGACAGCATCGCGTTTACCAGTTTTTTGGTTGTCTCGATACGACTGTCATAAAGTACTTTTTTATAAGCTTCACTCCATCTGTGGATAATTGGGGCTCCCGCAAGATTGATGACCACAGATGCACCTTCAAGCATACTTATTATCTCCTGAGGCTCTTTTTGCATTTCAATACTATTTAACGTAACAATCTCATACCTCTCATTTTGAAAAACCGTTTGTAAATAACTCCCAACAAAACCACTTGCTCCAACGATAGCTACTTTTTGCATGAAAAACTCCTCTACATGCACCCACTCTCTTTTTTACTAATACACCTCTATTATCTTCATTATGTATAGTATAGTTAGTGTTTGTGTAATATCTATGTAAAATAACTACACGCATACTACATACTTGATGTTTAACAACTGACGTTACAAACTTAAGTTTTAGCTTTTAGCATGAAAAAACCCGTTTCTCGTTCCCACGTTGTACGTGGGAATGCATACTAACATCAGAGATTCTATGACAATTTGTACCCCAAGGGCACTTCATTCCTTTGGTCAGGGCGCATATTTTTAAATTCTCATATTTTGATAGAATATAATATAAGAAAAAAGATAAAAATATGGGAAGAAGTCGATATAAAATATGTGAACAAGAAAAAATAGATACAATGCATCATGATTTTTTTAAAAAATATAAAGAAGAACTTGAAGGTATAATATTCTTTGGTATTATTGCTCTTATTGTTTCTGTATTTGGCTTATTTTATCTTGCAGTACTGTTTATTGGTATGTGGGTATTGTTATTTTTTAGTTTATTTTTTTCTAAAAATAGATCATCAGCAGTTATGCCAGTTATAGTGGGAATACCACTCTTAGTAATTGGACTTATCTTATTATATTTTTCAGACCTTCCTTCATTAAATACAGATAAAAACAACAGTCAGATTAGTCAAAACAATAAAGATGCTCCTCAAAATTTTAGGGGCAGGTAACAAAGCACTAATAAAGTCAAGAGAGCGAGTACGTTATCTATGCTCTAATTATGCTATAATTTTAGATTAATTTTTTTGGCTGTTTGTATGATATAGACGGCTTTAGATAGGAAAAAAACTTTGAAAAACAAAAATGATATGATTCACGTGTATGGTGCACGAGAAAATAACTTAAAAAATATAAATATAAGCATCCCTAAAAACAAGCTGGTTGTGGTGACTGGGATTTCTGGTTCTGGAAAGTCTACTTTGGCTTTTTCTACCCTTTATGCAGAAGGGCAACGTCGCTACATTGAGTCACTCTCTTCGTATGCGAGACAATTTCTGGGGCGTGTAGGAAAACCTGATGTTGATAAGATAGAAGGGCTTACCCCCGCCATTGCTATTGACCAGAAGACGACTTCTAAAAACCCACGTTCAACGGTGGGGACGATTACCGAAATTTATGACTACTTACGATTGCTTTTTGCCCGTGTAGGGGAGCAGCATTGTCATGAGTGTGGAAAACCTATCTCTTCGATGTCTGCTTCGGACATTATTGAAGAAGTGTTGCGTTTACCAAATGGAGCGAAACTTGTCATTATGGCACCTTTGGTCAAAGAGAAAAAGGGAACATTCTCTGACATGTTGGAGTCACTGCGTCACAAAGGGTACATTAGAGCTATGATAGACGGTGTGATGGTACGTTTAGATGATGAAATAGAACTTTCTAAAACCAAAAAACATACCATTAAAGTGGTCATTGACCGTGTGGTAGTCAAAGAAGAGAGTCGCGACCGTATAGGCCAAGATGTCGAAAAGGCACTCAAAGAGTCTTATGGTGAACTGGAGATTGAAGTACTTAACCATGAAGAAGTGGACTTTGAACGTCAACATATGCATTACTCAGAGCACTTGGCTTGTTTTGACTGTAAACTCTCTTTTGAGCCTTTAGAGCCTGTCTCTTTTTCGTTTAACTCACCTAAAGGTGCTTGTCCCTCTTGTGATGGACTGGGTATTCGTTACGCGATTGATCTTAAAAAAGTCATAGACCAAGAGCTTAGCATTGACAAGGGTGCGGTGAAGATTATGTATGGGTTTAACAAAAGTTATTATACGAAGTTTCTCAATGCCTTTTGTGAACAAAATGACATTGACATTAAAAAACCTTACGGAGAGTTAGAAACGCATGAGCAAAAAGCCATACTCTACGGTACTGGTGGAACGGTAGACTTTTTATGGAAACGTCATAAACTTAACCGTGAATGGCCTGGTGTGGTTAAGTTTGCACACGATATGTTTAAAGAAGAGAAAGATCTCTCTGAGTATATGACTGAAAAAGTCTGTGACAAATGTGATGGACATAGATTACGTCCACGTTCTTTGGCTGTAAAAATTGAAGGTCTCAATATTGCAGATATTATCAATATGCCCATAGAGAAGTCTTATGCTCTGTTTGCAGATGAGAAGAGTTTTTCTCATCTTTCCGAGCAACAGAAACTGATTGCAGATTCCATACTTAAAGAGTTGTATGAAAGACTCTACTTCCTTTACGATGTAGGACTTGGCTACATAACCCTTAGCCGTGATGCACGTTCTATCTCTGGTGGGGAAGCACAACGTATTCGTATTGCTTCACAGATTGGTTCAGGGCTTACGGGTGTGATGTACGTGCTTGATGAACCGAGTATTGGCCTGCATGAGCGTGACACGATGAAACTCATCCGTACGCTAAACTCTTTACGTGAAAAAGGAAACTCTGTTATTGTGGTAGAGCATGACAGAGAGACCATTTTAGCTGCAGACTACATCATAGACATTGGCCCTGGGGCTGGTGAATTTGGTGGAGAAGTTGTCTTTGCTGGTGATGCTGAAAAATTAGCCAAAGCCAAAACCTTGACTGCAGACTATATGTATGGAAGAAAAGAGATCAAATACACACACGACAATGAACAAAAAGAGTGGATAGAAATAAAAAATGTCACACTCAATAATATTGTAAAACTTGATGCTAAAATCCCTTTACAAAACTTTGTTTGTATTACGGGTGTCAGTGGTTCTGGAAAATCTTCACTGATCTTGCAAACCCTTCTGCCTGTGGCGCGAGAACTTCTTAACCGTGCGAAAAAAGTCAATAAAATTGATGGTGTGGAGATTACCGGGCTTGATAAACTAGATAAAGTCATTTACCTAGACCAAAGTCCCATAGGCCGTACACCAAGGTCTAACCCAGCAACCTACACAGGTATGATGGATGAAATACGTAAACTATTTGCCCAAACCAAAGAGGCGGAACTGCGTGGTTACAAAATAGGGCGTTTCTCATTTAACGTCAAAGG
>Ga0310122_10001631_pt1 | contig 14321 bp, 16 predicted proteins | sample CB6_Bottom_1051__FD_203503 | JGI IMG/M metagenome (GOLD analysis project Ga0310122, IMG submission 203503) | Marine microbial communities from Western Arctic Ocean, Canada - CB6_Bottom_1051 | ecosystem: Environmental > Aquatic > Marine > Oceanic | place: Canada: Western Arctic Ocean | collected...
CTCAAGCCGAAAATTACCCAGTATGGAAATTTTCAGCGGCCACGGCCAATGCGCTAGGTGCCAGGGCGGCTGGTCGGGTATGAGCGCGCGCTGTCTGATCAGTCTCTGGACATAGGTGACTTCGATCTCCGTTTGGCGCGCCTGCATGCACAAACGCGTCATCATCTTTGGCAGCCAAAACGGCATAGTCACAAGTCCGTACTGCCTGCCAAGACTCAACGCCTCACCATTCCCCCCCCACCACCACCACCACCGCAAAAACAATGTTGACTAGGAGGCTGCTTCACCACGTTTCACCCCCGTCTCGTCTTGTTTTGAGAGGCTGCTTCGCGAAAGAGAAAGTCAAGGCAAATCTGCCCGGCCTTTTCAAAGAATTTGCCCACGCTGCCGTGACTCTCACGGGCATCGAGTAGAGCCCACCAAATCAAGAGAAGTACCTGTGCTGGGCCAGATCTCGCGCGTCGGGGAATGGCTGGCACGTCCCACCGAATCAGCTGTTCACTCGGGCTGATTTTCCCCTGTACTCTTCAAAAGTTTTACCCAAATTTTACCAAAGCTGAACGACTTCCTCAGTGTTGTTGGCTAAGCGCTACAAGCCTGAAGTCCGCCCCGCCAGAAAATTCTTTGGAGTCTGCACCCTATCTGTAACCCAGCTCGGCGTAGTGTAGCTACCAGTACGACAGGGCTGCGTTGTCTGGCCGTGTTGGCTAGAGGGACAAATGGACAATTACATTGTCCGGATCTATCGCCGCCAGACCAAAGCCCCCCACGAGTTGGTGGGTGTGGTCGAGGATGTCGAGCGGGAGGAAACGATGACGTTTAAGAGCGTTGATGAACTGTGGGAGATTTTGGCCGAGCAGAAGCGACTTTCATCGCTGCGAAGTCGGGTTGGACCGACACGCAGGAATAAGGAGGAGAACTCATAGCCGAGAGTCTCAGGAGCCAAGATCTTTCTACGAACCACGGACAAATACAGATTCAAACCACTTTTCTCAAAGGAGGGAGAGTCATGGAAACCACACCCCGAGAAAGTAGGGCGCCGCCACTATGGGTCGTGTGGACTACTGATAAGGAGGAAGACATGCGATTTACGCGTAGTTCATTAGCTAACATTGACATTCTTATTGGACAAGGAGGAACCATGAAACGCACTAAGAGAGACTGGATCTCAACATTACGTTCTAAGCGCCCGGTAGGCCTGCTGGCATTTGCCGTTTGTTTCCTTGTCGTAGTCCTAGTGGGGACTGCGGCGGCGGTCTTCATCTACACAGGTCCCACCGTACCGCCCCCTTTTGCCCCTATTTCCTCGACGGATTCATGGGACATTAACCAAGGGACTTTTGTCACGGCTAGTAGTGGTATATTGGCTGGCACCAGTGGACGTAACATGTTCGGCGATGCTTTGGGGGGCAGCGGCGAAGGCAATGTGGGCAACGTCCTTTTCCAAGACTTCAGGCCAACAGGTTTCGTCCACACTATCGATTGGCAGACCCCTATGCCAGTTACGATCAGGAGTTTCAATCTGTCTGCCCAACATGACGGTTTTCCTCCTAGAGATGCAAGAGCTCGTGACAACTCTGACACCACACCAGATGCATGTCGTATTGACTGTACGCTACCAGCGTGTGGAGATGGCATAGTCGATCCTACCTTTGGAGAAGAGTGCGAAGGAAATATCGGATGCGTAATGTGTCTCTTAGACGATGATGAAGATGCGATACCCAATAGCGATGATACGTGTCCGCTAGATCCAGACAACGATGCTGACGAGGATGGCGACGGCGTTTGCGGCGATGTAGACATATGCCTCGGGGATGATGCCACGGGACACGCTGACAACGATGGGGTTTGTGACGACATAGACCCATGCCCCGTGGACGTGAACGAACTGTGTCTGTTCCCGAATCAGGGTCAATGCCTTTCGAACCGTATAGCTTAGGAATGTGGAGGCTTAACGGGCCAGGCACGCGCCGCCTGTAATCACGAACAGCAACAGCTCTGCAAGGACGTCTTCTAGGCTGGGCGGATGATGCAGATGCCCTTCACTCGCTCCTGCGGGGGGCGAGCAGGGCCGCAACGGCCTTGTCAGGTTGCGGTAAGTAAATGGATAATCACAAGAACAGGGGTGTCCTCATTGAGGGGAGGACACCCCGCGACAGTGCAGTAACACGTTTCCCGCATCACAACACCAGAGGCAGCGGCCGGTCAGAGTGACTAGCGTTGCCCCCGTATTCTATAATGATGGTTGATTTGTATAGGGTTTCGCAGGTAGACAGAAGACCATGGAAGCCCGAGCAATCACGATTCAAGTCAACCGGCACAGCGCTCTCAAGAAGTTGCTCTATTGCTGTCTCAGTGCGGAACTCTTTATCGTGCTGGCCGATATCTTTTTGAATTATTTCGAGTGGATTCCGTTCCGGCCGCTGCGCCGGACATTCAATATTACCCGCGAGGATGCAATAGGGAATTGGTTCTCCAGCACGCAGACGTTGTGCGTTGGCATTGTGCTGTGGACCCTGTTTGCTCTGGATCGGAATGACAAGAAAAAATGGGGTTGGGCGGTGCTGGCTTCTTTCTTTACTTTTATGGCGTTTGATGATGCCTCCAAGTTTCATGAACGCGCCGGTTCCTCCTTCAAAGCCTTGGCACCGTCCCTGGCATGGGTTGAAGCACTTGTGGAGCAGTACCCCAGCTATACCTGGCAGATTCTCGTTGGTCCGTTTTTCGCGGTTATGGGTCTCTGTATCGTGTGGTTTATTTGGAAAGAGCTGGACACCCCCCGCTACCGGCTCTGGTTAGGAGCGGCTTTAGCGTGCCTGGTGGTCGCCGTCGGTTTAGATGCAATCGAGGGCATGGATCTGCCGTCCTTGAGTTCGTATCCCGTTCGGCATTTTCTCAAGCTGGTGGAAGAGCTACTCGAAATGCTAGGCAATACGCTCTTTTTGCTGACCTTCAGTAGTGTGTTACTCCACCACACACAGGAGGTTGCCATAGACTTGACCTGAACCGCGCTCGGGAAGTACTCAATCTCGTTATTCCCTGACCTTTCTCTTTCTTCAAGCAAAACCTTGCTTTTTGCTCTGAAGATCTTACATTTTCTAAAAAGACGAATTCCTTGTGTGAGTGTGTCCTCTCTGTTTGTATAGGACAGCATGCGAGGGCCGATATTGTAGGCGGAAGAGAGCTGAAGGAGAGAGACAGTATCCCCATGGCAATGCGATTTCAGGATTATTACAAAACGCTGGGTATTTCGCGGACTGCCTCGCCGGAAGACATCCAAAAGGTATACCGCAAGCTCGCCCGGAAATATCATCCGGACGTGAATAAGAGTCAAGAAGCGGAGGAAAAGTTTAAAGAAATTAATGAAGCCCATGAAGTCCTCAAAGACCCGGACAAGCGGCAGAAATACGACACCTTAGGCCCCAATTGGCAAGCCGGGCAAGACTTCAGACCTCCGCCAGGCTGGGAGAATTTTGCAAGTCGAGCAAGTGGACCAGGACGGCCAGGCGGCGGCCGGTCTGAATTTCACTTCCGAAGTGGATCAAGCGGACCAGGGGCTTTTGACATGGGGGGTCTTGGTGGCGGGGGCTTCAGCGATTTTTTCGAGTCTCTTTTTGGACAAAATTTGGGAGGGGTTGCCGCGCAGCGGGCGCAGCGTGGGGGACGGCGCCAGCCGCAGGGGAGAGAGAATAAATCGGGTTGGCTGTCGTCGCGTGGCCAAGACTATGAAGTAGATATTACGATCTCTCTTGAGGAGGCGTATCGAGCGGCGGCCAAGACCATCACGCTGCGCACAACACAAGAAGACGGTTTGGGTGGCCCACCCACAATAACGTCTAAGCGTTTTGATGTGAAAATTCCTCCAGGTGTTACTGAAGGTGCTCGTATTCGTCTGGCGGGACAGGGGGGAGCCGGAAGAGGGACTGGCGAAAGCGGCGATATCCTGCTGCGGGTGCATATTGCGCCGCACGCATTCTTTTCGCCGGATGGCCATGATCTGTCTGTCGAAGTGCCCATTACGCCATGGGAGGCCGCACTCGGGGCAAAGGTCGAGGTGCCGACTCTGAACGGACGCATTAAGTTGACCATCCCGCCAGGCACGCAAGGTGGTCAGCGGTTTCGCACTCGCGGCAAAGGCTTGCCCCAAAAAAAAGGAGAGCCCGGCCACCTCTACACAACCATACGCATTACCGTCCCTAAAACGTTGACAGCCGAAGAAAAAGCCCTGTTTGAAGAACTCCAGAAGAGTTCGTCCTTTAATCCGCGCCAGGCGGGCGAAGAGAAATAGTCAACGGCCAGTCCTTTTTTTTCTTGTCTGCTATAGATGCTGTTTCCCTACCGACTGCAGGAACTCCGGACACGGTTTTCCACGTTTGCCTGCTTTGCGCTCCCCCTCCAAACGCGATACAACCGCAGGCAATCGTGAATGAGGGAGACACATAGACATGCCCAGCCCACCGCTCGAGGGTCTGAAAGTTATTGATATAGCCGTCCTGTTTGCCGCTCCAACCATTTCCCAAAACATGGGTGATTTTGGGGCGGAGGTGATTAAGGTCGAGCATCCCAAACTAGGTGATAGCTTGCGTACGCTCGGGGCAACCAAAGATGGAGTGCCGTTGTGGTGGAAGATCACCAACCGGAACAAGAAGTGTGTCACCCTAGATTTGCACCAGTCGGAAGGGCAGGAGATACTCAAACAGCTCATTGCCGATGCAGATGTTCTGACCGAGAATTTTCGACCAGGCACGTTGGAGCGCTGGGGGCTGGGCTGGGAGACCCTGCATGCCATCAATCCGCGCCTGATTATGGTCCGGGTCTCTGGGTTTGGTCAAACCGGGCCGTATAAAGATAAGCCGGGGTTTGGAACGCTGGCTGAAGCGATGAGCGGTTTCGCCCATATGACGGGACAGCCTGACGGCCCGCCGACTCTGCCCGGCTTCGGATTGGCAGATTCTATGGCCGGGCAGTTTGGAACCTGGGCGGTGATGTTTGCTCTGTATGAGCGGGATCATAAGAGTAATACAGGCCAAATGCTCGACCTGAGTGTCTTGGAACCGCTGTTCACCACAACCGGCGATCAAGTGCTGGCCTATGACCAGCTTGGTGTGATCCAGCAACGGACTGGGAACCGAGTGCCGTCCATAGGCGCGCCGCGCAATACCTATCAAAGCAAAGACGGTAAATGGCTTGCACTTTCGGCCAATGCGCCGGCTTTGGCGAAACGCGTCTTTGCCGCGATTGGTCAGCCTGAGCTGATTGATGATCCACGCTTTCAGGACAACCGAGCCCGGATCAAAAATATTGACGAAGTGGATGCCATTGTCGGTGGCTGGATTGGCGAACATAGTGCTGAAGAAGTCTTGAAGCGATTTGATGAATTCGACTGCGCCTGTGCGCCCGTGTACGACGTTGCCGGTATTCTTGCTGATCCGCACTTCCAGGCCCGTGAAATGATCACCACCGTCTCTGATCCTGAGCTGGGGCCGCTCAAGATGCAGAATGTTGTTCCCAAGTTCTCCCGCACTCCTGGAGAGATTCGTTGGCCTGGTCCGACCCATATGGGACAGCACAATGAAGAAATTTATGGGAACAAACTGGGCCTGTCTCCACAGAAGCTCGCAGAACTCAAAGAAAAGGGCGTGATCTGATGTCACGGCTGCGGCGGAGTTTATTATTCGTACCGGCCAGCAGCGAGCGCTTTTTTGCCAAAGCGAAGGAGTCGGCGGCGGATACGCTGATTTTTGACTTGGAAGACGCGGTCGCGCCGGAGCGGAAGGCGGACGCGCGGGAGACCATGAAAGCGGTGCTTCAAGACTCAGACTTTCAGCGTTTTGAACGGACGGTTCGTATCAACGGACTCGACACGCCGTATTTCCTGGATGATGTATTGGCCATGGTTGAGGCGGGTGTGGACGGCCTGGTCGTGCCGAAAACGAACAGCGCTGAAAATATCCAGTTTGTTGATCAGTTGGTGTCGCTGGCAGAGCAACGTGCAGGTCGAAATCCTGGCGCAGTCGTTCTCATCCCGCTGTTTGAACAGCCTGAGGCCATCGGCAATGCCTTTGCCATAGCCACGGCCACACCCCGGATCGCGGCCATCGCCTTTGGGCATGGGGACTTCTCACTATCCATGGGAATTAAAGCCGCCCCTTCGACCGCGGGCGTCGTACTGCAAGCGCGCTGTCAGGTGGTCATGGCAGCCAAGGCTGCCGGAGTGATGCCGATTGATAACGTCTATCTCGACATTAAGGATATCGACGGCTTGAACACAGAAACACAGCAGGGCAAAGGGCTGGGTTATGAAGGCAAGGCGTGCATACACCCCGGCCAGGTCGAACCCGTTAACGCGGTCTACACACCGACCTCGGAAGAAGTCGAATACGCCCGAGAACTCGTGGCTGCCTTTGCACAAGCCGTTGCCGAGGGGAAAGGCGCCGTGGCCTTTCGGGGCCGGATGATCGACGGCCCGATTGCCGATATTGAAAAAATTGTATTGGACCGGGCACGCAAGGCCGGGATGGGCGTGTATGAAAACTGAAACCCTCCAACACGGCTCAGCCTATGTGAACGGGGTGCGTTTACATTACGTCACCCAGGGCGAAGGGAAGCTCGTGATTTTGCTGCATGGCTTTCCCGAGTTTTGGTATTCATGGCGACATCAAATCCCTGTTCTGGCCCAGCATTTTAAAGTTGTTGCGCCTGATATGCGTGGTTACAACGAGAGTGACAAACCGGCTGGAGTGGCGAATTATCATATTGATCGTTTGACTGCGGATGTGATGGGTCTTATCCGGGCTTTTGGAGAGGAGCGGGCGATCATTATCGGTCACGACTGGGGTGGTGGCGTCGCGTGGGCGTTTGGCGCCAACTATCCACAGGCGACTGAACGGCTTGTGGTCTTAAATTGCCCCCATCCGGCCGCGTTTCAGAAACAGCTCAAGAGCAACCGTAAGCAGCTGCGGCGCAGCTGGTATATCTTCTATTTTCAGATTCCATGGCTGCCTGAGCTGGGCCTGCGTCTCCTTCGTGGCCGCTTTGTCGAAAAAGCCTTACGTGGTATGGCGATACGTAAAGAAGCCTTTCCTGATGCAGAACTCCGCAAATATGCTGACGCGCTGGCAAAACCCGGAGCCGCAAGAGCGGCAATTAACTATTACAGAGCCGCGTTTCGTCACCGGCTAAAAAAAGGCGAGATGGAGTTTGCTCAGATCGCGAGTCCGACGCTTTTGATTTGGGGTGAAGATGACAGTGCCTTGGGCAAAGAACTTACCTATGACATGGAGGCATACTTCACGGATAGTTTTGAGATTAAATACATTCCTCAGTGCAGCCATTGGGTCCAACAGGAACAGCCCGAGCTAGTCAATCAGTATTTATTGGAGTTTCTTGTCGGACAAGGAGGAGAGGCAGCGGAGCAAGAAGGGGGAATTGAGGCCGAGTCTGCTACCGACCCCTCACCCTGACCTACCAAACGGTCGGGACAAACTGTTTCTCTTGAAGAAATCCATCGTGTGTAATGAGGGGATAGCCCAACGTGTGAGCCGTTGCGACAATCACACGGTCAAATGGATCGCGGATAGCCGGGAAATTTTCTACTGCGAGAAGAATATCGACAGTATAGTCCTGAAGAGAGAAGGGGCCGTCGTAGTGTTGATACCGCGAGACCAACTCTCGAAAGGAGAGTTTCAGGCGAATCCTGCCAATTTCGCTCAGGCGCAGAATCTCCTCTAAAACGGTCATCGGAATAACCACATGCCCCCGTCCGCGCTCCGCCTCTTGAAAAGCCCGGCGGGCTTGCTTACCGAGCTTGCGCGTCTTTCCCGTTGAAAAATACACTAAAGGATGCGTGTCAGTCACGTAGAGCATCGTTGAGTTGATCCCCACTGCGCTGAAGTGCGGTCTCGTAGGCTTCAGCGAGTTGATGGGAACCTGTCTCCAAATCTCCAACGACTTCCATCACATCTGAAAAAGAGGCTACGGTGTAGGAGCGTCGTTGACGACGGTATTGTTCTAACTCCGCCATATCCGCCTCATACTGGGTAGCGCCGACTAATACGGCGGAAAGTTTCGACCTTTGGGTGATGGCAATCGCCTCTCCACTCTGCGCGACTTCTCGTGCCAGGCGGCTGAGGGTGGCCCGTGCTTCGACCAGGCTGATAAGCTTCTTTGCTCGCATCACTTCTCCTGTACGGTATACTGTACATTTAGGGATCTGTCTTTTCAAGGTCGAAAGACTGGGCTGGTACGCCGTGCCGAGTCAGGCTGAGAGATGTCTCGGTGGAGAAGCGACCCGATGTGGTCGCCCAGAGGGCGGACGGACACCCACGCAGGGCGACCCCTACATCGTATGTCCTATAATCTCTGCTGTTTTTCTTAGATCTCCCCTTACTTAACCGCCCGAAACGCAAAGCGTGGGTCCGCCGCTCGGATCTCGACTTCAGGCAGACCGAGTTCCCTCCGTACCATATTTGTACCTTGGACCAGGGCGATACATTTGTAAAAGGCGATCCTGCGCGATAAGCCTTCACGCCCAAAGCCACAGTCTGCGGTAATGATCAGCCGTTCTGGTGGGATATATTCAAGCGCCTTACGAATAAGGTCGGCTATCATCTGCGGTGGTTCGACCGTGGTGACGGTGTGGTTAATCACGCCAATGGCGATTTTCTTATCGATCTTATAGTTCTTGAGCAGTGGCAGATCGCGGCCCTGGTTGCTGGCCCCTTCCAGCATGAGTACATCCGCATTGAGCTGTAGCAAATGAGGCAGCGAGCGTTCGTAGCTCGGCCGTTCCCAGTAAAAGCTCTGCTGGTTGGGGTTACCCCAACACGTATGCGCCCAAATCTCTGTGTTGACACCCTCGACTTCACGATTGAAAGCTTGGGTATAGGATTCGAGTTCTTTCTCAGTGGCTGGCGGGGTGGTGCAGCAGGCAAAATGGTGGGGTGGTTCTTCGATCTGAATGACCGGACAGCCGGCGTCAGCCAGCTCGCGTAACTCTTCGTTGAGGGCGGCGGCTAAGTCCATAACCAACTCGTGGTCGGTTTTGTAATACTCATTCCACAGCATCATGGGCAGACAGGTAGCGCTGATAGAACCGAATTTGACAGGCTTGTTCGTCATCTTTTGGGCGGTTTTCCAGATTGCTGAAAAATGAAGTGGGCCGCGTGTGACTTTGTCCGTTACTGCTGGCGGATGGTAGGCTTCCTGGACTTCGTACAGAATGTGCCCTGGCTTGATATCCGCATAGTCTAGAAAGTGTGACGAGTCGCGAAAGCCACCAATGCCCTTGAGGCGCTCAATGGTGTAGAAAAACCAAGAGCGACCGCCTACTTCAAGGTCAAAACGGGTGTCTCCATCTGTGAAGATATCGAGACCGGCTTGCTCTTGTTCGTTTACATAACAAGCCACCGCGTCAATATATTGTTCTCGATACACAGAATCCCCCATGGCGACTTTAAACGGTCGTCCGCGCAGGCTTTCGGTAAACCAGGTTGGCTTCGGAAATGACCCGACCATCGCGGTGGGCAGCTGTGTATCTTTCGTGGCATTAAACATCCTCACCCCTCCTATTGTGTCTGTGTGGCTGGCAAATCATACACCTCGCAGCAGGGTGGTTGTCAACTAGAACCGCCGTCATCCGACAACAGCTATCCGAGCTGGGCGCTTGGTTTGAAGTGTGCTACAGGCTGCTAGAAGTACGAACCTCAGAACTAGGACTGATTCAGATGAAAGAAGAAAAAGGAGCACACCATGCTACGCGGTATCTATTCTGCGCTCATTACGCCTTTTGATGAGAACGAAAACATTGATGAGAAGGGGTTAGAGAAACTGCTGGAGTGGACAATCGGCAAGGGCATTAACGGCGTCTTTATTGTGAGTAGTACGGGCGAGGCCTGGGCTTTGAGCTTTGAGGAGAAGACGCAGCTTTTTAAGCAGACGGTTGAGATTGTTAATAAACGGGTCTCGGTTATTGCCGGTATAGGCGTGCCATCAACCCGAGAGGCGATTCGTCTTACAGAAGCCGCCCAAGCGGCAGGCGCGGATTATGTGTGTGCGGTGCCGCCCAGCTTTGTCCGGCCCACGCAGGACGAAATGATCCAGCACTACAGCACTATTGCTGAGGCTACGACAGTACCCGTGCTGCTGTATAATATTCCCATACTGGCCGGCAATGTTTTGGAGCCACCGGCTGTGCGAACCTTGACTGAGCGCTATGCCCAGATCGCTGGGATTAAAGACAGTAGTGGTGATCTCACCTTGCTCAATAACTTGGTGCTCCAGCGTCGAGCTGACTTTAGCGTGCTGACCGGGATTGATACCTTAGTGCTGCCAGGGCTCCTGGCTGGCGGCCAGGGCGCTATCTTAGGCAGCGCGAATGTGTGTCCTGAGCTCTCGTTGGAAATCGTCCGTTTGTTTGATGCCGGTCAGCACGACAAGGCCTGGGAGGTCCAAAACCGCTTAACCCGCTTTTGGTTAGCCATGGGCTTGGGATCCTTTCCGGCACCTATCAAAGCGGCCATGGAACTCCGGGGTCTTCCTGCAGGTCCGGCCCGTAGCCCGATCGCTGCGCTGACAAACGAAGCCCGTGGGGCATTACGACAAGAGTTGCGAACTATGCGCGTAGTGGAGTGAGGTGATTGCAGAATATGTTTCTTGCTTGCAAGAATTAGCGATTTTTGCTAGCGTTCGTATATGAGCGGCAGCAGACCAGATCCGTATGTCAATCTTGGCAAGTTCATCAAACGGCAGCGCGAACTGGCGCAGCTCTCAGTTCGGCAGTTAGCGGATATGTGCGGCATATCAAATCCGTATCTTAGCCAAATTGAGCGCGGTCTGCGAACGCCTAGCAGCATGATCTTGCAGTCTCTGGCCAAAGGATTGCGTATGTCAGCTGAGACCCTGTACGTACAAGCAGGAATGATCGATCCGCAGGACGCCGAGGAAAGTGATGTAGTCCAGGCCGTTTTGCACGATCATCATCTCTCGGCACGGCAACGAGAGATGATGATTGACATGTATCGCTCCTTCCGGAAAGTCAACGAGGTGGGCGGGTGAGTCTGAAAATTGTATTTCTTGTCACGTAGGTGACAATTTTTCTGTTGTCGGTGCGTGCAAAAGTTAGCGCTATGAGTTAGCATTTATATATCAACAAGTCCGAGACTTATACACGCAGAAATCAAAACGCAACAGGGAGGTTTTTCATGGCAGACAATATGTGGGGTTGCAGCTCTTTTAGCAAGATGTTCGACGGAAAAAACAATCCGTTCGTAAAAATGATGACTGAGATAAACGCCCCGCTCAACGAGTCGATGAAGCAGATGGCCGCCCAGTCGATTGAGTCTGGAGAAAAATGGGCGAATCAGGTCTTCGAGTTTAACGCAAAGGCGACCGGATGGGCCAAGGATACTCCGTTTGCCTCGATTTTCGATACGCAGCGGACGTTCGTCCGCAAGGCTTTTGAATCGTCGACGGCAAGGGCCCGCCAGATATGGCAGTTTGAGATCAAGGCTGAAGAGACGGCTGAGTCGGCTGACTAATCCGTTCGATCTGTATTGCGATGACAAGGGTAGCGAGCCCGGCCTTGCTACCCTTGTCGTTTTCTCTACTTCTCGTCCAAGGCGAGGCCTGCGGCTTCTCTCAGGCCAGCAGGCCTGACAATCAGCTTCCGGCCATCTCTGAGCAGGAACTGCTGCCGTTCTAACTCTTTCATATGCTCAGTGACTTTCTGCCGCGACGCACCCACGAGATCGGCTAAGTCTTCATGCGTGAGTTGTAAGATCAACATCGTTCCACGCGCATCCTGAACGCCGAATTTTTGGGCGAGTTCGAGGAGTGCCAGCGCGAGCTTTTGGTGTAGGTTCGAACCCTGGAAGCGGGTATAGCGGTAGAGCAAGGCGAACCAACGTCCGACCGTACCTTCCATCATTGAGCTAAACTCGGCAAAGGGGATGTCTAAGAGCGTTGTCACAAAAACGTCCGGTCGAACGGAACTGATCCAACAGTCGCTAAAGGCTTCGGAGCGAAAGGCCCGGTACATGCCCGGCATCAATGAGGTAATACCGAAGAGTTCGCCAGGAGCGATCAAACTGACTAATACCTGCTCTTCGTCTGGAGTGCGTAGGGACAGTTTGACAACGCCGGAGATCAAGAGATGCACCGAATCCGAGGGGACTCCCTCGTTAAAGACAATTGTCCGTTTTTCGATATGGTGGAGGGTCATCTGATCGAGGAGTCGCTCGATTTGCCGATCAGACGCCCAGGGAAATGCCTTGAGTCGGCGGATGGTTATGACATTTAAGACTGGTGTGCGGGCCATATTCTCCCCATACAAGAATAGTAACTGTCAGGCTGAATGTATTGATCCAGCATTGCAGCATCATTTCTTTTGTTCTTATTTTTGTCACCTAGGTGACAAAAATGCAAGATGCCTCGTGCACACTGCTGTTTCTCTCACACTGAGATATGCATAGACGCGACCTGCTTTTCGTGTAATATACTTGGCTTATAAAAAGACTGTGCATAGGGCACAAATTCTGCGTTTGACTGATGAAGGAGGGCGGATGCGAAACACTCAGATGGATCACAGACTACTTTCTTATGTGGTGATGGCCAGCTGCTTGTTTGTCTGGGCTTGTGGCGAACGGCCTATGGGACCGAAAGAAGAGCAGGCGATTCAAAATGTGAAGAGCTACCAACACGAAGACGACTTCAGCGTTGTCTCGAATATTGAGGTGCGTGGGCAGGATGCTGGCCGCGCTGGCAATGCATGGACAATGAAGTCGTGGGAGGCCGGATTATTGTCTCAGCAAGACCGCATTTACGATGAACTGAGTCAGTATTTCAATGTCTTTGAAGCTCCTGGCGGCCGTTGGGTCCGGTTCTCGTATACGGATAAAGATGGGGTGCATGAAGCACTCTGGCAGACCGATCTCTACAAAAAGAACGTCGAGGCGACAAATGACCTTGCCAAAGAACTCATGACGTCACCCGCCCCGTAACGCTCACGTACTGATCTGCCCGTGTGGTAAAAACAAAGCGAGGGGGAACAGCTGTCATTCTGCTCCTCCTCAACCCAACCAGCTCCGTTGTTTTTTCTCAGCATTCTCCTGGACGTCTTCTTATTCGGAAAAAGAGGCAACTGCCAGGTTTGTGTCGTATTCTTTCTGCTGCAGACGAGAAAGAATGTCTGCCAGAACGCGGTAGACTTGAGGGTTGACTATCAAGCCGATATGGCGTCCTGTCACTTCCCGATTCCCCCGGTGTGGATCAATACTGGCGTTCCACTCGACGACTTCGTCTTGTTTCGAGAAAATGGATGTAAATCCAACCTCTTGCGGCAGTGGAGAAGTCACACTGCGATTGAAGTGGCAGTTGCAGTGCAGGGTGCCGCACTCCGGCGGAAGCTCCCCGCGCCAGCGCCGAAAGGGTTGTAGGACGCGCGAAGCAAAAAGAACCAAGGGGCTGACATTTTCGGTGCGCTGTATGGGTGAGCCCATGGCCACCACGTAGCGTACTTGATCAGGAAAATTTGCGCCCAAGAACCGGGCCAACATGCCGCCCAGACTATGACCAAAAACGATGAGCGGCCGGCCTGTCTCACGAATAATCTGATTCAGCCGCCAACGCAGCAGATGTCCGGTCCGATTCGGGCAATCTATATTCCAGTCCAATCCGGAGAAATACGGGTTATAGCCCATCCGACTCAGCCAGCCGGCTAACAACTGCAGGGTCCAGTCCCCGGCTAAGAAGCCGGGTATGAGCAAAACCGGCTGACCGGATACCTTGGGGCCGGGCGGATTGCGATAGACTGGATCGCGGAGTAAGGCACCCAGTTGTCGGTATGCGTCCGGGTATGTAGCGGTCAGTTGCCAGAATAGCGCGCTGAATCTTGCCGTTTCAGCTGTTGCTGTAAATGAGCTGGAAAACGAAGAGTGGGTTGCCATCCTGCTTCTGTGTCCGAGGTCGTCGCTCAGTTTTTGCTAGCAATGGGTGTTAACTTTTGCAAGCATAGCAAAAACAATGGCGGAACGGAAGCGAGTCCAGATGCGGGGCAGCTTAGGGTCACAAGCAAAGGCGGCTCAATTGAAGAGCAGCAGGTGACAGCTTTGGGGCAAACGGCGAGCAAGGCCGTTTGCCCCATGGCCTCGCAGCATGTGATACACCGCGCTGCGGCGGCTCACCCCCATCATTACTGTATCAACGGCAAGGATGTTGCCTGCGAACAACAAGAGCACGGAAGCTGTCCCTACGACGGCAAGCTCGACCGGCAGGCCTCCCCATTGTGCGCCGAGTTCGGAAATAAATCGCACGGTTTCATGCAT
>Ga0310122_10001634_pt1 | contig 14316 bp, 9 predicted proteins | sample CB6_Bottom_1051__FD_203503 | JGI IMG/M metagenome (GOLD analysis project Ga0310122, IMG submission 203503) | Marine microbial communities from Western Arctic Ocean, Canada - CB6_Bottom_1051 | ecosystem: Environmental > Aquatic > Marine > Oceanic | place: Canada: Western Arctic Ocean | collected...
CGGCCCATCTCGTAGCAGTAAATGAGGCCGTCCGGCAGGCAGCCGTGCAGCAGGCCAAGCGTCACGGCGGAGTAGCACGGATGCGTGATGCTGCCCTGTCCCTCGATGACGAGCACTTCGTGATGCTGGTGTGCAAGGATCTGTTTTTCCACCGCGCCGCTGATGAAGTCAGCCACCACGGCATCGACCGGGCAGCCGTCGCCCTCCACCATCATTCCGGTCTGGCCGGTGGCGATGAACTTGGCATCGACGCCGCGCTTGGCCAAGCCGCGCACCACCTCGATGGACGTCACCATCTTGCCCAAGGCGCAGTCGTGCCCGACGGTGTGGATGCGGAGGCAGTCGGCGGAGATGTCTTTGCGCTTGGCCACGGAGCGCTCGTTGTTGCGGCGCAGATCGCGAAGGGTCGAGCCGCTGGCCTTGGCGGCGGCGGCGAGTTCCGCGTCGTCGTTCAAGAATTCGTGCAGGCCCGATTCCACGTCCATGCCGCGCTTGATCGCGCCGAGCAACAACGCCCGCATCGGCGCGGGCAGCGATCCGCCGGCCGGGGCGATGCCGATGAGCAGCACGTTGGCCTCGGGCAGGGCGTCGAGGGAGTTGACCACCGGCAAATCGCCGCCGACCTCAAACAGCGCCTGCGCCGGTTGCGGCGGCACGGTGGTGTCGAGTACGCCCACCACTTCGTCGCGCCGATAGCGGATCACGCTGCACGCCGTCTTGGCGGAGTTCGGTGAGGAGTTGCCTTCGGTGAGGATGAGAATCTTGCGCCTCATGCGGCGGCGGATGGTATCAAAGGCTTCCCGGCAACAAAGCAAAATGGCCAAGTTTTGCGCTTGCCGGTTTTTCGCCAATCGGTAACCTCTCCGCGCATCATGAAACGTTTTTTAATTCTCGCGCTTGGCTTGGCCTTGGCGGTGTCCGCTGCGACGGCGGCGGCGAAACCGGTGAAGGTGTTCATCCTCGCCGGTCAATCGAACATGGAGGGAAAGGGCAGGATTGACCCGCTGCTCAACCACCAAATCACCGCGCCGGAGACAAAGGATTTCTTCGCGCACCTGCACAAGGACGGCAAGTATGTCGAGCGCGACGACGTGTGGATCAACTACCTTGAGCGTCGGGGCAAGTTGACCGTCGGCTACGGTTCGCCGGGGCGCATCGGGCTGGAACTGGAGTTTGGCCACGTGATGGGCGATCACTTCGACGAGCCGGTGCTGCTCATCAAGACGGCCTGGGGAGGCAAAAGCATCGGGCGCGACTTTCGTCCGCCGAGCTCCGGGCTGCAGTCGAAAGAGAAGATCGCCGAGTTCGTCGAAAACAGGGTGAAGCGCGACTACAACAACCTCATCCGCAGCGAGTGGAACCAAGCGAAGAAAGACAATCCGAAAATCACTCGCAAAGAAATCGAGGCGAACAGCGGCGCGTCAATCGATGACATCCGCAATGCCAAGGCTGACGAGTATCGCAAGGAAGTCATCGAGAGTTACGGTCATTTTTATCGGCTGATGATGTCGGAAATCAAAACGACGTTGGCCGAGTTGAAAACGCGGTTCCCCGAATACGACGGGCGCGGCTACGAGATCACCGGCTTCGTGTGGTTCCAAGGCTGGAACGACATGTACAACGGCTTCCAGAATGAGTACGCGGCGAACATGAAAAACTTCATCCGCGATGTGCGGAAGGACTTGGCCAAGCCGAACCTCCCGTTCGCCATCGGCATCATGGGGCAGAACGGTTTCAAGCCGGCCAAGGGCAACATGGCCATCGTCAAGGCCGCGCAGGCGTCGATGAACGACATGCCCGAGTTCGCCGGCAACGTCCGCGCCATCCCGACCGATGTGTATTGGGACAAGCGTGCCGACGCTGCCTTCCCCACGTGGCGCGACAACGTCGCCGAGTGGGAAAAGCTCGGCTCCGATTTCCCGTACCACTACCTCGGCAGCACGATCACCTTCACCAAAATCGGCCGAGCCCTTGGCCAAGTGATACTGGAATTGCGCGGTGACAAGTAACCGCCCCGCCGCTTGGCCAAGCCAAGCTCTCTAACTTTTTGTTAAGATACAAAGTAGGTTGACTGATAACTTGACTTATGGTTGACCGGTTTTCGTATGCTGGGCTTGCCCGATGGGCTTGGCTTCGGGCAGAGTCCGCGCCGCGTGGCGCGGAAAATTCGCATAGGTTTTATTGGCGCGGGAGCGATGGGCTTCAGTCATCTGCAGTTGTTCCACCGGGAAAGCCGTGGGCAGGCGGAGGCCGTCGCTCTGTGCGCCAGTGATACCGGACGCATCGCCCGGGCGATGGAGGTGGCGCCCGGAATGCGGTTGTTCAAAAACGATCGCGACCTCATCCACAGCGACCTCGACGCGGTGGTGGTTTCCTCGCCCAATTTCACCCACGTGCCGCTCGCGCTGGAGGCACTCAAAGCGGGCAAACATCTTTTTCTCGAGAAGCCGGTGGGCATCACGCCGGCCGAGTGCCGCAAGCTGTTGCGCGTCTCGGCGATGAGCGATCGCGTGCTGATGATCGGCCACGAGCTGCGGTACTCGCCGTTCTTCGGGAAGTTCAAAAAACTGGTGGACGCGGGCGCAGTCGGCACGCCGCGGATGACGTGGTGCAAGGAATTTCGCGGACCGTTCCAGCCCAAGTCGCGCGAGTGGATTCAGGATCGGCGAAAGAGCGGCGGCTGTCTCGTCGATAAAAACTGCCATCACTTTGACTTGATGAATTGGTGGGTGGGTGCCCGGCCAAGGCGTGTGAGCGCGTTCGGCAGCAACGCCGTCAACCGCGTCATCCCCGGCTCGAACCAAGTGCACGATCACGCGACGGCGAACTGGGAGTACGCCAACGGCGCAAAGGGCACGCTGCATCTTTGCCTGTTCGCGCACGAGCCGCCGAAGGAGACGCTCGAGATGGGCGTAGTCGGCGATCGCGGTGTGTTGCAGACCGACCTCGACAATTTGCAGATTCTGCATTGGCAGCACGGCAAACGGAAAGGCGAGCCGCGAGTCATCAGGGTGAATGCCAAGCGCGGCGTTGGCTGGGGCGGGCATCTTGGGTTTGCCGAGATTCATCCGGCCTTCCTTCGCGCCATCCGCAAAGGCGAGCCGCCGCTGACCTCGGTGGCCAACTGCATCGACGGCACCCTGCTGGCCATCGCGGCGGAGGAATCCATTCGCACCAAAAAAATTATCACGATCAAATGAGCCGGAGATTTAATAGTGTGCCATTTGTCTTCATTATTACTTCGCGTTCTCCCTCTCCCCGGCCCTCTCCCGCTGGGAGAGGGAGCTTGGCCAAGTGCTTGTTTTTTAACCGCGAATGGATGCGAAGTGACGCGAATGAAACGGAGCATTCCTTCTCCCTAGGGAGAAGGTGGCCGCAGGCCGGATGAGGGTGAAAACGGGGATGATTTCTTAGTTCGCGATTTTAACAAAAGATTACAAATGAGCCGATTGAACATCGAAAAGGAACTGTTGGAAGGGGCGATCATTCGCGAACCTGTGGGTGACGAAAAGGGGTACTGGGTTGGTGCGCCCGGCTGGTGCTGGGACGAGCTTGGCCAAGCGGCGTATCTCACCTATCGAATCCGCCGCCCGCGAGGCGTGGAACCGGATCGCGGCGGCGAGTCGCGCATCGCCCGGACGACCGATTTCAAAACGTTCGACGACGTGTGGTCGGTGCAAAAAAGTCAGTACGATTCCGCCTCAATCGAGAAGAGCGCACTCAAGCGCGGGCCGGACGGCCGGTGGCGTTATTTCACCAGCTTCGTCGCGCCGGAAGATGGCCGCTGGTGCACCACAATAAACCAAGCGGAAACTGTGGAGGCGCTCGACCCCGCCAACACGAAACGCCTGTTCAGCGCCACAGATTTGGGGCTGGAAGGCGTGAAGGATCCGTGGTTGATGGAGGTCGATGGCGTGTATCATCTTTTCCTCAGCGTCGCGAAAAGCACCGCAACCACCGGCGACGGCTCGCACGACACGCTGGATATTTTCAACACTGGCGAATGCGTCAGCGCCACCGCCTTGGCCACCTCCACCGACCTCGACCAATGGGAGTGGCAGGGCATCGTGCTCGAGCCCGAGGGCGACACCGCTTGGGATAAATACTGCCGCCGCATCAACAGCGTGCTGCTGCTAAATGGTCGCTACTACGCCTTCTACGATGGCAGCGCCGGGCATCACGAAAACTACGAGGAAAAAACCGGCTTGGCCGTCTCGGACGATTTGAAATCATGGGAAGTCCTCTCGCCGGACGGCCCGGTTGTGCTCAGCCCGCATGCCTCCGGTTCGCTGCGTTACATTGACGCTCAGCGGGTGGGTGACGAGATTATTTTCATCCACGAACTCACCCGCGCCAACGGTGCCCACGAAATGCGCCTGGCCAAGTTCGCAGCCGACGGGTTTTCGTTGGTGTGAAGGGAGGGGCAAGTTCCGCCTTGCCCCCTTTCTGAAATAGGACGAGGTGGAACTCGTCCCTCCCGGCTTACTCCGGTAATTCCTCGTCGCGGGTTTCCTTGGCGAACAACACCACGACAACGCCGAGCAAGAACAGCGGCGCGAGCCACATGGCCTTGGTTTCCGGCGTGGGCGGACTCGCCATGGCGGCAAAGCCAAAGAACGCAGCGGCGGTGCCCAAGCGACCCATGTTAAAACAAAAGCCGGTGCCCGTGCCGCGCAGCCGTGTCGGGTACAACTCCGGGAAATAGACGGCATAACCGGCGTGCATGCCCACGGTGAAAAATCCAAAAATCGGCAGGCACAACATGAGCATTCCTCTGGAGGCGTTGCTCGGAATCAGCCACTGGAACATCACCAGCATCATCACAAACGCCATCACATGATACAGCACGAAGGCACCTTTTCGCCCGAGCCGAATCGAGATGCCGCCGAATAGCACGAGGCCCAACCCGGCGCCGGTGGTGTTCAACGCCATGCTCGTCATTTCGGCGCGTTTGATTTCGGATTTGTGCTTCGCAAACGCCGCATTCTTCACCGCTTTGTCGGCGTCAGCGCCGATATTTTCGACCTTCAAAACTTTGGCCTGCGCCTGACGCATAAGGGCGTTTTTGCCGTAAATGTGGCCGCCCCAAAACGTGACCAGCCCGATGGTTGCCAGCGTCACGCCGATCAGAGTGTTGCGCCGGTGCGCGGCGGAAAACAGCTCGCCGATCCGGCCTGTCCGCTGGGTGTCATCCAGCGCGGCGCGGTCGCGGGCGGCGGTCCAGCTTTCCGGTTCGTGCAGTTTCCAGCGAATCCACAGCGTGAGAAATGCCGGCAGTACGCCGATGGCAAACCCCACTCGCCAGCCGTCCATGCCCTTGTCCGCCAGCCATGCGTTTACTCCAGGGTTTCCGATCAGCAGATAAATGGCCGCCACCGCCAGCAGCGTGCCGAAGACACTCGAGGCATGAAAAATGGAACTCATCACCGGGCGCGACCGCTTGGGCATCACCTCTGCCACCATGGCGCTGGCCACCGCCCATTCGCCGCCGACGCCCATCGCTACGAGAAACCGCAACACCACCATGTGCCACGGCTCCTGCGAAAAGGCGCTCAGGCAGGTGAAGAGCGAGTAAAACAGAATGGTGAAAATCATCGTCCGCGCCCGCCCAATGCGGTCGCTGATCATCCCGAAAACCACACCGCCGAACGCGCCGCCCAGCAGGAAAAAACCAAAAGCGCGGTCGTTCCAAATGCGAACCAAATCGTTATCGGGCGACACTCCGAGCAGGTTCGGCATGGCATCGCGCATCGAGGCCACGAAAACTTGGCCCTCGAAAATGTCGAACACCCAGCCAAGCGAAGCGACGATCAGCACCGTCCATTGGTAGCGGGTGATGCCTGAGTGCCAAGGGCGGGAATCTGTCTTGGCGTCGGTCGACATCTATTCGGTTTCCTCCAGTTGGCGGCAGCGGGTGTAGCACATGCGGCGACCCTACTTTTCTCCTCTCAGCCAAGGCGAGCCTATTTCGCGCCGCGAAGTTTTTCTGTTTTGACTTTCGGTGCGAACGAACGAGCATGGGCCAACGCATGACTCACGAGGCAATTGCGCTTGGCCAAGCGCGCGAATTTTGAGATGAAAATAATACACAAACGACAGGCGATCCGGTTTGACCGAGAGCGAGTCACTACCTTGCTGCTATTGGCCTTGGCCACTTCCGCTCACGGGGCCATCGAACTACGGGGGCTGCACGCCTACCCGGATCGCGAGAGTGTTCCGGCTGGGGAGACGATTCGGTTTCACCTCAGCAGCCAAGTGCCGTACCGCTTTGGGGTCACGAAGCTGGGGCTGCGGGTCGATGACCGGGCCAGCGACGAAACAATTCTCCCGGCGAAAAAAGTGTCGCCGGCGCGCGTGCAGGCGATTTATCCGGGGTCGTATGTGCGCGTGAAAAACGGGTTGCCCGCAGACGCCGAGTTAAGCGCCCTGACGCTCGAGTGCTGGGTGAGGCCTTGGAAACTTTCGCCGTGGCAGGGGATTCTCACCCAGCACGATTACCCCGAGCGCTGCGGCTTCGGCTTGTTTTTGGATGCGGAAGGCCGGGCGGTGTTCTCGATCGGCTCGGGCGGTGCGTACGATGGCGAAAGCCTCGTCACCGGGCCGAAGCTCAACCATCGGCAGTGGCATCACGTTGTCGGGGTTTGGGACGGCGCAGCCAAGGTCGCAGCGATTTGGGTGGACGGCAAACGCGCCGCGGAATGGCAGGCACCGGACAACCTCCCGCCGCGCAAAGCCGGGTCGGCCAAGCTGCAAATCGGGGCGTACAGCGAACGCGGCGTGACCGGTCGTTTTTTCGATGGCGATATTGCGATGCCTGCGATTTACACGCGCGCACTTTCGCCGAACGAGATCGCCGCGCGCTTGGCCAAGCGCGGGTTGGAAGCGCCCGATTTGAGCGACCCGGCACTCGCCGCATTCTGGCCGCTCGACGAGGAACGCGGCTCGAGCGTGGCGGACGCCTCCGGCAACCGGCGCAACGGCGAGATCGTGAATCTCGGCACATGGATGATCGGCGGCCCGTCGTTCGACGGCGGCAGCGTCGGGCGTTACGACACGAACTACGACCCGCGAACCGACCCGAACCGCGGACACGGCCTGCGCTTGGCCTCCGATGATTTGTACGATTGCGGCTGGGCAGCGACGGAAGTTTTTCGTGTTCCGAAAAACGCGAAGAGCGGCCTTTACGCAGCTTGGTTTCACTTTGAATCCGAAGGCAAGCCGCACCACTATCCCGTCACTTTCATCGTCAACAAAGCCAAGGGCGTGGCCAAGGCGCCGCTGGTGCTGATGTGTTCCTCGACCACTTGGCGGGCTTACGGCGGTGCGGCGTTCGCCAAAAATGTGCCGGACGAAACTCGTAACTGGTCCACTGGCGGGCAGGTCAATGATCCGGCGAATCCACCGGCGTACTGTTTTTATCGGGATCACGTGCACGGCCAGCCCACTTACAAACTTGGGTTGCGGATGCCTTGGCCGGTGGCCGGGCCGGGTGTGCGTTACAGCGCGCCGGGCGTCGGGTATTCCCATCTCATGCGCGGCGAGCGTTTCACGCACACTTGGCTGGAAAAACAGGGCTACGATTTTGATGTCATTAGCAACCTCGACTTGCACCGCGACCCCGAATTGCTCGACGGTTACAAGGTGCTCATCATCAACGGCCACGACGAATACTGGTCCGCGAAAATGTACGACGGGCTGGATCGCTACCTGAAAAACGGCGGGGCCACGGCGGTGCTGTCTGGCAACACCATGTTTTGGCGCATCTCGGTGGACGACGAGCTGGGCACGATCGAATGCCGGAAATATGGCCCGAACATCGGCGGCCGCACTTTGGCCAGCGTTGGCGAAATCTACCACAGTGCCGACGGCAAACGCGGAAGTCTGATGCGCAACTGCGGCCATCCGCCGTGGCGAAACATTGGGCTGGAATGCAGCGGTTGGTGGGGTGGCGCGAATAATGGCCTGTATACCGTGATAGCGCCGACGCACTTTCTGTTTAAAAAACCGGAGCGCGTCAGTTTCGCCGATCGAGTTGTGTTCGGCGGGGCGAAGAGCGGGCATCGGAAGGCGTGCGGCCACGAGGGCGACATTCGACTCTCCTCCTATGCGCCACCGACAGGGCCGATTCCAGCGGGCGCTTTTCTGCCCGACGAGCCGTCCGGCATCGAGACGATGGCCAGCCTCAAGCGCGACAATGCGCGAGTGCTCGATTATTTCGCCCGCTTCGGCCAGCAGAAAAAGGGAACGCTGGTTGACATGATTTACTGGGAGCGCCCAGAGGGCGGAACGGTGTTCAACGCCGGCGCGATTGCCTTCGGTTGGGCGCTCGACGCCGACCCCAAGCTAACGAAACTGCTGCGCAACGTGCTGCACCACCTCGCCGGAGTGACCGCGCGGACGCCGTACGACCCGGAGTGGCTCGACCCCGGACAATAAGATAAAAGGGCTTTGACGATGCGGGTTGGCGCTCTTATATTTCGTCGTTTGCCGATTCTTTTCTCATGAAATCCAGTTCAATTTGCCTCTGTCTGTCCGCCTTGGCTTCACTGCTTGTCACAGCAAGTTCGTCAGCGGACTGGCCGCAGTTTCGCGGGCCTGATGGCCAGGGTCACTCCGACCAAAAGGGTGTCCCGATCCACTGGGCAGAGGGTGAGAATGTCACTTGGAAAACCGCAGTGCCCGGCGAAGGCTGGTCGTCGCCGGTGATCGTGGGCGATCAGATTTGGGTGACCAGCGCCGAGGACGGAGGCAAGTCTCTTCACGCCATTTGTGTTGATAAAAAAAGCGGCAAGTTGCTGCACAATGTCGAGGTATTGACGCCGGAGGATGCCGGTCCGCACCATCGGTTGAATGGCTACGCCTCCCCGACGCCGGTGCTGGACGGCGAGCGCGTGTACGTCCACTTCGGCCCTCGCGGTACTGCGTGTCTGGACACCGCCGGCGGCATCCTCTGGAAAAACACCGAGTTTAATTACAATGTGATACAGGGCGGAGCCAGCTCGCCGATCCTGCACCGCGATCTGTTGATTCTCACCTGCGACGGCATCGACAACCAATTCATCGTGGCGCTCGACAAGCGGACAGGGAAGGTCAAGTGGAAGCAACCGCGGGCGCATCTCGAGGCCGCTGCCAAGAAGCGGCCCATCGCAAAAATGGCCTACTCCACACCGCTGATTCAACCCGTCGAAGGCATCCCGCAACTTGTTTGCTCCGGAGCCGATCATGTCGCCGCGTACGACCTCACGACCGGTGCGGAATTGTGGTGGATGCCGTACAACGGTTTCTCCGTTGTTGGCCGCCCTTCGTACGGGAACGATCTGTTTTACGTCGTCGGCTCCATTCGGCAGGATCATTTCTGCATTTACGCCGTCCGTCCCGGCAAGGGCCGGTTGCGTGACGATCAGATTATCTGGCAGAATTCCAAAGGTATCGCCCATGTCTCGTCGCCGTTGCTGGTCGGCAAAGAAATCTTCGTTGTGCACGACGGCGGCGTGGCGAGTTGCATCGACGCAATGACCGGCGAACCGCATTGGCGCGAACGCCTTGGTGGCAATCACGACGCCTCGCCTGTCGAGATTTGCGGCCGCATTTACTTTTGCAATCGCGAGGGCAAAACCACCATCGTCGCCGCCGGCAGCGCCTTTCAGATTTTGGCGACGAACCAGTTGAAAGGCACCTTCAAAGCCTCCCCCGCCGTGACCGACGGCGCGCTGTTCCTGAGAAGCGATACCCACCTGTACCGCATCGAGAAGTCCAAGCTATGATCCGGTTGCTCGCCGGAAATCAATCCCCTGCCACTTGGCCAGGCGGGCAGTGGATCACCACCATTTTGGTTTCGGTCATTACCTCGACGGTGTGCTTGGGGCCTTCCTAATGACGACAAGGAAAAATGGCGATTCGTTTTCGGCTTGATGGCAGCCGAGCAGTCGCTAGCCTCACGCTGGAACTCGATATTCATATGAAACGAATACTATCCCTGTCGCTTGGTTTGATTCTGGGTTTGTCCGCCTGGTCGGCGGATAAGAAACCGGTGAAGGTGTTCGTACTTGTCGGGCAATCGAACATGGAGGGGCGCGGCTTTCCCGAACCGCTTGCCTGGCAGGTTTCGCAGAAAAAATACAGGGAGCGTTACACGCACTTCATCAAGGACGGCGATTTTGAGGCGTTCACAAGGAAGGTGGCCGAGACCACGGATCCGAACGACAGGGGCAAAACCCCGACCTACCTCTGGAGCACGCGCCATGATGTCTGGATCAACTACCTCGGCAAGCATGGCGACCTGACCGTTGGGTACGGGGCGCCTCGTGAAGGCTTCGGTCCGGAGTTCAACTTCGGCCATGTCGTTGGGAATCACTTTGACGAGCAGGTTTTTCTGATCAAGGCCTCCTGGGGAGGCAGAGCCTTGGCGCGTGGTTTCCTGCCGCCATCCTCCATGCTCAGTGATGAGGAGTACTCGAAGCTGGCGGCGGCCCAGAATGCTGAGAACAAGGCCTGGAACGACGCCGAGCCTGCAAAAATTGAAGCCGTCAACAAGAGGATCGCCGAGGAGAACAAGACGGCGGAAAAGAAAAGGCGCCTGCGAACATTCAAGCCGCGTGAGATGGTGACCGCCGCGCAGTATAAGGAGCAGTTCGGCAAGGACTACTCGCAATACGGTCAGCGAGGTGCATGGATGCCTGAGCGAACTGGGCAAGCGGTTTCCCGGCTACAAGAATCAGGGCTACGAGATCAAGGGCTTTGTCTGGTTCCAGGGTTGGAACGACCAGTATCAGGACCGCTGGCTAACCTACGAAAAGAACATGGCCAATTTCATCCGCAACGTGCGCATGGAATTCAAGGCGCCGGACATGAAGTTCGTGATCGGTCAGATGGGTAACGATGGCATGAAACCCGACGAGGAAGGGTCACCACGGGACTACATCAAGAAGGCGCAGGCCGCCGTCCCGAACCACCCCGAGTTCAAGGGCAATGCGTTGTGTGTTAGAACCGACAAATACTGGGACATGGAGGCCCATGCCATCTACACCGGCCCCGGCGGCTGAAGCAAGGACGTCGACAAATGGCGCCGGTTCGGAAATGACCGGCCCTACCATTACTACGGTAGTCCCGGGCTATTCGCCCAGGTCGGAACGGCCTTCGGCGAGGCCATGCTGGAACTGCTTGATGTGGTGAAATAATCGTTGACTGGTGGGAACTATTTGCGCATCTCGGCCTTCCAGCTATCCGGTTTTTCGGAGATGTCGCTGTCGTCTTCGTAGTGCTTTTGCAGCCTGCCCAACTGGCGCTTCATGCGTTTCTGCAGCTTGGTATGCTCCGGCTTGCCGTAGATGTTCGTCAACTCGTCAGGATCTTTCCTTAGGTCGTACAGTTCCCATTCGTTGCCGAACTGATAGAAGTGCATGAGCTTGTAGCGTTGGGTACGGATTCCGTAGTGGCGGGGCACCATGTGAACGCTTGGGTACTCGTAGTAGTGGTAGTAAATGCTTTTCCGCCAATCTTCCGGTGATTCACCTTTCAATAGCGGCACGAGCGAGCGGCCCTGCATGTCGCTGGGGATCGTAGCGCCGGCCATTTCCAAAAACGTCTCGGCGTAGTCGAGGTTTTGGATGAGGTGTTTGTCGCGTGAACCGGCCTTGGTAACCCCGGGCCATTTCACGATGAACGGCATCATCAACGATTCCTCGTACATCCAACGTTTGTCGTACCAACCGTGGTCGCCGATGTAGAAACCCTGGTCGGAGGAGTAGATCACCACGGTGTTGTCGGCGAGACCGAGTTCCTTGAGCGTGTCCTGCAGGCGGCCGATACTTTCATCGACGCCCCTGACGCAGCGGAGGTAGTTCTTGGCGTAACGCTGGAACTTCCAGCGAACGAGATCCTTGCCCTTGAGGTTTGCCTTGTGGAAGGCCTCGTCTTTTGGGCCAAAGGCGGCACGCCATTTGCCCAACTGCTCTTTGGACATACGCTTCATGTTGTTCCAGCCGGAACGGTCCTGACGCTTTTGTGACGGCGGTTGATTGTACTCCGGTGTGAGGTCGACGAACAGGTCATAGTTCAGATCCATGTGACGATCGACCTCCAATTCCTGATGACGAGCCGGTGGAGCGTTGTCCTCCCAATTGTCGAACAGTGTCGGTGGTTCCGGAATTTCAATGTCGTCGTATAGGTTTAGGTGGCGCAGCGGTGGCATCCAGTTGCGGTGTGGGGCCTTGTGCTGGACCATCAACATGAACGGCTTGTCCTTGTCGCGTTTTTCCTTCAGCCAATTCACGGCAAGGTCGGTCACGATGTCCGTGCAGTAGCCGTCGATCCGCCGCCGGCCATCGGCAAAAATCAGGTCCGGATTGTAGTAGAGTCCCTGGCCCGGCAGTACCGCCCAATCGTCGAAGCCCCGCGGTTTGCCCTTCAAATGGCTCTTGCCGTAGATGGCCGTTTGGTAGCCGTTCTTTTGGAGAATCTTCGGGAAAATCTGCTGGTTCCAGTCGAACGAATTGCCGTTGTTCATGAACCCGTTTTTGTGGCTGTGCTTGCCGCTGAGGATCACCGCGCGGCTTGGCCCGCAGATGGAGTTCGAGCAGAAACTCCTCTCAAACAACATGCCGTCCATGGCCAACTTGTCGATGTTGGGTGTCGGGTTCACCGGCTTGAGCCAGCCGTTATAGGCGCCGATGGCGTGAGGGGCATGGTCGTCGGAGAAGACGAACAGAATGTTTGGCCGCTGCGACTTGGCTTGAACCAAGGTCGCAATTCCCATGAACAGGGCAAACAGTATGACGAAACGCTGTTTCATTGGCATAGAAATGTGCGAAATAACCTACCAGCGGTCGGGCGCTTGGTCAAGCGGATTACCTTTTGAAGGGAAAACCAAGGCGCTTCATTGAACCGTGAAGCAACTCGAGCCCCGAGGCAGCATGGCCGGTGGGCTTGGCCAGGGGCTTCTTTTCCATCGGATCGTTCTTCATATCGAAGAACTTGCCGTTGTTGTAGAGCTTGTACTGCCGGGTTCGTGCCCAGCCTTTGCCGCCTTTGCTTTCGGCAAAGGCAAACGCGCGAGCCTTCTTATGCGCCTGGCCAAGCAGGGCCGGGACGAAACTTCTGCCGTCCAGTTGGCCGCTGGGGAGTTGTGCCTTTGCCAAGTGGGCGAACGTCGGCAGCCAGTCGCTGAAATCCACCAGTGCTTGGCTTTGGCTGCCGGCCGCGACGGTGTTTTGCCAGTTGGCGATCAAAGGCACATGGGTGCCGATGTCGAGCAACGACCCCTTGCCACCGGGGATGCGCTGGCCGTTTTGAATCGAGTACACCTGCTCTTTCTCGTACCCCTCGCCTTTCCTGTGGCGCAACTTTGACTTCGCCGCCGTGCCGTTGTCGCCGGAGAAGAGGATGAGCGTGTTCTCGCGCAGCTTGAGCGCGTCGAGCTTGGTGACGAGACGCCCCACCATTGCGTCCATGCTCTCCACCATCTCGCCATAGTTCATCCAGCGATCCTTGCCCGGCGCATACGGCACCTGCCACTTGAGGTCGTCGGTTACATCGTGTGCCAGTGCCATCGAGTAAAATGCGAAGAACGGTTTGCCTGTATTGCTGTTCTTCTCCATGAACTCGCCGAGAAAATCGACATACATATCCGGCCCGTACCGTCCCTTCAATTCGTCCCGCACTTTGCCGTTTTGGTAGATCATCGGGTCGTGGTAGCGCGCTCCCTCGTGCCAGCCGAACACACTCCATTCATCGAAACCGAGCCTGTCCGGGTGTTGCTTGTCGGTTTTCATCAAAACCAACTGCCACTTGCCGGCGACCGCAGTTGCATAGCCGGCACGGCGCAGCACCTGGGCGATGGTGTTCTTCTCCTCGGCCTTGGGGAACGAACCCCAGCCGGATTTCAGCCGAAACGGATACTTGCCGGTGAGCAGAGCCAGGCGGGACGGATGGCAGACTGGCATGCTGTAACAGTGATCAAACCTCATGCCGCCCCTGGCTAGGGCGTCGATGTTGGGCGTCTTCCAACGTTCCCCGCCGTAAGCCCCGATCGGCTCACAACCGACGTCATCGGCGAGAATCAGTACAATGTTCGGCTTAACCGGTGCGGCTGATGCCGTCAAACAGCCCAAAGAACAAAGAAAAACAAGGAGGTAACGCATGCGGGGACTCTAGGTCATCACACCCCTGGAGGGAATGCTGTTTTGCGGTTTACTCGCGTCGTCAATGAATGACGACCATTTTGGTTTCGGTCATTTCCTCCACGGCGTACCTGGGGCCTTCCTTGCCCATGCCGCTGTCTTTGAGTCCGCCGTAGGGCATGGTCTCGGCGCGCCACGC
>Ga0310122_10001636_pt1 | contig 14307 bp, 7 predicted proteins | sample CB6_Bottom_1051__FD_203503 | JGI IMG/M metagenome (GOLD analysis project Ga0310122, IMG submission 203503) | Marine microbial communities from Western Arctic Ocean, Canada - CB6_Bottom_1051 | ecosystem: Environmental > Aquatic > Marine > Oceanic | place: Canada: Western Arctic Ocean | collected...
AGAGCTTTCCAAACAATTTAAAAATGGAAAAGTAGACTCAAAAACATTTAGAGTTACTTATGAAATAACACAAGATCCAAATAAGATTTCTAAAAATGATTATCAGCTTTTTGTAAAAGCTGTTTCGACAGGGAAGTTTGCAAATAGGTTAGAAAACGCAGTTGCTTTTCTGGATTTACTCATTGAGGGGACAGATGAACAAAAAAGCTTAGCTAGAAGATTTTTGCGTAAAATTACTAGCACTACAGAGTCAAAAATTTCACAAAGAAAAGAAAAAGAAGTCTTAAAAAGAATTAGAGAAGCTAAGGAGCATATTCCAATTCCTAGCGAAGTTGAAGATAGTTTATCAAAAATTACTAGAGAAATTAAAACTCTAGATGTAAGCACAGGAAAGAATTGGGAAATAGAAGCTGCTCCACCCGAATTAGTTGAAGACATAGAAAACATAGACAGAAAGATAACTAACTTAGCCAATGAATATAATAAAATTGATACAGAATTAAGAGAGTTAGAAATTGAAGGGAAAGAAAAAGGACGTATAGAAGTTTTAAAGAAAAGACTTAGAGAAATAGATGAAGAAATTGCTAAATTAGATAGAGAGAAAGAAAAATTCATTAACTATTTACATAAAAATTTATTGAGATATAGAGCAATAAAAGATTTTTCTCAAAAATCTGGAATAGACATAAATTCAATAAAGAAAATACTTGTTTCTTCTTTCACTCTATTATCAAAAGAGGAGGCAAAAGCAAAAGGATTAAAACTACAAGGCATTTATGTCGATCCTAGAACTGGCGAAGCTAAAAAACAACTTGTTACTTATGAAATAAAATCCATTTATTTTGAAGACGAGGATGATGCAAATCTTTCAAGTCCAGGGAAAATGCTTATAGAATATGTTGACGATAAAGGAAAAAGAACAGTTTCAAATCCAAGTAATTTCCTTAGTTTATTAAATGCATTGGAAGCACATGAGGCTATAGATAGTCTAGATGTATTAAACAAAAGTATTCAAGAAAATAGTCATTACACAGGAATTGCACTTGGGCAAGAATTTGAAACAGAGCAAAGGTGTTTAGATGAAAACAATGAAATTGTTCAAGAAAAGCAAAGTTTTAAAATTAAATTGATTAACGATAGAGAGCAAAAAATTATATTAGATAGGGAAATCATAAAAACACCTCGAAATAAACTTAATAAATCAGTTTATGATTCTCTTTATTTTGACAGAAAGCAGAAGGAATTTAGCTATGGAGAATTTTCAAAACTATTAAAACAACAAAGTTTTAAACGAGTATTAACGGAACAAGATGATTTACAAGAAATTATCGACAAACAAGAAGAAGCTTATGAAAGTGAAATGGAAGATTTAATGGAACTTTCCACAGAAGATCAAAAAACTTTATTTGAGGCAATTGGTGGTGTTGAAAAATACAAACTTACTGTGCCTGGCTCTGGTCAAAAACAAGCAGTTATTTTTAAAGATGAATCAGGAAATAGACGTGAAGGTTTCTTAAGTTGTGAAGAAGATAATAATGGTGAAAGGTCTTATTATTTGAATGAAGCTGATCAAATAACGGATCTCGATACTTTAATGACAACTGTACCAATGTCTATGGCTGCTGCACCTGTTGCTAAAACATCTAAACAACTTTTCCAAAAAAGAAAATTAGATAAAAGATCTTTAATGGCTATGACTAATGGAGGTGATATAAATAATCAAGAAGAAGCTACACAGGAACCAGCACAAGGAGAACCAGCACAAGGAGAACCAGCACAAGAAGGGCCAGAACAAGGAGAACCAGCACAAGAAGAGCCAGCACAAGAAGAGCCAGCACAGGAAGAGCCAGCACAGGAAGAGCCAGCACAGGAAGAAACTACAGAAGAAGAACTTCCAGAGGAAGAGGAAGAGGAAGAATTAGAACCTCCAACGCCTAAAGATCTTCAAGAAAAATTAGATATTAAAGCAAAGAAAGAAGCTCTACCTTATTCAGCAATCAATAAATTTGGTGATATGCAAAAAACTGAAAGAGGATTTCTAAAATCTTTATGGGCAAACACAAGAGTAATAACATTCAACGATTTATGGGAAATGGGCAAAACTATGTATGAATTCTACATAAGACGTTTTGAAAGAAGACAAAAAGAAAGATATTCAAGTCTTGGAGAAGATCTACCTTTCTTTGGTCCTGAAATGAAAAGAATTAATCAACAGGCTGAAAATGAAGAAGTTAATCAGTTTAAAGATTTTTTAGAGCAATCAGATATTTTTGATGTTCAAAAAAGACTGCAAAAAACTGGTAATAGAGATGAAATGAAAGCAGCCTTTATGGTACTTGTAGATAAAGGACAAATAAGATGGGATGACATAGATATGTGGAAGTGCTTGAATAAATTTGTTCATCATTCTTTCGCCATACCAATACCTACAAACGGAGATCCTCACACAAAGGTAAGTGAATCTGATCCAAGAACAGGTATGGATTTTTTAAGAGGAGCTGTAGATTCTTTATGGGGATCAGGAACTTATAATGATTGGTTTAATAGAAATAACAGCACTTTTGGTAATAAAATCAAAGATTATTATAACGAAGGTTCAGAATTAGAGGCTATTGAAGGAGGTCATGCAAGACGATTAGCAACATTATTAGCTGCACATAAAAGAGGAGAATTTGTTGATCCTCATGAATATGAAGGCTTAATTACTCATGCAATTGAATTTGGTAAATCTACTATGTATTCAAAAATATATTATATAATTGAAGGTATAGCTGCTTTTAATTCACAAGGAAGAACAATATTAGCTTTCGAAAGACTGGGTACGATCAATAGTAATAATTTAACCAGATTTCCATTATTAGAATATTTCACTGCTTCTCATATGAGAGAAGATGGTCAAAGTCACAAATACACAATAGAGGATTTTAAAAAGTTTGTTCATGAATTTGATGGAGGAGATCCCATGAATCCTGGAAGGTGTGAACCAAATGAAAAAGTGTCTCAATTTTTATGGGAGAAAGTCTTAGTTAGTAATGACACACACAATAGAATACGAAAAGTTGCTAGAAACATGGAACAGGTAGATCATGATGATATGTTTGCTTATATGCCACCACTTGATGAAGATGCTATTACAGATGTTTGCCAAGCAGCAACAGGTAGGAAAAAATACTTAACAATCGAAGGTTATGCCAATGTTTTTCCAGGATTTAACCAGTACATTAGAACTTTAGGGAAAATACAAGATAAAGATAAATTAGCTGAAGCAATTATTTCTTATGTTAGATTTGAATCCATCATTACAGATAAATTCGAAAAACATAAGGGGAACCTTTATCAAAGATTAAATGAACAAATCCTTAATAAGGGTACCATAGTAACACCAGACGTACCTCCACAAGCTTTTATTAATCAATTAAACGAAATGATTAATAAAATTGCTATAGAATATGCAGGTACAAAGTATGGCCAAGAATTAATGCAAATTGCAGATACAATATATAATCTTTATGTTGAAGATCCAGAGTACAGTCCATCTGATATGGATAAGCAAAAAAAAGTTGACCATGCTTTAAGAAAATTCGGAAAAATTTTTAAAAAAGTAGTAAAAGAAGATAATGGTAAAAAAATGATTAAAATCGTAAACTCCTTTAATTTACAAGGTATGCCTTTTTCTTCTGATGCAATGAAAGATAGAAGAAAAGCACAATTTGCAGATACTGGATTTGAATAGGAATTCACCGTTTACTATTGACTTAAACCAGTAAAAATGCTTTAATTTAAAGCATTTTTTATTTATACATGACAAAACTTATTTTAGACAAAGCAGACCAAATTGAAGACGAAAAATCAATATCTTTAATTGAAACATCTATACAAGAAAGAAATTCTTGGGAAAGTATTGCAAGAAAAGAATTCAATATTACTGATCCTATTGTTAATTTAATTAAATGGATTAAAGCTAAGATTAACAGGACTGCAAAGATAGAAGATCAGAAACCTGAAAATAATGGTTTAGAAACAAAATTAGATATAGATCTAGAAAGACTACCAGTTTTGTCAGAAGATCCTATCGAAGATATTAGGTTAAAAACAAGCATAATTACAGATATTAATACTGAAGTAAGTATTACTTTGCCTATTTATGAAAGTATAAAAAGAATATCAAAGTTTGCTTTTGACAAAGATATTAAATCTGACAATTTAATATCTTTTCTTCAAAATCCACACATAATAAAATTGATGATACAAAATATTGTTTTACATAACACAAATCCTAATTCAGGAAAACAAGTTGATAAAAAAACAAGCAAAATTCTTTATAAATATCTTCAAAGTTTTCAAGAAAATTTTGACCCTAAAGATACGCAGTATACAATTTCAAAATTTTTAAAAAAATTAACAGAGCGATTTGCTAGTTATAATTTACAGCAATGGCTTTTAGATAATATGGATCCATTAAAAATGTCTCTAATAACATCTGAGTCAAAAAGAATTATTCCAAAAATAATATATGAATCTTATCTTGAAGAGGGTATTAAAGATCCAAAAAAATATATAAAACAAAACATAAAACACATTTTAAGCTTTAAACCTAATATAAGAGTTAAAGTTAGAGATGGTGATCAATTTATTAATCAACAAATGCCAGTTTTATTCTTCGATATGGACTGGATAAAAACACAATTTAAAATAGACATGGAAGGATTAATATCTGAACAACACAATATTATAGCACTTATAAATATTTTAAACGAAGTTATAGTAGAGGAAATTAATTCTCTTTCAGAGCCTATCAATGTTGTACAAATCAGAACAGAAATTGCCCAAACAAGCACTATATTTTTTGAAAAACAATCTCAAATAAAAAAATTCTTAACAGCCAAAATTGATGATTCTATTAATATAAAATATCCTCAAAATAGTTTAACAAATTTTTCTTTTCCTGTTGAATCGACCCCACCTCAACTAGTTGATGAATATAATAGATTTTTTGATCCTAAAGATACTAGAGAAGGAAATCCATATTCTGATTCTTATTATAAACAATTAAGAGGAATGTTCGGGGTAATAGAAACCAAAGAAGGTAAAGAAGAAATTGAAAAAGAAAGTATAAGAATTATTAGAAACAGGTTAGCCAATATTTTTAAAGATGTTAACAGTCATATTATAGATTTTCATGCAAGTCTTGAGTTGGGAGAAGTTGCTATTTTTAAAGAAGTAGAAGAACAAAATGAATATGCCGAATTAGTAAAATTAGCAGTTAAACATGAAAACGAAAGAATTAGATATGCTGCAAGAATAAAAATAGATTTAGCAAAAATTATATTTAATTTAAGATTTAACCCAGCTAATGTTTATCAAGAGCGTCATGCAAAACAGGTAAAGCTTAGGTTAATGAAAGATCCAAACGGAATAAAAATTGACGAAAATATCAACTTAGTGGATTTAGAATTTATAGAAACAAAAAAAGGAGCAATTAGACCAGCATCAAATGAAGATTTAATTGCCGTACAAAAGTCTTCAGAAGAAACAAAAACAGAAGAGGAAAGGATATTTAGAGTTAGTCTTTTACCAGCAAGATTTGGAGAAGTTAATGGTTATTTACTTTCTACAGACAATTATTTAGCAGTTTTACAAGGATTATTTGGTGATCAATTTTCTAGAGAATTAATCACAGATAATGAGTTGAAAAGTCTAATTTATAAGTGTTTCCCCTTTTCATATAGTAATAGAAAAAAAGGATTAAAAAGGAAAATTAGATCTGCCAAATTAAGGCTTTTAGAACATTTAAGAAAGAAGAAAAAAATGACAATAGATATAAATCAATTGGCCAAAAAACTATCAGGCAGTAAACTTTTAAATGGTAGATTCGACTATATTTATCAAAAATCTGAATATAGTATTTTAACCAAACTAGTAAGAAAAAACGACTTAAGAGATAGAGATATAACCGACAATATCAGGATGACTTTCGTAGTAGAATCTGAAGAAGATATCGTTAAAATAACCGATCACATTAAACATAATTTTATGAGTTTTGGTAGGGCATTTAAATTAGAAAACAGAGGCTATGAACATATTGACCCCTCACAAAGTTCTCAAAATTTAAGACCAAATTTAGCTAAATCAGATCATTATAAATCAATAAGGCCTGTGATACATTTTCCTGTAAGAAGTGCTACTACTAAATACATTTACTATACACTTTTAGAAATAAGAATTTTACATGTTGATGATTTGGCCAAAGAAAAAAGCCAAAACAGCCATGCTAGTCATAAAAAATATGTAAGAAGAAGAGAAATAGAATGTGCTCAATTAATAGTACCGTTTGATCTTTACCCAGGGATTTACGAAATAACGAAAGATAAATACAATCTCTCCAAGAAACAAAAGAATCCAAAACTAAAAATTTCTTAATATTGATTTAATTCAGCAGTTTTTTTAAGGAAGTCATCCAAACTATAAGTTTCTTGATTTTTTGTTTGATAATCACGTGCAGCAACAGTTTTGTCAGCTACCTCTTGTTCACCAATAACTAGCATATAAGGAATTTTTTGCATTTCGGCATTTCTAATTTTCTTTCCCAACGATTCCTTCGCAGTATCAATTTCAACTCTAATTCCATCTTTTTCTAAAGCATCTAAAACTTCGTAAGCATAAGAATTAAATTTATCTGAAACTGGCAAAATCTTTACCTGTAATGGTGCCAGCCAGAACGGAAAAGCTCCTGCATAATGTTCAATTAAAAATCCAATTAATCTTTCATGTGTACTTAACGGTGCTCGATGAATACAAATTGGAGTTTTTTCTTTTCCATCTGCATCGTTATAAACCAAATTAAATTTTTCTGGTATAGCAAAATCTAACTGATTTGTTGATAGGGTGAATTCACGTCCTATTGCAGACCAAACTTGCACATCTATTTTCGGTCCATAGAAAGCAGCTTCATCTTCAGCTTCTACAAAAGGAACGCCAGATTTTTCCAATACTTTTCTTACATTATCCTCAGTTTTTATCCAAAGTTTTTCATTGTCTACATATTTTTTCCCCAAACCTTCTTTGGAATGTTTAGAAAATCTCATTTGATATTTTTCAATACCAAATAATTTAAAATAATAGAGGTATAGATCAATTACTTTGTTAAATTCTTCTTCAAATTGTTCGTCGGTACAATAAATATGAGCATCATTCATACACATAGAACGAACTCTCATTAAACCAAATAAAGCACCAGAATCTTCAAAACGATAACAATGTCCATACTCGGCAAGCCTTAAAGGTAAATCTCTATAACTTCGTGGTCTTGCAGCAAAAATTTTATGATGATGAGGACAATTCATTGCTTTTAGATAATATTTCTCATTATCCATCTCCATTGCTGGATACATATGATCTTTGTAGTAAGGTAAATGACCAGAACGTAAATAAAGCTCTTCTTTTGCAATATGTGGAGTTCGAACTCTTTTATAGCCTTGTTCATCTTCTTTTTTCTTTGCTAGACCTTCAAGCATATCAATAAGAACAGTTCCATTTGGCAGCCAGAGTGGAAGACCAGCACCAACTTCCTCATCAAATGTAAATAAATCCAAATCTTTACCTAATTTTCTGTGGTCACGTTTTTTAGCTTCTTCAATTTGTTTAAGATGATCTTTAAGTTCATCTTGAGTGGCCCAGCAAGTCCCATAAATTCTTTGTAACATCGGATTTTTCTCATCACCTCTCCAATATGCTCCAGCAATTTTCATTAGCTTAAAAGGACCAATTTGACCAGTGTGGTCCGTATGACCACCCTTACATAAATCTACAAACATCGGTTTCCCATCACCAGGCATTACATTTTCATAAAAAGTTAAGGTATCTCCACGTTCTTTAAATTCTTCAATTAGTTCTATTTTATATTTTTGATCTGTCTCTTTTAAAAAGGCAATGGCGTTATCAGCATCCATCTCTTTACCAACAAATTTTTGATTTTGCTTAACAATTTGTTTCATTTTCTTCTCTAAAATAGGCAAATCTTCAGGGATTAAAGTTCTTGGTAATTCAAAATCATAATAAAAACCATTCTCAATTGGAGGACCTATCCCTAATTTAGCTTCTGGAAACATATTAAGGACTGCTTGCGCAAGAACATGAGCACAAGAGTGCCTCATATCGTCAATATCTACTTTTTGCTTAGTTTTAGACATGCTAGAATAGATTACGATGAAAATAAGAAAACTTCAATTAGAAAATTTTCGTAACTATTCAAATTATAGTTACGATTTTGATAATGATAAAGAAATCACAATTCTACTTGGACCAAATGGACAAGGAAAAACCAATTTTCTAGAAGCTTTATATACTTTATCTTTAGGTAAATCTTTCAGGACTTCAACACAGGAAGATTTAATTGAGTGGGGAAATGAATATTTAAGATGTAATTGTGAAATTACAACGGATAATGACACTATTAATTTAGAAGTATTTTATTCAAAAGATCCAAAACAAAAAAATTTCAAAAGAAATGGAGTTAATTTAAAAAACAGTGAATATTTCGGTAATTTATTAACAGTTTTATTTCATCCAGAGGATTTAAATATGCTTTATTTAAGCCCTTCTTTAAGAAGAAAATATCTAAATATTATTCTTTCACAAACTGACAAAAAATATTTAAAAAATCTTTCACAATTTAAAAAAGTTTTAAAACAAAGAAATGCCTTACTACATGAAATAAGAGAAAAATTCAGCAATAATTTAATAGAAGATTTGGAAGCTTGGGATCAAGAATTAATTGAATTTGCTGATTACATTTTAGAAAAACGCAAAGAATTTATAAAATATTTAAATAAAAATTTAGAAAAATATTATTCACAAGTAGCTGATGAAAAAAACAGAATTGAAGTTGAATATGACAGTAAAACCAACAACACTGCTTATAAAGAATTAATCAAATTGAGACGAAATGAAGATATTAGAAGAGCGGAAACAACAACAGGTCCACATAGGGACGACATGAAATTTTTTATTAACGGCAAAGAGATAAGTAAATCAGCTTCAAGAGGGGAGTATCGCACTTTACTTTTAGCCATCAAATTAATAGAAATAGCTTATATTAAGGAAAAAACTGGGAAAAATCCTGTATTACTTTTGGATGATGTTTTCTCTGAACTAGATAGAAAAAGACAAGGTCATCTTTTAAAATCCATAAAAGGATGTCAGACAATTATTACAACTACCAACATTGATTTAATTGATGAATTTGAAGAATTAAAAGACTTCATAACAATTATAGAAAAATAATTTTATATTAAGCTGGTTTTAATCTACATATAGGCTTAATTGCTGTTTTAGTGGGGTTTTTGTTAAACAGTAAGCCTGGTTGTCAAAAGAACAAAAATATGATATAATAATAAGAATTAATAATTGTTTAATGGATCAAATAATACAAATAATTGGGTCAATATTACTTGCTTGTGTACCAGTTTTAATCTGGGGAAATCTTTTTTATAGTAAAAAGCCAGCAAATAGAAAATTAACTGTTTTAACCTTTATTATAGGGGCTTTAGCAGTTTTTCCAATTCTTATTTATAAATTTCTTTGGCAATTTTTTCCTTGGATGAATGCTTTTAAATTAGCTGATAACTATAGGGGTGATATTATTGGATTTTCTAATTTTATGATTTTACCATTAAGTATCGTTATTACTTTTATGATTGTTGGAATCATTGAAGAAATAATGAAAATGCTGTCTGTAAAAGTTGTAGATGATGATGAGATTAAAACAATAGACGATTCAATAGAATTTTTCATTATTGCTGCTTTAGGTTTTTCTTTTACTGAAAATATTCTTTATTTTTATAATATTTGGCTTGCTCATGGAAGTAGTAATTTATTTTTACCTTTTCTGTTTAGGTCATCTTTTTCTACTTTTGCTCATTTACTTTTCTCTGGAGTATTGGGTTATTATTATGGAACAGCTCACTTTGCAAAACCAATCTTACAAGAAGAAATCAAAAAAAATCGTAAACATTGGACTATTTTCTTACACAAAATCTTTAATATTAGAAAAGCAAAACTCTTCCATCAAGAAAGAATACTTGAAGGTTTATTAATATCTATCGGATTACATGCAATTTTCAATATTTTACTTGAAATGAATTTAACATTTATGATTGTACCTTTCTTGGTAACAGGATATGTAGCGATCAACTACTTATTTGATAAAAAGGAGAGTCATAAAAATTATGGTAAATTACTAGAACACTATAGAAATCACCCTCATCCAAAATCTGGAATATATTTTGAGAAATCTGTAATTAAATCTAAAGTTTAAACTATTGCAAATTCTTTAAAAAGATGTTACGCTCTCTGCTTGCAAATTAAGGGAACTTTTTATGAACATAGATACAATAATAGTCAAGGGAGCTAAGCTCCATAATTTAAAAAATATTGATGTAGAAATTCCAAAGAATAAACTTACTGTTATTACAGGACTTTCTGGCTCAGGGAAGTCATCTTTAGCATTTGATACTATTTACGCTGAAGGTCAAAGACGCTATGTAGAAAGTCTTTCAACATATGCTAGAAATTTCCTGCAATTAATGGAAAAACCAGAAGTTGAGTCTATAGAAGGACTTTCTCCTGCAATTTCAATTGATCAAAAAACAGCACCAAGAAATCCACGTTCAACAGTTGGAACAGTTACAGAAATATATGATTTTTTAAGATTATTATTTGCTAAAATTGGAGTTCCTCACGACCCTGACACAGGAGAAGTAATAGAAAGGCAAACAGCTCAAGAAATTTTGGACTTAGTTGCAAAGATGAAAGAAGGTAAAAAAATATTACTACTTGCCCCTGTTATAACATCAAGAAAAGGACAACATTTAAAAACAATCGAAAAAATTCAAAAAGAAGGATTTGTAAGAGTAAGAATAGATGGGGAAGTATATCCTATAACAGATATTCCTGAACTAGATGAGAATAAGAAACATGACATTGAAATTGTCGTAGATCGTTTAGTAATTAAAGATTTTAAACCAAAAGTTCAGAAATTATCTTCTGGACAAGAAATTAGTTTACCCAATCCAAATAGAACGCGTTTATCAGATTCTATAGAAGTTGCTTTAAAATTTGGTGAAGGAATTATCTATGTTTTAGATCATGATAGCAATGAGGTTCAAATTTATTCTGAACATTATTCTTCTTCTAGTGGAAAATACAATTTACCTGAGATCACACCTAGGATATTCTCATTTAATAGTCCTCATGGAGCATGTATTACTTGCCATGGGCTTGGGACAAAATTAGAAATAGATCCAGAATTAATAATTCCAAACAAAAAATTAACCTTATCTGAAGGGGCAATTATGCCTTGGTCTAGCACAACATCTCACCTCAATTGGTATAATAAAGTTTTAATAAATGTATCTAAAGAACACAAATTTTCAATGGATGTAGCTGTAGCAGAATTATCTGAAGAAGCTTTAAATATTGTTCTATATGGAGACAAAGAAAAAACTTACAGTGTTGATATAGGAAAAAACAGGGCCAGCAAATTTTCTGGAGAATATGAAACTAAATTTGAAGGAGTTATACCAAATTTAGAAAGAAGGTATCTAGAAACAGATTCAGATTATGTAAGAAAGAAACTAGAAGCTTATATGAGAATTTTAAAATGCCCAGAGTGCAAGGGGAAGAGATTAAAAAAAGAAGTTTTAGCAGTAAAGATAAACGAAATGTCTATTATTGATATGACAGATCTAACTATTAAAAAATCAACCACTTTATTCCAAGACATGAAACTTAGTGATATGGATAGTGAAATTGCTAAACCTATACTAAAAGAAATAAGAAATAGACTGCAGTTTTTAGAAAACGTTGGTTTATCGTATTTAACACTTAACAGAACAGCAAATACTTTGTCTGGTGGAGAAGCTCAAAGAATTAGACTTGCAACGCAAATAGGATCGAAGCTCTCAGGCGTTATTTATGTTCTAGATGAACCTAGTATCGGATTACATCAAAACGACAATAAAAAACTAATTAAAACCCTTGTTTCACTTAGAGACCTAGGAAATACAGTGATTGTAGTAGAACATGATATCGACACCATGCTAGCAGCAGATTATATATTAGATATAGGACCAGGTGCTGGAAAACATGGTGGAGAAATAGTTGCTAAAGGAACACCAGAACAAATTATGAAAGATAAGAATTCAGTCACAGGAAAATATTTATCTGGAAAAATTGAAATAGCAATACCCAAAGAACGTAGAAAAGGAAATAATAAAAAATTAAAATTAACTGGGGCTAGCCAACATAATTTACAAAATATAGATATAGAATTTCCTTTAGGAACCTTTATTGGTATAACAGGAGTTTCAGGTTCGGGTAAGTCTACTTTAATAAATGAAATCTTAGTAAAAAGAGTATCAAAAGAACTATATGGTTCTAAAGCAGTTCCTGGAACACACAAAGATTTAGAAGGTGTAGAAAATCTAGATAAAATTATTAATATCGACCAGTCTCCAATAGGAAGAACTCCAAGATCTAATCCAGCAACATATACAGGTCTTTTTACTGATATTAGAGATTTATTTTCTCAAACTCCTGAATCAAAGGTTAGGGGATATAAGGCTGGAAGATTTAGTTTTAACGTAAAGGGTGGTAGATGTGAAAATTGCCAAGGAGATGGAATTAAAAAGATAGAAATGCATTTTATGTCTGATATCTATGTTCCTTGTGAAGCTTGTAAGAGTAAAAGATATAACAATGAAACTTTGGAAATTAGATATAGAGGTAAAAATATCCATGAAGTCTTAGAAATGACTGTAGAAGAAGCCTTAGAATTTTTCAAAGCAATTCCAAGTGTAAAAATTAAATTAACAACTTTAACTGAGGTAGGTCTCGGATATATCCACTTAGGACAATCTGCTACCACCTTATCAGGTGGTGAAGCCCAACGTATAAAGCTTGCTACAGAGTTATCTAAACGTTCAACAGGGAAAACCCTCTATGTTCTTGATGAACCTACTACAGGACTACATTTTGATGATATAAAGAAATTACTAGATGTATTACAGAAATTAGTAGACAAAGGTAATACAGTATTAGTAATAGAACATAATTTAGATGTAATAAAATCTGTAGATCATATTATTGATATGGGGCCTGAAGGTGGTGATAAAGGAGGGCAAATTGTAGCTCAAGGAATACCTGAAGAAATTATAAGGAAAAAAGGATCATTAACGGGCAAATGGTTGAAAAAAATATTTTAATTTTCGAATAAAAATATTACCCTAAATAAATATAAAGCTATTTAAGTGAGGGGACTTTTGTTTAGTAAAGTTTAATAAAATTCAATAAAGTTTAATAAAGTTTAATAAACTACGCTATTTTTTTAGATTTTGTGAACTATTTAGTAAAGTTTAATAAAATTAAATCAACTTGCCAAAACTGTTGAAAAATTGTGTTCAATGTGCTAAGTTATTGCACGTAAAACATTGTTGTTTGAAAAGTAGTGGAATATTGAAAACTTAGCTAAAAAATGGTAAAATTAAATTAACTTTAATAAACTAAAGCAAAAGTTAATAAATTTAGTCTGAAATATGGAAAAATATTTTACCACAGAGCAAGTAGCCAATATTCTTCAGGTTCATCCTTTTACAATCCTTAAGTTCATTAAGTCAGGAAAATTGAAAGGAATTAAACTTGGAAGAGTATATAGAATTAAAGAAAGTGATGTTCAAGAATTTCTTGAATCAAGAATGACAGGAACAAAGACAAATGAGAAAAATGAGAAAAAAGAAGATAAAAAGGAAATAAAAGATAAAAACCCTTTCGATTTAAAAAGTAAGGATGGAGGAGATGATGAACACTACTATATTATTTAATTCTAATCCATCATTACAATGATCATTCATTGTTTAGACTGTGGAAAATCAGTCTCAAGTAAATCTCATTCATGCCCCTATTGTTTTTCTGAAATTTCAGAATTAACTAGAGAACTTAATGGATTAGCAGATAAAGTAAATTTTAAAGAGAAAATGGCAGACCTCGTGTTCGGATTAGTTCACAAATAAACTTATTTATATAAAAAACTTCAAAAGCCCTTTGCTTCGTGCCCACGAAGCAAAACACCTAGAAAAGCCCTAAAAACTCCTTAGTCAAACTGAGGAGTTTTTATTTATGATGTTTTCTTACACTGTTTTGAATGTAGATTAGCAGACTTTGTTTCAATTTCAGATAGCTTAGGAATACTAGTTTTTATTATTTCAATATTTTTATCTAAAAGATTTATAACATCTTGGAATCCATTAAAAT
>Ga0310122_10001637_pt1 | contig 14302 bp, 10 predicted proteins | sample CB6_Bottom_1051__FD_203503 | JGI IMG/M metagenome (GOLD analysis project Ga0310122, IMG submission 203503) | Marine microbial communities from Western Arctic Ocean, Canada - CB6_Bottom_1051 | ecosystem: Environmental > Aquatic > Marine > Oceanic | place: Canada: Western Arctic Ocean | collected...
TTCTTCTCGTGAGACCTTCAAGGGATCGAGTTTCACCATCCAATCACCATTCTTGTCCGCCACGGCAGTCTTGGTTTGCCCGGCAAACTCGACCGTCACTCGGTTTCCCGGCGCATCAAAACCCCAAATGGGAACCTTGGATTCCCGTTGCAGGATCATGTTGTCCGTAAACGGTACCGCCAATTCCAGTTGATGATCGGCAGCTGACACGCTGAGCGCCATAGAGAGCGCGAGGAAAAGGGGGAAGAGTATTTTGTTCATGTTGTGATACTGGGATCGTCGGCGATGAGATTTCTACCCATGATTATCCTATTTCAGTGGGGGCAACTTTTGTTCCTCAATTTGCAGGGAGATATGACCGCGGGGCGGCTGGATGCCGCGGCGTGGATGGTTGTGGCGCAGGAAGCTAGTCGCCGCAAGGGTGACCTTGCCGCCTTTGAATTCGTCGAGGAAATCGCTGTAGATATGGGCGCCGCGAGGTTGCCCGCCCTGCCTTACCGCGACTCCGGTTTTTGACTCAGCAAGCAACTTGCCGTTGACGTAGATCGCGTAACCTTCGCCGGAATTCACGTGAGCGGCTCCACCCACCACAATGCGGTAACGGTGACCTTTCTTCAGTGGCGGAAGGTCCACCGTGCCACGGACCAGCAGGACTTCCTTTCCCCACAGTGTCTTTGGTTTGTCGCCACAACGGCAGAAAGGAGCGTTACACGTCTCGGACAACGCAGCCAATTTGCCATCCAGTTGTCCGAATGGTTGCAGGCCTTTCTTCCAGCCGGCTTTACCCGCATCGAAAGCGGGCATGATCCAGTTCTCCATGCCTGTGGGATAAGTTACCTTGCGGTAGCGGTTGCCTTTCTCCTTGGGTTGGCCCTCCTTCGGGTCAAAGCTGTAATAACCCCACTGCACTTTGTTGAGGTCCGGGCCGAAGGAATGCCAATCGTAGTCGTCGATTCCGGCCGCACGGTAGCAGTTTTCGAGTCCGTACATCGCGCCACGCAGAAACTGGTTGGGGCGCTGTGGCCGTTCGCCAGCGGCCTCTTGAAGCAGGGCCTTGTTATAGCGCGGGTTGGAAATGTAAGAAGCCGCGATACCATCGAGGATAATTGGCTTCAGTGCTTTCTGCGCGGCGGCTTTTTCCTCCTCCGATGGCCCGGCGCCCTGCCCTGCAGTAACCCGTTTAGGCCGGGGGGCCAACGGGAACAGTTCCGCTTTGCCGCCCAGCAGTCCGACCATCGCGCGGCCGAGGGCGTCACCGATCAGCATGTAGGTCTCGGCGTTGCGGTGGTAGTGGTAATCTTGGTTCCTTGGCGATTCGTCGATCTCACGCCAGAAATCGCGGGTATCGACCGAGGCCACCGTGCCGGCATACTCGGGATGCTGCTTCTCGTCGCCGACTGCCATTTGTGCTTTCAGGATCCTCAGGAACTTATCCTGCATGTTGTGTCCGCCGAACCCGATGGTGGAGACCACCGCCGGCAGCTTCGGCGTTTTGAACTCCTTACGGACATCGTTAATCAGGTTGACCAGATGCTTCTCGTATTCCGAAATCGACTGCTCGGCGCCGCTGTCCTTGTGGCCCTGGAACCAGACAAAGCCGGCGATCTCGTAGCCTTGGCCCTTGTAGCCGGGAACGATCTTGGCAATGTTGTCCAGGGTCTTGCGCACGCCCTCGACCATCAGCTTGTATTCGGCTGATTCAAACTTGTTGTCGGGGTCGGTTCGACCGCTTGATGGCGGACGAAAATCAAAACCCAGCGAGCGATTGCCCTGGGCTGTCTTGATCAGCAGGACCTGCTCGTCATGGAACGTGCCGAGCACGTGACCGAAGCCGAGTTCCGGCCCGATGGACCTGCCGTTTGAGGTGGCGCTCAACGGCGAGCCCTTGCCGTCCTTCGCCAGCCGCGCCTCCTGGAAGTAAACGTCGTGGCGAACCGTCCACTTGCCGTCCCCGTCGACCAGCCAGGGGAACTTTCCTTCCCGCTTGGCCACCGCCTCGAGGTCACCGTTGCCCAAGAGATCCATCTTCTGCATCCAGAACCTTGGCGGCGGGTCTTTGAAACCGGAGATCTTGAACTTGTAGCGTTTGCCCGGTTGGAGCGTGACGTCCTGCTTGACCAGCTTGCCACCCGATTCGCGGCGGTAGACTTCCCTGCCGTCGAGTTGCATGACGTTGTAGGAACTCTCACCGAATCCGCAGTGCAATTGATAAACCCCGTGTTGAGGCACCTCCAACTGCCCTTCGGCAATCGGCTTATCGGTCTTCTTACCATTGGGGAGATAAACGGCCAGCGAGGAGGTCTTGTAGTTGCCGACACGATAAATCTGGAACGGTCCAGCGGGAACAGCAGGATCAGAACTGAGATAAACGCCGGTGTAGACGTTCTTCGCCCCGCTGAGGTCCCCCATTCCGACCATGTTGGACTGACCGGCCAAGACGTAGACCTTGACCGGTTTTGTTGCATCGCCCGGTTTGCCGTCCGGGTCGGGCAATGGAAATGGAACCTCAGCAGCATGGGTTGGGAGGTGGAGAAGCACTGAAGTGAGTGAAACCAGAAATAATTGGGTCATATGGTATGGGTTCATTGTTGTTTGGATTTGTTTTTGCTTAAATCAATGTTGTCGGCCCTGAACGGCACGGCGGCCGCCTCCCAACTCTTTACTTGGCCTGGCTTTTCATCACGTACCACTTTGGTTTCCAACCCGGTTTGTTTCGTGTGCCAAATACACCCGCCTCGATGAACAGATAAAGGTTTCCGGCGATGGTTCTGGGGGTGATCTTGAGGGCCTGGTACTTGTTCAAATCCATCAGCGTATCGGCCGACCAGAGCCAGGTCGGGTCTTCGGTTCTCCCGTCCTCCTTGAACGTCATCGTTGAGAAGAGGGGATTACGGGCTTTGCCAACTTTTTTTACCGGATCGAACTCGGCGATCTCCGCCACCTCGGTGATGACCTTCCAGTTGCCGAGAATCTCCGGATTGGCAATAAATTGTCCATCCCAACGGAACTTAACAGCCGAAGCTGACTGTTCCCGGTCATTCGGATCCTGCTTGGCCTGCCACTCGGAGGACAACATGGGAACCAGGGTGGCCGACTTCAAGACAAGATCATCACCCATCGGTGGCAGCTTTTGTTCCTCGATATGCAGGCTGAACTTACCTTGAGGAACCGGCGAACTCGGCTTCACCTTGTACTTGTCGTTGTAGCGCAGGAAGGTCATCACCGCGATGCATACGTTGCCGCCGCGCAGGTCATCCATGAACTCCCTGGTGAAGTAGGCTCCCTTGGGCAGGCCGCCCGAGCCACGCCCGTTGCAGGTCTTGGCCTCGATTCAATTGCTCGCCGTTGACGTAGATGACGTGTCCGCCCCCGGAACCGACGTGGTTGCCGTCATTGACCCGAAGGCGATAACGATGATCGGGCTTGATGTGGGGGACCTTGAAATGTTGGCGCAGCAGAAGGACTTCTTTTTCCCAAAAGCTATTGATCTTGATGCCTCCATAGCAACCGGGGCCAATGCAACCAGCGCCACATTTGTGGACTGGGCCGGTCGGGAGCTTGCCCATGTAGTGGCCGAAGGGGCTCTTGCCCCACTTGAATGCTCCCCAGTTATTCGCATCATTGCCCTCGAAGGCGGTTTCAAACCACTTGTCCATGTCCTTGGGCAGGGTCACCTTGCGGTAACGCGTGATGAGCTGGTCAAAAGGCACCTGTTCGGAAGGAACCGGATCGAAACTGTGGTAGGTCCACTTGGCGTTGCGCAAATCCATGAACATTTTCCAGCCGTACTCCTTGTGACCGGCCCGGTCGTGGAGGGCGACCAAACCATCAATTACATCGCGGAATCCACCGGCATAACCCGACTGCACTTCCCCGGCGGCAAATTGATGCAACTTCGCCCGGTTTCGGCCGACAAATTCGGGGATCAAATCCTCCATAATAATCGGCTGGATCGCCTTTTTCAGTTTGGGACCGAAGTGACTTGAGTCGGCACGCAGGAAGAACTCCTTATAGGGCAGAATTTCATTTGGTTTGCGCTGACGGGCGATCTCGTAGAGCACATCCAGTCCGCCCGGCACGTCGGCAAGCGACGCGGCGATGGCTTCCAGGTGGAACTCAAAGGTTGAGGTGGTGTCCAGACCTCCAGGAGCGGTCTTAGAGCCCGCATAACCAGTGAAGGTCCCTTCCAAGGTCTCGGTGGCCAACTTTTGCACCGCAGGCCCGGCCGCCTTAATCTTGGCCCGGATCCCTCCGGCCAAACCCCTCGTGACGGACACGCGCTGGTTTGAGCGGGTCAAGTCGCCGATCGCAGGGAGAACCCGTTGGTAGCAACGTTCGTCCGCCGCAACTGGAGTTAACGCGGTGAGCGTTGCGTTCTTCAGCCAATCCTCCTCATGTTTGAGGTACGGAAGCAGAAGATCGACGAGCGGAACGATCTGGTCAGCAGAACCCCGACCGATAACTTGTAGGGCGGCATCCTTGACCCACCAGGATTCGCGCGGGTCCTTAACTGCCTTTACCGCGAGCTCAAAAACCTCAGCGGTAATCGCATCCGGCTTGTTCAAGATGGCCCCGAACATGACCCGACGAACGCGTGGATCATGGTGTTTCAGAAACTCCATCACCAACTCCTTGCGCACCTTGCCCCCGGCCGACTTCCACCCGATGTAGCCACTGTTGATGCCCAGGGCCTTGAAGGCGGCAATGTTGCGGATGTTGTGCTCCTGATGATGGATATAGCGACGGATCTCATCATCAGTGGGTTGCTCACTGCCGTGGAAACGGCGAATGAATGCCAAGCTGGAATCATCGGCCAGGGTCTCGCCCGACAAATCCTGCTTCTTGCCCTGCTTGTCCGGCACGGCTTCGAACGAAAGGAAGAGATTGTCCGACTCCGTGCCCCACGGTTGCTTGGGGAGCTGGTAGGGCTTGGAAAACCTGGTGGGCGGAGCACCGGTGATGCGCAAGGTTTTGCGTGGGATGGTATAGGTCAGCGGATAGGCGACGCCCCACAATTCCTTGTCGTAGCCGGCACCACCCAGGATGCCGAACGAGCCGTCAAAGCGGCGGGACAGGTCATAGTGCCACTGGCGGTTATCCATGAACTCGCGGTACTGTTTGGGCTTTTTGTCATGGAGCAGACCCAAGGCAGCGCTGCGCCAGATTTCGCCGATGCCGCCGCCGGTGTGGCCGTGCAGCATGAATGTCGTGGTGTAAAAACTTTGGATCGCGCAAACGTCACGGGCCTTCGCGTAGATGGAGTTCTCTCCATCCGGCGTGAGGGCCGCGGCCGCGGCCATGGCAAAGGCCAGTTTACCGTTCTTGCCGTTGTCCACAAATCCGACTTCCGGGCGATCGTCACCATAAGGGTTATTGCCCCTGCCGGCGTACCGGAAGAAATGCCTGAGCGCACCGTGGAACATGTGGTCCGGTACCTTGACGCCGCATTCCTTGGCCAGCATGAGAAAGGTAACGACATGGGTGCCGGCCGCATTGAGGTGCCCGTTTCCGTATGTGGTCAGGGCTCCCCCTCTTCCGGCCCAGGCATCGTTGTGCTGAGACTTGGCCGCGTTATCGACCCACTGCTGGATATTCGTGAGGATTTCCTTGTCGCCGGTCCGCAGGTAACACTCGGCAAGCGGGATGCCCCCGTAACCAATGTACCAGGGATACCTGTGCGCCGGTGCATTCCGCGCCCAGTTGCGCACGACCGCCAAGTCTTTCTCTTCCCCGGTCGAGAGCAGGAACAGCATGCCGATGCCGCCAAGGCCTTTGGTTGCGCCGGGTTTGGAAAGGTAATCTGCAACGCCGCGAACGATCTTGTCCGACTTCGGGCAGTCGAGCGGCCAGGTCTTGCTGTAGGCCCCAAGCACCGGAACCTTCACCGTGACCGGCTCGGCCTCGCCCTTGATGGCGAACTTGAGCAGGCCATCGGTTGCCTCCGCCGCGGCGAGGATTCGGCCCAGCTGGATGCGCGGGTCGATGTCCTTGAGCTTTTGCCCGTTGATCGACTCGATGACCTGGCCCTTCTTGAGTTTCCCGGTCGCGGCGGCCGGCGAACCTTCCTCGATGTGGGAGATTCGAATGACGAAGGCCGGCTGGAGTAGGTCGATCCCCATGCCGACGGGGCCGAAGCGCTTGATGTTGGTGAGCGATTTGGTTTCGCCAGGGCGCGTGGAGAAGAGGCCGCGGGAATCCTTGTAGAAGGTTTTCCCCGCCGCCCAGGTAAATGGTTGGGCCGCAAGGGCAACTAGAATGGTGAGGATTATGCGATTCATTTTTTTGATCGATAAACTTATTTTTTATGAGGAGCTTTTGCTTTCGGTCTCAGACGGAGGATCACCTGCTTCCCAATCTTGGGCAAACCCTCGGGGTTCACCTGCCAGGAAAGCCCATCGTTCTGGTGCCCATGAATCCCGGGCAGACAGAGCAGCTCATCGCCGAAAGTCGAAATGGAAATGACGTTTCCACTTTGTTCACAAACATACTTTTTGGGTCCAGGCCCGTCCTCCACCAGATGGGAACCGGCGAAAAGAAAACTTGCAGGGAATGTCTCCAGCTTTTTTTTCGTGGGGACACCCCCGATTTCATCGGGTTGCGCAGGCGAAATGAACTTGCTGATGGGATGCTCCTTTGGCTTGCCCTTCGAGTCAGGAAACACAAGCGATACGCCGATCGGATCCCCTGCAGGCTCAACGGAAACCCAGCGCGTGCGCGCCTCGTCCCGAGCCTTTCTCATGGCAGGAGTCCCGGGCTTGGCTCCCATCAGGAGCATGGCCGCGTGGATATGCATGGGCCGGGCTGCAATGGAGAGAATGGACTCGTGCTCCTTACTGCCTTTCGTACAGGCAACCAACTCCAGCAAACCTTCGTGAAGGCATACGGTCGCATTCACGTCGATGCACCGTTCCTTCAGGTTCAGCTTGATGCCGGGCAGGTTCAGCTTTCGAAGGGCTTCCTCCGCCCCTGGCGAGAGTTCCGGAACTTGCTCCCCACCCCACCCGACACACGAGAAAAGAAAAAAACTGAAAACATATTTAAGTCGAATGGTCATGCCAAGTTCCTTCCTGGGGAAATGGTAGAAGAGCACACTACAATTGCGAATATATTGTGACGCTCGTCTACGTTTTGTTTTAGTCTTTTTGTGACACGCTCGGAGCCTGAGGAGTTGCACATTGAAAGCCATATAGACCCTGCCTTAAGACCGAGCGACTTGGGATAAACCACCCCTATTCTTTCAGAATCGATATTCGATAAGGGAAGGATTATTTATAATAGCCAACCCTGCGCGGTTTGACACCAAGCTTCTCGTAATTGAATCCGGCCTTTAGCGGCTTGTAGTCGCCAATGATGGCAACGGAGCTATCCGGCTTGATTTCTTTTTCCATACCCAGCCCCCAGTAGACTGCGTTTACCGTCATTCTCCTTACCCCTTCATTTTCAAAGTCTACCGCCGACCCCATTGTGAAATGAAAAACCTTTGACTCTAACCCCTTGTTGCCAGTCCACGTTTTTGTCCAAGCGACAGGCAAAGGTTCTTTTTTTGTGTTAGGCGGGGCATCTTTTTTGAGGTTGATCAGTGGCTGCCCCAAAACCAATGACGTGCAATCCTTGGGGAAAGGATTCTTGTCATTGTGACATCGGTAAACATCGGACGTTCCCCAAATGTCTTCCACTCCGATAAGAATAGGGTGCTTCTTGTTATCAGAAACAACGACGCCACGCGTTGCTTCACGATGCCAACCGCCGTGATGCCCCATAAAAGTGCCGCCCAACATTTCGCGAAGTGAAATATTTTTACCACTTTTTTTGTACTGCAACCCTCCCCAGAAACCGTGGTTTGCAGTCCGCAAAGCGATGAGGGGTTTTCCTGAATCGAAGTAGTCATAAAAGTGTTGCATCTGGTCTTCCGGAAGATGCATAAACCGCGAAAGCCAAATGACACAATCGGCTTTGGCCAAATGCCTAAGACCTGGAATATTATGACGTTTCGTTTTGTCTTTGAATGGAGCCGGCATCGTCGGATCGACTTCCCCTTTTTCATTAACAGAAAACAGAACGGTGCAATCGAAGCCATGATGTTTGGAAAGGACTTTCGCCAGCATCGGCATGGATTGTTCACTACGATATTCTTGCTCAGCCGCAATGAGAATAACGTGTCTGCCTTTTCCGGCACCTTTTGCCCCTGAATAAGTTAACCACAAGTCACTTTTTGGGACGGCGGATTTGGAGTTTCCCTGCCGAGCTTCGAGGCCGTTTGAAAAAGCAATGAAGAAGATAAATGAAAAAGTGATGTTGATTCGGTTCATAAGGTATGGATACGTTTGTTGGCAATCTTCACCATGCCACCAGTTGAATCTTTTCCTATTGATGTATGGAGACCAGCACAACCCATCAGAAGCATGATCAGACAAAGCACCAACTCAAACACACGTACCATTTTACATTCGTTCAATTTGATCGGGAGTAGCTTCTTGGCAACACGAAGGAGGTCCGATCGCCGAGGATCGAAGTCCTCGTGGCCTGCCAACTTTCCATTCGTGTATATTTCGAGTTCGTCGCAGGAAAAGCAGATAAGTACGTCCACCTGTACGTTGGCATCGGCTAGATGCAGCGCAACGCCTGGCAGGAACTCGCAACTCTTGGCGACGTCCCAAAGGTAGGTGTTTGGGGTGGTGATAACCTTCGACAAACTTACCCTGGAAGCATCGTCGACGGGCGTTGGGCCTGAGATGACTGGATATCCGTGCAGTTTCTTGCGCTTATCCTCTTTTGCCCCATGGGCATAGCCGCCGATCCGGTAGGCCTCGCAGGTCTTGGCCTTCGAGAGATCTGCGATCAGCGCGTAGACAGATTTCCCACCCAATAGCGTTAGGATTCTTTTGTCGATTTTCGTTGCCTCAGCCTTCTTGGCCTTTTTTTGACTTTGTAGTGAATCTTGATGCCATGTTTGGATTCCACCTTAACCGCGTTATTCTCCTTGTAATCGGGCGAATCATACTGCTTGTAGGACACCTCAAGGTTTTCGTCGTCAATCCACCTCACTTCAATATCGGTGAAGGCTTTCCAGGTCTTGTGCTTACCCAAAAGGCCGTCTCGTTGATCCAGTTTCTCTCCCGCTTTCCGAAGGCTGGCATTGAAGTAGAAGTAACCGGCCGCACCTCCCCCTGCACAAGAGAAACTTGTGGCGATGAACTTGCCATTGGGTGATTTCTCTTCGCCAAGAATTTCGATCGTGTCGGTACTCGGATCATGGCAACCCGTTATGAGCAATACCGAGAAAAGGGCAAACCACATAAGACTAGCCATCCTGTTTTTGTGCATTTTCATCGAATGCGTATATTGTTAGGTTTCGCATCATGTCTTTTCCCTAGCGTTGCTCATCCGTTTTGTTAGACGTCTTCCGACTCAGTTTCTTCTCCCAGTAATCAGGCAGTTTTTCCATGATCGGAAGTTCCCCCTGCAGCAGTAATTTTACTCCAGCCACACTGGCTGAGAGATGACACCATTGGCCACCACATCCCACGCTTCAAAGCGGACCCAAGTCTTTCCGGTCAAGTCGAGCGTTGCCTTAAGGGTTTGTTTTCCAAAGGCCCCGGTCTCGGCCAGGTCGATCCGTTTGCGGTGCACCTGTTTCCCATCGCCCATGATGACCTCGGCGAAGGCCAGGGGAAATGTCCAGGTCAAACTGGCCTCGAGCTTGGCGCGGCCCGATGCATCGAGCTTCAACGTTTCGCCCGAAGCCTTCTGGCCCACCGTAAACCGGGGCATGAGCACCTCACCCGTGGAGATGAAGAAGGCACCATCTCGCAACGCTTTCAGGACCGGCGCCCATCCGTCCTCGAAACGGGGAGTGCGGTCCAGACGCAAATAGTTAACATTCGCATGCGCATAGAATTCGGTGGTTCGATCGACCTGGAAGATGTCGACTTCGCCGAGGATGTACTTCCTGGCTCCCCAGTTGGAGGTGTCATCCAGAAGATCCAGCACGCGCCAACCCCAGGCGAGGTTTTGAGAGGTCAGCGGGCATGGCCTTCCAGGCGCCGCCGAGGTAGCGATCGGATTTGAAGAATGGCTTATCTCGATAACGATCGGGGTAACCGGTTGAGGACTTGATTCGCGGATGCGCCGCCCACATCAGACCCCCCTCGCGCTCCATCAGCTTCAGGATGTCCTCGGGACTGCCGACGTGATAGACGCGACCAAACTGGGGGTGCTCCTCGGTGAAGGGCTTATCCTTGGATCGATTCAGCACCCACATCACCGGCCGCGGGAAGAAACTGATCCAGTGACCGCCGAGATGCACATTGGGCTCTTCGCCCGGGAGCAGGAGGAAGCCATCGCCTGAGAGGCGGGCGCACTCCTCATGCAACGTCTTGAGCAGGGGCAAGGCCTTGACGGGGTCGCGCCGTAATCGGCCGAGACGGTTGTGGAACTCGGCGAGATGGACGATCTGTATGCCTGCTTTTTTGAATACGTCGACAAAGTCAGGCTTCTTGAGTGCGAGTGGTACACCCGGTGACTTGCCCTTGGCGCGTTCCTCAATAAGACGCGTCGTGTGCTCGATGTGATAATGGCTGGTAAAGATTTTGTGGCCCGCCAACTCGGGAAAGCGATCCCCGTGCGTGTAGGCCTTCACGCGATCAAAGAGCTTGTCGCCGCGGTCACGCGAGGCGAGCCAGAAAATACCCAATTCCTGCTTGGTACCGGGCGGCGCGTTGAACCAGGGTACCCAGCGCCGATCCCCTTGGAGGTCCTGGCGGACACCGATACCGAAACCTGAAACGTGGTCCATGAAACCGGCCCCCCACCGGGTGAAGCCCAGGTTGTACGCCTCATCAAGCGGATAGAAGTAGCGGTGCGGCGGCGGGAAGACTGCGACGGCGCCGGCCTCGGTCTCCAGAGCGATCGTGCGATGGCGAACCTTCTGAGGGGCTGCGGGTCGAGCGGTCGCGTCGGCCCGGTGCGCCTTGTCGTCGAGCCCGATCCACGACACGGCTTTGCCCGCTGGATTACAGGTCAAGCCGGCGTGGTAGAGCAAGGCACGGGCGTCCTTCTGCGTTTGGACAACCGCCCGCACATGGATCAGGTCACAGCCGGCGTAGAGCGTGAAGCGGAGTTTCCCTGAGAAGGATTGCCCCTCAAGTCCGCCAAGGTCGACGACGCATCTGTGGCCCACACTTCGCACGGCCACAGACTTGAGTTTTAGCGTAAGCTGACCCGACTCACTGGGTTTGCGGCTGGTACGGTCGAAAAAGATGGTCCAGCCGCCACGCTTCTTCAAGTCACGTTCGCCAACGGACAACACGGTGACCGGATCGGCATCGCGCAAAACCACGACGGGTTTACCTGCGCCTGATGCCACAGCAATCGATCGCACCAAAGCTCCACGCCCTGAAACGTTGAGCGTCAACTCCGTTGAACCCTCCGGCGTGTCCCACCCAATGACGAGTGCTTCGCCAGCGGAACGCACGGCCACCCCGCTGGCCGGGTCGTAAGACTTAATATCCACGGGAACTGCAGCGTATGCAGCCTGTGCGCAGATAAACCCCATAGCGCTCCAAATCATTCGCATCGGTTTACCTAATATGCCGTTCTCAATTATCTTTGCGCCGTGGTAAGAGCCCGCTTCACTTGGCCAAACCCAAAAGATCGACCATAGCCCGGCCCATGGCTTCGCCCACGTTCATGTAGGTCTCGGCATTCCCGCTGTAGTGACCGCCTGAGCTGCCCCCTTTAGACAGTGGGTGGGTATATACGGAGGCAACGTTACCCTTGAAATCCTGGTACTTGCCGGACTTGCCGTCGACCGCGACCATGGCTTCAAGGATTTTCCCGCCACCATCGGTAGAACCCTTCTTGGTCTGGCCGAGGGAGGCGCAGACGAATTTCGCCTTGGGCGCATTGAAGTCCTTACGAAGCTGTTTGATAATATGCACAAGGTTCTCCTCATACCGGCTGGAAAGCGCAGCACTACGGCTGTCCCGATCACCCTGCCACCAGAGAAAGCCAGCGACCTCATATTTCTTGGCCCCGGGGTAATACTTGTCGAGTTCCGAGAGCACCTTTTTCGCTCTGGCGATATCGCCGTCGTACTGCATGCCGGCGTACCACTTGATCTTCTTTGGCTCCGTGCCCTTCACCCAGCGTTCAGGCGTCCCCTTGTACCCGGGATGAACCCAGGTGACACCCTTGGCATCGGTGAACTCAAAGCCTTCGCCTCCCGGCGGCAACAGGTCCCAGCCCAGGGCACGGTTGCCGATGCAGCTCTTAAGAATCAGGACCGGCGCGTCGACGGCGTTGCCAATGTGGTGGCCGATGCCAAACTCCGGGCCGATCTTGCCGCCCTTGATGGTCATCCACTCGTTGTTGAAGAGCCGCATACCGCCAAGGCCGCTACCCATCACGCGTACGTTTCGCACGTCCTTGCGCTCGGTCCAGTTGCCTGCCTTATCCACGAGGTAAAGGTACAACTTCTTCTCCTTAACCGCGTGTTCGAGTGAGCCGTCACCGCCCTTGATTTTTCCGGCCCCCAGCATATTGGATTGCCCCAGGAGAATGTATACCTGAACGGGCTTGGTCATATCCGCCGGTTTGCCATCCGGATCGGGCAAAGGTTTGTCCTTAGCCGATACCGACAGGGTTAGGCCCGCCAGCAAACTAGTGGCCGTGAGAGTTTGGATAAGTTTATTTTTTAGTTTCATATTATTTCTTGGGATTTCGTAGGTTTGAGAAAACATCGCCCGTTGGCTTGATCGGCAGAGTCGTCTGCCATTGCTCGAGTATTTTTATCAGTTCCTTTACAGCCTCGGGATGTTTCTCCTTGAGATCATTCTTTTCAAGGGGATCGGTCACCAGATCGTAGAGTTCCACGTAACCGGCATCCCGGTTGGCGACGAGTTTCCAGTTTTGATGAACCAACGCATAGGAAATCCAGTGATCTGGCTTGGTCTTGCGGGCCGGCCAGGGGGCAACCGTTTTCCAAAAGAGCGGTTTACGCGAAGCGATCTGCCTTTACCCTTGAGGGTTGTGAGCTGACTAACCCCATCAGGTTGGTAAGACGCAGGCAGTTTTACACCGGCAATTTCACAGAAGGTGGGCAGCAAATCCACCGCCGAAAAAATAGAGGTCCGGTCGATTCTGCCTGCGGCAATCTTGCCGGGCCAACGGGCAATAAAGGGCACTCCTACTCCTCCCTCAAAGAGGGCAGCCTTATAGCCTTTGCGACCGCCGGTAATTCCTTTGGAAGCAGCAACATTGAATCCCTCGCCGGTCGCGGTATCGTACATGGATTTAAGTGGAGTGCCGATTTGCGCCCGGGCCGGCCCATTGTCTGAGCTGAAAATAACCAGTGTTTGGTCGGTCAGTCTCAGGCGGTCCAGTGCGTCCAATACTTTACCCACCCGATCATCCGCATGCGAGAGGACCGAGGCATAGATATTATCACGCTCCTTTAACTCCGGAAAGCGCTTGCGATACTTCGGAACGGTATGGAAGGGCGTATGGGGTTCATGCAACCACAGGTTGATGAAGAAGGGTTTGCCTGCCTGGTGGCTTTTCTCAATGAAACCGATAGCGCTCTTTGCGTCTTCATGTACCGGCATTTGTTTGCCCGAGCAATTGAAGGCTCCGTACACATCAAAGCCGTACCGGCTGGGCGGCGGCGAATCAGGGATCATGTCATTGGCCAAATGCCATTTACCGAAATGCGCGGTGGCATAACCTCCACTTTTTAGGAAACGAGACAGGAGCGGCACCTTGGGGTCGAGCCAATCGGGCATGTTGCGCTTGGCATTGCTGGGCACCCAGGCAAAGTGCCCATCAATATTGTAGCGGGCGGGGAAATGGCCGGTCATCACGGCCGTCCGACTGGGGGAACACACACCACTGGCCACGGTAAACCGATGAAAGTCAGTTCCTTCCCTGGCCAACCGGTCAATATTCGGCGTCTTCACATACGGGTGACCATGACAGCTCAGATCCCCCCAACCCCAGTCATCGGCAAAGATGAAGAGAATATTGATTGGCGGCTCATTCGGAGAAGCATGCGGAGCAAGCCCAAAAATGAGCAGCGCCAAGAATGTTAATATTCTATCCATAATGCTCCGGTCCCAACCGGCTACTTTTCAGGGCACACGGTTACCTGCAGCCACATCTCATGCCCGAACAAGATTAGGATAGGGGCTGGCATAGTTAAGGGTTAATGTGATGAGCATTTCACCCAATGTTTTAGCTGCTTTAAGAGCATTTGATGGTTACCTCCATTGAAGCGCCATTCACACTCCTTCAAAAACCAGTAAAA
>Ga0310122_10001638_pt1 | contig 14301 bp, 10 predicted proteins | sample CB6_Bottom_1051__FD_203503 | JGI IMG/M metagenome (GOLD analysis project Ga0310122, IMG submission 203503) | Marine microbial communities from Western Arctic Ocean, Canada - CB6_Bottom_1051 | ecosystem: Environmental > Aquatic > Marine > Oceanic | place: Canada: Western Arctic Ocean | collected...
TTCCGAGCAAGCCGTCGGGGCCTGACATCGCCCCGGTGTTGTGACCTGCACGTCCCCGCGCACTGAGGAACTCCGCGTTGTCACCTGTGTTGATGGAAAGAGCGGGCTGGAAACTGAGAGCGGCCGGATCGAAGATTTCCATGCTCTTGAGCGAAGGGAAGACGTTGATATCGATCTGGAACCCTGGTTGCCCCGGTGCAAAGTTCGGATCGATAATTGTCTCCTGGCGCGATTCCTGGCCTCCTGCGATGAGAATCTTACCGCTGGGCAGCAGTGTGGCGCTGTGCCGGAACCGGGGCACGTTGATGTCCTGATTGAGCTGGAGGAAATCGGGTGCAAACTCCCTGGCGCTGATGTCGAAGATCTCTGAAGTGTCGACCGACTGGGAGAAAAGAACGTCGAAGGTTCCGCCGCAGATGAAGACGTTTCCATCGGGCAGCAAAGTAGCCGTGTGGAAAATCCGCCCCCCTTGTGTCAGGATCATCAAATTGCCCTCGACATCGGTATCGATGAAATCTCCGGATTCGGTTTCGGGGATCGGATCATTGAGGCCGACTCTCGCGCCCTGATCGAAAATCTCTGCGGTATCGATCGAGGTGAGATGTCTTTCGTCACTACCCCCGATGACGAGGATGGTTCCAGCTTCGAGGGTCGTTGCGGTGTGACCGTAACGCGGAGTGATCATCGAAGGGCCCTGATAGACGGCGTTGTCCTCGAGAAATGCGGCGGCATTGTTGATGTTGGGAATGGAACTGGCGTCGCCGTGACAACCGATGAATCCAAGCAGGACCGGTGTGCATACGAAAGCGACGACAAACCAGCGGCCCAAGTTGGCGGAACTGCGAAGGGGGCTCATTAGTTTCTGCTCTTTCCATGCTGCGAAGGATCAGCCCCGGGTGGGCGGGCAAAGCCATCGCACGGACCAAGTCGGCCGAATCCGAGCACGTTGGATCCCATCCGGACCCCCCCATGTCCTTCCAGAAGATGAAGGCAGGAGTCTACGAAACCCCGGGAATCCCGGTATCGCTCGGACCTCGTTTACTGCACGAGAGGTCGATTGTAGATCGGGACCTACAGCCTGTCCACTGACGCCGTGAGGCCCTGAAACCGCTCCGAACCTCGCTCTTCAATGCCATTTCTCAGGGTCATCGACAGCATCATCGAGGCCAATCGGAAACGGAATAATTCCACTCTCAAGGGCAATGATACGTCAGAATCGGGCGATAGTGACACAATCGGTGGGAGAGATGTCAAACGATAGGGCTGCCACGGGGAGAACTGCCTCAACGTGGCGGATCTGACAAAAAAACGGGGCCTCCGGGGCTCGAACCAAGGGGATCACGCGATCCGGGTTCTCGCCTCCTTCCGGAGGCCCCTCCAAATTTCCAGTTCAGAAACTACCGATACTCTCCTCCAGTAGTACAGCCGGGTCCTCGACGAGGATCTGATCGGAGACCAACAACGGAACGATGGTTGAAAACCGTTCGACCAGTGGTTGCTGATTCGCATCGAGAATCCGACCCCGTTCGTTGCCGTAATGGAGATAGAGAACGATCTGAACGGCGCGAGGAAGCGGTCGTGGTAATGGCTCTTCGGGAACCATTTCACCTGTTGAAGGATCGATTTCTCCGGGCTGGGGGAGCGTCTCCTGATCGCCTTCTTCCTCTTCCAGTTCAGCCTGTTCTTCTCTTGCATCCAGGTATGGAAAATCAGATAGGTTTTGTTCTGGAAGCAGGGAACTGGCGTCCCATTCCTGGACCCAATCTCCTTCTTCATCGAGGTAGTGAATGTCGAGTGCCTTCACTCGATCGTAGAGTGGAGTTCTGGAACCCCTATCGAGAGGATCTGTCTCCAGATCCCATTCCACACGTCGAAACAGGATCAAATCTCCACTCTCTTCTCCAGGTCGCAGTGCGTATCCCACAGACGTGACTTCATCGGTCCAGTTAGGAATCTCGTCTCCTGGTAGGGGAACCGGAGATGTGGTGAGGAAATCGATGATGTCCTCAGCGCTGTCTTCATCACCTCGATCTTCACCCCGGAAGATTTCTTCTCCGAGACCGCGCCACACCGCGCCCTGCAGGTCTCTACGCATCTGGTTGAGAATCGCTTCACCGACCTTGCCGGTCATGGTGGTCCGTTGGATCCGGCGATCGGCCTCCAGGGTAGTGGTGAGAATCGTGTAACTCGCCATCATGATGAAGCCAAAGATCGACATGACGACCACGATCTCGATGAGAGTGAATCCGCGCTGGTTCATCAGAATCCGAACCCTTCGCCAAAACCTGCGTTTGATTCGGCATAGGTGGCAAGAGGATCGTCCTGGGCGACGAGGATCCTGGTGGCGATGGCGAATTCCTCGAACTGTTCGTTATCGAGACCTGGAATCTCGAGGATCAGGGTGATCTCCAGCAGTCGGGGTCCGGTCTGTTCGCTGGAGAGGTCCATGATGGTGGAACGCCATGGCCACAGGACCGATTTTCCGGGCACTTCCAGATCGCCTTCCAGGGCATCCTCGAGGCCGAATGCCACTTCATCGAGTTTTTCGCGGGCCAGTCGTCTGACCGTTCGATCCTGGTTGTAGGTGAAGGCTCGGTCGACCGCATCGGTTCTCAGATAGAGAAGACTGAGAAAGGCACCGCTGATGATGGCGACGGCCATCACCAGTTCGATCAGCGTGAAGCCGTTTTCAGTGGCAGTGTTTTGAAAGTTCCGGATTACCATCGAGGAATCTCCGCATCCGCTCCAGGCAAGTATTCGACGGTACCGAGGATTGCCCGGAAGGAGACCGCTATCGATGCTTCGTTCTCATTGGTCAGGACCGCGATGTGAGTGCCGCTGGAGCCGTATTCATCGAGGATGATGTCGACGATGCCAAATTCATCCTTGTCTCCATCTGCATGCAAGATTCGATCGATCTCGATTCCGATCGGCATACTCTCGGCCCCGAGGTCCTCGCGGCTGTCAATATCCAGATCTGGGTCTTCGTCATCGGCCGGAGGAAGAATTATGGTGATGGTATTTTCGTCGAGGTTGTAGCGCACCACATATTCCTTTCCCAGTCCGCCTCCGAGACTCCGTGCCCAGCCAACGGTCTGACCAACAGTTCTCGCTGCGGATCGAAGTCTGTACTTGGGGGAGAAGTTGTCCAGGTTGGGAAGCGTATATGATGCCAGCACCGCGAGGATCGTGATGACCACGATCAACTCGATCAGCGTGAAACCAGAATCGGTGCTGCGGCGTTTCATCGGACTAGTAACGCTCTCCGTCTGAGTAGATGTCCGCATCGAATCCCTCGCCGCCTTCGGTCATGTCGGCACCGAAAGAGATCAGCAGTGGGCCCCGATCCCCGATCTCGTAGTAGTAGTATTCCCCGCTCCATGGGTCTTCTGGCGCGTTGTCGAGGTACTCCAGCTGTAGACCTCTATCGGTGGCGGGGGGATCTACCATTTCTTCCAGTGAATCGGGCCAGCGACCATGGTCTTCCCTGAACATCCTGGAAGCGGTCTTGATGCTGGAGAAGTCGGCCTGGACCTTGGCCACTTTTGCCTGGTCCGTACGGCCAAATACATTCACCACGACAGTCGTGGCGAGGATTCCGATGATCGTGATTACCACGATCAGTTCGATGAGGGTGAAGCCTTCATCCGGCTTTTGATTATGGCGGCTCATGGTCGCCTCCTTATCACTCGATTTTTCTTGCTCCCCTGATTCAGACAGAGGGTCACACTACAGATTATTGAACTTCAATAGCGGTAAGAGAACCGCCATGATGATGAATCCAACGACTACGGCCAAAAGGACTATGATGATCGGTTCTACCATGGCGGTGAGCTTCTGAACCAAGAGGTCTATCTCTTCCTCGTAGTTTTCCGAAATTCGATCAAGGACCTCCTCTAGTTCTCCACTCTGTTCGCCAACGGCGATCATGTATCCTACCATCGGAGGGAACATCTTCGATTTCTTGAGTGGAGTGGAGATGTCTGCTCCTTCAACGATACGATCAGCAATTTGTTTGATGGTCAGCGCCATCAAGGAGTTATTGACAACCTTGCCGACGATATTGAGGGACTCGAGAGCAGGAAGGCCACTCTTGAGGAGTGTCGAGAGAGTTATCGTGAATCGAGAGATGGCCGAACGCTGGATCAGTCCTCCGATCACGGGTATTTTCAGCAACAAGGTATCGTAGACCAGTCGCCCTTTTTCCGTGGCGACCATGATGCGAAACAAGATGATCAGGCCCAGGAAGCCGAGCATCCCCGGCAACCAGTAGGCCTTGAAGGCATCACTGATCGTGATCAGGGTCGTGGTGGCCCACGGCAACACGTTGCCCTTCTTGACCAGCATCTCGGTGATTTTCGGCACGACGAAGGACATCAGGAACGCGACCACTCCGACTCCCACGACGATCATGATTGCCGGGTAGGTGAGCGCTGCGGACAGTTTTCCGCGCAGGCTCGCTTGCTTTTGTAGGTAATTGGCGAGACTCAAAAGAATGTCATCGAGATTTCCGCTCGCTTCTCCGGCGCGCACCATGTTGACGTAGAGATCGCTGAAGACGGCCGGGTGTTGAGAGAGCGCGTCGGCAAGACCTGCCCCCGAGACGATCTTCTCACGGAGGTCCCGGAAGACCACTTCCATCCTTCGATCCCCGATCTGCTCGACGAGGACGTTCAGTGCCTCGGACAGGTGGACTCCGGATGAGAGAAGGGTGGAAAACTGTCGGGTGAGAATGGCGAGATCGCGGATGTTCGCCTTGCGCTGAAGCTGAAATCGCCCCGCTTTTCCGCCACCCTTGGCCACTGCATCGATGCGATGCATTTTCGTGACCCGTAGTTTTTGATTGCGCAACTTTTCCCGGGCATCTCGTGCCGTGTCGGCATCGATCCTGCTCCTTTTGTTGCGACCACGGATATCGATCGCCTGGTATTCATAGATCGGCATCGTGGCCTCCGGGTATTTCTTCTAGAAAACATCCATCTGAGTGACGCGGAACACTTCTTCCATGGTGGTGATTCCCTGCGCTACCTTGCAAGCGCCGTCCATACGAAGCGTCTTGAGGTGTCCCGTCTCGACGGCGACCTGCTTGATCACCGAGGCACTGGTCCTGGCGATGATCTGGTCTCGAATCGTTTCGTTGATGGTGAGGATCTCGTAGATCGCTGTACGGTCGTAGTATCCACGTCCGAGACATTCGTCGCAGCCACGTCCCCTGTAGAGCATGCCTTCGAGGAGCTCGTCTCGACCGAGTCCCAGGCCATCCAGCTCACCGTCTGCCGGGGCGTACGATTCTTTGCAGCGCGAGCAGATCACCCGCACGAGACGCTGTGCCACCACTCCGATCAGCGACGAGGAGACGAGGTAAGGTTCGACGCCCAGATCGATCATCCGGGTCACCGCACCTGCGGAATCATTGGTATGGAGGGTGGAGAAGACCAGGTGGCCGGTGTTGGAAGCCTGTACCGCGATCCCCGCGGTCTCCTCGTCCCGGATCTCTCCCACCATCATCACGTCCGGATCCTGACGCATCAGTGATCGCAGTCCCGAGGCGAAGGTGAGGCCCTTCTTGTTCGAGACCTGGATCTGGCTGATGGAATCGAGGTTGTACTCTATGGGGTCTTCGATGGTGATGATGTTGGTTTCGGTAGAATCCATCTCAGCGAGTGCTGCGTAGAGAGACGTCGTTTTTCCAGAACCGGTCGGTCCTGTGACGAGGAGGATACCGTGAGACGATGTGATCAGACGGCGGATCAGCTCGTGATTGCGCTCATCGAGTCCGATCTCGGTGAGTTCGTAGAGTCGAGCACTCTTGTCGAGCAGCCGCATCACGATTCGTTCCCCGTGACTGGTCGGTACAGAGGAGATCCTCACGTCTACATCGCCATCGCCGATCTTCAGGGAGGTTCTTCCATCCTGTGGAAGTCTCCGCTCGGCGATGTCCATCTTGCCCATCACCTTGACCCGGGAGATGAGCGCTTCCTGGATCTTCTTCGGAATGACCTTGGAATCGTAGAGGATTCCATCTATTCGGTATCTGACCTGTAGTCTGTCGGGGAAAGGTTGCAGATGAATATCCGAGGCGCGGATCTTCAGTGCTTCGAACATGATCGTGTTCATCAATTTGATGATCGGAGCCTTATTGGCGATATCAAGCACGTCTTCTGTCTCGTCGATTTCCGCAGCGATGCCGATCAGATCATCCTCGTCGAGTCCTTCGAGCAGTTCGTCGACATCGGCACTGGATTTCTGGTAGGCACGGTTGATGAGGGCAGTGATCTCAGCACGAGGGGCGATCACCGGTTCGACCACGCGCGCGACCATCGCTGCGAGATCATCCATCGGTTGCACGTCGAGGGGATCGCAGGTGGCTACCTGTAGTACTCCGGCAACTTCGCCAACGGCGATCAGGTTGTAGGTTCGCGCGAACTGGGCAGGGACCAGTTCGGTGAAGTCGGGGGGGACATCCGAATCCGCCAGATCCTCCACGAACGGGATGTGGAGACGTCTGGAGAGCACCTCGAGCAGTGCCGATTCGCTGACGAAGCCTTTCTCGCGCAGGATCTTGTCGAGTGCCTTGCCAGTGGCTCTCTCTTCCTCCTGGCATTCATTCAACTGCTCCTCGTTGAGGAGGCCCTGGTCGATCAGATCGTTAAAGAGAGGGATCCTCATCTGGGCTACTCCGAATCACTCTCGCTCTGTGGCCTGACCAGCGGATCCACTGCTCGATCGCGGGCGTTGTTCGGATTGGAGAACTGCTGCAATCGGATCTTGTCATCGAAAGAGCGAACGCCCTGGATGGCACCTTCCGTGAAATCTCCCAGGCTGTTGAAGCGGTCATCGTCGAGGATGTGCGCGCTGATAAACACGTACAGGTTGTCCCGGCGAGAAGATGATCCGTGATTCTTGAACAGCATCCCGATCAGGGGAAGATCTCCCAGAAATGGGATTTTTTCTTCAATCTTGCTGGCCTGGCTCTGGGCCAGGCCGCCGATGATGAACATGCCGCCATCGGGGATCGTCACCTTGGAAGAGATGGTGTTGGTGGCACGGTCGGGAAGTGCGCCGGTGGTGCTCTGTATGCCGGAGAAGGAAGACACTTCGAGTTCCAGTTCGAGCAGGACCACTTCGCTGGAGATGGTAGGAATCAGCGAAAGGGAGATTCCTGCCGTCTCCGACTGCTGACTTGTGGTCACGTTGACGTTGGTGGTGTTCGAAGTGGTGTAGAAAATCTCATTTTGAATCGAGATCGAGTTTTCCTGGTTGTCATCGGCGAGGATGAAGGGGGTAGCGAGGATGTTGGTGTCCTCGTCTGACTTCAGTGCCCTCATGATCATGGGGAACTGACCATGTTGCTGGAGTGCGGCACTGAATCCCGTTCCTATTCCGGGAGTTCGCAACAGGCCAGTGATCACTCCGTTGGGATCGAGGCTCGGAAGTACCTCGCTGGCGCCGAAGGAACTGAGCATGATTCCCGTCAGCGCCTGGTCATCCAGGTTTCCGGCCAGCAACTCGAGGGTGTAGTTCAAACTGGAAGTCTCGCTGACCTGCACCAGCGCCACCTCGAGGAATACCTGGCGACGACGCTTGTCGATCTGCTTCAGGATGTTTTCGATTTCCTCGTACTCTTCGGGTTCTGCCTGGATGATGAGGGAGTTGGTCTGTTCATGGGGAACGATGCGGGTCGGGGTGAATTGCTGCTGTTGCTGCACTCCACCGGCGGCTCCGGTGGTTCCTCGGGTCGTCCGGGAGGATGTGCTCCGGCTACCGGTCCGGCGCAACGAGCCCTCCGATCCCTCGACCAACTGGCGGATGTTGTCGGCCAGTTCTTCCGCCTTGAGGTAATTGACTTTGTAGATCCAGGTGGTGTTGCGCACGTTGCGGACCTTGGTGTCGAGTTCGTCGATCAGTTGGTGGACCAGATCGAGTTCATCCGGATCGGTCGACTGGATGATGATCTTCTGGGTTCTGTTGTCAGCGATGAGGCGTGTCGATTCACCGGCAAGTGCGGTGCTACGACTGACTCCCGACCTGCTCGTTCCGGCTCCTGCTCTTCCTGCCTGGGCACCGGAGGTCGATGTCCGACGTCCTGTGGTGCCGAAAGCACCCGTGTCGCTGAGGGCTTCCTCGATAATGCTGACGATGTCCTGGGCATCGGCGTAGAACAGTTCACGGATTTGCAGCAACCGTTCGGGACCTGTAATCTCGACATCGATGTATTTAACGAGACGCTGGATGTGTTCAAGAATCCGAATCTTCGCCTTGATGATCAGTGTTTCGTTGTTGGTCACGGTGACGATCTTCAGGCTTCCCGATGGACTTCCTGCTCCCGTGACGCCGAGCAGTTCGGTGAGAGCCTGACGAACGACGCTGGTCTCGACGTGCTTCATCTGCAGTACAAGGGTTGCCAGTTCGTCAGCCTCTCTGTCTGAGGGTTCGTCTCCGGCTTCTATGATTGGGCTGACCGGATCGGACGGAACCTGCGCTCTTGCGGTGGTCGCCCGGACATTGATGACGACGGTTCCGTCCCCGAGTGTGCTCTCCCATAGTTCATAACCGTTCGTTTCCAGGATCGCCTGAACGATGGGATAGGTGAGAGGATCAATATCGCCGATCACGTCGACGAAGGTCTCTTCGGCGAAGGCCGGATCATTGGTCGTCGATGGATAGTTGACGAATTTGCCCGTTGTGCGCTGGATGAAGCGCAGCAGGCTCAGTACCGGGAACTTGCCCTCCTCCATGCGGTAGATCTCCGCATCGGAAGAGCCGTCCGAGGAATCACCAGTATCACCATCGCGAGCGTCGGCGTTCTCATTTTCATCGTCATCCTCGGTGGCATCGCCAGCAGTTTCACCACCGGCAGGAGGATCCTGAGCCCTCAGCGGATATTCTCCTGGTAACAGACACAGGGTAAAAATGAAAACCAGACAGGCCACGAGGGCACCTCTGGTGACGTTTTTCAGGGTCTCCAGTGCGGAGACCTTCCGATTGCTGGCCATCACGGCACACCCTTCCATCGTCGGGATCATGACTGTTCCTCTTCCTTAGATCGGCCGGATCACGGTCTCCCTTGTGGGGAGTTCGGGATTCTTTCCAGGGAATCCAGAAAGGGACCGATCCGGCCAGAGGTCGCGGCGTTGACCTCGATTTCTCTCCGTAGAGAGAGGCAGGTCAGACTATCATTGCGCAAATGGAATGCCCGTCCATGGCAACCGGGCAACTTCCACAAGTTTGTTTGTCATAAAGAGTTGTCGAGATTCCGGTAATGCTTCAGGAGGTCAGCTTGATCTGATCTGGGGTCGGAGGTGTTCAAGAATCGAACACTTTGAGGAAGTTGCCGCTCAGGAGCCGGGAGCCGAGTCGAGTTTTTCCAGCAGCCGTTCGACCGCTGGCCAGATGTGCTTGGGAACCCGGATCATCAGCGAGTTGGAGGGGCGGTGCTCGACGACATGGATCCGAACGCCGCCTCGCTTCTTCCAGGCACGATCGAGCTCCAATGCCAGATTCGAGGCGGTTCCATACCGGACCTTCCAGTTGCGCAGGACCGGCCGCTGGGTTCCTGGAACCGGCGGGCAGTCTGCCGCTGAGAGGAGTTTCAGGTAGTGCTGGAGACGGATCGGAGAGGTGCAGGTGATGACCACTGATCCGGTTCTGGGATCGGGCACGAAACGGCTCGGTCGATCGAGCGGACCGAGCCGCTGCTCCCGTTTGTCCGCCTCGATACGCAACAGTTCACAGATCGGTTCCGGGTTGACGTATTCGAGTTGAACGACCCTTACCACAAACCGGGCCAGAGGAGGGTTCGACGTCGGATCGGTGGTCGCCCAGTGAGGACCAAGGACGAGTCCGGGGCGAATTGGTTTCAACTCGATTCCCTCAGATCGCAACAGCGCAACGATGAGAACTTCTCCTCCGCCAGAGATGGACAGAGGTTCGAGCAAGCGCACCTTTCGGTGACCGAGAGTCGAACTTTCAGCGATCATCTCTTGCTCGGTGAGTAGGCTCCAACCACTCAGCAGAGCGCCGACCGGGATGGTTCCCGAAGGGAGAACGGAATCGGCGGACTGGGGTAGTGGCAGCAACAGACCGAGCCAGGCAGTCAGCACGATGGAGTTCATCGATCCACCTCCGGTGGGTCCAGATTCAGATTTCGGATTCGTGAGTACAGAGTCGAGCGCTCGATGCCGAGCAATTCTGCTGCTCTTTTCTTGTTCCACTTCACATGTTCGAGAACTTTTTCTATGTGCTCCGCTTCCAGTGTACGCAGCGAGATCGGTTCCCAGTCCGCTTTCTGCCGCAGGTTTGCAGAGAGGGAAGAAGTCTGGTCCAGTCGTAGTTCAGCTGGGCCGAGAGTGTCTCCATCCGACAGGATCACGGCGCTTTCGATAACATTTTTCAATTGCCGGACATTTCCAGGCCAGGGGTGTTCCTGCAGCGCTTTACGACCCTCCTTGGTGACCGATTTACGTGGTTTTTTCAATTCTGTCAATTGGTCGAGGAAATGATCTGTGAGCAGATCGATGTCGTCGATTCGTTCGCGAAGCGGCGGAACCAGTACCTCGAGAACGGCGAGACGGTAGTAGAGATCTTCACGAAATCGACCGTTGGCCACATCTTCCTGGAGGTCTCGATGGGTCGCTGCGACGATTCTCACATCGACCTCGATCGATTCATTGCTGCCAACCCTCTCGAGCATTCTTTCCTCGAGTAGCCTCAGCATCTTCGATTGAGCCGCCTGGGGAAGTTCGCCGATTTCATCAAGAAAGACGGTCCCACCTTCTGCGGCCTCGAACTTACCTTGCTTCAACTGGTCGGCACCGGTAAAGGCTCCCTTCTCATGTCCAAACAATTCACTCTCGACCAGTGAAGCGGGAATCGCTGCGCAGTTCAGCGCGATGAAAGGCGCTGCTGCTCGAGACCCCTGGTAATGGATTGCCCGGGCGACCAGTTCCTTGCCGGTCCCGGTTTCTCCCCGGATCAGTACGGTACTTCCTGTCGGTGCAGCCTTGCGGATGAAGACCCTCATCTCCTCGATCGAACTGGATTCGCCGATGATGGGCATCGAGTCGATCACGGTGCGGACCAGTTCCTGACGATCGTGATTCAGGTCCTGCAGTTCCTCTCCCACCGACAAGCCCGCACCGATGATCCCGGCCGCTACGCCTGCGCCCCATAATTCCTCGTCGCCGAAGGGGCGATCGCCTTCGTCGATTCGATCGAGATACAGGATCCCGCGGATGCCTTCCTGGACCGGAATCGGGGCGGCGATCACCGTGCGGATCTCGTCGCCCACGACACTGCGGCGGTCAGAGAAGCGAGTATCTTGCGAGGTATCCCTGGACAGGACGGCGCGGCGTGTCTGCATCACCTCGGCATGGATGGTGTGGCTAAGGACGAAGCCGTGCATCGGTTGACCGTTGCGCGACCAGGCACAGCGACAGAGCCAGCCATCATCATCGAGGATGAGAATGGCACCACGATCCGCTTCGGTGCCCTCGACCAGATGTCGTAATCCCTGCTCCATCTGCTCTGTCCCCGCCCGCGAAACGAAACCGAGCAACGGTGCTGCGCGATGGAGTGCCGCCAGGATTTCGCCGGCACGAACTCCATCGAGGGACTCGGGGGAGATCTCGATCCTCTTGAGTACCTGGGTCTGACGGTCATCGTCGCTACTGATCTCGATGGCTGCCTCGAGACGAATCTCGCTGTCTCCGATCCCGAGACGGTCTCCGGGAGCGAACTCTGCTTCCTTGATCGGATCACCGTTGATGAAGGTGCCGTTGGAGGACTCGAGATCGAGAATTCGCCAGCGTGGGCCCTCGAGAACCAGTCTCGCGTGAAAACGGCTGGCAGCACGATCGTCGATAAATACGTCTGCCTCTGGATCACGGCCGATGACAAGTCCTTCTGCGGAAGCGGTCTCGGTCGAGATCTCCTGGCTCGTGTAACGGCCGTCGCGATTGAGAATGTGAAGGCGAGTAGTCAGGGGCCCCCCTCCAGGATCCAGCTGCGCTGGATCCTGTCTCGATCGAGCAGCCCGACGATCTCCACCGTGCTCAACCTGGTATTCCAACTGGCCAGATCTCCCTCGCACCGGATCGACGGAGCTCCACTCGGGACCGCCTCGGCAGGCAGCGAGAAGAGAATCCGGATGAGTTGGGTTTTTTGCTCGTCCTCTCGCTCGACCTGGAAAAGGAAACGAGCTCTCGTGAGATCTTCCGAGGAGAGGCGAACCAGAGAGATCTGGTGATCGATTCCTGCAAGAATGGCACCCGAGATGATTTCTTCCTCACGTTCGATGGCGATCACTTCACCATGCTGGAGAGCCTCGATTCTGGGAGAGACTTGCCTACCGATCGCGATGCCGATGCGCAGACGATCTCCCGGGCGCTCTGGATCGTTCGCCAGACGCAGTTCCAGATCCGGTGATCCGAGACATCGGAGGCCAGTGATTCGCCATTGCCGCAGTTCCTTCAGATACGGAAAAGAAATCGTGCGCGGGTCATTGGCCCATCGCAGTTGACCGTCCTGAACGGTGGGGGCGATACGGGTGTGTCCCGGAGGGTTCTGCCCCAGGGAAGGAAAGCGGAAGAATCTCTCCAGAGCCTTTCCATCGCGGGCGAAGTTGTATTCGAGGCGTTCATACGGTGCTGCTGCCGAGAGAACCCCGCGCAAGGTACCATCGACCTGGATGCCTGTATTGTTACGAGTCCCTTGCCACAAAAGGGTGCCTGCCACGGCGCACGTCACCACGATGGCGACCGTCAGCACGGTAGCGAACACCGAAGGCGACCTGGATTCGACTGCCGAAGGGTCGATCAATTTCTGGATCGAGATGAGTTCTTCCAGCAGGGCGGAGTGAGTGGGTGGACGATCTTCTGGCCGCTTTTCCAGCATCTTCAGCACCAGTTTGGAAAAATCGGAGTGGATCCCCTCCTGCAGGGTCGAGGGATCGGGCGCGGGTTCATTGACCTGGGCGACCAGCAATTCGACGCGGGTTTCGCGTTCGAAAGGTGGTCTCCCGGTGAGCAGGTGGAAGACGGTGGCACCGAGGCTGTAGATATCGGAGCGTTCGTCCAGAGACCAGCCCTGGACCTGCTCGGGAGAGCCGTACTGAGGGGTGCAGAGAAACACCGGTTCTTCCTGGGGATTTTCTCCCGGGATACCGGCGAGTCCGAAATCTACCAGTTTCACTTCACCCCGAGAATCGCTGAGCAGGTTCGATGGTTTCACATCGCGATGAATGATGCCGCGGCGCACCGCAGCCTGAAGTGCCCGAGCAGCTGCAATCGCCACCCGGATCGCCTCGGCCGGCGAAAGAGTCCCTTCTTTATCGAGCCGGTCGCTGAAACTGGGGCCCTCCAGAAATTCCATCACCAGGTAAGGGGGATCCTCATCCTCGTGAATGGCATGAATCTGGCCGATGTTCGGGTGGTTCACGGCGGCGATGGCACGTGCTTCGGTGAGGAACAGTTCGCGGATTTCTGTTCGATCCTGAAGACTCGGATGGATCCTCTTGATGGCGACGGTGCGCTGTAGTCTCGGATCCCGTGCCCGGTATACCACTCCCATTCCACCTTCGCCGATCTTCTCCTCGATGAGGAAGGAACCGATCTTCTCCAGCCTTGGAATTTGCATCGGTCGAGTCTCGTCGGGAGAACTTCCCATTCCAGTGGTTTCACCGGGAGACAGCCTTACATCGGGATGCAATGCCTTACCTTTCCATGCACCAGGAACCGATCGGTCCCCCATCACCTGCGGCCGGACTCATGCTATCCTGCGACGCCGGCAGGTCGATGGGGCCGGGGTCGAAACACAGGGAATAGTGTCACGATGACTTCGAAATTCGAAAAGAACCTATTTGCCCGTGAGGGAAAAGATCCCCGTTTGCTTCTGGTGGCTCTCAGAAAGGCAGTAGAGGCGACGCAGGGGCAGATGGAGTTGATCCGTCTGACCGGATCCGATCTCCAGGTGCGGATTCGTGCCGATACCGAGTCTTCGGGGCAATCGCTGGTCAGCAACTTGTTGCCGCTTGGCTTCGAAGTGCGCGAGCAGTTGCCGGTGACCTGGCAATCAGCTCCGTCGGCTGGCGTCGCTCCGGAAGGGTTCTACAGCACCACCCATCACGACACCGAAGTGCTCAACGACGGTCAGTGGCAGCAGTTGCGCTGCCAGCGCATGGATGGCTGCATCACCCTGCGTGAGAAGTTGCCCACCTGTACCCAGCTTCGCGACCTGATCGAGGGAGAGCCGGTGGTGGTGGGGATGGACGGGGTCCGTCTCGTCACCGGGGAACGGCATCAG
>Ga0310122_10001639_pt1 | contig 14301 bp, 7 predicted proteins | sample CB6_Bottom_1051__FD_203503 | JGI IMG/M metagenome (GOLD analysis project Ga0310122, IMG submission 203503) | Marine microbial communities from Western Arctic Ocean, Canada - CB6_Bottom_1051 | ecosystem: Environmental > Aquatic > Marine > Oceanic | place: Canada: Western Arctic Ocean | collected...
CCGTGCCGCCACGGCCAATGACCGTACGACCGTCATCGGCCAGGGTCGCCAGCTCGCACTTGTGTTCGTCATCGTCAAGGACTTCGGTCTCTTTGTATCCATACAGTTTGCTGCGGTCGACCTTGTTGACCGAAAACGAGAACTCGGAATCACCAACGCGAAAGACCAAAGGTTTTGCCACGCTTGCCGCCCGTTGTGTTTCGATTGAGAAGATTATGTCGCGTCAAAAGATATCTTCGGCCATCTGCCAAAGCTCCTACCGATGAAACCCTATGTCTCTCCGAAAAGCAAGTAGAAATTGACGACGCGAAGCGCAATTCTTGGCCCAATCATCGGACTTCCGGTCTCCACCCAGAAATCGGTGATCGGTGCCGAAAACCCGCAGAGTCGTTCAGAACAAACACGCTGGGCGTGCACAATGTCCTTGCAGTGTGTGTGATACGGCGTATTATCAATTTGAAAGATGCGACGATTTTGTCGGCAATGAAAGCTGGTTCGATGTATCGAGAAGTCTCTATCCAATTCCACCAAGACGACGAATTCACCGAGGATCGGGACTGGATCGTTTTGTCCACATCCGACGTAAGTGGACTTGGTCCCCACCGGGCACTTATATCGAACAATCGAGGATTCTCGCTTGAAGAAATCCAGCAAGCTGCGTGTTCGACGGAATGGGTGGTTCAAAGGGATGGAGTCGTAAAAATAGACAGCCTGACAAACTGCACGAGACTTGCGGAAACTCTGGAACGAATGCTTGAGGACTATTTTTACGGATCCCGTCGACCGACGGCCGAGCTACTCGCGATTCGAGACGAAGTCGAAGCGTATTTGTCGGATGCAGATCAAGAAATGTCGATACCACTGTTTGGATACGCTTGGTTGGATCTGTCGATCCGAGAGCACCTTGCCGATGCCGCGCGGAGCGCCGATCCATGGTCCAACGACTCCGTGGAAATCGACGTCAAGGCGTATCGTGAAAGAAGGATCACGGATCTGCTCGAGCGTTATCAGTCAGGCGAACGCGCCGAACATCCTGAACAAGAGCAGAAGGGCCACAAGCTTGCTCGAAGTGTTCGCTCACGGCCCACCGCTGGTGAGACAAAGGCAGGATAGCACTTCCAAAGTCGCAACCACGGAGGATAGACGACCGTGCCGAGCTCGCCCGCATCAGTCGCGACTGCTGCGTCAAAACCGTCCTCGAATTAGACAGACGAAGCTAATACAAACGAATTATTGATTCCATTAATTCGCGGCACTCGGTGCAAGTCTTGTTGAATGAAGAGAGATTATCCGAACATGCACTTTTTTTCTCAGTCTGCACTACGCTTGGCGCTCTACCGTTTTTGCTGTGCCGTTGTCACGTTCGGTGTCGTTGGTCTCGCGGCTTTTGCGCTCGCCGGAGAATCCGAATGGGTGAACGCGGGTCTGTCAGTAATCCCATGGATTTGCGCGGTCGCAGCACTGTGGTTTTCGCCTGCCAATCGCTGGTCGAATTGGGCGTCAATCACATGTCGCTTTGTTGGTCGGCATGCGACGCCGATTTTGGCGACCTCTGGCTTCTGGATCATCAAGACCGAAGATTCGCTCTCAGACAGATTAGGTAATGGCTTGCTTTGTTTCTTCCTCGCGATCCTCTGTGTGTTCGTCGGCTTTTGCGGATCATTAGGGGCGAAATTGTCTGACAAATCCGATGCGTCGCACGCCAGCTGAGTTTGTCCGAATGGCTTGGCCGTTGAGTTGCGGAATCCATGTTGCCGGCGTCGTCGGCATGACCCAATATCCCAAGGGAATAAGACCGAGTTAGGGTGATGTTCCGACAATTGCGATTCCTGCGGGCGCGGTGGATTTGATCATCGCGATCGCGGCGTCGACGCGGTCCAGGATTTCTTCTAGTTTCGAATCGGTGACTTTGAAACGGACGTGACGAATCGGTTCGGGCAGGAAGACGAGTTCGGCCGAATTCGGCAATGATCCGTGCAGGGATCGCATGGCGATCGCGTACAGTCCGAGCTGGATTTCGTACTCGACCAGGATTTCTTCGTCGGATTGATCGGGGTGGCGACGACCGGTTTTGTAGTCGATCAGGTTCCATTCGCCGTCGGGCGATTGAATCACGCAGTCGATGATGCCGGCAATCAATGTGGACTGCGTCGTCCCATTGGATGACGGCCGTTGCAAGAGAAAATCAAGTTCTCGATAACAAACCGGCGCACTGGCAATTCGCTCCCACACGGAAGTCGATCGAAATCCGTCGACGAGCGACAAGACATGGGTTCGTACCGACTCGCTGACGTTTTCGTTGTCGTTGCGGATCAGAGTGTCGAGCAGTCGTTCCGCATTTGCCGATTCCTGGAAATCGATTTGCTCCAAAACCCCATGCACCAGGTTTCCGACAACTTCCGCATTCATCGTTGCCGGCTTGGGCTGTTGGTCACTGATGGGAATGTGATGACCGCCCGCGATGCCCCGCAATTCCGCGTCAGCCTCTTCGATTCGCGAGACGCTGAATTGGGCCGGTCCGAAATTGGCGGGGAGTATGATTGGAAACAATGGAGGAGTTTCGGCGGGTTCGGCATTCGCCACGGCGTCGGGCAGTTCCGACAGCGGCTGTCTTTCCTCGATCTTCGATTTCAAGCTGTGAGTGATTGCGGGACGCTCATAATGAACGTGGATTCGTGGGATTCTGTTCGGATCAACTTTCCCAATTGACATCGTTCCCAGCAACGGATCAAGAGCGGGAATCCCCTTGTCGAGGCCAAACTTGGCGGCGATGAATTTCAGCCAAGGTGATTGTGGAGTCCGGTTGCCGGTCAGACACGCGGAGAGAATCAAATAGTCGGCGGCTCGCGTTGTTGCAACGTACAGCAGCCGATTCGTCTCGGCGGCGTCCTCGCGTGCCTCCCGCGTTTGGTACATTTTCAAGCCGGGATTCGCGAGTTTCTCGCCGGCGGAAGAAGGCAGCGGCACCAGCGGGCCGAGTTCCCGGTCGATTCTGGCCGACGATTGGCCGTGTTTTGCCGCCCGGTCCATGTCGGCCACGATCACCACGGGAAATTCGAGGCCTTTGGATTGATGGATCGTCATCAACCGGACAACATCACTGGCTTCGGCTTGCGTTGCCGCCAGTTCTTCGTCGTCTTGGCGGCTGACGGAATCACTGAGCCGGCCGACGAAATCCTTCAGCGTGAAGAGTCCCGACGAATCGAATTGACGTGCCATGTCGATTAGCTTCCGCAGATTGGCCAGTTTTCGCCGTCCCAGAAACTCGGTCAGCAGAATGGCGTCGTATCCAGTCCGCTCGATTGCCAGATTCAGCAACGCTGCCAGCGGGATGCGGTCTTTCTCTTGGCGGAGTTCCCGCAAGACGCTGTCGGCGGTGCGGATCTGAGTGCGTTGGACCTGATCCAGCCAATTCGGCGGTTCTTCCGCGAGTGCTTCGAACAACGGCTTGCCATCGCGGGACAGAGCGAACAGGGAATCGTCCGAGAGTCCAAACATGGGCGATCGCAGGATTCCCGCCAAGCTGATCGAATCATCGCAATCGTCGAGAAATCGGCACAGGTTTGTCAGATCGAAGACTTCCTGTTGAGCGTAAAACGCGCGGCCGCCCACTAAGTAATACTCGATGCCGTACTTCCGAAATGCCTCTTCATACAGAGCAACATTGCTGAGAGCACGAAACAAGACGGCGATGTCACCTTTTCGGACGCGACGCAGTTTTTCCTGTCCTGTTTCCGGGTCGGTGTCGCGAATGCGAGGTTGCTCGTCCTGCAATAGTTGCACGATTCTGCAAGCGATCCAGTCGGCCTCGAGCTGCCGCCGGCTTTCCGCGTCATCGCTGTTTTCGGTAGCGGATGGAAACAGAAACTCGATTCCTGGAAGCGGCGAAACTTGTTGGCAGTCGGGTTCGAGCGGTTCGTATTTGTCCCCCATTTCCTTGGCGAACAAACAATTCACGAAATCGAGAATTGGCGGCTGACTGCGGAAGTTGCGTGTCAGCGGCAAACGGCCCCGGTCGGGAATCTCGTCGCGAAGTTGATGAAACACGGCCGGATCGGCATTTCGAAACCGATAGATCGACTGTTTCGCGTCGCCCACGAGGAACAATTTTCCGGACAGTAATTCATCGCCGCACAACATCCGCACAATGTCAGCTTGCACGGGATCGGTGTCCTGAAACTCGTCGACCATCAAAAAGTCAATGCCGGCCGCCGCGCGGGCACGAACCGGCTTGCTGTCACGCAACAAGTTTCGCGTCAACACCAACAAGTCGTCGAAATCCAACAGTCCTTGATCGGCTTTGGATTGCTGATACCGCTCGGCGACAATTCCAGCCAGCCGATATGCCGTAAGACCCAATTGGGCGGCGGCGTGCAGGCCGTCTTCATCAAGCACGATCTGGTCGCGGCATTTCTTGATTTGTTTTCTGAGTTGATCGAACGCATTCTTGAACTCGTCGTGTACGCCGTCAGACTGTAGTGCCGATTTGATGCCCGCTCCCTGAACCTTGGCGTGTTCCTTCAGTTCGGCTAACAGGGCGTTAGGGTCCGCGGCTGCACTCAAATTCATTAGGTTTTCCCGCAGGAACTCGCATCGCTGCCCCAACAATTCATGCTCTGGAAAATACGCGGCCAGAAGGTTCAGGATGTGCGTCACGCATGGTGATTTGGAAAACTCAGCCAGTTCGGCCGGGACGAATCTGTCGTTCCATTCCTTCCGCCAAAACGCGGCAAGTTTTTCGGCCGAATCGAATTGGCAAGAATCGGCATCCAGTTCGACACGCTGCGAGACCAGCCGTTGGAGAATCTCGCGACTTCGGTCCAGACCGTGCTGAAACGCCAGTTCCATGCAGTCGGCTTCTCGTACCGCCAATAGGTCGTCGACCGCATCGGAAACTTGATTTCTGAGCAATGCGGCCGACGACGCGGCGTCCAACAGATCGAATTGTGGATCCAGTCCCGCGTCGACCGCGTGTGCCCGCAATAGATTCGCACAAAATGAATGGATCGTGCTAATTCTGGCTGAGTCCAGCCCACGCATCAGTTCTTGCCAATACGCGACGTCACCGGCTTCGCAGTTGTGCAATTCGTGGCGGCAGGCGGATCGGATGCGGTCCCGCATTTCTCGGGCGGCGCGTTCCGTGAATGTAATGGCCACGATCTTGTGCAGCGACCGATGGTCTTGCCCGGGACGTAATTCGCTTAGAAATCGGCGAGTCAGCACGAACGTCTTTCCACAACCGGCACCGGCCGACAACGCGATCGAAGAATCGCGTGTTTCGATCGCCAAACGCTGTTGGCCGGTTAGTTGTGGCAGTGTGTCAGACATTCCGTTCGTTCTCGTCATCATGCGGCACTGCTGTGTCGTTCACTCGCTTGGACACGTGAAATACTTTGTTGCGGTGCTGCGCGACCTTGCGCAACTCACGAACACGGCATACGGTGTGGAAATCGCAATAGCGAGTGCAGCCTTCATCGTCGTTGAACACGGGAAACGCCCCGTCCCGTAAGTTGGACGTCAGGTTGGGAATCGTTTCTTCCAATGTCTGGTTGACGGCGTCCAAGAATTCAGAATCCATGGCGGTCGGTTTCCGCTTGCGATCATTTTTCTTGCCAGTCTTGAATCCCCGGTCCTTCAATTCCCAGTAAGCCAACTGAAACGGCCGGGCGTCCGACGCGATGATCCCAAGACGTTGAATCGCCAAGCCGTACACGGCGAGCTGCAACGTCTTTCCAGATTCGATTTCGCCAACATCAAACCGGTGAATGGCACCCGTCTTGTAGTCGATCACATTGAAGACTGGACTTCCGTCGACGGATCCCACATCAGCACGGTCGACTCGGCCACCGACGCGAACTTGGCCACCGAATTCGATGGCGGAATTGCCGGTTGCTTCCTCATCACGCGTCTGGCCAAACGCGAATTCCAAAACGGACGGCCGTGGACGTTCGTCCCACACTTGAGAGTAGGCCGTGACATAATTCGCCCACTGATTCGCATAGCGAGTGGCCATTTCGCCGAGAACACGGCGTTCCAATTCAATCAACGCCTGCTCGATTCTCGTCGCGGCGGGTTGTCGGTTTAGTTCTTCTTCCGCGATTTCACGAAAACGCGAGGCCACTGTCGTCGGATCCTTCGGATCAAACACTGTTTGTCCAGAAAGTTCTTCGTTGTGTAATCGCGCGAGAACATTGTGGACGACGATTCCGCGAACTCGGGCGTCGGCCGAAGTCTCGGTCGATTCCAACGACCGAAATTTGAGGACATCCGAAAGCAGCCAACGAAACGGACATTGCGCGAAGTTCTCGAGTTGCGTCGCACTGTATTCGTGTCCGTCCGGAAATTTCTCTTTGAGCCACGCGATGTTGCGACCATTCCGGATCAGCCCTTCGAAACTTGTAAATCCGTTTTCTTCGAACCTATTTGAAACGGCGTCTACTCCCGCGAGAATATTTCGCCCCGGTTCCGCAAGTTCGGTCTGGTCGAATAAGCGGACGAACAATTCCGGCTCGCCATGCAGCGACTGATCGACGGCGGCAACGCGAAAATCCGATTTGGATACGATTCGCCGTGGGTTGGGTACGGGATCCAAACTGCTGACGTGATTGGTTTCGATTGACCCTTCGGCAAACAATTCTTGGACCGCCGTCAAGTAGGGGCTGGGAAACAACAATTGGCCGCCCGTACTTTCCGACGGATAACTCAAGACGAGCCGCCGCCGCGCCCGCGTGACAACTCCGTAAAACAACAACATCTCGTCCTGATTCTGTGAGACGATATCACGAAGTGTGAGACCCGAGTCATTTAGCTGCCGCCTTTCCGAATCGTTGTACAAACAGTTGTCGTGGCGGATGCGTGGGAATTGGTTCTCGGTGAGTCCCGCGAGAAACAGATACGGCACATCCAGATTTCGAACCTGAGCCGCATCCAATACGCGAACGCGTCCAACCTCGTTACTACCGCCCGAAGTCCTCTGCGAGTGCAGCAAATCGACGAGTTGCCGCAAGAATCCGTTCAGACCGATTTCCTGGGCTGGAAACGGAATCAGTTGGTCGACCGTGGCTGCATCGTGCAGAATTCGCTCGAGTAGGTCCCAATCGTGTTTTTCCTGTTCAACAGAACGGTTTCCGGCATCAGCATATGCCGGTGACGACTTGGTGTTTTGATCGTCCGCGGAGATACCCAATTCACGTCCCAACGCAATCACGATATCGACCCATGTTCGGAAGTCGTGCTGGCTATGTAACCGCTCGGTTTCTTTTGCAAGCCGGCGTAAAAAACTGGCGGCCGATTTTCGAATGGCTTCACGCTGTTGAATTCGCACGCGTGCCTCGGGCTGCTCGTCGTCACCTCGAAACGGCCTTTCAATTTCGTCGAGGATCACCGATCGCTGCGAAAACAATCGTCGTATCCGCAACATTGCCGCCACATCACGAGCCGATTTTTCTGGCTGCCATTCATTCCACTTTGGCCGAAAGAAATTCGAATCGAGCACTCGCATTAGACTGGGGAATGCCCAGTCGTCTGCTTCAAGCTGCAGGACATTGACGAGCGCTTTGACCACCGGCAAGCGTGATAGCGGAGTGCCGACTTCCGAGAAGTACGGAATTCCGGCAGCCTCGAATACTTCGTCAATCAAGTCGGCACATTCCGAGACCGACCGGAACGTAACCACAATGTCGTCCGCCGCGACACCTTGATGCAACAGTTGCTTCACGCGGACGGCGATGGCTTGAACTTCGCCCAGTTCACCGGTTGCCGAGAGGATTTCGATTCCAATTGTGTCTGTGGCGGCGGAACTCTCACGGCCAACCTCGAACAGCCGATCGGCGATCTCCGTGATCGGTGCTGGTTGACTCCGCTCGGTGTCACGTCGTTCAAGTTCACGGAACGAAATCGTGGCGGATTTCTCCCGTTGAAGGTTGCTGCGTACTTGGTCGGTCTTCGCGAATAGGTCGCCACGGACCAACGGCGTTTCGAATGCCAGACCGACCAAGACACGTTCGGACGCCGCGGCCAAGTGGCTGAGGATTTCGTGTTGCGTCCGAGTGAAGTCGGTAAATCCGTCGACAACAACCAACGACAGATTCTCAAACGGCCCGTGAATTCCCTGCTCGAGGGCGGTTCGAGCCATCCAGAACCGACCTTCGGCATCATACAGCCGCAATGCCTGAAGTTGGTCTTGGTAGGTTTGGTAGACAAGAGTCAGCTCGCGGTCTTTCGCGTGCTCGCCGCGCGCCAGGCATGCCGTTATAAAATGCTCAGGCCAAATTTCCGCCCTTTTCAACTCAGTGATGAATGATATTGCCAAGTCGAGGAATCCCGATGTCCTGGCGATTCGGGAAAAGTACGGAATGCGGCCCTCGTCATCCAGCTTATCGATGACCCGGCGGACCAATCGTCGTTGGGCGGCTTCTCGAATCAAGACGATATCTTGGCCAGACGCCCTCAGAATCTGTTCGGCGAACTTGTCAAAAGTAAAGACGTTTGGGGCAAAACAAACCGGCAAATCGGCATTCAATAATGATAGCGTCAATGTTTTCTTGACGCGGTTCGTCGGAGCGATCCACAACGTCGAACCCAGCCGCCGCGATTCCATTGCAGCGATCAGAGCGGTGCGGTACTCGGCGAGCAAGTAGTCCGTCTTGCCCGAACCGGCGACACCGCTGATCAATTCAAGGTGTCCGCTCATTTGCGTCCGCCTAGCGCGGCCGAACGCCGCAACCAAAGTCGCCTTTCGCTGCGAAAGTAACGCTACTTTCGCGGAGCGAACGGCGACAGAAAAATGTGCGCACGATGCGCGTATGACTCAATGAAAAACTCTAAAGGCGGCAATCCGCCAACGCGTGGCCGTATTTTCCAGCACTCCCTATTTTGAGGACGGTTGCACGCAGCTTCAAAGCACGACCTTGCCGAAAGGATTTCGTTCACATAAACTCGTAATTGTCGGCGGCAATGATGTTATCCTCTGCACGGTCAAATCTTGAGGATCGCACAGAAGAGATGGCGGGGCAAAACCGCAATTCGTGACCGGAATGAATATACTCTGACACTCGCCGAAAAAACATTGATTGTGCGTTCTTCGTCCATCGGCAACCTAACGTCCGCCTCCACTCAAAGGAGCATGGTTCAATATGTATCGAATCGAGAATCGGCGAATCAGAGTAATCCTTTCGGCACTTGTCATGTTCAGTCTGGCCTGCAGTGGCGCGAACCTGCTTGCGGCGGATAAGGACGATGACGAATATTATGAGTTGATGAAGAAATTCGTCGACACGTTCGAGCAAATCGAACGCAACTATGTGAAAAAGGTCGATCGAAAGGAATTGCTGGAGGCCGCCATTCGTGGCATGGTTTCCAAGCTCGACCAGTATTCGAACTACATTAGTCAGGAAGACTTGAGCCGTTTTACGCAGGAAGTCGAGCAGGAATTCGGCGGCATCGGCATTCAAGTTCAAATTGACCCGGCCACGCGGCGCTTGCTCGTGATGACGCCGCTTCCCGGCACTCCGGCTTACAAAGCTGGAGTCCGCGCGGGTGACCTGATCATGGATGTCGAAGGCAAATCAACCGAAGGCATCACATTGATGCAAGCTGTTCGGCTACTGAAAGGTAAACCGGGCGAGCCGGTGACCATCGGTGTCAAGCACGACGATTCCGAGGCCATTGAGAAAATTGAGATCGTTCGCGCCCTTATCAAAGTCGCGACGGTTTTAGGCGACACTTACAACCCCGACAACTCATGGAATTTCATGGCCGATCCGGAAAACAAGATCGGGTTTATCCGGCTGACTCATTTTAGCCGTCGAAGTAACAAGGAATTGCGAGCCGCGATCGAGCAATTGCGATCGCAAGGCATGAAGGGCTTGATTCTGGATTTGCGAACTAACCCCGGCGGTTTGTTGTCACAAGCGGTCGCGATTGCCGACATGTTCATCACCAGCGGCAAGATTGTCAGCACCGAAGGCAAGAACAGTCCCGTGCGCGTCATGTCGGCCAAGAAATCCGGAACATATAAAGATTTTCCGCTCGTCGTTTTGGTCAATCGTTACAGCGCGTCGGCCAGTGAAATTGTCAGTGCCTGCCTGCAAGACCACAAGCGGGCAGTGATCGTTGGCGAGCGGTCGTGGGGGAAAGGCAGCGTCCAAAATGTCATCCAGCTTGAAGGCGGAAACAGTGCGCTGAAGTTAACAACGGCCAGTTATCATCGCCCCAGCGGAAAAAATATCCACCGATTTCCCGGCGCGAAAGAAAGCGACGAGTGGGGCGTAACACCGGATGACGGATATCGAGTGCGATTTTCGCGTGACGAGATGCGTGAATATTTGGATTACCGCCGGAAGCGCGATGTGTTGAAGGACGAAAAACCGCCCGAGACTGATTACAAGGATCGCCAGTTCGCGAAGGCACACGAATACCTCTTGGAAAAGTTGGCGAAGGGCGATGACAAGGCGGCTGAGAAGAAAGAGGATAAGCCGAAAGCCGCCAAGCCGGAGAAAAAGAAGGACACGGCGGCTGACAAGAAAGCTGACAAAGACGCCGCTGCGGTGGCGCCGGTCATCTTGATTCCACGCTCGCTGGCAGGATGAGGTGCAGCCGTTGGCAGCGCCCCAATTATCCCAGCAAGCAACGGACGTCTTGCTTGCGATCGAATCGTCGTGCGACGAAACCGCCGCGGCGGTGATTGATCGGAATCTGAACGTATTATCAAACGTCGTCGCCTCGCAAACCTCATTGCACCAGCGTTTTGGCGGCGTTGTCCCGGAAATTGCATCGCGCGCGCATCTCACGCAAATATTGCCGGTTGTTGACGAAGCGCTTCGTGAGGCGGGGGTTGCACTGGAAGACCTTGTCGCCATCGCCGTTGTCAACGAACCGGGACTCGTCGGTTCGTTGCTTGTCGGATTAACCGCCGCGAAAACGCTCGCAATGACTCTTCGAATTCCATTGGTACCCGTCGATCACATACAGGCCCACATCTACGCTTGCCGTTTGGCGGAGGGACGCGAGATTTTTCCAGCGATTGGACTGGTGGTCAGCGGCGGGCACACGAATCTGTATGATTGTCGCGGTCCGCTTGATTTCGAAGTGATCGGCACAACAATCGACGATGCGGCGGGCGAAGCCTTCGACAAAGCCGCACAGGTTCTCGGATTGGGATTTCCCGGCGGTCCGGCCATTGAAAAGGCGGCAGCAAACGGCGACCGAACAGCATTCGACTTCCCGCGTACATTTCTGAAGGATGAACAACGGCTTGAGTTTAGTTTCAGCGGCCTCAAGACGGCAGTCCTGTACACGGCCAACGGCACGCCCGGTTCGCATGCGGAAGTTCCCAAGATGACACCCGAACGGACGGCCGACATCGCGGCCAGTTTTCAGCAATCCGTCGTTGACGTGCTGACCGGCAAGTGCGAGCAATCCCTGCGACGTTTCGATCGCAAGACGCTGTGTGTCGGCGGCGGTGTCGCGGCAAATCGTCGGCTGCGTCAAGCGTTGGCTGAAATGGCCGATCGATTGGGTATCAGGCTGCTGATCGCGCCACTGGCATATTGCACCGACAATGCCGCAATGGCAGGCATCGCGTGGGAATCGCTGAATGCCGGCCTGACTGCCAGTTTGGATCTGGACGTCGTTCCTGGTTTGGTCAGGCGCCGTTAAAACTCGCTACAAGAGGACTGCCCGATTGTCGCTTTTCGATCCGCGAAATTTCCCTTTCGCCGATACGCTTCAAATCAGAATTCAGCGTGCGATCACGGGAAAAATTTGCATGGTGATGAATCCTTCTTGACCTGCGTGCAACGTCCTGAGTTCCGGGGCCCATTGGGCAACCTCATGCTGGTCTCGTTCAGAAAGAGAACTCCAAGGTCGATTTCGAGCATCGGGACGCGTTAGGTCATCCCCTAAAATGTCATGCCGTTGCAGCCACGTAAATCGGGCGGGAGCCACAAAGTCGGTGTATCCGTACGTTGGCCGATACCGCAGAATTTCCTGCCAGTTGACGTAAATGTGAGTTACTCCGTTGGCTCTTAGGATTTCGCGAATTTCGGCGGGCGGGCGCATTTCCTTTGTTGCAGAACTGGTCGCACCGTCGTCGACTCCACACCATTGCTCGAAGATCGAATCGTCGAACACAGTGTTGTAAACCACCGGGAATTGGGCGTCGAATACCTGAGCCGCTCCGACACACAACACCTTCGGCTCGGCAGGCACGTTCATCTCGTTCAAAAATTGAATTCCGGTTTCTGTTGATTCGGCAGAGCGCCGGACGTGCGTCAAGTCGGCCAGATAGAGATTCAGTCCGCACAACGAAGTGGTGATGAACGCTAGATTGAACAGCACGGCAATCGTCGCAATGAACCCGACACAATATCGCCAAAATCCGTTCGCGGTCCAGGTGGTTCCGACTGCGGCCAACAGCGAAACGAGTGGGATCAACGGAATCCAGAAGCGGTCAATGCGATGCGTCAATATCCACCACGCAAAGAAAAGAAAACCAACATACAACCACAGGGAAACTGTCGCGCGTCGATTGTGTCGGACGAGCAATGCCAGTGGGGCAAGTCCAAATAACAGCGGGTTCAACCAGTCGCTCTTCGTTGTGACATCGATGAACTTTTCGGCAAGGTCGCTGATCGCATACGTGTCGGGGCGATGCGCTTTTTGCCAGCGCGCGTTCAAATCATCATCCCAGTCGATGCCGCCAAAAACAGAATAGGCCAGTGGGTATACCGGGTTTCCCGTTTCGACGGTGTTCTTCAACAACCACGGACCGATAGTCACTGCCGTTCCGATTGCGAACACTCCGGCCGATCGGAGGGCCGTTGAGTGTCGCTTGCCGACAGGCAATTGCAGTAGATAGGGAGCCACGCACACCGCGAATCCGATCGGCAAGACAACTTGCACGATGCCAGGATACTTACACGCCATCGCGCTACCGGCCAGCAGCCCGGCGAGCAAGAAATGCCGTCTCGATTCCGACGCTCTTGAAAGTTGTTCGATGCCGAGCGCCGTTGCCAACAACGCCGCCGCAAGAAAAAACGTCAGACCACCCTCGGCATAGGCGATGATCGAGATGCGGTAGGTCCACGGCGTCGTCAAGTGAATCATGGCCGCCAGACATCCGACGGTCGGGCTGAACCAGCGGCGTCCGGCAGCGTAGAGAGCGAGTGCGGTCAACGGTGCGAAGCTCATCAGCACGGCTTTGCCGGCGAGTGCTCCCCAGTACCAGTCATCACGCAGCACCATCCCCAGCAAACTGAGCATCTCGGTCAGAAACGGGAAACTCGTGTAAACGTTGTGAGGTAGCATCGATATCTGACCGGCTTCGTAAAACTCCTTCGGACCTTGCAGGTGATATTCCTTGACATCGAACTCAACGGACGGCAGCATCGATCCCAAGAACATCGCGAGTAGGAACGGCGTAATCGCCAGAACAACGACGCCGATTTTGGCAGTTTTGTACGAGACAAATTCGCGGTCACCTCTTCGCGTCTTATCCTTTGGTGCCGTGGGTCGGACAAGATGGGGTGGTGCCTGATTCTTCTCCGAAATTTGGCGTCGCCTGTAAGTCACCACTCGCAACGTGACTTCTGTCACAACGGCCAGAGCGATCAGTCCGCCCAGCAGTGCTCGTTCGAGCAATCCCGCCATGCCGAATGCCAGAGTCGTTAATGACAGAGCTGACAGGCCCAAGCCAAACGCAAACACCGTCCGCTCGACTTGGCTGCGTTCAAAAGGAATGCGAAGAATGCGAAGCAGAAGATGTCCGATTCCCCACGCGCCGGACAGAACGATCCCCGCAACCAGCATCAAGTCGAAACGTTGCGGTAGATTGTGCCAGCCCGACGCGGGCGCGTCTTGTGTCGGAGTGGGGTCGATGTTCTCCAACAGATTGACGGGCAGTAGTTCCAGCAACTCGCGCCGGCTGTATTCAGGATTGTTTGGCAGCGTAATGCTGAAAAAATAGACGCAAAAACCAATCAACAACAACAGAGCCACGCACACTGGCCATGAAGGAGCACGATTAGCGGGAGGAGTCTCGTGATCCGAATTCATGAATTCATCCTACAATGGCGTGCCAATTCTACGAAGAACTACGAATAATCTCGGATCATGTGTTGGCCGAAAAGGGGTGAACGACGCGCGTTACAGCTTCCAACCGACCTCGCAAACAATCAAGCTGCCCCCCACCGACCCCGTGTCGGTGGGAAAATGACTTGAGAGCTACCCGATTCGCGTAGCATTTAAGTCACAATTCCACCGACGCGGGGTCGATGGGGATCCAACCTGCCGAACAGCTCA
>Ga0310122_10001640_pt1 | contig 14293 bp, 13 predicted proteins | sample CB6_Bottom_1051__FD_203503 | JGI IMG/M metagenome (GOLD analysis project Ga0310122, IMG submission 203503) | Marine microbial communities from Western Arctic Ocean, Canada - CB6_Bottom_1051 | ecosystem: Environmental > Aquatic > Marine > Oceanic | place: Canada: Western Arctic Ocean | collected...
GTTTTCGCCGCCCGAAACTCAAGGTCGGGCGCCACTTCAGGGACCTGCCAGCCTTCAACCAACGCCCAGATATACTGCCCGGTCCCGCCGACGACTATCGGCAACCGTCCCCGCTCATGAATCTCTACGATAGCTGCCCTCGCCAAGGACAAGAAAGTAGCCAAGTCGAAGTTCTGGTCGGGGTCCAGGATGTCCAGAAGATGATGGGGCGCTTGGTCTTTCTCCTGGGGCGATGGTTTTGCGGTGCCTATGTCCATCCGGCGATAGACTTGCCGACTGTCAGCGTTGATTATCTCGCCGTTAAACTGCTGCGCCAACGTTACGGCCAGGCTCGTCTTGCCCGCTGCCGTGGGGCCGACTATCAGCAAGACCGGGGTGTTTCTAGGCAAATGAATTCCTTGGCTAAAATGAGTTAGCTAAACCGTCTTGGCCTCTGCGGTGATCCGTGCTATCTCTAAGAACTGGTCCCCACGCAGGGCTGCCCCGCCGACTAGGGAGCCATGGATGCAACTTTCGGCTGCATAAGCGGCGGCATTGCCCGGATTGACGCTGCCACCGTAGAGCAGAGGAACCTGTCCTGCTGCTGACGGGTACAAGCCTTTCAAGGTGTCCAGTATCGCTCCACCCATCACGTCAGCGGCGATTTCCGGAGTTGCGGCTTGGCCCGTGCCGATGGCCCACACCGGCTCGTAGGCAACTACCAGACCTGCTATGTCAACAATACCAGCTAATCCAGCACGAACCTGCTGGCTCACAGTCTCGTGGGCCTGCCCAGCTTCCCGTTGTTCCAGGGTTTCCCCAACGCACAACACGGGAATCAAGCCCTTTTCCAGGGCCACCTTAATCTTCAAGTTGACTGTCTGGTCGGTTTCGCCAAACAATTGGCGCCTCTCGGAATGGCCCAGAATCACATACTCGCAAACGCCTTGAAGCATGGAAGCGGCTATCTCGCCCGTATATGCTCCTGATTCTTCATTGTGCATGTTCTGAGCGCCGATCTTCACGGACGTGCCAGCCACGGCGTCTTTCACCGACGCCAGAAAAATGAATGGCGGACACAGAACCAATTCCACACCCGACAAGCCTGCCGACCCCTTTGCCACATCCTTTGCCAAGGCCACGGCCCCTGCAGCGTCGGTGTTCATTTTCCAATTGCCTGCCACCACGGGAGTAGGCATGGAATCTACCTCATTATGTAAATTCGCTGGGCTTAAGGCCCGAATTTCGCCAGTTTGCCAGCATGGGCCAAGGCCATCAGCATTATCTGCGTAGCCGGGATGCGACCGATGGAGCCTTGAGCGCAGGTCCGCTCATTGAATGCAGGGATGCCCTCGCCGAGGGTGAGCTTGGAATGGACCATAAATGGCACCGGGTGCCAGCTATGGCCGGCCATAATGGCCGGGGTAGCATGGTCGCCAGCCACCATAAATACATCCGGGTTTAACTCGCGAATCCTAGGGATGAATGGGTCAAGTTCTTCCAACCGTTTCACTTTGGCCTCAAAGTCGCCATCTTCTCCGGCGGCATCGGCTGGTTTGTAGTGGATGAAAAAGAAGTCATGGTCATCGAAGTGTTTGTGTAGGGTTTCCACTTCGTCCCCGAAGGTGCGGCCCGTGGGTATGACATTCATGCCCGCGACGGTGGCCAGACCCCGGTACATGGGGTAAGCGGCGATTCCCACCGGGTCGAGGTTATACACCTCGCCCATGGGCGGCAGGTTTGGCAGTTGAGCAAATCCCCTGAGGAGCACCATATTGCCCCGCTCCTCCTCGGCCAGAAGTTTTTGTGCCTGTCTCAAAAACTCGTTGACCAGCTTGGCTGTCTTTTCCGCCGACGGTTCTTGGGCCTCCGACGCCAGAGGGGGCACGCCGGTAACCTGGGGGTCCGTGCCGGAAACTGCCTCCGATAGCCCAGGCCCTCGTAGCCGCAAGACGAAGCGGTAGTCTTGGACCGAGAACACATCAACTTGGACGCCTTCCAACTCGATGCGGTCCATTCTTTCACACAAGGGGGCGCTCAATTCGGTGGGTATGCGGCCCGCCCGGCGGTCTACCAAGGCTCCGTCCGAGTCCACGGTGCAAAAGTTTCCCCTTGCCGCCACATCGCCAGGTTGCAAGTCAACCTCGATGCCCAAAGCTTCCAGCGCTCCACGGCCAATCATATATTTCAGGGGGTCGTAGCCGAATAAGGCCAGATGTCCGGGTCCGCTGCCAGGGGTCACTCCAGGCAATACCGGCGTGGTGAGACCGCAGGCGCTCTGTCCTGCCATAGCGTCCAGGTTTGGTATATTGGCCTGCTCCAACTCAGATAGCCCAGTGTCTGGATGGGCCAATCCGCCAAGGCCGTCAACCACCAACATTACTATCTTGGAGGATGTTGAGGTGTAGCAATCCCTAAGCACTTCTAAATCAATCATTCTTCACCCTTGTGTCACCATAAACCCGGCATCACGCACACTGGCTTTCTCCACGCTCTATCTTGGTATCTAAACTATCTCCGCCATGAATATTGGCGGGCAGTCGATGAATCAGGCATCTGGCAAAGCTGTGATGCCCGGCAACTCTTTTCCTTCAAGGAACTCCAGAGACGCCCCGCCACCGGTGGAGACATGGGTCATGCGGTCCATAAGACCCATTTCCTCCACTGCCTCTGCGGTGGAGCCGCCCCCCACCACGGTGGTTACGCCGTTCAAGTCGGCCATGGCGCCGGCCACAGTGCGGGTACCCTGGCTAAACCTGGGCATCTCAAAAACGCCCATGGGTCCGTTCCAAACGATTGTTTTGCACTGGCCCAGGCTTTCGGCAAACAATCGGGCTGTTGTTTCTCCGATGTCCATGATGAGCCAGTCCGGCGGGACTTGGTTGACCAGCACCGTTTTGACGCCTGCTGCGTCGGCGGCGAACCGGTCCGCCACAACCACGTCCACAGGAAGATGGACCTGCACTCCCAACTGGGTGGCCCGGCTCAAGACCTCCTTAGCGAAGTCCAGCCGGTCTTCTTCAATGGACGATGCTCCTGTGTCGTATCCCTGAGCCTTGAGGAAAGTAACCGACATGCCTCCACCTACTATCAGGTGGTCAAGCTTTCCCAACAGATTCTCCAACACCATTATCTTGTCGCTGACCTTGGCCCCACCCATCAGCGCCGCCAAGGGCTTATTCTCGTCCTTAATGTCCAAGGCTTGGCCCAAAGATTCAACTTCGCGCTGCACCAACAAGCCCATGGCCGAGGGCAGCAAACCCGGGACGCCGACAGTGGAGGCGTGGGCTCTGTGGGTCACAGCGAAGGCATCCATAACGAAGCAATCGGCCAATCCGGCAATGGAGTGGGCGAATTCCGGGTCATTTTTCTCCTCCCCGGCGTGGAAACGCAGGTTCTCTAAGAGAGCAACCTCACCTGGCTTCATGGACGCCACCGACTCCTCAACACCGGGCCCGATGGTCTCGCTCAGGCACTTAACCGGGACTCCCAACAGGGTTGCCAACCGGTCACCCACGGGAGCCAGTCTTAGAGCATCCACTTCTTTGCCGCCGGGTCGACCCAAGTGAGAACAAAGAATCACACGGCAACGTTGGTCAATGAGGTAACGTATCGTCGGCAAAGTTGCCCGCAGACGCTGGTCGTAGGAGGCGATGGCCTCAACACCCTGTTCTATGGGGATGTTAAAGTCCACCCGGACCAAGACTCGTTTGCCAGCGACATCAAGCTGGGAGACGGCACGCTTAGCCACTGAATCTCACCCCATTTGGTACCCGCATCTCAGATTCCACCTTCCAACACTCGCTGCCCAAGGTTTTTAAGGTTTTCCAGACCTTGGTCCGCCAAGTCCGCTCCGTCCAGAGCCTCGATGGCTTGATTCATCAATTCGCTGGCCTTTGCTTCGGAAAAGACCTTGGAACCAGCTTCATCAAGTATCTGGACCAGCTTTGAGACGTCTTCGGGCTCCAAAACGCGCTTCATATATATTCCGCCCAGCTCCCTCTTGGCAGCCAGGCTGGAGTTTTCCAAGGCGTGAATCAAAGGGAGGCTTTTCTTTTTGTTCAGAACATTGCTGGCGGTCATTCCATCACCCGCTCCACCCCACAAATCCACGATATCCTGGCTAACCTGCCAGGCCATCCCCATCTTGATTCCCATATCGCGGAACTTGAGCCAGACGGGCTCATCGGTCCCCGCCGCCAGAGCGCCCGCTTCGGCGGAAGAGCCGGTCAAGGCTCCGGTTTTCCGGGAAATCATGTCGAAGTATGCGGTGCTGGTGACCACCATTCGCTCCTGAAATTCCAGGTCCATATACTGGCCTTCACACAAGGCCAGGCAAGCCCGGTCAAGGGATTCCACAGCATGAAGCACCTGCTCTGCGGGGATGCCCCTTTGGGCCAGGCGCATTATAGTTGTGCGTCCCAGAGCGTGCAAACCGTCACCGGCGTTTATCGCTTGGGCCGGCCCCCAAACCCACCAGATACTGGGCCGGTCTTGGGCATCGGGCCTGGCCGATTGGACGTCACCATGCACCAAGGTAAAGTTGTGCACTAGGTCCACGCCAGCCGCCGCTGGCAATGCGGCCTGGAAGTCCCCCGACAACGCCTGGCAGGACACCAAGGCTAAGAGGGTGGGAAAGTAAAGTGGCCTGGGAGTATCCATCGGTTGGCCCTGTTGATCGGTCCAGCCCATGTGATAACGCAAAACGTCATAAAGAAAACCTTGCCTCTCGGCAAAGACTTCCCTGAGCTCGTGATCAAGGGCGCTGCGATAGGCCTCGTAGTCGTATAGGTTCGGTATATCGATTGCTCCTAAAACCGACTTGCTCTACGGGACTGCTGGTTAACCGATTTCTCCCAATATCTCATTCATAGTCAAAACGCCTTGTCGTAACAATTTGGGAACTTTTGTGGTGAGGTCGATGATGGTGGATGGGGTGCCTTTAGGGGGCGGGCCGGTTTCGACTATATAGTCCACGTCTTCGCCCAATTCCGTTCTGATGGCATTATAATCCAGCAAGTCCTGCTGACCGCTTCGGTTGGCGCTGGTGCCGGTTATCGGCCTGTCCAATCGTCTGATTATGTCCAATGCCACCGGATGGTTAGGCATCCGAACCGCCACCGTGTCTCTGCCGCCGGTAACACGGTCGGGCAATTCCTCCGCCTTTGGCAGCACCAAAGTTAGAGGGCCTGGCCAAAATCGCTCGACCAGTTGGTGAGCGGCTTCTGGAAGGTAACGCGTAACGGACTCAAGATGGTCCCAGCAGCTCACGAGCAGTGGCAATGACATATCGGTGGGTCTATGCTTGATCGTAAATATGCGCTCCAGAGCTGGGAGCGAGAAAGCGTCGGCGGCAAGGCCGTAGAGCGTATCGGTGGGGATTACCACCACACCTCCCGCCTTCAACATTCGCACCGCTTCGTCGACGTCTGTGATTGGGGTCTCCCACTATGGATTGGAACGAGAATGGAGCGAGATTAGAACGCAATATTTCGGGTGCTCAAGGCTGCCGGGACCATTAGCCTACCCTCCAAAGGCGAGTATAGCATAGCAACATTAGAGGGGCGACAAAACGCCCTCAATTTTACATTATGTCTATACGCAGCGACTTATCCTGGGTATAATATCGGCACCCCCAAAGATCACTGAAACCGGTCATTCACCGCATATCCACTATAGTATTTCAATACTGTTTTTACCCTCACGAATTCACCCCAAGGAGGTACTCCCACGGTCGAGGAAAAGCTTCCCCGGGGACGGCGAGTTGCCACCAGCGACGATTTGGAAGTGTCGGCTTATCTGGAAATCGCCAGGGGCCAAGAAAGCGCCGAGTCTGATTCCGACACCGCATCCGAAGAGGCAGAGCTTGAAGCCAGTCTCGATTCTGATTACCAGGCTGTAAACGAAGGGATTGTCATCATCGACTTCGGCTCCCAGTACAGCCACCTGATTGCCCGCCGTGTGCGCGAGCTAAAGGTTTACTCGGAAATAGTCCCCACAAAAGGCTCTTGGGACGCTATCAAACACATCAATCCCAAAGGCGTTATTCTATCCGGTGGCCCCGCCAGCGTATTTGAGCCCAACGCTCCCACCATTCCCGATTGGGTATTTGAACGGGGTCTTCCAATCTTGGGTATCTGCTACGGCATGCAGGCTTTAGTGCACCAACTGGGCGGACGGGTAGCCCCCGGTTTGAAGCAAGAGTATGGTTCCGCCGTATTGCATCAGAACACCTCCGATGCCGCCATATTCGGTGACATGCCAACCTCCTTTCAGGTGTGGATGAGTCACGGAGACAAGGTGGAGGAAATGCCGCCAGGATTTTCGTCACTGGCTTACACCGAGAACTCACCGGTTGCGGCCATCGGCAACGGGAAGGGCATTTTCGGCCTACAATTCCACCCCGAAGTCCAACACACGCCACTGGGCAAGTCGATTCTAGAAAACTTTCTCTTCAAGTCTTGCCTCTGCAAAGGCGATTGGACGCCGCGAAATTTCGTGAACGATTCCATTGCCCGGGTGCGCAGCCAGGTGGGTGATGGCCGTGTTATCTGCGCCCTGTCCGGGGGTGTCGATTCCGCCGTGACCGCTATGCTGCTCAACAAAGCCATTGGCGATCAGCTAACCTGTATCTTCGTAAACAATGGCTTGCTGCGAGCGGAAGAAGCGGAACGAGTTCAAGCCACATTCAACCGCAACCTAGGGCTCAAATTGATATATACCGACGCGTCTGACCGGTTCTTGGACAAACTGGCCGGGGTAACCGACCCCGAAACCAAGCGCAAAGTGATTGGCGAAGAGTTTATCCGAGTCTTCGAAGATGCCGCATCGGAACTGGGCCAAACAGACTTCTTGGCTCAGGGCACCCTCTACCCCGACGTCATTGAAAGCGAGACCCCCGAAAACCGGGCATCGGCGCGAATCAAGACGCACCACAACGTGGGCGGTCTTCCCGAGCACATGGACCTGAAACTGGTGGAGCCCCTGCGCTACCTTTTCAAGGATGAAGTGAGGGAGGTCGGCTTGGAGTTGGGGCTTCAACCCGAGATGGTCTATCGCCAGCCCTTCCCCGGTCCCGGCTTGGCCATCCGAATAATCGGAGAGGTCACCAAAGAGCGCTTGGACATTCTCAGGGCATGCGACTGGATTGTCATCGACGAGATAAAAGCCGCAGACCTGTACAACCAGATTTGGCAGAGCTTCGCCGTGCTCAGCGACAGCCGCACCGTTGGCGTCATGGGCGATTACCGGACCTACGGTTACGTTTGCGCCATCAGGGCAGTGAATAGCGAAGACGCCATGACCGCCGACTGGGTCCGCTTGCCCTACGACGTGCTGGCCCGGATTTCCAGCCGAATCGTAAATGAGGTGCCGGGTGTAAACCGGGTGGTTTACGACATCACCAGCAAGCCGCCGGGAACTATTGAGTGGGAGTAGGTGAATGGGAGTAGTATCCCCAGAGGCTAATATTGGGGGAGATGCTGACGTGGGAGTGATAAGGGCGGTGAAAGCAAAGGGCTCGCATCTTCAAAAGCACAAGTTTAACCATCGGGCCGTTTGGCCACATCAGACTAATTCATGAAAGTCCTCCTCTTAGGCTCCGGCGCAAGGGAACACACCATTGCCTGGCGGCTTCTCCAGAGTCTTCGCCTGACCAAACTTTGGGTCGCAGACGGCAATGCTGGCACTGCGGCCATCGCCACAAACCTGCCTATCAAACCCGATGATATTGACAGAATCATCGATGCCGCCAGGTCCTTGGAGATAGATCTGGTGGTGGTAGGCCCTGAATTACCTCTATCTCTAGGCATCGTCGACAGGCTAGCCTCGTTGGGAATCGCAGCCTTCGGCCCCAGCAAGGCGGCGGCCAGAATCGAGACAAGCAAGAGCTTTGCTTTGGAAGTGATGAAGGAAGCAAATGTCGCCTGCCCTGATTTCTGGGTGTTTCAAGATGAAAGCTCGGCCCTCAGGTTTCTGAAGGGCCGATCCGGGCCGATGGTGGTAAAAGCCGATGGCCTCGCTGCTGGCAAGGGGGTCATCCTTTGCGCCACCGCCAAAGAAGCCGCCGAAGCCGTAAGCGCCTGTATGGGTGAACGAGCGTTCGGAGATGCGGGAGACACGGTCGTTATAGAGGAGATGCTCACCGGCCCGGAGGTTAGCGTGTTCGCCTTTTGCGATGGCCAACACATCTCGTCCTTGGCCGCCGCCTGCGATTACAAGCGGTTGGAAGACGGAAACAACGGCCCCAACACCGGCGGCATGGGTAGTTTTTCGCCACCCGGCTTCTGGAACGACGAGTTGGCTCACCAAGTTGAGCACGACATCTTGCGTCCGGTGGTGGAGACCATGGCCATCAATGGCTATCCCTATAAAGGCGTGCTCTACGCCGGACTTATGTTGACGCCGGACGGCCCCAAAGTGCTGGAATTTAACTGCCGTCTCGGCGACCCGGAAACCCAAGTAGTTTTACCGCGACTAACCACTGATCCGCTTAACGTGATGCAGGCCTGCGTTGATGGCAATCTCCACCAGGTGCCGGTGATTTGGGATGACCAGTGCTACGTTGGCGTTGTCTTGGCTTCCGGTGGATACCCAGGGGGCTACCAAACCGGCTTTGCCATCTCAGGTGCCGAGACGGATTCAGACGACACCACTTTGTTCCACGCCGCCACGCGTCTGGAATCGGATGGCTACGCAACGCAACTGGTCACCAGCGGAGGCCGGGTGATGACCGTTGTGGGTAGAGGAGATTCCTTGGCGGAGGCCAAGGCCAAGGCATATGATAGAGTTCGTAAAATCAGCTTTGAGGGGGCAATTTTTCGGACCGATATTGCAGGCGGTGTCGAGGAAACAATCACATGGCCGAACCGGTAGATTGGCAAGACCTAGGGCAGGCATTCAATGAATCCGGAAGCCAACCAAAGCTGACGAAATACCGGCTCCGAAAATGGTCTCGCTCCCCAGAGTTTGCTGGCTGGATTGAACAGGATTGTTTAACCAGTCTGTGTATGGAACAGGCCCTGGTTCTATACACGGCTTCGGGAGGATCAAAACGGGACGACTTCAAAAGCAACCCTATCGCTGAGATCCGAGATTCTTTGGATTTCTTGTTATACGATACAGTCCAGTTGGAAGGCCGGTTTCAAGAGTGCGCCGATGGCGCCGGAGCTTTCAAGCTCACCGGCGCCGGCAAGGAATTCGTTTCCTACCTTCTTTGTTTGTCGGAGCCACGAATATTCGCGGTCTGGAATGCCAACTCCGAAAAGGCGCTCAAGAAATTAGGCATTGACATGCGGACGCTGCGCCGGGGGCCCATCGGTATTGGGTACATAGACTTGTTGGAAGGGGCCGCCTTGGTTCAACGGCGTTTGGGAATGGGCGATTTTCGCTCCGTAGACGAGTTTTTCTACTGGGCGTCCAGGCCTTTGGCCCCGCCGGAATTTGCGCCATAAAATTGCGCCCTAGATTAGTGGAGTAGAGTAATGGCTTGGCAAAACTCATTGAACGATATGCGAGACGAATTGGCCGACGTAAGGACGAGGCGGATAAAACGCGCCGAAGCTGAAGATGCCAAGTTGGAGAAGTTGCACCAAGATATGACCGACTTAGTCGAATCTTTGGCCGTAGGCAGTTTGTTGGCCGAGATGAATGCGACTCTTTTGGACGGCGACGGAGAGATCGAGTCGATCGTTTCTTGGGATGAGGAAAGCTCGGACGAAAAGCCAGACTCGGACGCACATCTCGGTGGATACAAGATTAGATCCGACTCGGAATCAGACACGGAATCCAACTTGGAATCCGATGACGATGAAGACGCAATCACCACCATATTATCTTGGGACGAGGACGGCGATCGGGAGATAGCGGTGGAAGTTATTCTTGACGAGGAAGGAATATCCCTCCAAGTAAATGGGGTGGAGATTCGCCCGGACACTGAAGCTCTGCAACAGGGGCTTTTGGAAGCGTTCCGCGATGAACTGGAATTGTAAGTAGGAAGTGTAGAAACAGAGCATGGGATTTATGGTCAGGCTAGTCATTCCGGCGCTGGCCGGAATCCAGAATGCGCCCCATAAGCCAAGACTCTCAAACCTGCGCAGAGTTGTTTGAAAAAAACCTTACCGAATAAACATCTAAATCGAGATAGCGAGGATTAAGTTATGCCTCAAGTCGGCGTTATCATGGGCAGTTCCTCCGATGAGTCGGTGGTTCAGGAAACTGTAAACACCCTGGAACAGATGAAGATTGACTACGAAGTGCGGGTTATGTCGGCCCACCGCACTCCGGACAAGGTCCGCGAATATGCGCTGCAAGCCAGAGAGCGAGGTATCCAAGTGCTAATCGCCGCCGCTGGAGGGTCGGCTGCTTTAGGAGGAACCCTTGCGGCGTGGACCACTTTGCCGGTAATCGGTATCCCCCTGGCATCCAGCGAACTCAAGGGGATGGATGCTCTATTGGCCACCGCACAGATGCCTCCGGGAATTCCGGTTGCTTGCATGGCCGTGGGCGCTTGGGGTGCCCGCAACGCCGCCTACTACGCCGCAGAGATTCTGGGACTCCACGATGAACAAGTCCGGCAAGCTTATGAGGATTACCGCCGTGAACTCCGCGAAAGATAGCCCAAAGCCAGCGGTACTGCTGGACTTCGACGACACGGCCGCCGAGCAAAACGTGGCCGAATTATTGCTCACGCAATTTGGCGACCCCACCTGGCAGGACGTTAGGAGCCGGTTTCGGGCTGGCGAGATAAACCTTATGGAGTATCAGGAGATTGCTTTTCGCAACATCCAGGCCGACCGAGCCGCTATGCGAGACCACGTGCGTAACAATGCTAATTTGCGGCCCTACTTCAACGACCTGCGGATATTTTGTCAAGAAAACAGCATACCCTTCGCCATCGTTAGCCAGGGTTTGGATTTCTACATAGAAGCTCTGTTGGAGAAGGAGGGTCATACCCAAGTGCCGGTCTATGCGGTCAACACCAGTTTTTCCAATGAAGGAATCTCCTACGAGTACCGCCATACCCGCCCCGGCCAGGAAAACCAAGGAAATTCAAAAGGCCTGGTGGTCGAGCAGCACCAAGCCCAAGGCTACCATGTCTTCTACGCCGGGGACGGCATGTCCGACTTTGAGGCGGCTACACGGGTGGACGTGCTTTACGCCCACCGTACTCTGGCCACAGAGTGTGAGCGAACCAACATTCCTTTTCATCCTTTCACTGATTTCCAACACATGCTTCACGCCGTCCAGGAATATCACGCCACGGGTATATCAACCAAATGATGATTAACTTCGGACTCCGGGCCGGGCCGAAGTGGTGTAATCCCGCACACGAACCCCGTGATAATTTTCCGGGGACGTGAGGAGGACTCCGCATGATTGAACGCTACTCCAGACCAGCGATGAAAAAGGTCTGGTCCGAAGAGAATAAATACCAAAAATGGCTCCAAGTGGAATTGGCCGCTTGTGAGGCTTGGACCGAAGAGGGTATCATTCCCCAAGAGGACATGGGGCTGCTGAGGTCAGCCAAGTACAACCACACCCGCATGATGGAGATATTCGAGACCACCCGCCACGATGTGACGGCATTTCTGTCCTCAATCACCGAGGGAATCGGTCCGGAAGGGCGTTGGCTGCACTTGGGCCTAACTTCGTCGGATATGTTGGACACGGCACTGGGTCTGCAGCTTGGCGAGGCGGGAGCGATACTGCTGGAGGACATAGACGAAGCGCTGGATGCCCTCAAACTCCAAGCGATAGCCCATAAGAACACAATCATGATGGGCCGGACCCACGGGGTCCACGCAGAGCCCATCACATTCGGCCTGAAGATGGCGCTATGGTGGGAAGAGATGCGGCGCAACCGGTCCCGCCTGGAAGACGCTCTAGAGGGCGTTCGGGTGGGCAAGATTTCCGGCGCAGTAGGCACCAATGCCACGGTGTCTCCTGCAGTAGAAGAGAAGGTTTGCCGACACTTGGGCCTCCAAGTAGAGCCGGTTTCAAACCAGGTCGTCCAACGGGACCGCCACGCCCATTTCATCTTGACTCTGGCGTTGATTGCCGCTTCGCTGGAGAAGTTCGCCACCGAGATTCGTTCCCTACAACGTACGGAGATTCACGAGTTGGAAGAGCCTTTCGCCTCAGGTCAGACCGGCTCATCGTCTATGCCTCATAAACGAAACCCAGAGCTTTCCGAGCGAATCTGCGGCCTAGCCCGGCTAATCCGGGGCCACAGCGTCACCGCCTTGGAGAACGTGGCTTTGTGGGGAGAGCGGGACATTAGCCACTCTTCCGCAGAGCGAATCATCTTGCCGGACTCTTGCTTGGCTTTGGATTACATCCTAAGTATTTTCTCCGGCATCATCAAAGACCTTCGGGTGTTTCCCGACCGGATGTGGTCCAATGTTGAAAGCAGCCGGGGTCTAATCTTCAGCCAGCAAGTTTTGCTGGCATTGGTGGACAAGGGCCTGGCCCGGGAAGAGGCCTACAAGATTGTCCAGAGAAATGCCGGCGTGAGTTGGGACCAGAGCCAGGATTTCCGGGAATTGCTGAAATCTGACACCGAGGCCCTAGCGTATCTAAACGTGGACGATCTCAATCAAATCTTCGACTATAGCTACTACACCAGATATGTTAGCGACATATATGGCCGATTGGGATTGGAATCTGCCCAGGTCCCACAACTTGGCTGAGTGCCGGCCGGATTGAGCCCCGATGTCTTTCCAGTGGCTAGGACCAATATTGTTTGATTCTAAGATACTATGTAGTTGTTCGGCTTATTCGAACCGACTTTACAACCTGAATGTACGTACTGACTTTACTATGATTATGTTAATCAGGAGCGGGGAATGATTACCCAAACACAACTGCCCGATTTGTTGCACCGGGGCAAGGTGCGAGACACCTATCAATTGGATGATAAGCGGCTGTTGATGGTCTCCACCGACCGAATCTCGGCATTCGATGTGGTGTTGCCATTAGGAATACCGGAAAAGGGTAGGGTACTGAATCAGATTTCTGCATTTTGGTTTCAAAAAACCCAGCACTTGGTGCCCAACCACTTCATCATGTCGGCCGACGACCCGAAGGCTGCTGCAGACCTGAAAGCCAGATTCTCTCCAGATGGTCTACCTGCGGAGATAGCCCGCCAAGCCATGGTCGTCAAGCAGGCGGAACGCGTCGATATCGAATGCGTGGTTCGGGGATACATTGCGGGCACCGCTTGGTCCGAGTACCAGGCTAAGGGAACGGTCTCCGGTAAGCCAGTCCCTGCTGGATTGTTGGAAGGCCAGGCTTTTCCGGAACTGCTGTTCACTCCCACCACCAAAGCGGAAGAGGGCCACGACGAAAACATGACCGACCAGCAGGTTCTGGACATGGTTGGTCCGGCGCTGGCCAAACAGTTGGCCGAGGTCAGCATAGCAGTCTTTGAATTCTGCAAGGACTACGCTTTGGAGCGTGGGTTAATCTTGGCGGATACCAAGATGGAGTTTGGTCTGATCAACGGTGAGTTGATTCTGATTGACGAGTTGCTGACGCCAGATTCCAGCCGATTCTGGGATGCCGCAGGTTACAGTCCGGGAAAGTCACAACCCAGTTTCGACAAACAGCCCGTTCGGGACTGGCTGGCCAATCAGGATTGGAACAGAGAACCGCCAGCCCCATCTTTACCCGATGATGTGGTGGCGGAAACCTCGGCGCGTTACCTGGAAGCCTACTACCTATTAACCGGTGAACGGTTGAGTTAACCCGCTAAATAGGCACATCTATTTAGCGAGAAGACGGCTCAGATTATTTACGCAAAGTCGGAGGAAAAACATTGCCAGAATCGAAACACCGGCGTAACCGGGGCCAAGCCCTATCCAGAAGGGCAGGGTCCGCCAGTGCCCGGTCGAGTTCCAGGCCCGGAAAAAAGAGACCCAACAAACTCTATGTTGTGGCCTCAGCGGTAATCGCGGTCTTGGTTATCGCTGGCTTTGCCCTGGGTGGCCTGGCCGGCGGCGGCACCAGCGGCAGTTCCAGCCAGTTCGTTGAGGGAATCGGAGAACGGCAACCGATTGAGAGCAGCAACCACCAGAACGTGGGCACGGATATAGTATACAACTCTTTCCCACCCACCTCCGGTGACCACTACCCGCCAGAGGCATTACAAAGGTGCGGATTCTACGAAGATGGCATGAGAGACGAGGTGGCCGTTCACCATTTGGAGCATGGAAACATAGTCGTGAACTACAACTTGCCGGACTCAGGCCAAGTGGACCAACTCCGAAACGTGATGGGTGACATAGATATCGCCAATATCTGGGGCATTGCCCGA